>Ga0157371_10000185_pt1 | contig 91305 bp, 87 predicted proteins | sample C45metaG_FD_113462 | JGI IMG/M metagenome (GOLD analysis project Ga0157371, IMG submission 113462) | Corn rhizosphere microbial communities from Kellogg Biological Station, Michigan, USA - C4-5 metaG | ecosystem: Host-associated > Plants > Roots > Rhizosphere > Soil | place: USA: Michigan...
CCGCCCAAATCGGACGGTACCTCTGCGCGAAGTTGTATGATCTCGGACATGCTCGGACTAGGCGGCGGCACAGCCTTTGGTTTCGGCTGCACGCTTGTGGTTAAATACGGCGTCTTTTGCCCCGGGGGTTGCACGGGGTGCTCATCATAACAGGACGGCCACGCCCAAGACAGCGGCCGTTATAGGGACGCAAGCCGCCATGCAAGTGAAACACCTGCTGCTGATCGCCATCCTCGGACTGACCACTGCCTGCTCGTCCACCAAAGAAGTGGTCGACGAGAACCTCAGTGAAGTCGAGCTGTACCAGCAGGCGCAGGCCGACCTGGACAACAACAGCTACACCAGCGCCACAGCCAAGCTGAAGGCCCTGGAGTCGCGCTACCCGTTCGGCCGCTACGCCGACCAGGCGCAGCTGGAGCTGATCTACGCCAACTACAAGAATGCCGAGCCCGAGGCCGCCAAGGCTGCCGCCGAGCGCTTCATTCGCCTGCACCCCCAGCACCCGAACGTCGACTACGCCTACTACCTCAAGGGCCTGACGTCCTTCGACCAGGACCGTGGCCTGCTGGCGCGCTTCCTGCCGCTGGACATGACCAAGCGCGACCCCGGCGCCGCTCGCGACTCCTACAACGAGTTCGCCCAGCTCACCAGCCGTTTTCCGACCAGCCGCTACGCGCCCGACGCCAAGCAGCGCATGATCTACCTGCGCAACCTGCTGGCCGCTTACGAAATCCACGTGGCTGACTACTACCTGACCCGTCAGGCCTACGTGGCGGCGGCCAACCGCGGTCGCTACGTGGTGGAAAACTTCCAGGAGACACCGTCCGTCGCCGACGGCCTGGCCGTGATGACCGAAGCCTACATGCGCCTGCATCTGGACGACCTCGCCGCCACCAGTCTCGAGACGCTGAAGCTGAACTACCCGAACCACGCCAGCCTGGAAGACGGCCAGTTCGTGCCTCAGCTCGACGAAGCCGACAACCGGTCGTGGCTGTCCAAGGCCACCCTGGGCTGGATCGGCTCCAACAGCGCGCCTCTGCCGCCTGGCGAAACACGCGCCAACCAGGAAGTCCTCAAGCAATACCAGGACGCCAAGGCCAACATTCCTCGCGAATTGCGCGCCAACGAAGCCCAGGAGCAGGAAGAGAACGAGGAAGCCACCGGCAACGCCGATCGTTCCTGGTTCAGCTACATGACCTTCGGTCTGTTCGACTGACTGCCACACACCTTGCCGAGAGCCCGACAGGCGGCTCTCGGCCCCTGCCGCATCGTTTCCCCTATTGCCCGCGCCCTGCCCCGCTCCTACACTGCCGCCTTCTCCCCACCAAAGCTGATCGCCATGATTCGCCTGATTTTCTGGATCGCCGTTATTTTCGCTGCCATCTGGCTGTGGCGCCGTTTCAAATCGGCTGCCCGCAACCAGCCCGACGCGCCGCCCGGCGACACCCTGAAAATGGTGCGTTGCGCCCAGTGTGGCCTGCACTTGCCTCAGGATCGTGCCTTGAACAGCCAAAGCCAGTGGTATTGCAGCCAGGCGCACCTGGAACAAGGCCCCGGCCCTCGTGAGCGCTGACCTGCCGTTTCTCGGCAGCCCGCCCGCGCAGCGTATCCTGCGCCTTTATCACCTGTACCGGCTGGTCATCGGCATCACCCTGGTGCTGTTGATCTCCAGTGAAATGGACAACCGCCTGCTGGAACTGGCCGACGGGCAGTTGTTCCGCATCGGCAGCTGGCTTTACCTGATCCTCAACATCCTGGTCGCGGTGATCCTCGGCAACCCACGCCACCAGGTGCAGATTTTCAGCCTGGCGGCCACTGACATCGTGTTGCTGGCCGGCCTGTTCTACGCAGGCGGCGGCACGCCGAGTGGGATCGGCAACCTGATGATTGCCTCGGTCGCCATGAGCAATCTACTGCTGCGGGGCCGGGTCGGCCTGCTGATCGCGGCGCTGGCGACCATCGGTATCATTTACCTGACGTTCTACCTGAGCTTTTTCCGCCCGACGCTGCCCAGCGACTATATCCAGGCCAGCACCCTGGGCGTGCTGTGCTTCGCGGTGTCGCTGATGGTTCAGGCGCTGACGCGACGGCTCGACACCAGCGAAACATTGGCAGAAAAGCGTGCCGACGACGTCACCAACCTCGAAGAGCTCAATGCCCTGATTCTGCAACGCATGCGCACCGGCATTCTGGTGCTGGACGTGCAGCAGCGCGTGCAACTGGCCAACCAGGGCGCGCTGAGCCTGTTCGGCCAGACGGCGTTGATCGGTGAACACATTGCCGACTATTCCAGTGACCTGATCGAGCGGTTGCTGCAATGGCAGGCCAACCCGACCTTGCGCATCAAGAGCGTGAAGCTGCGCCCCACCGGCCCCTCCGTGCAGGTCAGCTTCATTGCCCTGAGGCGTGGCGGTGAACAGCAGCAGACGCTGATTTTCCTCGAAGACCTGTCGCAGATCGCGCAACAGGCCCAGCAACTGAAGCTGGCCGCCCTGGGCCGCCTGACGGCAGGCATCGCCCATGAGATACGCAACCCGCTGGGCGCCATCAGCCATGCGGGGCAACTGCTGCATGAGTCCGATGAATTGACCGACGCCGATCATCGGCTGACGCAGATCATCATGGATCAGTCCAAGCGCATGAACCTGATCATCGAAAACGTTCTCCAGCTCTCCCGCCGGCGACCGGCGGAGCCCGAGCCGCTGGACTTGAAACACTGGCTGGAAGGCTTCGTGCGCGACTTTCGCACCACGGCATCGGCCAATCAGCAATTACACATGTATGTCAGCGACGGGCCGCTGGAAACCCGTATGGACGCCAACCAGCTGACCCAGGTGCTGACCAACCTGGTGCAGAACGGGCTGCGCTACAGCGCGCAGAACCATGGTCGCGCCCAGGTGTGGTTGAACCTGTTCGTGGAACCGACCAACGGCCTGCCGATTCTTGAAGTGCTGGATGACGGGCCGGGGTTCGCGGCCGATCAACTGCAGCACATCTTCGAACCGTTCTTCACCACCGAGCGCAATGGCACCGGCCTTGGCCTGTATATTTCGCGGGAACTGTGCGAAAGCAACCAGGCGCACCTAGACTACAGACCACGTGAGAGAGGGGGCAGCTGTATGCGCATTACCTTCGCCCACCCACGCAAACAGAGCTGAACATGAGCCAACGACAAAAAGTCCTGATCGTTGACGATGAGCCGGACATCCGCGAGCTCCTGGAAATCACCCTGGGCCGGATGAAGCTCGACACCCGTGGCGCACGGAACGTCAAGGAAGCGCGCGAGTGGCTGGGACGCGAGGCCTTCGACCTGTGCCTGACCGACATGCGCCTGCCGGACGGCACAGGCCTGGAGCTGGTGCAATACATTCAGCAACGTCACGCCCAGGTACCGGTGGCTATGATCACCGCCTTCGGCAGCGTCGACACGGCCATCAACGCCCTGAAAGCCGGTGCGTTCGACTTTCTCAGTAAACCGGTCGACCTTGCCCGCCTGCGCGAGCTGGTGTCGAGCGCATTGCGCCTGCAATCCCCCGGCGACAAGCCGGCGAGCATCGACAGCCGTCTGCTGGGCGACTCCCCGCCCATGCTCGCCCTGCGCAAGCAGATCAGTCGTCTGGCGCGCAGCCAGGCGCCGGTGTACATCAGCGGTGAATCGGGCAGTGGCAAGGAATTGGTCGCGCGCCTGATACACGAGCAGGGTCCACGGGCGGAGCGGCCCTTCGTGCCCGTCAACTGTGGGGCGATTCCCTCGGAGCTGATGGAAAGCGAGTTCTTCGGCCATCGCAAGGGCAGTTTCAGCGGCGCCGTGGAAGACAAACCGGGCCTGTTCCAGGCGGCCAACGGTGGCACGCTGTTTCTCGACGAGGTGGCCGACCTGCCCCTGGCCATGCAGGTCAAGCTGCTGCGTGCGATTCAGGAGAAAGCAGTGCGCGCGGTGGGCGGGCACAGTGAAAACGTGGTCGACGTGCGGATTCTTAGCGCCACCCACAAGGACCTCGCCGAAGAGGTCGGTGCCGGGCGCTTTCGCCAGGATCTGTATTACCGCCTGAACGTCATCGAACTGCGCGTGCCGTCCTTGCGCGAGCGTCGCGAAGACATTGCCTACCTGGCCGAGCATGTGCTGCAACGCCTGGCGGCCAACACCGGGCTGCCGCCGGTCCACTTGAGCGCAGCCGCCCTGGACACCCTCAAGGCCTACCGTTTTCCGGGCAACGTGCGTGAACTGGAGAACATGCTGGAGCGCGCCTACACCCTGTGCGAGGACGACCTGATAGAGGCCAGCGACCTGCGTCTGAGCGAGGCCTCCCATGGCGTCGAGACGGGCGACCCCGATCTCGCCCAGATCGACGATCTGGAAGACTACCTGGAAGATGTGGAACGCAAACTCATCCTGCAGGCCCTGGAAGAGACCCGCTGGAACCGCACCGCGGCCGCCCAGCGCCTGAACCTGTCATTCCGCTCCATGCGCTACCGGCTGAAAAAGCTCGGCCTGGACTGACACCACCTCGCCCCTGTAGCCGCTGGCGAAGCCTGCGTTGGCCCGCGCAGCGGACCCAGGGTTGTGCACAGGCCCCTGTCAGGCGCGGCCCAGCCTCGTACTCAGCGCGTAGGGCGCTGGATCGATGATCGGCGCATGCCCGAGCACCAAATCGGCAAACAGCTGGCAGGAAGCAGGCGCCAGCACCAGACCGTTGCGGTAATGACCGCAATTCAACCAGAGCCCGGGCTTGCCCGTCACCGGGCCGATGAAGGGAATGCCTTCCGGCGACCCCGGACGCAGCCCCGCCCAATGCATCACCGGTGTGGCCTGCGCCAGCGCGGGCAGCAACTCGATCGCCGAGTGCTTGAGACTTTCCAGCGCATCGACCGTCGGGGTCTTGTCGAAACCCTCGTGTTCCAGCGTGCTACCAATCAGGATATGGCCGTCCCGGCGCGGGATTGCATAGCGGCCCTTGGCCAGGACCATGCTCGGTAAAAACGCCTCGTCCGCCTTGTACAGAATCATCTGCCCTTTCACCGGTTCGACCGGCAAGTCGATGCCCAGTGTCTGCAGCAGCTCACCGCTCCAGGCCCCTGCCGTCAGCACCACGGCATCGGCCGATACCTCGCCTTGGGTGGTGCGCACGCCCGCCACCGCGTCGCCCTGGCGCAGGAAACCGAGCACTTCGCAGTGCTCGACGAGGGCCACGTTGGGCAACGCCAGCAACGCCGCTTTCAAGGCCTTGATCAGCCGTGGATTGCGCACATTCGCGACGTCGGCCATGTGCACCGCGCGCCTGTAGCCTGGGCCCAGTGCCGGCACCGCGTCGTAAACCGCCGAGATGTCCACCGCCTGCATGGGTCGGCCCTGCCGTTCGGACCAGGCCAGCGCGTCGGCCTGATCGTCCAGGTCCAGCCAGTAGAGGCCTGTGGTGTGCACCTGCGGGTCGACGCCGGTGCTGGCCGCCAGTCGCTCGCCCAGCTGTGGATAGAAATCCTGCGACCAATGCGCCAGTGCCGTCACCGCTGCACTGTAACGCCAGGGGTACAGCGGCGACACAATCCCACCGCCGGCCCAGGAGGATTCCTGGCCAACGCCGGCGCGGTCGAACAAGGTGATGCGGCCCACGTGCGCGGCCAGGTTGAATGCAGTCAGCAGGCCAATGACGCCACCCCCGACGATGGCGATATGTTGTTCAGGCATCAGAGTTCCAGAAAGGGAGGGTCAGCGCGCCCAGCACTTGTCGCTGGTCATCCCGGTCATGCCGGCATTGCTGCGCAGGCCGGTGTTGTCGATGATGAACGACCCGCACTTGTCGCCGGCCATCATGGTCCCGACTTTCGGTACGGCGGTCAACGTGAAGGTGCTGGCCGTGCGGTTGACGCCTACGGTGTAGTAATCGTTACCCACGGGGTCGGGCTGGGTCAGCGAGCCGTTGGCAGTCAGGTTCGAATACTGGCCGGTCCGGGTGTAGTAACGTTCCAGGTTCTGGGCGCCTTCGACCAGCACCACCGAAATCGCCGAACGTTGCGTACGCTTGGTGTACTCGACGTAGTTGGGGTACGCGATGGCGGCCAGGATGCCGATGACCGCCACGACGACCAGCAGCTCGATCAGGGTGAAGCCGGTGTTTCTGCGCATATCGGGACTCACTGTCGTTGCCGCCACATGATCCGGCGACTGTTCTCGGGACCTTTCTCGGTATAAGTGTAGGTATTCCCCGCCCCGTCCTGGGCCGTCATGGTCTGCGTCATGTCCCCGGTGGCGCCGTCGGTGTTGCCCAGCGCCGAGGTGAAGTTGGGTATGCCGGTGCCGATCACGATGCCGGCGACATTGGTATCGCGGCCCAGTACCAGCATGTTGGTGATCATCTTGCCAGATACCGCGTCGATTTCCATCAGCTTGCCCGAGCCCGAGCTGGAACAGGGGTCACTGGTGTCCAGAATGGCCGTGGAGAAGTAGATCCGACCGTCGATCAATTGCGCCGGGTAGATGACCCGCTCGCCCGTGGCCGTGGCGCCATAGGTCAGCGGCAGGTAGAAACCGCGCTTGGCGGTGTAATCGACGTCGTTGCCCGTGGTCGTGACCCCGCCGGTGGAGTCGATGTTGACGATGGCCTGCGCCTGCAGGCTCGACTCGGTGTAGTTGGCTGTGGCGCCATCGTTGTCCATCACCGCATAGAACGCCTGGCGGGTCGTGGACGTCTTGTCTGCCGACTCGCTCAGCTTGCCCGTGCCGAAGTAGATGATCTTACGGCCCTGGGTGTAGTTGCCGATCACCGGCTGCACGGTGATCGGCTGGTTGGCCCCGCCCGAGGCGGTGAACAGGGGTTTGCCACCGAAGGCGACCGCGCCGTTGCTGCTGGAGGTGAAGTCGAACTTCCACATCCGCCCTTTGAGGTCGCCACCATACGCTGCCTGCACGACGTTTTGCGAGTTGACCCGCAGCTTCACCGAGGACAGGCCGTTGTCGCTCTCGCCGAGGTTGACGATGGGCGTCATGATCTTGTTGATGACGGCGCCCGTGGCCAGGTTGACCACGTAAAGGGCAGCGCGACCGTTGCCGCCGCCATACCCATTGGCAATGAAGGCTGCCCAGGTGCCATCCGGCAAGCGCGCGACTTCCGGCTTGGAGTAGGCGTAGCCCAGGTCGTAGAGCGAATTGGGAGAAATGTCCAGGAAACTCGTTGCACTGAGCTCCCAGAGCGCCTTGAAGTTGTTGCTGCCTGTCGCCGAGCCGGACGCGGCCTCGAACAGTTGCAACGCGTAGTACGTCTTGCCGCCGGCGCCGACACCGCCCAGGGCCATGGTTTTCCATGAAGTCCCGATCTTGCCGTCGACCACGTTGATCGGCCCGTCGACCAGGAATTTGTGTGTGGTGCCGTTGATGTAGCCAGGGTCGGCAACCAAACGCAGGCCCGACAGCACCGACGACGGCATGTAACCGAAACGCCGCTTGCCGTCGGTACCGATGACGTTGACCAGACCGTCGTTGGCATTGACCACCAGGCTCGCCGACATGTTCGCGCGCTTGGCGGCAAGGAAGGTCGAGTAGCTGTTGTCGCCCGGTGTATCGGATGCAGTGCCCACCACTGGAGAGGCGTAGACCAACGGCGAGTTGATGATATCGCCCAGCAACCGCGTGCGCACCTTCAGGCCGGCCTTGTTGGTGCCCTTGCTCCATTCGACCAGGTCAGCGCCCGTGACACCGGCCATGCCAGTGTTGTTGAGCGTGGTGCGCTGGGCCAGGGAAAAGCTGTCGAACACCAGGTTGATGGCTGCGTTGCTGGCGGTGTTCCACGACTGGTAGCTCGGAGAGCCGGGGGTGGCGACTGAAATGGTGTTATCGGTCGTCCACTTCAGGTCGGTGGCATTCACCGAGCCGTCGGTGTTCAGGCCCAGCGCCTGAATGGTCCCGCTCCAGTCGGAAGGGTCGTACAGCGTCTTGTAATAACGCGACGTGGTGGTCAGGGTGGTCGAGTCCGAGGTGCCCGCGCCGCCCGAACCGGCTTTCGAGGAAATGTCGTTCAGCGCCGAGGTCAAGGCTGCGCTCAGGCCGGTCGCATCGGTGGCCTGATAGTATTTGCCGTTGCCGTATTTCACGGCGGCGTCATACAGCATCTGGTTGGAAGCGGTAAAACCCACGGTGTAGGTGGATATGTTCTGCTTGGGAAAGTCGGTGGCGTTCCAGCTCTTCCCGGCATTGTCGGTTCCGGTCGGGCCGAACATGTCGATGTCGCTGGCGAACTTGGCGATATCGTCGAGGTACAGCGTATCGCCCTCGCCGTCGCCATTGATGTCGTCACCGTCGGTGGTGCTGTCCCCGTCCCAGTTCGGCAGCCTGCCGGCCGCCAGGGAGTCCTGCGCGGTGATGGTGGGGAACGTGCGGTCGAACGTCGGCAGGCCGTCGGTGATCACCACCCCGTAGTTCTTCTGGCAACGGTATTGCACCGGGCTGGTGTAGGCCGTGGCGCCGCTGTTATAGGACGGATAGAACGGCACCATGCCGCGAAAGTAGCGGGTCACTTCATAGTAGGTTTCTGCCAGCGGCGTGTTCGCGACGGCGCTGAGGTTGCTGATCGCTGTGTTCAGCCGGTTGAAGTTGGTGTTCGCCGCATTGGTCGTGGTGTCGCTGGTGGCGGAAAGGTCGGCAATGGCGCGCGCGATGTAGCCGCCAGGTCCACGGTCATCGGCAGGAATGCCGTAGTCCCCTCGGCTGAGCGGTGAATAGAACGTGGCCAGGCCGATACGCAGGTTGCGGTTCGCAGCCACCAGGGCCGTCGCGGAGTCTTTGGCGACCTGCATGCGATAACCGGTCGGAATCGTACCGTCGGTGTAGTTCTTGGTCCTGGAGGATCCCATGTTGTCCATCAGCCAGGAGATATAACGCGTGGAATAGCGAGTATCGCCGCCGCCTACCGGATCCGGCAGTGCCAGGCACCACACGTCATTGCTGAAACCCCGGGTGAAACCCGAATAGCCGAAGCCGCAGGTGCCGCGTCGGAAACTGCTGTAAAACAGATTCTCGCTGTTCATGTCGACGATGTACTGGACGTCGCAGCGGGTCCGGCTGAGGTTGCTGCCGTCGCACAGAAAAATGTCCGACCGGCGTACGCTCTGGTCAAAATCCGCCGCACGGATCAGGTTGTTCATACTCCCCGAGTCGTCGACCAACAGCATGACGTTGGGCGTCACCGCCCCCGCGCTGATCAATGGCGAGTCCGATGGGGTGAACGCATACACCGGTGCGGTGACGTACAGCGTCGCCAGCGCGCCGAGAACGACCCGGGCCAGCCAGCCGCGGCTATTGGATTTTCTTCGCATACATACTCTCCAGCACCGTACGGGTCGTGCCTTGCAGGCCAACGCCGGTAATGCGATACATGACGTACGGGGTGCCGTTCTCGGTGACGGGCGAGCTGCCCGCCAGGATGGCCGGATCCTTCGAAATACCTATTTTCTGAATGGCATAGAAACCGTTGCCCGCTGCCACCCAGGTCACGCCCGAGGAAGCCACACTGCCTGCGGCCACGACCGCGCCGGCGTCCGCCGGTGGCGCGCAGCGCACTTCGTCGGCACAGATGGCCATGTCGTAGGCCTTGGCCGCCACCCGGTTTTCGCCCAGGCGCAGCGCTGCCTCGGCGGTCTGGAACGACTCGTTGCGAAAACGCACGCTACCGGCCATCTTTTCCTGCAGCGTGGCGTTCTGCATCGACGAGATGCCGATCAAGGTCAGCAGCAACAGGAACACCAGGCTGACCACCAGCGTCATGCCTCGCTGCCCTGCCGTCGAACGTAACGACTTCATGCTCGCCTTCCTCATAGCAAACGGTTACGCACCGAGGCCACCACATTGAACGTCTGCGCACGCGCCAGGCCCTTCGGGTCGCTCAACTCGATCACCAGGCGGATGGTCCTGATCAGCGCCGGGTTGGCAGGCGTGTCTTCATAACTGGACGCGGTTTCATCGCTCGCCGACCTGGCGACCCCGAACGAAACGTTGAACGCACTGACGTTATCGACCAGTGCGGCCTGATTGTTAGCCGCCGGCCCGACCAGGATCTGCCGGTTGCGGTAGGTGTACACCAGGCGGCGCACCGGGAAGATAATCTGCCCGGCGGTCACCGCCGGCGTGTCGGCGGGCGAGAACGCCGTCGCGTTGAACAGGCAGTCGGAGACAATGTTCCAGGTCGGCGCGGCGCCGCTCAGGCCGACGTCCGCCGTCACCAGGGTCAGTACGACGCTCCCGTCGGACGCTCGGGTCACGGTGATGGGCTTTTCGAACGCGGCGCTGAAGTCCGCCTGCCGACTGCTGTCGGTGACCGTGGCGAGGCAGCCGAACATGCCCACCATGCGGATCTCCTGGATCATCTTGCTGACCACGAAGCGCGCGTCTTCCTGCATGCCCGCTGCCGAATTCTGGCTCTGGTAGGTGTTCTTCGCCGACAGGAAAATCTGCGTCACTCCCAGCACCACGATCAGCCCGAGGGTCATGGCGACCATCATTTCAATCAGGCCGATACCGCGTGAATACCTGTTCATAGGATGCCCTTGTCGATCGCTACCCGACTGACCAGTTGGTAGGTCATCAGGGTGGTGCCGGTCTTGGTCACGTTGCTGACGCTGGTGGTATTGGCCGCCCGGGTGTCGTTCCAGGTGATGTTGATGGTCACTACCCGGCCGTTCACCGCGATGCTGCCGCCGGCGCCGGTGCCGCCGAAGCTGCGCACATTGGTGGCGAAGTCGAACAGATCCTGGGTGCGGCTGTTGCTGGAATCACCCGCAGCGGGCGCCACCTCGAGGCTGGTCAGGGCATAGTCGGCCTGCGGGTTGGCACGAATGCGGTCGAGCATGTCGTAGGCGATGAAGCTGGCCTGGCTGTTCATGGTCGAGCTGTCGGTGAACTTCAGGGCGTTGAGTTGCAACGCCGCCGCACCCAGCAGGCCGATCCCCAGGATCAATAAGGACACCAGCACCTCGATCAGGGTGACGCCTTGCTGGTGCTGTCTGGCAATCATGGACAGGTGCCTCCTAGGACCACGCGACCGGTGACGCAAATGGCGATGTTGCGCGTGTAGGTACCGCGCTTGTAGGCCAGGGTCACTGCCGTGGCCGGGAACGTCAGCGCCCCCAGGTTGTTGAACTCGATGATACTGGCGGCCGTGCTGGGGGTGATCACGGCGGCATCGGCCATGGCCGACGTGGCACGCAAGGTCTGCACCGGGCTGCTGCCACTGACCTGCACGGTGATCGCGCTGGTCCAGGTGTTTGCCACGGCAGGTACCAGGCGAATGCTCACTCCCCGGTTTATCGCCTCGAGCCGTGCAAAGTTGAGCGAGCGATACAACTCGCCGGATTCACTGTCGGCCCGGGCATTGTTGATGCTGCTGATGAACGAGGGGATGGCGACCACGGCCAGGATGCCCATGACCACCACCGTGACCATCAGCTCGATCAGCGTAAATCCCTTGAAACGTTCCCGCATTGCAAGCCTCCCGAGGAGTGCCGAATATAAAACAACGTCGCCAGCACGACCGCCCGCTGGGGGATATACGGTTGTTCTAGAGGGACCAGCGCACGGATGGCGCCGGTTGCTGGCGATTCTGTCGGAGCGCTCTTTTCCAGGGAAGGAAAATCTCATGAAACCACGAGGCTTCAGCCTGCTGACGCTGATGATCGCCCTCGCCGTACTGGGCGTGGCATTGAGCCTGGGCGCGCCTGCGCTGCAGGCGCTGGTGCAGCAACAACGTCGCGCCCTGCTCGCCGACCAACTGCTGGCGGCGCTGCGCAGCGCCCGAGTGGAGGCCATCCTGCGACACCGGGTGGTGCAGGTGCAGGCACACCCCTCCGGGTGGGGCCACGGCTGGCAAACGGTGCTGGATCTCAACGGTGCCGGCGCCCGCGACCCGGACAACCCGGTGCTGGTGGTCCGGCAACTGGGTGCTCGCGTGCGTGTGGTAGGCAATCACTGGCTGACCCGCAGCGTACGCTTCGACGCCCTGGGTCGACCGGCCTCGGTCAACGGCGCGTTCCAGGCCGGTCGCTTGCACCTGTGCGCACTCGATCGGCCGGTCAGCGACCGGCGCATCGTGCTGTCGCACACCGGCCGTGTGCGGCTGGAAACCGGGCCGGTCGATGAAGCCTTGTGCGCCCCGGCTTAGGTCACGGTACGGACGCGCAATTCCTTGGGCACCGAAAAGGTGATGTTTTCCGGGCGGCCTTCCAGCTCGTCGGCAGGGCTGGCGCCCCAGGCCTGCAACTGCTCGATGACGCCACGCACCAATACCTCGGGTGCCGATGCCCCTGCCGTGATGCCGATCCGCGCCACGCCGTCGAACCAGCTGCGCTGCAGGTCTTGCGCGCCGTCGATGAGAAAGGCGGGAGTCGACATGCGCTCGGCCAGCTCGCGCAACCGATTGGAGTTGGAACTGTTCGGGCTGCCCACCACCAACACCACGTCACATTCGTCGGCCAGTTGCTTGACCGCGTCCTGGCGGTTTTGCGTGGCGTAGCAGATGTCGTCCTTGCGCGGCCCGCCAATGGCAGGAAAGCGGGCGCGCAGGGCATCGATCACCCGGCTGGTGTCGTCCATCGACAGGGTGGTCTGGGTGACGAAGGCCAGGTTTTCCGGGTTGCGTACCTGCAACTCGGCCACGTCCTGCTCGTCTTCGACCAGGTAGATGGCGCCGCCATTGCTGGCATCGTACTGACCCATGGTGCCTTCCACCTCGGGGTGACCGGCGTGGCCGATCAGAATGCACTCGCGGCCATCGCGACTGTAGCGCGCGACCTCGATGTGCACCTTGGTGACCAGCGGGCAGGTCGCGTCGAACACCTTCAAACCGCGGCCGGCCGCTTCCTGGCGCACGGCCTGGGACACGCCATGGGCGCTGAAGATGACGATCACATCGTCAGGCACCTGCTCGAGTTCTTCGACGAAGACAGCCCCACGCGCGCGCAGGTCTTCGACCACGAACTTGTTATGCACCACTTCATGGCGCACGTAGATCGGCGGGCCGAAGACTTCCAGGGCGCGGTTGACGATTTCGATCGCGCGGTCAACGCCGGCGCAGAAGCCGCGAGGGTTGGCGAGTTTGATTTGCATGCTGTGCCTCGGTGCTCAGAGAGCGGTGACTGCAAGAATTTCCACTTCGAAGTTCAATGTCTTGCCTGCCAGCGGGTGGTTGAAGTCCACCGTCACTTCGGCGTCGTCGAACGCTTTGACGACACCTGGAAGCTCGGTGTTGGCCGCATCGTTGAAGATCACCAGCAGGCCTTCCGACAGCTCCATGCCTTCGAACTGCGAGCGCGGCATGATCTGCACGTTCTGCGGGTTGGGCTGGCCGAAGGCATTTTCCGGCAATACGGTGACGGTACGCCGGTCACCGGCCTTGAACCCGAACAACGCGGCTTCGAAGCCAGGCAACAGGTTGCCGTCGCCCACCTTGAACACCGCTGGCGCCTTGTCGAAGGTGCTGTCTACCGTGTCGCCGTTTTCCAGGTGCAGGGCGAAATGCAGCGTGACCTCGGTGCCCTGGCCAATACGTTGCTCAGTCATGCGCAGGCTCTCCGGTTTTCTTGCTCTTGAACATGTCCAGCGCCAGCATGATCGCACCCAGGGTGATCGCACTGTCCGCCAGGTTGAAGGCCGGGAAGCGCCAGGTGTTCTGGTAGTGGACCAGGATGAAGTCGATCACGTGGCCGAACGCCACGCGGTCGATCAGGTTGCCCAGCGCGCCGCCCAGAATCAGCGACAGACCGATGGCCAGCCAGGTTTCATCCTTGCCCAGGCGCTTGAGCCACACGACCAGCACCGCACTGACGACGATCGCGATGATCGCGAACAGCCAGCGCTGCCAGCCCGAACTGTCGGCGAGGAAGCTGAAGGCGGCGCCGGTGTTGTAGGCCAGGGTCCAACTGAAGAAGTCGGGAATGACCACGATCTGCTGGTACAGGCTGAGCGTCGCTTCGAAATAGAACTTGGTGGCCTGGTCGAGCATCAGCACCAGCAGGCTCAACGCCAGCCAGCCCAGACGCCCGAAACGACCCACGTTGGCGTCAGGCATAGTGACGCACCTCGCCCGCACCGCTGATGTTGTCGACGCAACGACCGCAGATTTCCGGATGCTCCGGGTTGACCCCGACATCGGCACGGAAATGCCAGCAACGTGCACACTTGGCATGGCCGGACTTGACCACCTTGAGCTTCAAGCCGGCCACATCGGTGACCACCGCGTCCGCGGGTGCCTGGGCGAACGGCGCCAGGCTGGCTGCCGAGGTGATCAGTACAAAACGCAATTCGTCGCCCAGCTTGGCCAGATCGGCGCTCAACGCCTCTTCGGTGTACAGGGTCACTTCCGCCTGCAGGTTGCCGCCAATGGCCTTGGCCGCGCGCAGGTTTTCCATTTCCTTGTTGACGGCCGTCTTCACCGCCATCACCCGATCCCAGTAAGCGCGATCGAGCTCGAAGCCTTCAGGCAGCTCGGTCAGGCCCTGGTACCAGGTATTGAGCATCACCGATTCGTTGCGCTCGCCCGGCAGGTACTGCCACAGCTCGTCAGCGGTGAACGCCAGGATCGGCGCGATCCAGCGCACCAGCGCTTCGCTGATGTGGTAGAGCGCGGTCTGGCAGGAACGCCGCGCCGTGCTGTTGGCCGCCGTGGTGTATTGGCGATCCTTGATGATGTCGAGGTAGAAGCCACCCAGCTCCTGGACGCAGAAGTTGTGCACTTTGGAATACACGTTCCAGAAACGGTACTCGCTGTAGTGCTCTTCCAGCTCGCGTTGCAGCAGCAGCGCCCGGTCAACGGCCCAGCGGTCCAGCGCCAGCATGTCCTGCGCCGGCAGCAGGTCGGTCGCCGGGTCGAAGCCGGACAGGTTGGAAAGCAGGAAGCGCGCGGTGTTGCGGATGCGCCGGTAGGCGTCGGCGCTGCGCTGCAGGATGGTTTCGGAAACCGCCATCTCGCCCGAGTAATCGGTGGCCGAAACCCACAGGCGCATGATGTCGGCGCCCAGGGTGTCGTTGACCTTTTGCGGGGCGATGACGTTGCCCAGCGACTTGGACATCTTGCGACCGTTCTCGTCGACGGTGAAGCCGTGGGTCAGCAGCTCGCGGTACGGCGCATGGTTGTCGATGGCACAGCCGGTCAGCAACGAGGAGTGGAACCAGCCGCGGTGCTGGTCGGAGCCTTCCAGGTACAGGTCGGCACGCGGCCCCTGCTCATGGCCCATCGGGTGCGAACCACGCAACACGTGCCAGTGGGTGGTGCCGGAGTCGAACCAGACGTCCAGCGTGTCGCTGATCTTGTCGTAGTTGCTCGCCTCGTCGCCCAGCAGCTCGGCGGCATCGAGCTTGAACCAGGCTTCGATGCCTTCCTGTTCGACGCGCTGGGCCACGGCCTCCATCAGCTCGACGGTACGCGGGTGCAGCTCGCCCGTGGCCTTGTCGAGGAAGAACGGGATCGGTACGCCCCAGTTGCGCTGGCGCGAGATGCACCAGTCGGGGCGGTTGGCGATCATCGAATGCAGGCGTGCCTGGCCCCAGGCCGGGACGAACTGGGTTTCTTCGATGGCCTTGACCGCACGCTCGCGCAGGGTCGCGCCCGTCTGTGGCTGCTTGTCCATGCCCACGAACCACTGCGCGGTGGCGCGGTAGATCAGCGGGGTTTTGTGACGCCAGCAGTGCATGTAGCTGTGGCTGACCACTTCGGTGTGCATGAGCGCGCCGACGTCGGTCAGCTTGTCGACGATGTTCTGGTTGGCCTTGAAGATGAACTGGCCACCGAAGAACTCCAGGGATTCGACGTACACGCCGTTGCTTTGCACTGGCTTGATGATGTCGTCGTTGACCAGGCCGTATTGCTTGCAGATGTTGAAGTCGTCCACGCCATAGGCAGGCGCGCAGTGCACCACGCCCGTGCCGGCACCCAGCTCGACGTAGTCGGCCAGGTAGACGGGCGACAGCCGGTCGTAGAACGGGTGACGGAAGTTGATCAGTTCCAGCGTGGCGCCTGCGGTCACGGCCAGTACGTGACCTTGCAGGCCATAGCGGGCCAGGCAGGCTTCAACCAGCTCTTCGGCCAGCACCAGCAGACGGTCACCGACGTCCACCAGGGCGTACTGGAACTCGGGGTGCACGTTCAGCGCCTGGTTGGCAGGGATCGTCCAAGGCGTGGTGGTCCAGATCACGATGGCGGCCGGCTTGTCCAGCGCTGGCACGCCGAAAGCCTCGGCCAGGCGCTGCGCATCGGCGATCGGGAAGGCGACGTCGATGGTCGGCGATTTCTTGTCGGCGTATTCGACCTCGGCCTCGGCCAGGGCCGAACCGCAGTCGAAGCACCAGTTGACCGGCTTCAGGCCCTTGAACACGAAGCCGTTCTTGACCATCTCGGCCAGCGCGCGGATTTCCCCGGCCTCGTTGGCGAAGCTCATGGTCTTGTACGGGTTGGACCAGTCGCCCAGCACGCCCAGACGAATGAACTCGGTCTTCTGCCCTTCGATCTGCTCGGCGGCATAGGCGCGGCACAGTTCACGCGTCTTGTCGGCCGGCAGGTTCTTGCCGTGGGTCACTTCGACCTTATGCTCGATCGGCAGGCCGTGGCAGTCCCAGCCCGGCACATAGGGGGCGTCGAAACCGGCGAGGGTCTTGGAGCGCACGATCATGTCCTTGAGGATCTTGTTGACCGCATGACCGATGTGAATGCTGCCGTTGGCATAGGGCGGGCCGTCGTGCAGGACGAACTTGGGCCGATCCTTGCCAATTTCGCGAAGCTTCTGGTACAGGCCAATGCTGTCCCAGCGCTGCAGAGTTTGCGGCTCGCGCTGGGGCAGGCCGGCCTTCATCGGGAAGGCGGTGTCCGGAAGGTTTAGCGTGGCTTTGTAATCGGTCATTTGAGGCTCTTTATTGATTCCAGGGGCGGCTATGGGCACGGGCGGCGGCGACATCCGCATCGATCGCCGACTTCAGTGCCTCAAGCGAGGCAAAACGCTGCTCATCACGCAGCTTATGGTGGAACGCCACCGTCAAACGCCGGCCATAGAGGTCGCCGGCAAAGTCCAGCAAATGCACTTCCAGGTGGGCACTGCCATCACCTGCAACGGTTGGCCGCACGCCTATGTTGGCGACTCCCGGCCACTGCTTGCCATCAATTTCAACGCTGACCAGGTACACCCCGGTCAGCGGTACACGACGTCGCTTGAGCTGCACGTTGGCGGTCGGCCAGCCCAGTTGGCGGGCCAGCTTCTGCCCGTGCAACACGCGCCCGCTGATCTGGAACGCCCGCCCCAGCAATTGCTCGGCGAAGGCAAAGTCGGCCTGGGCCAACGCCTTGCGCACCTGAGTACTGCTGACCCGAACACACTGCATTTCCACGGTCTGGGCGGCCTCGACCGTGAAACCCTGACGCTGGCCGGCTTGGGTCAGGAAGTCGAAATCGCCGGCCCGGTCGTAGCCGAAGCGGAAGTCGTCGCCCACTTCCAGGTGCTGCACGGCCAGGCCATCGACCAGGATGGTGTCGACGAACTCAGCTGCACTGAGCTTGCTCAACCGCTGGTTGAATGCCAGGCACAAGACCTGGTCGATGCCCTCGTCGGCCAGCAGCGTCAGCTTGTCACGCAGCCTCGCCAGCCGTGCCGGCGCCGTCTGTGGCGCGAAGTACTCGCGCGGCTGCGGCTCGAAAATCACCACGCACGTAGGCACACCCAATTCCAGCGCGCGCTCGCGCAGCCGCGCCAGGATTGCCTGGTGGCCACGGTGAACACCGTCGAAATTGCCAATAGTGGCGACGCAACCCCGGTGCTGGGGCCGCAGGTTGTGAAGACCTCGAACCAGCTGCATAACGCGCTTCTTGCTCATAAAGTGGTCGATTATAACCACACCCGTGCGCCGACGACAGGCGGCAGCGCGCGCAGATGTGTGCCAATCGGGAAAACCGACGCTTGGCCCGTTCGCTCAGGCCAGGCCGCGACGCGCGAAGTCCTTGAGGCGAAAGCCGAGTATCAGCAATGTGCCGAAGTAGACTACCACGCCTGTCAATACCACCGCGCCCAGACGCAGCAGGCGTTCGAGCATCAAGCCCTCGGACCAGGCAGGCATGACATGCAGCAGGGCGAGCAGCGCTGCCGACATAGCCACCACAGCGACCAGCAGCTTGGCGAGAAACGGCACCCACCCCGGCTGTGGTTCGAACAGGCCCTGCTGGCGCAGTTTCCAGTACAGCAACGCCGCGTTGAGCGTGGCCCCCATGCTGATCGCCAGCGCCAGGCCCGCGTGCTGAAGGTGGCCGATCAACGCCAGGTTGAACAACTGTGTCGCCACCAGGGTGAGGATCGCGATGCGCACCGGGGTTCTGATGTTCTGCTGCGCATAAAAGCCTGGCGCCAGCACCTTGATCAGGATCAGACCGAGCAGGCCCGCCGAGTACGCCATCAACGCCCGCTGCGTCATGGCCGCGTCGAACGCGCTGAACTTGCCATATTGAAACAGCGACACGGTTAACGGCTCGGCCAGGATAGCCAGCGCCAGGGCGCAAGGCACCACCAGCACGAAGCACAGCCGCAGCCCCCAGTCGAGGATGCGCGAATACTCGTGGCGGTCCTTGTTGGCGTAGGTCTTGGACAGTGTCGGCAACAGGATGGTACCCAATGCCACCCCAAGCACGCCGGAGGGCAGCTCCATCAGGCGATCGGCGTAATACATCCAGGACACCGAGCCGGCAACCAGGAAAGAGGCGAAGATGGTGTTGATGATCAGCGAGATCTGCGCCACCGACACACCGAGAATCGCCGGCAGCATCTGCCTCATCACCCGCACGGCCCCGCTGTCGCGCAGTTTGAGCCGCGGCAGTACCAGCATGCCGATCTTCTTCAGGTGCGGCAGTTGATACAGCAACTGCGCCAGGCCGCCGGCCAACACGGCCCAACCCATGGCCATGATCGGCGGGTCGAAATAGGGTGTCAGCAGCACGGCAAAGGCAATCATCGCTACGTTGAGCAGGGTCGGCGTGAATGCCGGTACCGAAAAGCGGTTGTAGGTGTTGAGAATCGCGCCCACGAACGAGGACAACGAGATCAGCAATATATAAGGAAAGGTCACCCGCAGCAGGTCAGTGGTCAGCTGGAATTTTTCCGGGGTGTCGGCAAAGCCGGGGGCCGTGGCCCAGATCACCCAGGGCGCGGCCAATATCCCTGCTGCAGTCACCAGCGCCAGCACCAGGGTCAGCAGGCCGGCGACGTAGGCGATGAACGTGCGCGTGGCCTCTTCGCCCTGCTGGTTCTTGTATTCGGCCAGGATCGGCACGAAGGCCTGGGAAAAAGCCCCCTCGGCGAAGATGCGGCGCAACAGGTTGGGCAGCTTGAAGGCGATGAAAAAGGCGTCCGTGGCCATGCCGGCACCGAAGATGCGCGCCATGATGGTGTCGCGCACGAAACCCAGCACTCGCGAGATCATGGTGATGGAGCTGACGGCAGCCAGCGATTTGAGTAGGTTCATCGAGAGTTTTTTGCCTGTTTGCAAAGAGCAGGCCCGCAAGCGGCCCAGATGTGCGATACTCCGCGCCGCTAAGCAGGCAGAGCAAAACCTCGCGAGTTTACAGGTCGTGCGTCAGAAGTGAATCACTTCAGGGGCGAGACCGACCACTCAGCGGAACGTCTCACGCGCCCTTGACAACCGATCAACTGATCGGCATGATTCGCGGCCTATTTTGTTTGCTATTTACCAAGTCTTTCGAGGAGCTCGACGGTGGCCAACACACCTTCCGCCAAAAAACGTGCAAAACAGGCTGAGAAGCGTCGCAGCCACAACGCCAGCCTGCGTTCCATGGTTCGTACCTACATCAAGAATGTAGTGAAAGCCATTGACGCCAAAGACGCCGAAAAAGCGCAAGCCGCTTATGTTCTGGCTGTGCCAGTTATCGACCGTATGGCCGATAAAGGCATCATCCACAAGAACAAGGCTGCTCGCCATAAAGGCCGTCTGAATGGCCACATCAAGGCGCTGAACACTGCTGCTGCAGCCTAAGCCCGCTTGATGAAAAAACCGGCCCCAGGGCCGGTTTTTTTATGCCTGCACGCTGCGCTTATTGCGCAGCAGGCCACGGCAAGATGGGAATGGCGGTGACCGCGTTCTGCGGGCTGCCCTCGATCATGCGATCGCTGTACACCAGGTAGACCAGGGTATTGCGCTTCTTGTCGTGAAACCGCACGACCTGCATGGTCTTGAACACCAGGGAGGTGCGCTCCTTGAACACCTCCTCCCCCTCCTTCAAATCCTGCGGCAGCCGTATCGGGCCGACCTGGCGACAGGCAATGGAAGCTTCGGCGCGGTCCTCGGCCAATCCCAGCCCACCTTTCACGCCGCCCGTCTTGGCCCGCGACAGGTAGCACGTCACACCCTCGACCTTCGGATCATCGAACGCCTCGACCACGATGCGATCATTGGGCCCGACCATCTTGAACACGGTGGACACCTGGCCGATCTGCTCGGCCCCGGCCACGGCCGGCAACAGCACCAGCGCACTCAGCACATTTCGCAGCATTCGCATCGGTATTCCCCAGGGATCAAACAAGAATGAGATTGTCGCGATGGATCAGTTCCGGCTCGGCAATGTAGCCCAGCAGGCCTTCAATGGCCTCCGACGACTGGCCGATGATTTTCTGTGCTTCCAGCGCGCTGTAGTTGGCCAGGCCGCGAGCGATTTCCCTGCCATCGGCCGCGACGCAGACCACCATCTCACCGCGACGGAAGCTGCCCTGCACTCCTTTGACGCCCACCGGCAGCAGGCTTTTGCGGCCCTGGGCCAGTGCACTCACGGCACCTTCGTCCAACACCAGCGTGCCACGCGTCTGCAGATGACCCGCCAGCCACTGCTTGCGGGCCGCCAGCATGCCCCGCTCGGGCGATAGCAGGGTGCCCAGGCGCTCGCCTGCCTTGAGCCTGGCCAGCACCCGCTCCAGCAAACCGCCGACGATGATGGTATGCGCCCCGGACCGCGCCGCCAGGCGCGCCGCACGCAGCTTGGTCTGCATGCCGCCACGCCCCAGCGCTCCGCCTGTACCGCCCGCCACCGCATCCAGCGCCGGATCGTCGGCTCGTGCTTCGTAGATCAGCTGGGCATCGGGATTGGTGCGCGGGTCTGCGTCGAACATGCCGTCGCGATCAGTGAGGATGACGAGAAGGTCCGCCTCGACCAGGTTGGCCACCAGCGCTGCCAGGGTATCGTTGTCACCGAAGCGGATTTCGTCCGTGACCACGGTGTCGTTCTCATTGATGACCGGGATCACCCCCAGCTCGACCAGGGTGCGCAACGTGCTACGCGCATTCAGGTAACGCTTGCGGTCGGACAGGTCGTCATGGGTCAGCAGAATCTGCGCAGTGCGCCGACCATGCTCGGCAAAGCTCGACTCCCAGGCCTGCACCAGGCCCATCTGGCCGATGGCGGCGGCAGCCTGCAGCTCATGCATGCCGCTGGGGCGCTTGCTCCAGCCCAGGCGACTCATGCCGGCGGCCACGGCCCCGGACGAAACCAGCACCAATTCGACACCAGCCTCGTGCAGCGCCACCATCTGCTCCACCCAGACAGCCATCGCAGCGCGGTCCAGGCCCTTGCCATCCGCCGTCAGCAGCGCGCTGCCGATCTTCACGACCCAGCGCTGCGCACCCGTCACCTTGCTCCGCATCATCTTCCAACCTATGCCCGGTAGAAATATCCGTAAAAACCAAAACGCCGCTCGAATGAGCGGCGCTGTAGTTTACTACGGGTGCATCGCAGGGTGTGCGATGTGTTGCCACCGACCTCAGTCGCGGACGTAGATGATTTCCGGACCGTCTTCGGCGTCCTCTTCATCCCAGTCGTCATCGTCGCCGATGTCGTGGACACTTTTCACACCGCTGCGGCGCAGGGCACGCTGGTCATCCAGGGCCTGCAACTGGGCACGCGCCTCGTCCTCGATGCGCTGGTCGAGATCGGCCAGCTCTTCGGCGTACTGCGGGTCATTGGCCAGGCGATCGAGGCGATCTTCCAGGTAACGCATGATGTCCTGGGTCAGACGCTCGGTCCCTTCCTTGGCGATGGCCGAGATCACATAGACCGGCCCCTCCCACTGCAGGCGATCGACGATTTCCTTGACCCGCTCGTCGTGCTCTTCTTCCAGGATCTGGTCGCACTTGTTCAGCACCAGCCAACGGTCCCGCTCGGCCAGCGACGGGCTGAACTTGGTCAGTTCGCTAACGATGATTTCAGCTGCGTCGGGCGCGCTGCTGTCATCCAGCGGCGCCATGTCGACGAGGTGCAGCAGCAAGCGCGTGCGCGCCAGGTGCTTGAGGAAACGAATGCCCAGGCCGGCACCGTCGGAGGCGCCCTCGATCAGGCCAGGAATGTCGGCGATGACGAAGCTCTTCCAGCGATCGACACTGACCACGCCCAGGTTCGGCACCAGGGTGGTAAATGGGTAATCGGCGACTTTCGGCTTGGCTGCGGACACCGAGCGAATGAAGGTGCTCTTGCCGGCGTTCGGCAGGCCCAGCAGGCCGACATCGGCCAGTACCTTCATTTCCAGCTTCAGGTCACGCTGTTCGCCCGGCTTGCCCGGCGAGGTCTGGCGCGGCGCGCGGTTGGTACTGGACTTGAAGCGGGTGTTGCCCAGCCCGTGCCAGCCGCCCTGCACCACCATCAGGCGCTGGCCGGCCTTGACCAGGTCACCGATGACTTCCTGGGTGCTGGCATCGATGACCGTGGTGCCGACCGGCACGCGCAGAAACAGGTCTTCACCTTTCTTGCCGGTGCAATCGGTACTGCCGCCATTGGCACCACGCTCAGCATCGAAATGCCGGGTGTAGCGATAGTCGACCAGGGTATTGAGGTTCTCGTCGGCGACCATGTAGATCGAGCCGCCATCGCCACCGTCACCACCGTTCGGGCCGCCATTCTCAATGAATTTTTCCCGGCGAAAGCTCATGCAGCCATTGCCGCCATCACCCGCCTTCACACGGATCGAAACTTCATCTACAAACTTCATAAAAACACGCCTCTCGCCCGATGGGCGAGCCAGTAAAGCCAAGACATAAGGCTCTTGCAAAAATGAGCGCGGCGGACCCGGTCAACGACTCTCGCACCGGCAGCCCATGCAAACAGCTTTGCAAGAGACTCACCCCACAAACGAAAAAGCCCCGTCGCGAGACAGGGCTTCTCCAGCGATTTCGCGATCAGGCCGCGATAACGCTCACGTAACGACGACCGAAGGCGCCTTTTACTTCGAACTTGATCACGCCTTCGACTTTAGCGAACAGGGTGTGATCCTTGCCCATGCCAACGCCGTAGCCGGCGTGGAACTGGGTACCGCGCTGACGCACGATGATGTTGCCTGCCTTGATAGCCTGGCCGCCATACATCTTCACGCCAAGACGTTTGGCTTCTGAGTCGCGACCGTTACGGGTACTACCACCAGCTTTTTTGTGTGCCATGAGTTCAATACTCCTATAAGGGTATCAGGCTGAAATTCAGGCCTGGATACCGGTGATTTTGATCTCGGTGAACCACTGGCGGTGGCCCATACGCTTCATATGGTGCTTACGACGGCGGAACTTGATGATGCGGACTTTATCATGACGGCCTTGGGCGATCACTTCAGCCACAACGGTTGCGCCTGCAACGACTGGAGCGCCGATGTTGACATCGTCGCCATTGCCGACCAGCAGAACGCGATCAAAAGTCACGGATTCGCCAGTGGCGATTTCGAGTTTTTCGATCTTCAGGTATTCACCTTCGGCGACCTTGTATTGCTTACCGCCGGTTACGATTACTGCGTACATGGTATTTCTCCGATAATCCTGCTCACCCAGCTCTTTATAAGTAGAGTATCGGCTGGCATGGCTGCATGGGGCTCGAAAGACCCAGATGCAATTGCGTAAGGCAGGTGCTGCCCAGGAAGTTCAGGGTGCGCGATTGTACGCAACGCGCATGCGCCTGGCAAGTGCCCGGGCATCTTGCCTTGACAGGGTTCCAAGCGCGTCCTAGCATGCCGCGCACCCCTTCTGGAGCTCCTGTCGCTGATGCAACCCCAAGCCTTCTACCGCGCGGTGGCGGACGATTTTAGCGCCGTCGACGAAATCATCAAGAAGCAGCTGACCTCGCGGGTGCCGCTGGTGTCGAAAATCGGCGACTACATCACCTCGGCCGGGGGCAAGCGCCTGCGTCCGCTTCTGGTGCTCCTGTGCGGCAAGGCCCTGGGCCGCGAAGGCGAAGACCTGCGCCTGCTGGCGGCGACCATCGAGTTCCTGCACACCGCCACCCTGCTGCATGACGACGTGGTGGACATGTCCGGCATGCGTCGCGGCCGCTCCACCGCGAATGCCATGTGGGGCAACGCACCCAGCGTGCTGGTCGGCGACTTCCTTTATTCGCGCTCGTTCGAAATGATGGTGGAGCTGGGCTCCATGCCGGTGATGCGCATCCTGTCGCAGGCCACCCGCATCATCGCCGAGGGCGAGGTGCTGCAGCTGTCGAAGGTACGCGACGCCAGCACCACCGAAGAAACCTACATGGAAGTGATTCGCGGCAAGACCGCCATGCTGTTCGAGGCGTCCACCCACAGCGCTGCGGCACTGGCGCAGGCGACCCCCGAGCAGAGCGAAGCGCTGCGCACCTTCGGTGACCACCTGGGCGTGGCGTTCCAACTGGTCGACGACCTGCTCGACTACCGCGGCGACGCCGAAACCCTGGGCAAGAACGTCGGCGACGACCTGGCCGAAGGCAAGCCGACGCTGCCGCTGATCTACACCATGCGCGAAGGCACCGCCGAACAGGCCACACTGGTTCGCCAGGCGATCCAGAAAGGTGGCATCGAAAACCTGGAGAGCATCCGCCAGGCCGTGGAAAGCGCCGGCGCGCTGGACTACACCGCGCAATTGGCACGCCAGTACGTAGCGCGCGCCATCGAATGCCTGGAAGTGCTCCCCCCCAGCGAATACCGCGACGCCCTCGTCGAACTCAGCCAGTTCGCCGTCGCTCGTACGCACTGATTCGCCCCTGCCCCGCCCAAGCGCCGCGGCTTCCCTGAGGAAGCATGCGGCGTTTTCGCCTGCCCGCCGCAAAAACCCTATACAATGCGCGCCTTTAGCATCCCGCCACCGAGGAATCCTGTGAGCACCCTGCCCGCCTGCCCCCAATGCAACTCCGAATACACCTATGAAGACGGCACCCAACTGATCTGCCCGGAATGCAGCCACGAATGGTCTGCCAGCGGCGAAGGCGAGGCGGCCAGCGACGAAGCGGTGATCAAGGACTCGGTAGGCAATGTCCTCACGGACGGCGACACGGTCACGGTGATCAAGGACCTCAAGGTCAAGGGCTCCTCGCTGGTGGTCAAGGTCGGCACCAAGGTCAAGAACATCCGCCTGTGTGACGGCGACCACGACATCGACTGCAAGATCGATGGCATCGGCGCCATGAAGCTGAAATCCGAGTTCGTGCGCAAGGTCTGATCTTTCGGATCGGCGGTCCCGACCTTGTCGGGCGGGCTGTGCGCTCGACACTCGACCGCCCGAATCATGGATGGCGTCCAATAGACCCTTGCTATTTATTGAATAAGAATTATTCTCATCGAAAGTGTCAGTGGATGCATTCGAGGAGTATGAACATGACTTATTTGATCGACGCCTGGCTCGACCGCCCTCAACCCTACCTGCGCATCCTGCACCGGGAAACCGGAGAAGTCTGTGCAGTGCTTGGGGAGCAAGCGCTGGATGAGTTACGCGACCAGGGCGACCTGGACCTGCACGGCCTCAATTCCAGTGAACCGATCGTCCTCAAGGAGCTGGTCCGCAACCTGTTCCTGTTCTGCTATGCACGGGCGTTGCGCCCGATGGGGGAACTGCATTGACGGCACCGTTCGAAAAGCGGCCCGGCTGAAGGGCCAGGCCGCTGCACCACGGCCTTACAGAACGGCCAACAGCTCGACGTCGAAGATCAGCACGCTGTGCGGCGCGATGCTGCCTGCGCCTTGTGCGCCATACGCCAGCTCGCTCGGCACGTACAAGCGCCATTTGCTGCCCGCGTTCATCAGTTGCAGGGCTTCGACCCAGCCGGCAATCACGCCACCCACTGGAAACTCGGCAGGCTGGCCACGATCGTAGGAGCTGTCGAACACGCTACCGTCGATCAGGGTGCCGTGGTAGTGCACCCGCACAGTGTCCTGCGCCGATGGCTTGGCGCCCTCGCCCGTGGTCTGCACTTCGTACTGCAGGCCCGACGGCAGGGTAGTCACGCCCTCGCGCTTGGCGTTATCGGCCAGGAACGCCTTGCCAACACCCGCCGCCGCTTCGGCCTTGGCCTGCGCTTCGGCCTGCATGATGTCGCGGATGACCTTGAAGCTGGCCTCCATGTCTTGTGGACTGACCCGGCTCTGCTGGTTGCGGAACGCATCGGTCAACCCGACCAGGATGGCATCCAGGCTCACGCCCGGTGGCGGGTTGTTACGCAGTTGGTCACCCAACTGACGGCCGATGCCGTAGCTGACGCGGGTTTCGTCGGTGGACAGGTTCAATTCGGACATTACGCTGCTCCGCTGCAGGGCCACGCCAATAGCGTTCGGATAGAAATGAACTGCGCGCCCAATCAAAAGGGCCAGCAGACTAGCATATCGCCACGCCCGCGATCAGCACCCTGTCGGCTCAGACCAGCGGCGAGCGCAGCGCGATGGCCACTTTCAATGGTTGTTCGGCGCGGTTGCCCAGGCCACACATCTCATCGTGAACCGAGGTATGGACCAGATGAAAAGGCACTTCGGGCACGTCGATCAGCAATTGCCGCGCATGCTCCACCGAGCGCAGGTGCAGGATTTTGCCGTCTTCATCGCGCACCGGCTCGGCAAGCTCCTGCAGACGGGCCTCGAGCAAGTAGATACCGCCTTCCAGCGACAGCAGGTTGAGTTCGTCAACCTGTCCTTCGGCAACGCGTGCAGCGAGTTCGGGTAGTTTCATGCCAACACCTGGGGGTCCGGTTTCTGAACAAGGCCTGGGTGAAACCTACGCCAACCGTGCGGCGATGTACAAGCACGCGTGTGGTCAGTGCTTGGTGACTTTGTCCAGGTAACCCATGGCGAAGGCCGACACCACGAACGTCATGTGAATGATGACGTACCACATCAGGTATTCGGGCTGAATGTTCTTGGCGTCCATGAACACGCGCAACAGGTGGATCGACGAGATCGCCACGATCGACGCGGCCACCTTCATCTTCAACGACGACGAGTCCATCTTGCCCAGCCAACTGAGCTTCTCCACGCCGTCGTCGATGTCCAGTTGCGACACGAAGTTCTCGTAGCCGGAAATCATGACCATGACCAACAGCCCACCCACCAGCGCCATGTCGATCAACGACAGCAGCACCAGAATCACATCAGCTTCGGCCATGGCGAAGATGTGCGGCAAGACGTGGAAGATTTCCTGGAAGAACTTCAAACCCAGCGCCAGCAAGCCCAGCGAGAGGCCCACATAGATCGGCGCCAGCAACCAGCGCGAGGCATACATGGTTTTTTCGATTAACCGTTCCATTGCAATCCACAGAGTGATGAAAATGGCCCCGATTATAGCGAAATCCACGCCGCAGGCAGGCCTGTGGCGATGTGTCACAGGCGAAGGATGGGGGCTACTCCGGATTGAATTGCTGGGTGACCAGGCTGTGTCGTCGTTCACAATTGATCTGGCGCAACAGGCGTTGCAAGTGCAGGGTCCAGATCTGCGGGTCGCTGTCCACGACATAACCGTGCACGGCGAGGCTGTCGACGATGGCGGCCAGTACCGACTCGGCCACGCCGGGCCCGCAGAACGGTCCCTGGGCCTTGATCGCTGACGGCTGCTCGTTGGCCATGCCGGCTGCGAACAGCAGCGTCCACATGCCATTGCCGCTACCCAGGGGCCGAATGACACATTCGATGCGGGTGGTGATGCCCACGCATTGGCGCGTGAGGCTGAGGCTGCGCAGCACGGCCACTCTCCTCTTCTGCCCGTGGTCCAGGCCTGCCGTGACGCCAGGCCCTGCCGTTGAGGATAGAAGCAAATGCGCCGGCCCATGGTTTTTTCCAGGGCCGGCGCACAGGTGACGGATGGACGGCGTTCTCAAACGACGGGCTTGACCTCTGCCAGTTCCTGCTGAGCCTGTTCTTTCTCGGCCTCTTTGAAGTCCTCCTCACTGATCATTTCCGCGATCACGCGCAGGCGCTCGACCACCCGGGCATTGATGCTGCCCTCGGGAAACTCGCCATTGTCGTCGGGCTCGCCGGCCGGTTCGCCAGCCAGCAGGCTCAGGGCCTCATCGGCCTGGCGCACCGCATACACGTGGAACTGACCGGCGCGCACGGCCTGCAATACACGCTCGTCGAGCATCAGCGTGGCAACGTTGGCCTGTGGAATGATCGCGCCCTGCTCACCGGTCAGCCCCCGCGCCTCACAGAGTCGAAAGAAGCCTTCGATCTTCTCGTTGACACCGCCCACCGCCTGCACCTCACCGAACTGGTTGATCGAGCCGGTGATGGCGAAGCATTGCTTGAGCGGCGTTTTCGACAAGGCTGAAATCAGCGTACAGGCTTCACCCAGCGAGGCACTGTCACCGTCGACATAGCCGTAGGACTGCTCCAGGGCGATGCTCGCCGAGATGGCCAGCGGAAATTCCTGGGCATAGCGGCTGCCCAGGTAACCCGTGAGGATCATCACGCCCTTGGAGTGGATCGGCTGGCCGAGGTTGACCTCGCGCTCGATGTCGACGATGCCACTGCCGCCCGGATAGACCGTGGCCGAGATCCGCGCCGGCACGCCGAACGCCGAGTCGCCGACCTCCAGCACCGTCAGGCCGTTGCACTTGCCCACCGCGGCACCGGTGGTGTCGATCAGGATGATCCCGGCCAGCATGTCGTCCAGAATCCGCGCCGACACGCGCCCGGTTCGCGTGGCCTTGGCTTTCAGCGCCCGCTCGATGTGCCCGGCATCGGTGCGTTCCTCGTTGGCCAGCTGGCGAATGAAGTCTGCCTCGCTGACCAACTGGAACAGATCACCGATGCGCGCCGAGAGGCGCCCCTGGTTCTCTGCCAAACGCGCGCTGTAGGTGGCCAGGCGTGCCACCGCGTCGCCGGTCAACGGTGCCATGCCTTCTTCGGACGTACGGGTCTTCAGCAACTGGGCGAACTGCTCCAGGCTCTCGTCGACCATGGGAATGTCTTCGTCGAAGTCCACCAGCACACGAAACATTTCCTGGAAATCCGGATCGTGATCCTGCAATGCGTAGTACAGCTGGCGGGCGCCGATGATGATCACTTTGACCTGCAGCGGGATCATTTGCGGCGTCAGTGTGACGGTGGCCAGGCGGCCAAACTCGCCCAGCGGCGACTCCATTTTCAGTTTGCGCGACTGCAGGGCACGCTTCAGCGCATCCCAGACAAAGGGCTCGCCCAGCATCTTCTCGGCTTCGAGGATCAGAAAGCCGCCGTTGGCCCGGTGCAGCGCGCCTGGGCGCAACTGCTTGTAGGTGGTGTAGAGCGCGCCCTGATCCGTGCTGTACTCGATGCGGCCGAACAGGTTGTCGTAAGTCGGATGCGGCTCGAACACCACCGGCGCGCCACCACTGACGTGGTGCCCCACAACCAGGCTGGGGCTGTATTGCTCTTCGAGCAGCTTGCGTGCCTGGGCATCGGTCTTGCTGTCGTCGACCAGTTGCTCGACGACGGTCTTCAACAGGTAGACCTGCATCGCTTGCAGGTAGCCGCACACCGCTGCGTTCTCGGCATACTTTTCCGACAGCGGCGCCAGCAACGGCTGCAGGGCCAGGGTGATGGTCTCTTCGTTGAGCTGGCGCAGTTGGTTGCTGGACTCGCGCTTCCACTGCGGCAGGCTGGCGAGTTCCTCGTTCAGACGCTCTTCCAGGTCGGAAATATCACTGTGGAAACGCTCCCGGTCCGCTTCGGGCAACTGCGCGAACTCGGCCTCGTCCAGCGCCTTGCCATCGAGCATCGGGGTGAAGGCGATGTTGCTGCTGTCGCGGTACAGGGCAATGTCTTTTTCCAGCGCCAAGCGCTCGATCACGTCCAGCGCACGGTCGTAGCGCTGATTGAAGGCACGGTCGATGGCGCTTTTTTTCTGCTGGTAGGACGGGTGCTCGAACACCGCCGGAAAGGTCGACAGCAAGTTGTCGATCAAACCGCCGATATCGGCCACGAACGCGCCGGCGCTGCCGGGCGGCAACTCCAGCGCACGGGGCTCGCGTGGCTCGTCGAAATTGTTGACGTACACCCAGTCGGCCGGCGTGCGCAGGCGCTTGCCCTCGGCCTTGAGGTAGCGTTTGACGAAGGAGAAGCGGCCGGTGCCGGGCTCACCCATGACAAACACGTTGTAGCCGGGACGGGGCATGGCGACGCCAAACTGCAAGGCTTCGACAGCGCGCTCCTGGCCGAGTACTCCGCGAAAAGGCTCCAGATCGTTGGTGGTAGTGAAGCTGAACTGTTCAGCGGAAAACGGACGAGTCAGCGCTTCGGGCGCAAGACGCAGGCTGGCAGCTACAGGATCGGGCATCGGGCATCCTTACTTCGGCGGGGCAGATAACGGCATTCTGGCGCCGTGTACCGCCGGCTGGCAAGGCGCGCGCTCGGCTATCGTGAGCCTCCGGCCCGGTGGCAGGCACCGGGCGCACGACAACGGAATATTTGTATGCCATTTCGCAATTAACCACGGAACCTCGAGAATGTGCCTAAACTCCAACCTGCGAGGCTAGAACGATAACTGGCCCAACCTGCCGCCGCTCAGGCAGCAGGCAACTCAGACCCTCGGTTTGCACACAAAGAGAACAACGCTATGAAACGGATTCTGCTGGGTACTCTGTTCACCGCTGTATCGATCAACGCCATGGCCCAGGCACCAGGTGGCCCGGACTGCGGTTGGGGCAACATGCTGTTCGAAGGGCAGCGCGGCACGCCTGCTCACTTCCTGGCCTCCACCACCAACGGTACCTCCGGCAATGCCACGTTCGGCATGACCTCGGGCACCAACGGTTGCTCGACCAACGCTGCACTGACTTACGGCGGTAAATCCTGGATTGCCATGAATGGCATGATGGACGAGCTGTCGGAAGACATGGCCAAAGGCCAAGGCGAAGCACTGACCACCTACGCCGTGGTACTGGGCGTTGCTCCTGAAGACCGCGCTCACTTCGCGGCCGTTACCCATCAGCACTTCCAGGACATCTTCAACAGCGCCGACGCGACTGCTGACGACGTTCACAGCAACACCATCGCCGTACTGAAAAACGATCCACGCCTGGCAAAATACGCCACTCAGGCTTAAGCTCGCTTGCACCCCGCTCCGCAAGGGGCGGGTTGTTCCCCGTTCGCTCTCCCCCTTTCGCTGACATTAGTTGCCGACAATGCTCAAACGCCTTGCCTATGCGGCGCTCTGTGCCTGCACCACCCTGCATGCTGCCCCTGAAGTCGATTCCGCACGTTTGCAGCAGTTGGCCAACGACCCCTTCTGGATTTCCATCGGCCACTATGAGCGCGCCAAGCTGGGCGGCTGGCGCAGTTACGTGGACGATCGCAAGTTCTTCCTGGCCCGCGATGGTGCCCACCATCCCCAGCAGGAACTGCAAGCGACACTCGACGCCCTTTACGCACCGGCCAGCCAGGGCAATGCCCACGCCCAGTGCGTCTTTCCCTCGCGCACCCGCTTCCTGCGCGAGCAGCTTCAGTTGCGCGACCTGCCGGCAGTCGACTGCAGCGAGTTCAAGCAGTGGTTCAAGGACGTTGCGCCGCACAGCGCCGTGCTGATTTTTCCAGCGGCCTACCTCAACAGCCCGTCGTCGATGTTCGGCCATACCTTGCTGCGCATCGATCAGGCTGACGTGCAAAGCAACAACACCGCGCTGCTCAGCTACGCAATCAACTTCGGCGCGTATATCGAAGGCAACGACAACAGCATCCTCTATGCCTGGAAGGGCCTGGCCGGAGGCTATCCCGGCCTGTTCGCGCTGGTGCCGTACCAGGAAAAGCTGTCCGAATACCGCAGCCTGGAAAACCGCGATCTGTGGGAGTACCGACTGAACCTGACCGAAGCGGAAACCGGGCGCATGGTCGAGCACGTCTGGGAACTGAAACAGGTGCGCTTCGACTACTTCTTCTTCGATGAAAACTGCTCGTACCGCCTGCTCGAACTGCTTCAGGTCGCCCGCCCCGGGCTGGACCTGACCTCGCAGTTCCCACTGACGGCCATCCCCACCGACACGGTCAAGGCCGTCAAGGCCGCGGGCTTGGTGGAAAAAATCGATTACCGTGCCTCCCGCGAGCGCGAGTTGCTCGACCGCGCCAAGCCGCTGGACAGCCGCGAGCAGCAATGGGTGCAGGCAGTCGCCGCCGACACTGCACAGCTCAACAGCAACGATTTCCAGGCACTGCCGCGCGACCGTCAGGCGCTGATCCAGGACGCCGCCTACCGCCTGGAGCGCTACCGTGCGACCGGCCAGGAACGTGACCCGCAACGCACCCAGCGCAGCTTCGAGTTGCTGCGCGCGATCAATCGCAACCCGGCGCCGCCCATCGACATCCAGCGCCCGGCCTTGCCGGAAGACGGCCATCAGTCGCGCACCTGGCAACTGGGGCTGGGCAGCCGTGACGACCGTGCGTTTGCCGAATACGGCCTGCGCATGGCCTATCACGACTTGAACGACAACGCCGAGGGTTTTCCCCTCGGCGCGCAGATCGAGATCCTCGGGCTCAAGGTTCGCCAGTACGAAGGCAACGAATGGCATCTGCAGCAACTGGACCTGGCGACCATCCGTTCGCTGACCCCGCGCAACGAGCTGCTGCAACCCTTGTCCTGGCAGGTGACCGGGGGCCTGGAGCGTGTGCTGGGCAAGCACGCCGACGACACCCTGGTCAGTCATGTCAATGGCGGCGCCGGTGGTACCTGGCAATTGACCGATGACACGCTGGGTTTCGCCCTGGCCACGGCACGCCTGGAGCACAACAATGATTTCGCCGAATTCATTTCGCCGGCGGCCGGTTTCAATACCGGGCTGCTGTGGCGCAACGGGCTGGGCAACCTCAGCGTGGAAGCCAAAGGCGACTATTTTTTCAACGGCGAAGTGCGACGCAGCCTGAGCCTCAATCAGCAGTGGGAAGTGTCCCGCGACCTGGGCCTGCGGCTCAGTGCGCAGCGGGCGTTCAGCCAACTGAGCAAGCCGGTCAACGAAGTGATGCTGGAGCTCAAGTGGTACCACTATTGAGCCAGTAACACAGTTTGTTGCAACTTTTTAGCGGGTTTCGCGGCCTAATGCTTGGCATATCGCCCTGTCAGGTGATCAACCGCCCCACACGGGAGGAACATCATGAGCCGAGCATTCGTCAACGAAGATCAGGCAGCCGAGCAGGCCAGCCCCCCTATCGAACGCCCCGTCAGCGATCAACCCAACTACGTGACCCCCAGCGGCCTGGCGCAGTTGCAGGCACGCTTCAGCGAAGTGCAGGAGTTGCGCGCCGAGCAGAATGCGATGGGTGAACGGGCAGACAAACAGCGCGTGGCCGATCTTGAACGCGACCTGCGCTACTTCCAGCATCGTGTGCAGAGTGCGCGACTGGTGTCGGCGGTGACTTGCACCGATAAAGTCCAGATTGGCAGTTGGGTGACGTTTGCCGAAGAAAGCGGCAGCGAGCAGCGCATCTGCCTGGTGGGTGAAGACCAGGCGGACGCCGGTGTCGGCTTGATCAACTGGGCCTCGCCCCTGGGCCGCGCGCTATTGGGCGCACGCGTGGGGGATGAGGTGCAGTGGCTACGGCCCGCTGGCAACCGCACGATCGAAGTGATCGACATCGAAAGCGTGGCGTGAAAACAGGGTTTTCATGTCGCTGCCGTAAAGCCAGACGCAACATCGCAAAAGGCCCGCATCGCGGGCCTTTTGCATGGCCGGATCAGGCCAGTTTCTTGTGACGCACGCGGTGCGGTTGGGCCGCGGCCTCGCCCAGGCGTTTCTTGCGGTCGGCCTCGTACTCGGTGTAGTTACCCTCGAAGAAGATCGCTTGGGAATCGTCCTCGTACGCCAGGATGTGAGTGGCAACGCGGTCCAGGAACCACCGATCGTGAGAGATCACAATGGCAGCGCCGGGGAAGTCCAGCAGGGCTTCTTCCAGGGAACGCAGGGTTTCCACGTCCAGGTCGTTTGACGGTTCGTCGAGCAGCAGCACGTTGCCGCCCTCTTTCAAGGTCAGCGCCAGGTGCAGGCGCCCGCGCTCACCGCCGGACAGGTCCTTGACGAACTTCTGCTGGTCACCGCCCTTGAAGTTGAAGCGGCCCACGTAGGTACGCGATGGAATCTCGTAGTTGCCGATGCGGATCTGGTCCGAGCCGTCGGAGATCTGCTGGAATACGGTTTTGCTGCCGTCGAGGTCATCGCGGCTCTGGTCCACGCACGCCAGTTGCACGGTGTCGCCGACCTCGATGCTACCGGAGTCAGGCGTCTCTTTGCCCATGAGCATGCGGAACAGGGTCGATTTACCCGCACCGTTACCGCCGATCACACCGACGATGGCGCCCTTGGGCATGGCGAACGACAGGTTGTCGATCAATACGCGATCGCCATAGCCCTTGGTGACGTTCTTGAATTCGATGACCTTGTCGCCCAGGCGCGGACCGGCCGGGATGTAGATCTCGTTGGTTTCGCTGCGCTTCTGGAATTCCTGCGACTGCATTTCCTCGAAACGCTGCAAGCGGGCCTTGGATTTCGACTGGCGAGCCTTGGCGCCTTTGCGCACCCATTCCAGCTCTTCCTTCATCGCCTTCTCATGAGCCGATTGCTGCTTGGACTCCTGCGCCAGACGGTCGGACTTGGCTTCCAGCCAGCCCGAATAGTTGCCTTCGTACGGAATGCCGGCGCCGCGGTCCAGCTCCAGGATCCAGCCGGCGACGTTGTCCAGGAAGTAGCGATCGTGCGTGATCGCGACCACGGTGCCCGGGAAGTCATGCAGGAAGTGTTCGAGCCAGGCCACGGAGTCGGCGTCCAGGTGGTTGGTCGGTTCGTCGAGCAGGAGCATGTCCGGTGCCGACAGCAACAAACGGCACAGCGCCACGCGACGTTTTTCACCGCCCGACAGGTGCTCGACCTTGGCGTCCCAGGCCGGCAGGCGCAAGGCGTCGGCGGCCACTTCCAGCTGGCGCTCCAGGTTGTGCCCATCGCTGGCCTGCAGGATGGACTCGAGCTTGGCCTGCTCGGCAGCCAATTTGTCGAAGTCGGCATCCGGCTCGGCATAAGCGGCATACACTTCATCCAGGCGCGCTTGCGCGTCCTTGATCACACTGACCGCTTCCTCGACCACTTCACGCACGGTCTTGGCCGGGTCAAGTTGCGGCTCTTGCGGCAGATAACCGACATTGAGCTCGGGCATGGGCCGGGCTTCGCCGTCGAACTCGGTGTCGACGCCGGCCATGATCTTGAGCAGCGTGGACTTGCCCGAACCGTTGAGGCCGAGCACGCCGATCTTGGCGCCGGGGAAAAAGGACAGGGAAATGTTCTTGAGGATTTCCCGCTTCGGCGGAACGACTTTGCTCAGCCGATGCATGGTGTAAACGTATTGGGCCATGAGAAAAACCTGATGAAAAAACACATGAAAACGGGGTCGGGAGCACCGGCTCCGGCAAGGTGGCCAAAGCTACCGGAATGCGCCAGCCAGGGCAAACGAGCAAAATGCCCGGCCGTCTTATCGCATGGCGTCACGGGGCGCTAGCCGCATTCCAGGGTCCGGCTTATAGTGCGCATGTTTGCGCTTTTCGATCCCTGCCACCGTCGTTAAAACCGCAGGAACCCAGCTTGACCAATCTCAATCAGCCGTCCTACCTGCGCACTGCGACGCCAGCCAATGGCGGCCCTATGCACAGCTCAGCGAAGAACGCCCTGGCCGTCATCGTGCTCGCCCTGCTGGTGCTGTTGTTCTGGCAGCTGCTCGATCAGTTCCATCGAACCCTGGCCGACAAATACCAGCAGAGCATCGAGTCCAGCACCGAGCTGGTCGACCACGTCAGCCTGAACATGGCACTCAATGCGCAAATCGCCCTGAGCCAGTTGCTGACCACGCAACCATTTCCCAGCACCCGGGAAAAAACCGAGATCGTCACGCGCCTGCAGCGCAGCCTGCCCGACCTGCAAAGTGTCGCCTGGCTGACCGGCGACGCACGCCTGGTGGCCGACAGCGCCGAAACCACCGATGACCTGCAGCCCATCGAAGCCATGCTGCAACGCATGAACAACCAGAGCTTCCACTATGGCAGTTCGGCCGATGGCAGCCGCACCTACCTGTTGATCCGCCAGCCTGGCGAGTCGACCAATGGCTACTGGCTGCTGCGCCTGCGCCCCGACATCTTCCATGACATGATCCGCCAGGCAGACCGCAATTACCGCCAGATCTGGGCCCTGCAGCAGATCCACGAGCCCCGGGTGCTCGCCCGTGCCCTGCCGTCAAAGGCACTGCAATTGAGCGCGGCGGAGCAGGAGCAGATCATCAAGGTCACGCCCCTGCACCACAGTGACTGGCAACTGGTCAGCCTGTACGACGCCGATCGCGCGCGGCTGGAGCTGGTGCCGGCACTGATCGCCAAACTGGTGCTGGGCCTGGCCTTCTCCTGCCTGCCCATCCTGGCATTGTTGAGCATGCGCCGTCGCCAACGCGAACTGCATGAAGGGCGGCGCCGCTACCAGGACATCTTCGAAGGCACCGGCATCGCCCTGTGCGTGCTGGATCTGTCCGGGCTGCTGGCGTTTTTGCAACGCCACGCCATCAACCGCCGCGAAGAGCTGGAGCCGTGGCTGCAGGCCAATCCCTTACTGGCCAACCAACTGCTGGAAGAGCTGCGGATCACCGAGGTCAACCAGATGGCCCTGACGCTGCTGGGGGTCACGTCCAGCGAAGGCGCCTGGCGGCGCTTGACCGAAAGCGACCTGACCACACGCCGGGGCATCGGTTACCCGCTGGTCGAAGCCCTGCTTGGCCGCGAAGGCACACTGGAAATGGAAATGCGCCTGCAGGACGGCTTCGGCAATGACCAGCACCTGTGGCTGATGCTGCGTTTTCCCGAGCATGCGCAGGACTACCAGGCGGTGATCCTCAGCATCAGCGACATCACCAGCCGCAAGGGCGTGGAACTGTCGCTGGCCGAACGCGAAGCGTTCTGGTCGGATGTGATCCGCACCGTGCCCGACCACCTGTATGTGCAGGATGTCGCCACCCAGCGGATGATCTTCAGCAACCATAACCTGGGTCGCACGCTGGGCTACCACAAGGCGCAACTGGACGAGATGGGCGAGTTCTTCTGGGAACTGCTGCTGCACCCCGAAGACGCCCAGCACTACCGCCAGCAGCGCAAGCTGCAACGCGACAGCAACCATGCCAGGCAGCTGCATTGCCAGCTGCGCTTTCGCCACCGCGACGAAAGCTGGCGGCGCTTCGAGATCCGCGAGCAGACGCTGGCCCGCGATCAGCACGACCAGACCACGCGGATCGTGGGCGTGGCCAAAGACATCACCGACCAACTGGAAGCCAGCGAATCGCTGCGCGACAGTGAGAAACGCTATCGCATGCTGGCCGAAAGCATCAGCGATGTGATTTTCTCGACGGACAACCGGCTGGCCCTCAACTACGTCAGCCCCTCGGTGCAAGCGGTGCTGGGCTACGACGTCGACTGGATCCTGAACAACGGCTGGGAAACGACCCTCGCCAACCCGCAGCAAGTGTCGGGGCTGCGGGCCCTGATGGAGCGTATCCATCAGTCGCTGCGCACCCCGCAGGCCCTGGCCGAACTGCGCACGCAGATCCCCACTCAGCTGTTTCTGTTCGACTGCCTGCGTGCCGACGGGCGCAAGGTGCCGATCGAGTTGCGCCTGGTGCTGGTGTGGGACCCGCAGAACAACTTCGAGGGCATTCTGGGCGTAGGCCGCGACATCAGCCAGCAGCGCCGCGCCGAGAAAGACGTGCGCATGGCCGCGACCGTGTTCGAGCATTCCACCTCGGCCATTCTGATCACCGATCCGGCCGGCTATATCGTCCAGGCCAACGAAGCGTTCAGCCGGGTCAGCGGTTATGCCGTGGTGCAGGTGCTGGACCAGTTGCCGACGCTGCTCACCGTGCAGGACGAACAGGAAGCGCACCTGCGCTACGTGCTCAGGCAATTGCAACTGCGCGGCACCTGGGAAGGCGAACTGTGGCTCAAGCGTCGCAACGGCGAGCATTACCCGGCCTGGGTCGGGATCACCGCCGTGCTCGACGACGAAGGCGACCTGGCCAGCTATGTGTGCTTCTTCAGCGACATCAGCGAGCGCAAGGCCAGCGAACAACGCATTCATCGCCTGGCCTATTACGACGCCCTGACCCACCTGCCCAACCGCACGCTGTTTCAGGACCGCCTGTACAACGCCCTGCAGACCGCCGAACGCCAGCAGGCCTGGGTGGTGCTGATGTTCCTGGACCTGGACCGCTTCAAGCCGATCAACGACTCCCTCGGCCATGCCGCCGGCGACCGTATGCTCAAGGACATGGCCACGCGCCTGCTGGGCTGCGTCGAAGACGATGATACGGTGGCGCGCATGGGCGGCGACGAATTCACCCTGTTGCTGCAGCCACGCGCCACCCGCGAGCAGGCGTTGCACCGCGCCATCCATGTGGCCGAGCAGATTCTCGCCAGCCTGGTCACGCCGTTCGTGCTCGAAGGCCGCGAGTTTTTCGTCACCGCCAGCGTCGGCATCGCCCTCAGCCCGCAGGATGGCAGCGAGCTGAGCCAGCTGATGAAGAACGCCGACACGGCGATGTATCACGCCAAGGAACGCGGCAAGAACAACTTCCAGTTCTACCAGGCCGACATGAACGCCACGGCGCTGGAGCGCCTGGAGCTGGAAAGCGACCTGCGCCATGCCCTGGAGCAGAAAGAGTTCGTGCTGTACTACCAGCCGCAGTTCAGCGGCGATGGCAAGCGCCTGACCGGTACCGAGGCGCTGCTGCGCTGGAACCACCCGCGTCGCGGCCTGGTGCCGCCGGGCGAGTTCATTCCGGTGCTCGAAGAGCTGGGCCTGGTGGTCGAGGTCGGTGACTGGGTCATCGCCGAGGCCTGTCGGCAGCTCAAGCTCTGGCACCAGGCCAAGGTCCGGGTGCCGAAAGTGTCGGTGAACATCTCGGCGCGGCAGTTCTCCTCGGGCCAACTGGGCACGCGCATCGCCACCATCCTGATGGAAACCGCCCTGCCCCCGGCATGCCTGGAGCTGGAACTGACCGAAAGTATCCTGATGCGCGACGTCAGCGAGGCGATGATCCTGCTCGACACCCTGAAAAACCTCGGCTTGAGCATTGCCGTCGACGACTTCGGCACAGGCTATTCCTCGCTCAACTACCTCAAGCAATTCCCTATCGATGTGCTGAAGATCGACCGCACGTTCGTCGACGGCCTGCCCGAGGGCGAGCAGGACGCGCAGATCGCCCGCGCCATCATCGCCATGGCGCACAGCCTCAACCTGGCGGTGATCGCCGAAGGCGTGGAAACCCAGGACCAACTGGACTTCCTGCGCGAACACGGCTGCGACGAAGTGCAGGGTTACCTGTTCGGGCGGCCGATGCCGCCCGCCCGTTTCCAGGCCCAGTTCGGCACCGACGCGCTGTTTCTGTTCGACTGACCCTGGCGGCCCGCGCCCGGGCCGCATGAGCGCCGCTTGTCCAGGGGATGATTGCCTTTCATATGCCAGATAAAAGCCGATGGGGTAGAATGCTCCCCTTTTCCAATGCCCGATCCTTGAGGACCGCCATGTTCAGCCGTGATCTGACCCTTGCCAAGTACGACGCCGACCTGTTTGCCGCCATGGAGCAAGAAGCTCAGCGCCAGGAAGACCACATCGAGCTGATCGCCTCGGAGAACTACACCAGCCCGGCCGTCATGGAGGCCCAGGGTTCGGTACTGACCAACAAGTACGCCGAAGGCTACCCGGGCAAGCGCTACTATGGCGGTTGCGAATACGTCGACGTGATCGAGCAACTGGCCATCGACCGCGCCAAGGAACTGTTCGGCGCCGACTACGCCAACGTCCAGCCGCACGCCGGCTCGCAAGCCAACAGCGCTGTGTACCTGGCCCTGCTGCAGGCCGGCGACACCATCCTGGGCATGAGCCTGGCCCACGGCGGCCACCTGACCCACGGCGCCAGCGTCAGTTCGTCCGGCAAGCTGTACAACGCCGTGCAGTACGGCATCGACGGCAACGGCCTGATCGACTACGACGAAGTCGAGCGCCTGGCCGTCGAGCACAAGCCGAAAATGATCGTGGCCGGTTTCTCGGCCTACTCGCAGGTGCTGGATTTCCCGCGCTTCCGTGAAATCGCCGACAAGGTCGGTGCCTACCTGTTCGTCGACATGGCTCACGTCGCCGGCCTGGTGGCCGCAGGCGTCTACCCCAACCCCGTGCCGTTCGCCGACGTGGTGACCACCACCACTCACAAGACCCTGCGCGGCCCGCGTGGCGGCCTGATCCTGGCACGCGCCAACGCCGACATCGAGAAGAAGCTCAACTCGGCGGTGTTCCCGGGCGCCCAGGGCGGTCCGCTGGAGCACGTCATCGCGGCCAAGGCCGTGTGCTTCAAGGAAGCGCTGCAGCCTGAGTTCAAGACCTACCAGCAGCAGGTGGTGAAAAACGCCCAGGCCATGGCCAGCGTGTTCATCGAGCGTGGTTTCGACGTGGTGTCCGGCGGTACGCAGAACCACTTGTTCCTGCTGTCGCTGATCAAGCAGGACATTTCCGGCAAGGACGCAGACGCCGCCTTGGGCAATGCCTTCATCACCGTGAACAAGAACTCGGTACCCAACGACCCACGCTCGCCGTTCGTCACGTCCGGCCTGCGCTTCGGCACCCCAGCGGTGACCACCCGTGGTTTCAAGGAAGCCGAGTGCAAGGAACTGGCCGGCTGGATCTGCGACATCCTCGACGATCTCAGCAATGAGTCGGTGATCGACGCCGTGCGCCAGAAGGTCAAGGCCATCTGCACCAGGCTGCCGGTCTACGGCGCCTGATAGCAGAGCGAGACGAAAAAGCCCGGCAGTGCCGGGCTTTTTCTTGCCTGCGTTTTGGTACCTAGCCCACGCAGGCTTCGCCCGCTGCTACACGAGCGGTTTGGGCGGGTCAGCGGGGAACAGGGCTTCGAAGCGCTGGCGGATGTCGGCCTCGGGCAGGTCGTCGGCGATGAATACCATGACACTTTCGCGGGTTTCGTCGGCTGCCCAGTCGCTGTCCCAATCGAAGCCGTACAGCTTCAACACGCCCTGGAACACCAACCGACGCGGCTCGCCGGCAATGCTCAGCACGCCCTTGTAGCGCAGCAGCTGTTTGCCGTGGTCTTCCAGTAGCTGGTTCATGAACTCGCTGAGGCGATCGAGATCCAGCGGTTGCGCGGTGCGCAGGACCATGCTGGAAATACGATCAACGCTGGACGCGCTGCTCACTGGGCGCAGGCTCAAGCCACCGTTGAGATTGAAGCCACGCACGTCGAGCAATTCGGCAAGGTCGATACGGCCGTGCTCGACCACGCGAATCGGCGCACGCCGGTTGATGCGGGTCAGGCGCTGGCTCAGTGCCTCGAATGCCGCTGGCGTGACCAGGTCGGTCTTGCTCACCAGCAGGCGATCGGCAAAGCCGACCTGGGCCTGGGCGATGGTCTGCTGCAAATGCACCTCGGCATGGGCGGCGTCCACCAGGGTGATGATGCCGTCGAGCAGGTAGCGCTCGCGCAGTTCTTCGTCGATGAAAAAGGCCTGGGCCACCGGTGCCGGATCGGCAAGCCCGGTGCATTCGATCACCAGACGGTCGAAGGCGATCTCGCCGCTGTCCAGGCGTTCGAGCAGCAGATACAGCGCCTTGTTCAAATCGGTGTGGATGGTGCAACAGACACAGCCATTGGACAGCGTCATGACCTGCACCGGCTCGTCGCCGAGCAGTTGCGTGTCAATGCCGGCGTCGCTGAATTCGTTTTCGATCACGGCGATCTTCAGGCCGTGCTCGGCTTTGAGCAGATGACGCAAGAGCGTAGTTTTACCGGCTCCCAGGAAGCCGCTGAGGATAGTGACGGGGATAGGGCTGGACAAAAAAGTGCCTCACGTGAAGGACGGGTGGCAGAAAAACCCTGCGCGACCGAAGTCGCGCAGGATCAATGGCATCAACCAATTAAACGATCAACAGCAGCGCGGGGAACCCTTGCCGCCGCCGTAGCGGGCCTCCTGGCGTTCCCGAAAGAACGCCTCGTAGGTCATCACCGGCTGGTCGGGGTGCGTTTTCTGCATGTGCTCGACATAGTTGTCGTAGTCCGGCATGCCCACCATCAGGCGCGCCGCCTGCCCCAGGTATTTGCCCAGGCGACTCAAGTCATTGAACATGGCGGCTGCCCTCTCGGTTATGCATTGGGAAACGCCTGGAATGGCGCCTCCTTGTCGGTACGCTCCTTGTTACCCCAGGCGGCCACACCAACCTTGAGGGCAAAGAACAGGATGCTGAAGACCACGCACAGGAACAGCACGGTCAACGTGGCGTTGGTGTAGGCGTTGAAGATGACGTGCTGCATCTGCTCGACGCTTTTGGCCGGCGCCAGCACCTGGCCTGCCGCCAAGGCGTCGCTATATTTTTTGGCCAGTGCCAGGAAACCCACCGCCGGGTTGGCGTCGAACAGCTTGATGAAGCCCGCGGTCGTGGTGCAGATCAGCAGCCATACGGCCGGCAGCAAGGTGACCCAGACATAGCGCTGGCGTTTCATTTTGATCAGCACCACGGTGCCGAGCATCAGTGCGATACCGGCCAGCATCTGGTTGGAGATACCGAACAGCGGCCACAAGGTGTTGATGCCGCCCAGAGGATCGATCACGCCCTGATACAGCAGGTAACCCCACAAGGCCACGCAACCGGCGGTCGCGATCAGGTTGGCGCCCCAGGACTCGGTACGCTTGAGGGCCGGCACGAACGAGCCGAGCAAGTCCTGCAGCATGAACCGCCCGGCCCGGGTGCCCGCGTCCACTGCGGTGAGGATGAACAGCGCTTCGAAGAGGATCGCGAAGTGGTACCAGAAGGCCATGGTGTTCTCGCCCGGCAACACCGAGTGGAGAATCTGGGCGATACCGACCGCCAGCGTCGGCGCACCGCCGGCACGCGCCAGGATGGTGGTCTCACCGATGTCGTGAGCCACCGCCTGCAAGGCTTCAGGAGTGATCGCAAAGCCCCAGTTGCTGACCGCCGTGGCCACCGAGACCACGTCGCTGCCCACCACCGCGGCTGGGCTGTTCATGGCAAAGTACACGCCCGGCTCGATCACCGAGGCCGCGACCATGGCCATGATTGCCACGAACGACTCCATCAGCATGCCGCCGTAGCCGATGTAACGCGCGTTGGTTTCGTTGTCCAGCAGCTTGGGCGTGGTGCCCGAGGAGATCAATGCGTGGAAGCCCGAGACCGCGCCGCAGGCGATGGTAATGAACAGGAACGGGAACAGGCCGCCTTTCCAGACCGGCCCGGTGCCATCGGTGAACTGGGTCAATGCCGGCATTTTCAGCTCGGGCATGGTCACCAGGATGCCGATCGCCAGGGCGATGATGGTACCGATCTTGAGGAAGGTCGACAGGTAGTCGCGAGGTGCCAGAATCAGCCACACCGGCAGTACGGCGGCGACGAAGCCATAACCGACCAGCATCCACACGATCTGTACGCCGGTGAAGGTGAACGCCTTGGCCCAGACCGGGTCGGCGGCCACCTGGCCACCCAGCCAGATCGACAACAGCAACAGCAGCACGCCGATGATCGAGATTTCACCGATGCGTCCCGGGCGGATGTAGCGCATGTACACGCCCATGAACATCGCGATCGGGATGGTCGCCATCACCGTGAAGATACCCCACGGGCTTTCGGCCAGGGCCTTGACCACGATCAGCGCCAGCACCGCGAGGATGATGATCATGATCAGGAAGCACCCGAACAGCGCAATGGTGCCGGGGATGCGGCCCATTTCTTCGCGAACCATGTCGCCCAGCGAACGACCGTTGCGCCGCGTGGACAGGAACAGGACCATGAAGTCCTGCACTGCACCGGCCAGCACCACGCCGGCGATCAGCCAGAGTGTGCCGGGCAGGTAGCCCATCTGCGCGGCCAGGACCGGCCCGACCAGGGGGCCGGCGCCGGCGATGGCGGCAAAGTGGTGCCCGAAGAGAATGTGCTTGTTGGTCGGGACGTAGTCCAGGCCGTCATTGTTGAGCACGGCTGGGGTCGCTCGACGCGGGTCCAGCTGCATGACTTTGGTGGCGATGAACAAACTGTAATAGCGGTAGGCAACCAGGTAGATCGCCACTGCCGCCACGACAATCCACAAGGCATTGATCGCCTCGCCACGACGCAGGGCAACCACGCCCAGCGCACAGGCGCCTATGATCGCCACGACCAACCAGGGCAGGTGGCGTAGCGGGCTGTTGTTATTTTTCATATTTTTATTCCAGCTAGTGGATACGAGTGTCAGCCTTTGCGAGTCTAGCGAGATTTGGCGTAATGGCCACCTTGCGTTGGTCTAGAGCCTCTCGCTGGACGCGCGGGGCTTTTTATGCACGCACAGGAAGCGTTTGGCAAGCGCTGAACACCGGGCTCCAACGGCGGTCGCAAGAGTAACCGTTGCCAGTGAGTGTGCCGATGTCCGAACCGACCTATAGAGTGGCCGTACCGCCACCCGTGCTTTACCTGACGTTCATTGCCGTCGCCCTGGCGTTGAGCTATGCGCTGCCCTTGGCGTTGCCGGAAAACAGCTGGACCCGCGCTGCGGCCGTGGCCCTGATTGCCCTCGGCCAGGGGCTGTCGTTCTGGGCGATGCTGCGCTTCAAGCGCCAGCGCACCACCACCAGCAACTTCAGCGCCCCGCGGCAGTTGCTCAGCGAAGGACCTTTCGCCATTTCGCGCAACCCGGTGAACCTGGGCGATACCGCCGCCTACTGCGGCCTGGCGCTGCTGATGGCCAGCGTGTGGCCGTGGCTGCTGCTGGTACCGTTGATTCTGATCATGAACCGCTGGGTGATCGCCCCCGACGAGCGTCAACTCAACGACGTGTTCGGCGAGGATTATCGTCAGTATTGTCGACGGGTTCGCCGTTGGCTTTGAGCCGCTGCGCTATAGTCAGACCTTGCCAGAGGAAACTGCCATGACCGACGCCCATCCAGAACGCCGCCGCTTCAAACGCATCGCTTTCGACGCCACCACGCAACTGCGCCAAGGCACCCAGGTGTGGCCCGTGAAGCTGCTGGACCTGTCGCTCAAGGGCCTGCTGATCGAACGGCCCGACCCGTGGCTGGGCAACCCGGCCGCGCCTTTTCTGGTGGACGTGTTCCTCAGCGATCAGATCGACGTGCAGATGGAAGCGCACCTGGCCCATGACGACAACGGTCAATTGGGCTTCAACTGCACGCTGATCGAACTGGACTCGGCGACCCACTTGCGGCGCCTGGTGGAACTGAACCTCGCCGACCCGCACGAACTGGAACGCGAGCTGGCCGCGCTGATCGACCTGCCCGCCGACCAGCACGTCTGAGCGTTTATTCGAACAACGCGTCCAGCGCCTGTTCGAGACGCGTCACGGCGATGACCTGCAGCCCGGCGGGCGCCTCCTTCGGCGCGTTGCCCTTGGGCACGATGGCCCGTTTGAAGCCGTGCTTGGCCGCTTCCTTCAAACGCTCCTGACCACTGGGCACCGGGCGCACTTCGCCGGACAGGCCCACCTCACCGAACACCAGCAGGTCATGCGGCAGCGGCCGGTTGCGCAGGCTGGACATGACCGCAGCCATCAACGCCAGGTCCGATGCGGTTTCCAGCACCTTGACCCCGCCCACCACGTTGAGGAAAACATCCTGGTCGTGGGTCGGAATGCCGCCATGGCGGTGCAGCACCGCCAGCAGCATGGCCAGGCGATTCTGATCCAGCCCCAACGTGACCCGGCGCGGGTTGGCCAGGTGACTGTCATCGACCAGCGCCTGCACTTCGACCAGCATCGGCCGGGTGCCTTCCCAGGTGGCCATGACCACGCTGCCGGGCACCTCTTCCTGGGCCCGGGTCAGGAAGATCGCCGACGGGTTCGACACTTCCTTCAAGCCACGGTCGGTCATGCCGAACACGCCCAGTTCATTGATCGCGCCGAAACGGTTCTTCACGGCGCGCAGCAAACGCAGGCGGCCATCGGACTCACCTTCGAAATACAGCACGGTGTCGACCATGTGCTCCAGCACCCGCGGCCCGGCCAGGGCGCCCTCCTTGGTGACGTGGCCGACCAGAAAGATCGCCGTGCCGCTCTGCTTGGCATAGCGCACCAGCAACGCCGCGCTCTCGCGCACCTGGGACACGCCACCGGGCGCCGACTGCAGGCTTTCGGTGAAGATGGTCTGGATGGAATCGATGACCATGACCTTGGGCTGCTCGACCCGCGCGGTGGCGATGATCGCCTCGATGCAGGTTTCGGTCATCACCTTGAGCTTGTCCTGGGGCAAGCCCAGGCGGCGTGCGCGCATGGCCACCTGCTGCTGGGACTCCTCGCCGGTGACGTACAGCGCCGGCATGCGCGTGGCAATGTTGCACAGTGTCTGCAACAGGATGGTGGATTTGCCGATCCCCGGGTCACCGCCGATCAGCACCACCGAACCGTCCACCAGGCCGCCGCCCAGCACCCGGTCCAGCTCCCCGGAAGCGGTCGAGAAACGCGGGATCTCTTCGACGCTGACCTCGGCCAGGGTCTTGAGTTGAGCCTGCTGGCCGGCCCACCCGGTACGCCCGCTGGGCGCCGCCGCCGCGCCGCTTTCGATCACGGTCTCGACCAGGGTATTCCAGGCCCCGCATTCGGTGCATTGCCCGGCCCACTTGGGGAAAGTCGCGCCGCATTCAGTGCAGCCATACAAACGTTTGGCCTTGGCCATGGGAATACCTGTGTGCGCAAAGTGCCCCATGATAACGGAGCACTGCAGGGCCGTGGGCGCTTGCAGCGTGTGAATGAACAAACCCGTCAAGGTGGCGGCCTGGCGAAGATTCGACAAAACTATTGGCGCCCGACCCGGTCATTTGCACAGGCGTAGGGCATGAAGCAGTTAGCTGACTTACACTGCGTTGACCAACCTCATCTGTCACCAAGGATAAAACTCATGAGCGTGCTAAGTGAATTCAAGGCCTTTGCGGTCAAGGGCAATGTAGTCGACATGGCCGTTGGTATCATCATCGGCGCCGCGTTCGGCAAGATCGTTTCTTCGTTCGTCGGGGACGTGATCATGCCACCGCTGGGGCTGTTGATCGGAGGGGTAGATTTCAGTGATCTCGCTGTTACCCTCAAGGCTGCCGAGGGTGCGACCCCGGCAGTGGTGTTGGCATACGGCAAGTTCATTCAGACGGTGATCGACTTCATCATCGTTGCGTTCGCGATCTTCATGGGCGTGAAGGCCATCAATCGCCTGAAGCGTGAAGAGGCCAAGGCCCCTTCGTTGCCGCCAACGCCGACCAAGGAGGAAGTGCTGCTGGGCGAGATTCGTGATTTGCTCAAACAGCAGAACGCTCAATCGACGCCTGTCGTCCAGACGCGCGATCTCTGAGCCTGGGGGCCGCGGGCGCAAGCCCGCGACAGCCCTGGCGCTTTCCTCCCCTGCCTACCAATAGTTCTCCACCGCCACCTGCCCCGGTTTGCGACTCAGGCTCAGGCGCATGTCGCGTGCCTTGAGCAACTGGCGGGTGTCATCGATCATCTGTGGGTTGCCGCAAATCATCACCCGCGAATGCTCGGGGGTCAGCGCCACACCTGCCGCCCGTTCCAGCTCGCCGTTGACGATCAGGTCAGTGATGCGCCCGCGCAGCGCACCTTCGGCCTGTTCGCGGGACACCACGGGAATGAACTGCAGCTTGCCGGCATACTCGGCCAGGTACTCGCGCTCGGTCAGCCCGGCGATCAGCTCGGTGTAGGCCAGCTCGCGGCCTTCCCGTGCGCTGTAGACCAGTTTGATGGTGTCGAACTTCTCCCACACCTCGAAATCCTGCAGGATCGACACGAACGGCGCGACCCCTGTTCCGGTGGCCAGCAACCACAGGTCGCGGCCATCGACGAAGCGGTCCAGCGTCAGGTAGCCGTAGGCTTCTTTCTCGACCAACAGCGTGTCGCCTTCGCGCAGGCGGCTCAACTCACTGGTGAACTCGCCACCCGGCACCACGATGGAGAAAAACTCGAGAAACTCGTCGTGCGGCGACGAGACCATCGAATAGGCGCGCCATACGATGCTGCCATCGGCCTTGGTCACGCCGAGGCGGGCGAACTGCCCGGCCACGAAGCGATAACCCGCATCGCGCGTGGTGCGCAGGGTGAACAGGCTGGGGGTCAGGGTCTGTACGTCGAGCAGGGTCTGGCGGGTGTATTTGTCTGCGCTGGCAGTCATGGCGCGCTCCGTCGTTCATTTGCCCACAGTGTCCCGCAATCGGGCGCCGATAAACACCGCTGGTTTGTAGTGACATGCGCAGCCAAGCCAGGAAAAACCCCGTAGAATCGCTGACCTTAGCCTCTCGCCGTGCCTGCTTATCATGCCTGTGTTGACCACCCCCTTCGCCCAGCTGGATTTGATTCGCCAGCCCGAGCAACCCAACGAACCGCTGCAGGCTTTCGACGCTGCCGACGAGTACCTGCTCGGCTACCTGGCCGACCAGCAACCGGCCGCTTCGACCCGGGTACTGGTGCTCAACGACAGTTTCGGTGCCCTGGCTGCCAGCCTGGCCGGCCGGGTGGAACTGGTCAGCAGCGGTGACTCGTTCCTCGGGCGCCTGGCCCTGGCCAAGAACCTGATGCGCAACCACCTGCCGTTCGACGCAGTGGATTTCCTGCCGGCCAGCGAGCAGTGGCAAGGCACCTTCGACCGCGTGCTGGTGCGCGTGCCCAAGACCCTGGCCCTGCTCGAGGAACAGCTGATCCGCCTGCGCGGTCACCTGGCGCCCGGCGCCCAGGTGGTCGCGGGGGCCATGATCAAGCACCTGCCGCGCAGTGCCGGTGAGCTGATCGAGGAGTACATCGGCCCGATGCAGGCCTCGCTGGCGGTCAAGAAAGCGCGCCTGCTGGTGGCCGAGGCGGTGGACATGCCTGCGGTCGAGTCGCCTTACCCCAGCCGCTACCGCCTGGACGAGCCCCCCATCGAACTGCTCAACCACGCCAACGTGTTCTGCCGCGAAGGCCTGGACATCGGCACGCGGGCCTTCCTTGCGCACCTGCCGCGCAACCTGGGCCGGGCGCGGGTGGCGGACCTGGGCTGTGGCAACGGCGTGCTGGCGATCGTCAGCGCCCTGGCCAATCCGGAGGCGCATTACACCCTGGTCGACGAATCCTACATGGCGGTGCAGTCGGCCAGCGAAAACTGGCGAGCGGCGCTGGGTCATCGCGACTTCACGGCGATCGCCGACGACGGTCTGGCCGGGCAACCGGCGCAGTCCCTGGACGTGGTGCTGTGCAACCCGCCGTTTCACCAGCAGCAGGTGGTGGGCGACTTCCTGGCCTGGCGCATGTTCCAGCAGGCCCGCGAGGCGTTGGTGGTCGGTGGCGCGCTGTACATCGTCGGCAACCGCCACCTGGGCTATCACAGCAAACTGGCCAGGCTGTTTCGCGGTGTCGAGCAAGTCGCCGCCACGCCCAAGTTCGTGGTGCTCAGGGCACGTAAGTAAAGGCGAAAAAAAGCCCTCCGAAGAGGGCTGTCAAATGAGCGCTGCCCCTGGGCAGCACTGATGGGATCAGTGTGATTTCATGCCGGCCGCAGTCATGAACAACTTGATCAGCATGGCAAATATACCCAATGCAACGATGCTGCCGGCGTAGATCACCACCAGCCAGCCCAGGCGCTTGTACAGCGGCTTGGGCGGCTCCTGGGTCACGTCAGGTTTGTGCGGCATCTGTTTCTCGTGCATGTCGGTCACTCCCGAGCAAGGCTCTCGAATACGGCCCGGGCTGCCGGGCCGTGGGTCATGCGGCTAGTGATAACCGTCCTCGTGAGTCACCTTGCCGCGGAACACGTAGTAGCTCCAGAAGGTGTAGCCCAGGATGCACGGGATGATGAACAGCGTCCCCACCAGCATGAAGCCCTGGCTTTGCGGCGGTGACGAGGCGTCCCAGATGCTGATCGACGGCGGCACGATGTTCGGCCACAGGCTGATGCCCAGGCCGCTGTAGCCCAGGAACACCAGCACCAGGGTCAGCAGGAACGGTGCATAGTTGGCTTCCCGCGCCACGGCGCGCAGCAAACCGTACACGGTCACCAGCACCAGGATCGGCACCGGCAGGAAGTAGAACAGGTTCGGCGTGCTGAACCAGCGCGTCGAAATGTCCGGGTGGGCCAGCGGCGTCCACAGGCTGACGATACCGGTGACCAGCAGCAGGAGCAGGGTCAACGGCTTGGCCAGCTTGTGCATCGCGCGCTGCAGGCTGCCCTCGGTCTTCATGATCAACCAGGTGCAGCCCAGCAGCGCATAGGCCACGATCAGCGCGACGCCGCAGAACAGGCTGAACGGCGTCAGCCAGTCCAGGCCGCCGCCGGCATAACTGCGGTCGACCACCGGAATGCCGTCGATGAAGGCACCCAGTGCCACGCCTTGGAAGAAGGTCGCCGCCAGCGAACCGCCGATGAACGCCTTGTCCCAGATGTGTCGCTTGTGGTCGGCGGCCTTGAAGCGGAACTCGAACGCCACACCGCGAAAAATCAGCCCGGCCAGCATCAGGATCAGTGGCAGGTACAGCGCTGAAAGCACGACCGAATAGGCCAGCGGGAAGGCGCCGAACAGGCCTGCGCCCCCCAGCACCAGCCAGGTTTCGTTGCCGTCCCAGACCGGTGCCACGGTGTTCATCATGACGTCACGGTCGCCCGAGTCCTTCATGAACGGGAAGAGAATGCCAATACCCAGGTCGAAGCCGTCCATGATGACGTACATCATGATGCCGAAGATGATGATCACGGCCCAGATCAGTGGAAGATCGATACCCATGACTCAATTCCCCTCGTGGTGGGTGGCGCGCTGGCCGTTGGCATTGCCGTCCTCGGCTGCCGACAACGGACGCGCAGGTGTGCGCTGCTGCCCCGGACCGCCTTGCGGAAGTGTACTTTCGTGAGCCTTCGGCCCCTTGCGCACCAGGCGCATCATGTAGCCCAGGCCCACGCCGAACAGAGCGAAGTAGACCACCACGAACATCACCAGGGTGATGCTCATCTGCGCCACGCTATGGTTGGAGGACGCGTCGGCCGTGCGCATCAGGCCGTAGACCACCCACGGCTGGCGGCCGATTTCAGTGGTGAACCAGCCGGCCAGGATCGCGATCAGCCCGGAGGGGCCCATCCACAGGGTCAGGTACAGGAACGGCCGGCAGGTGAACAGCGAATCCCGCTTGCGCAGCCACACGCTCCACAGGCCGGTGAAGATCATCAGCATGCCCAGGCCGGCCATGACCCGGAACGACCAGAAGATGATCGTCGAATTGGGCCGGTCCTCGGGTGGGAACGACTTCAGCGCCGGCACCTGCTCGTCCAGGCTGTGGGTCAGAATCAGGCTGCCCAGGTACGGGATTTCCACCGCGTAACGGGTCTTTTCGGCCTGCATGTCCGGCCAGCCGAACAGGATCAGTGGGGTCGGTTCATCACCGACGTTTTCCCAGTGGCCTTCGATCGCGGCGATTTTCGCCGGTTGGTGCTTGAGCGTGTTGAGGCCGTGCATGTCACCCACGAACGCCTGCAACGGCGCCACCACCAGCGCCATCCACATGGCCATCGAGAACATGCCGCGGATCGCCGGGGTGTTGCGCCCACGCAGCAGGTGCCAGGCCGCCGACGCGCCGACGAAGAAGGCCGTGGCGACGAACGCGGCAATCGACATGTGCAGCAGTCGATAGGGGAACGAGGGGTTGAAGATGATCGCCAGCCAGTCGACCGGAACCACGCGGCCGTCGATGATCGCGTGGCCCTGCGGCGTCTGCATCCAGCTGTTGGAGGCCAGGATCCAGAACGTCGAGATCAGCGTGCCAATGGCCACCATGACCGTGGCGAAGAAGTGCAGGCCGCGCCCGACACGGTTCCAGCCGAACAGCATGACGCCGAGGAAACCTGCTTCGAGGAAGAAGGCAGTCAGCACTTCGTAGGTCAGCAATGGCCCGGTGACAGCGCCGGCGAAGTCGGAGAACCGGCTCCAGTTGGTGCCGAACTGGTAGGCCATGACCAGGCCCGAGACCACGCCCATGCCGAAGTTGACGGCGAAAATTTTCGACCAGAAGTGATACAGGTCGCGGTAGGTATCGTCTCGGGTCTTCAGCCACATGCCTTCCAGTACCGCCAGGTAGCTGGCCAGACCGATGGTGATGGCAGGGAACAGGATGTGAAACGAAACCGTAAACGCGAACTGGATTCGGGCGAGATCGAGTGCCTCTAAACCGAACATGGGGTTTCCTCTATCAGATGGGCTGGCAATAAGCCTGCGAGCGCCGTCGGCCGCTCCCTCATGTCTGAACCGGACGAATGACATTCGTTCTTGGGCAGGGGTTCAGGCAGGGAACAGTGGCCGGAGGGTCGCCACATCACGGCCGACTGGGCCTTGATGTGTATCAGGGTTCTACGAAAGAGTAGCTCTATTACGTGCGCGCGCCGCTGTGGTTTAACGCCGCGCGACGCGTTGCCTCACCCGCTTTACATTAGCCTGCTATGCATTTTCAGTAACCAACTGTTACATCCAGATGGTAACCTCGGGCCTTGACCGAGCACGAGCATCGCCGCCGCACATGTCCAGTGAACCCGTAACGCTGCTGCGCCACCATCGCCCCTTCGTCGCCTTCTGGCTGGCTCGGGTCTGCACCGCGAGCGGTTTTCAAATGCTCACCGTGGCCATCGGCTGGCACTTGTATCAATTGACCGGCAGCGTGCTCGACCTGGGCCTGGTCGGCCTGGTGGAGTTCGCCCCGCGGGTGCTGTTCATGCTGCACACCGGCCATGTTGCCGACCGCTATGACCGGCGGCGCGTGGCGGCGCTGTGCCAGAGCGCCCAGGCGCTGGTCGCACTGGCGCTGGTGGTGGGGGCCGGCACGGACAATATCAGTCGCGAAATGATCTTCGTGCTGGCCTTCCTGCTCGGCAGCGCGCGTTCGTTCGAAATGCCCAGCACCCAGGCACTGTTGCCTAACATTGTCCCGCCGAACCTGTTTCCGCGCGCCGTCGCGGCGTCGGCGTCGGCCATGCAGTGCGCGACCATCGTGGCGCCCGCCCTGGGCGGGTTTCTCTATGCCCTGGGCAGTGTCTGGGTCTACGGCCCAACCCTGGTGCTGTACGTGCTGGCCCTGTCATTGATGTTGAGCCTGCCGGCCCGGCACACGCCATTGCCGGCCGGGCGCGCCACACTCGACTCGCTACTGGCCGGCATCCGCTTCATCCGCAGCCGCCCGGACATCCTCGGGGCCATTTCGCTGGACCTGTTCGCCGTGCTGCTGGGCGGCGCCACTGCCCTGCTCCCGGTGTTCGCCAAGGACATCCTGCTGACCGGCCCCTGGGGCCTGGGCATGCTGCGTTCGGCCCCGGCGGTGGGCGCCCTGCTGATGTCGGTGTGGCTGTCGCGTTTCCCGATCGAGCGCAATGTGGGCCGCATCATGTTCACCGGGGTCGGCGTGTTCGGCGTCGCCACCATCGCCTTCGGCCTCTCGACCTCGTTCTGGTTCTCGCTGTTGGTACTGTCTATTCTCGGCGCCGCTGACATGATCAGCATGGTCATCCGCGGCGCCTTCGTGCAGTTGGAGACCCCCGACGAAATGCGTGGGCGCGTGAGCGCCGTCAATGGGCTGTTCATCGGGGCGTCGAATCAACTCGGGGAATTCGAGTCCGGCTTGACCGCCCACTGGTTCGGCGTGGTACCCGCCGTGGTGTTGGGCGGAGTCGGGACGCTGGTGGTGACAGGGGTCTGGATCAAGGTGTTCCCGACGCTGGCCAGGCGCGATCACCTGCATTCGCCACCGCCGCCGTGACCACTCGCCCGTTTAATCGGCCGGGGCGCACGTAACCTCTACGCCGCTGGCAACCTGCCTGCTATCATGCGCGGCTTTTTTTACGGCCCGGATATGCTTTGCTATTGGGGTCGACATTCACTGGCGCCGTCGGCGTCGCGGGGAGCGGGCATGCTGGAAAGGCTGTTTCAACTCAAGGCACACAACACCAACGTTCGCACCGAAATCCTGGCGGGCGTGACGACGTTTCTGGCCATGGCCTACATTCTGTTCGTCAACCCGAGCATTCTCGGCGAAACCGGCATGGACAAGGGCGCGCTGTTCGTCGCCACCTGCCTGGCCGCAGCCATCGGCTCGGCGACCATGGGCCTGATCGCCAACTACCCGATCGCGCTGGCGCCGGGCATGGGCCTCAATGCCTTCTTTACCTACACCGTGGTGCTGCACATGGGCCACAGCTGGCAAGTGGCCCTGGGCGCGGTGTTCATTTCGGCGGTGTGCTTCTTCATCCTCTCGGTGCTGCGCATTCGCGAATGGATCGTCAACAGCATCCCCTTGCCGCTGCGTTCGGCCATCGCTGCGGGTATCGGCCTGTTCCTGGCGCTGATCGCTCTGCAAAAGTCCGGAATCGTCGTGAGCAACACGGAAACGCTGGTCACCATGGGCGATATGAAAGCGCCTGGTGCCGTTCTGGCGGTTCTCGGCTTCTTCCTGATCGTGGCGCTGGAGGCCCTGAAGGTTCGCGGTGCAGTGCTGATCGGTATTTTGGCAACCACCGTGGCGTCCATCGTCATGGGCTTCAGCCCTTTCCGTGGCATCGTGTCGATGCCACCGTCGCTGGCCCCCACGTTCCTGCAACTGGACATCAAGGGTGCCCTGGACATCGGTCTGGTCAGCGTGATTTTCGCGTTCCTGTTCGTTGACCTGTTCGACAACTCCGGCACCCTGATCGGCGTGGCCAAGCGTGCCGGGTTGATGGGCAAGGACGGCCACATGCCGAAGATGGGCCGGGCGCTGATCGCCGACAGCACTGCGGCCATGGCCGGTTCGCTGCTCGGTACCTCGACCACCACCAGTTACATCGAATCGGCGGCGGGCGTCAGCGCCGGCGGGCGCACCGGCCTCACCGCCATGGTGGTCGCCGTGCTGTTTCTGCTCGCCCTGTTCTTCGCCCCGTTGGCGAGCAGCGTGCCTGCCTACGCCACCGCGCCGGCCCTGCTGTTCGTGGCGGTGCTGATGGCCTCGGGCCTGGCCGAAATCAACTGGGACGACATCACCGAGGCCGCGCCGGTGGTGGTCACCGCCCTGGCGATGCCGTTGACCTATTCGATCGCCAACGGCATTGCCTTCGGCTTCATTGCCTGGACGGCGATCAAACTGCTGTCGGGGCGTGCCCGCGAGCTGAACTCGGCACTGGTCATCCTTTCCATTCTGTTCGTCATCAAGCTGGGCTGGTTCAACGCATGAGTGCCGTCGCTTTCAATCCTTCCGAATACACCGCCCTGCTGGACGAAAAAGTCGCGCGCCTGCGAGCGTTGCTCAGCCCGTTCGCCGCGCCCGAACCCACAGTGTTCGACTCGCCGCGCGAGCAGTACCGGTTGCGCGCCGAGTTCCGCCTGTGGCGTGACGGCGGACAGCGGCACTACGCCATGTTCGCCCCGGGCGAGAAACATGTGCCGATTCTGATCGAGGACTTCCCCATCGCCAGCCAGCGCATCAATGACCTGATGCCCTTGCTCAAAAGCGCCTGGCAGGCCAGTTCGGCGCTCAGCACCAAGCTGTTCCAGGTGGAATTCCTGACCACGCTGGCGGGCGACGCCATGATCACGCTGTGCTATCACCGGCCGCTGGATGAGCACTGGCAAGCCGCTGCCGAGCAACTGGCGGCACAGCTGGAGGTCAGCATCATCGGCCGCTCCAAGGGCAAACGCGTGGTCATCGGCCGCGACTATGCCGTGGAAGAACTGCAGGTGGCCGGCCGCACGTTTCGCTACCGCCAGCCGGAAGGCGCATTCACCCAGCCCAACGGCACGGTCAACCAGAAAATGCTCGGCTGGGCCTATGACGCCCTGGGCCAGCGCGACGACGACCTGCTGGAGTTGTACTGCGGCAATGGCAACTTCACCCTGCCGCTGGCCACGCGCGTGCGCAAGGTGCTGGCGACCGAGATCAGCAAGACGTCGGTCAATGCTGCGCTGCACAATCTGGCGGACAACGGCGTCGATAACGTGACCCTGGTCCGGCTGTCGGCCGAAGAACTGACCGAGGCGTTGAACGAGGTACGCCCCTTCCGGCGCCTGCAGGGCGTGGACCTCAAGAGCTACCAGTTCGGCAGCGTGTTCGTCGACCCGCCCCGCGCCGGCATGGACGCCGACACCTGCGAGCTGACCCGCCGGTTCGACACGATTCTGTACATTTCCTGCAACCCGGAGACCCTGGCCGCCAACATCGCCCAGTTGCACGACACGCATCGGATCGAGCGCTGCGCCCTGTTCGACCAGTTCCCCTATACCCACCATATGGAATCCGGGGTGCTGCTGGTTCGTCGCTGACAGCCCGGGGCGACGCCTCACCTGTGTAGCGGATGACGCCGGCAGGCGTAGCTGCTACAAAGACGTGACTGAATGTTACGGATAACGCCCACGTGAGCAGCCCAGCCGACATGCCCCTGCCCGCCTCCCGCTCGCGCGCCATGGCGCTGCTGGTGGCCGGTGCCTTCTTCATGGAGAACCTCGACGCGACGGTGATCGTCACCGCGCTGCCGGACATGGCGCACTCGTTCGGCGCCGCAGCGGTGGACCTGAACATCGGCATCACCGCCTACGTGCTGGCGCTGGCCGTTTTCATCCCCGGCAGTGGCTGGGCGGCCGAGCGCTGGGGGCATCGGCGGGTGTTCATGGCGGCGCTGGCCGTGTTCACCCTGGCGTCGGTGCTGTGCGCGGTCTCGCAAACGCTGTTGCAGTTCACCGCAGCACGGGTGCTGCAGGGCATCGGCGGCGCGATGATGGTGCCGGTCGGGCGCCTGGCCGTGCTCAGCAACACGCGCAAGGCCGACCTGCTGACGGCCATTGCCTTCATCACCTGGCCCGGCCTGGTGGCGCCGGTGTTGGGGCCGCCGGTCGGTGGTTTCATCACCACCTATGCCAGTTGGCACTGGATCTTTTTGCTGAACGTGCCGCTGGGGCTGGCAGCCCTGCTGTGCGCTTACCGGCTGATGCCCAAGAGCCAGGCCGAGCCGACACCCCGACCCTTCGACACCCGCGGCTTCGTGCTCTGCGCCTTGGTGTGCGGTGGCCTGATGTTCGGCCTCGAACACGTGGGCCAGGCGCCGCGAGACGCGCTGCCCTATGCCGTCATCGTCGCCAGCCTGGGCCTGGGCTGGGTGCTGCATCGCCATTTGCGGCGCCACCCGACGCCTCTGCTCAAGCTCGATGCGATCAAGGTCAAGACCTACGCCGTGACCTTCCATGGCGGCTCGCTGTTCCGCGCCATGGTCAGCGCACACCCTTTTCTGCTGCCCTTGATGTTCCAGCTGGCGTTTGGCTACGACGCGTTTACCTCAGGCTTGCTGGTGCTGACGTTGTTCCTCGGCAACATCGGCATGAAGCCCATGACCTCCTGGGTGCTGCGCCGCTGGGGTTTTCGCAGCACTTTGATGGCCAGCAGCCTGGTGTTGACGGCCACCACGTTCGCCTGCGCCTGGATGAATGCGCAGACGTCGCTGGCGCTGATTCTGCCGGTCCTGCTGGTGTCCGGCATGGCCCGCTCGATGGGCTTCACCGCCTACAGCAGCCTGGCGTTCGCCGACATGCCGCAGGCGCTGATGTCGTCGGCCAATACCCTGTTCAGCATGACCCAACAGCTGGCCTTTGGCCTGGGCATTGCCTTGGCCGTGATTTTCCTACGCGCGAGCGAAGCCTGGTTAGGGGTGGGCAACGATTCGCTGGCCAGCTATCACCTGGCTTTCGTGCTGGTTGGCGTGTTGACGCTGGTGTCGATGATTGACCTGCTGGCATTGCCGCGCAACGCCGGGGCCACTGTTTCCGGGCACGCGGACAAAGCCTGAACGGCCCTCACGGCAGCGAGCGGAGGACGGAAGAACTGGTGGCGCACAAATCCATTTGACCAAATTAACCGGTTAGTTCAATTTAGGCGCATACGCTCCCGTGGCGATGCTCCCAACAATAACAACGGTAAATGTCATGTCGCAGACTCTGCAATCCAGCGTCCTCGCCGGCCTCATCGGCGCCGGTATCCAACTGTCCCGCACACCTGCCCTGCACGAGCGCGAAGGGGCGGCGCAAGGCCTGGGCTACCTGTATCGCCTGATCGACCTGGACAAGCTCCAGCTCGACAACGGCCACCTCGAAGAACTGCTCACCGCCGCCCAGCGCATGAGCTTCACCGGGCTCAACGTGACCTTTCCAAGCAAGCAGGCGATCATCCCGCTGCTCGATGAGCTGTCACCCGAGGCCCGCGGCATTGGCGCGGTCAACACCGTGGTGCTCAAAGACGGCAAGCGGGTCGGCCATAACACCGACTGCCTGGGTTTCGCCGAAGGTTTCCGCCGCGGCATGCACGGCGCTGCGCGTGAGCGCGTGGTACAGATGGGGGCCGGCGGCGCGGGTGCGGCCGTTGCCCATGCCCTGCTGATCGAGGGGGTCAGGCAGTTGACGGTGTTCGACGTCGACCCCGGCCGCGCGCAAGCCCTGGTGGACAACCTCAATGCGCACTTCGCAGGTGCTCCGGCGCGCGTGGGCACGGACCTCGACACCGCGATGGCCGAGGCCCAGGGCCTGGTCAATACCACGCCCATGGGCATGGCCAAACTGCCTGGCATGCCAGTGCCCAAGGCGCTGTTGCGCGCTGACCTGTGGGTGGCGGAAATCGTTTATTTCCCGCTGGAGACCGAACTGCTGCGCGAAGCCCGCGCCCTGGGTTGCCGGACACTGGACGGCGGCATCATGGCGGTGTTCCAGGCGGTGAAGGCATTCGAACTGTTCAGCGGCCTGACGCCGGACGCCGACCGCATGATGGCCCACTTCGCCAGCATGAACGGCTGATCGGCCGGCCTGCCACCGCGGGGTCGGCAGGCCATCGGGCTCACGCCTTGAGGAAACGCAGCAGGGAGTCGCAGAGCATTTCGCGGTGGTGCACCTTGAGTTGCTCGTCGGCGAAGTCGACCTGGAAAAGCTCGCCGAAGGTGTGCTTGTTCGACACCCGGTAGAAGCAGAACGAACTGATCAACAGATGCACGTCGAGCGGGGTCAGGCCAGGGCGGAACACACCCTGCTCGATACCCCGCTGAAGCAGTTCGCCCAGCGCGTTGAGCACCGTGGTGTTCAGGGCCCGAATCACCTCCGACTGCTTGATGTACTCGCCCTTGAGCATGTTTTCGTTGCACACGATGCGCACGAAATCGACGTTGCGATCGTGGTGGTCGAAGCTGAATTCCACCAGCCGGCGGATACCGCTGACCGGATCCATTTCTTCCAGGTGCAGCATGCTTTCAGTGTTGCGAATATCACCGTACAGCTTCTCCAGCACCTCGACGTACAACTGCTCCTTGCTGGTGAAGTAGTAGTAGATCATGCGCTTGGACGTCTGTGTCCGTTCGGCGATGGCGTCGACACGCGCCCCGGCGAAGCCTTCCTTGACGAACTCGGTCACCGCCGCCAGCAGGATGCTTTCGCGGGTTTTCTCGGGGTTGTTCTTGCGACTTTTGCGAACGACAGCCTCAGGGGCGGTGCCGCTTTCTGGAAGAGTAGTCATGCTGGGCTCACGGCCTTCGTTGAACAGCGGCGATTATGAGGCGCCAGCGCCTGGCAAGGGAAGCCGAGTTCGGCATTCCCTTCGTTCACGTCAGGAGGGAGTCCTACAGCTTGGCGTGACGTACACCGCCCGCGCGCGCCTTGGCCATGGCCGACAGGCGGACCGCGACGTTGGCCGCGCCATAGCCGACGTAACCCCCACGCCGCTGCAGGATTTCGAAGAAGAAGCGTTCCTCGAACGGTTCGGTGTAGACGTGGAACAGCTCGCCGCCGTTGCTATCGCGGTCATACAACACGTTGAAGTAGGCCAGTTCGCTGAGAAACTCGTCATCGAAATCGAAGCGTGCCGCCAGGTCGTCGTAATAGTTGAGCGGGATGTCCAACAGCGCCACGCCGGCCTCTTTGGCTTTGCTCACCGCGAGGAAAATGTCGTCACAGTCGAAGGCGATGTGGTGCACCCCTGAACCACGGTAGGTGGACAACGCATGGGAGATGGCCGTGTTGCGGTTCTCGGAGACGTTGAGTGGCAGGCGGATCGCGCTGCACTGGCTGCGCACGGCGCGGCTCTTGACCAACCCGTAGGGGTCGGGCAGCACGACTTCATCGTCGGCCTTGAAGTCCAGCACGCTCTTGTAGAACAGCACCCAGCTGTCGAGGGTGTCCGGCGGAATGGCCATGGCCATGTGGTCGATTGACTTGAGGGTGCCCTGGGGCGCCTCGGCGGCCTGCAGGCTGAAGTCGGTGTCGTAGATCGTCGGGCCATCGCTGGCCTGGTCGACCAGGTAGATCAGGCTGCCATCCAGCGCGCGCACGGCCGCCAGTTCGCGCTCGTTGGGCCCCACCAGCCCACGAAACGGCTGGGTCTTGTAGGCAATGGCCCGCTCCAGCGCCTTGGCGCTGTCCTTGACGCGGATAGCGGTGGCGCACAGCGACGGCCCGTGGGACTCGAAAAAGTTGTGTGCGAACGAATAGGGTTCGGCGTTGAGGATCAGGTTGATATCGCCCTGGCGCAACAGGCTGACATTTTTCGAGCGGTGCTTGCCCGCCCGAGCGAACCCCAGTTGCTCCAGCCAATGCCCGAGCTTGGCGCCCAACGCGTCGTCCACGGCGAACTCGAGAAACTCGATGCCCTGATACTCGTCAGCCGGGGGCGGCGAGAACAGAATGTCGAGGTTGGCCACCGGCGTGGCTTCGCGTTCGAGCAATTGGCGGGTCTTCTCCTCCAGGTACAGCAATGAGCGCAGGCCGTCGGCGGCATTGGCACGCGGTGGCGCGGCGCGGAAGCCGTCGTTGAAAATCTCCAGCGACAGCGGGCCGGTGTAGCCGGTCTTGATGATGGGTGCGAGGAAGCCGGGCAAGTCGAATTCGCCCTGGCCGGGGAAGCAGCGGAAATGCCGGCTCCACTCCAGCACGTCCATCGCCAGGATGGGCGCGTCGGCCATCTGCACGAAGAAGATCTTGTCGCCCGGGATCTCGGCGATAGCCGCCGGATCACCCTTGAGCGACAAGGTGTGGAAACTGTCCAGCAGCACGCCCAGGGCCGCGTGGTCGGCCTGGCGAACGATGTTCCAGACCTGCTGGTAGGTGTTGACGTGACGGCCCCAGGCCAACGCTTCATAGCCGATGCGCAGCCCGCGCTTGCCGGCGCGCTCGGCGAGCTGGCGCAGGTCGTCGACCAGAATCTGTTCGTCGCCTAGCGAGTCAGCGGCGGTGTTGCTGCACACCAGCACCAGGTCGGTGCCCAGTTCCTGCATCAGGTCGAACTTGCGCTCGGCGCGGTCGAAACTGCGTGCCATCCGATCGCGGCGCCCGCCCTCGAAATCCCGAAACGGCTGGAACAGGGTAATGGCGATACCCAGGTCGGCGCACATCTGGCGGATTTCGCGGGGGCTGCCGTCATAGTAAAGCAGGTCGTTTTCAAAGATCTCCACGCCATCGAAGCCCGCAGCGGCAACCGCTTCGAGTTTTTCCGGCAGGGTTCCACTCAACGAGACGGTGGCAATCGAACGGTGCATGCGTAAGCTCCAGTTTGGCTGCATTGACCGGCACGCAGAGCGCTGCCAGGTTGCTACGACAAGCCATATTGACCGGTTCGGTCAGTGCGCGTAGGCACCGGTCGAGCCGCAGTGAATTAATTGTTCGAACGGATTTTATACCCGTTTCAAAGCGTACGAACCAGTTAGTTTTGCGTGCGGTAATCGACCACAAATGCCGTTCGGCGATTGACCCTCGCCGACAGCCTGCGCACCATCCTCTTCACATTGAAGCTCGTGTGCAGGCCCCGCGCCACTCACGACATTGCCGCGGCCGACCTGGTCTGCCCGGCTACCCACATAAAAATTTCAAGAATCAGGTAATCGCTCATGTCCACTCCCAATCCTAGTCTGCGCCCTGGCACGACGCTCATTCAGCGTTAGCGACCGAACTGCGCCCGGCAACCGCCAACTGCAGCGCACTCGATTTGCCCTACATCGCAGACCCCTGCCGAACGACTTTCTGATATTTTGCGCGCCGTGCACATTCAGACTTCGCACGTTTCGAAAAAGTGCGGCTCCGTTCGGTGTGCGTGTCGTGCAACGTCTCAGTTCGACAGCGGGCACTGCCCGGTGTCCACAACGGATGGCCTTGACCCATGACCCAGCCCCACAGCAATGCCCTGCCCCGTAGCAAAGACGCTGCCCCCGCCACCAGCATCAAGGACATGTACCGCACGGCCATGGCCGTGGGCAAGACGCGCTGGGGCATGCTCGCCCTGGTGTTTTTCGCCACCACCCTGAACTACATCGATCGCGCCGCGCTGGGCGTGATGCAGCCGATCCTCGCCAAGGAAATGAACTGGACGGCGATGGACTACGCCAACATCAACTTCTGGTTCCAGGTCGGGTATGCCGTCGGCTTTCTGCTGCAAGGCCGGCTGATCGACAAGGTCGGCGTCAAGCGCGTGTTCTTCGGCGCCGTCCTGCTGTGGAGCCTGGCCACGGGCGCCCACGGCCTGGCCACTTCGGCGGTGGGCTTCATGGTCTGTCGCTTCATCCTGGGATTGACCGAGGCCGCCAACTATCCGGCCTGCGTGAAAACCACGCGGTTGTGGTTTCCTGCCCGCGAGCGCGCCGTGGCCACCGGCATCTTCAACGCCGGCACCAATGTCGGCGCCCTGCTGACGCCGATGATGCTGCCGTTGATTCTCAGTGTCTGGGGCTGGCAGGCGGCGTTCCTGACCATCGCCCTGCTGGGCCTGGCCTGGGCCGTGTTCTGGGGCTTGAAGTATTTCGACCCCGAGCAGCACCCGCGCCTCAAGGACAGCGAACGTACCTACATTCAGGACGACGCCGCGCCGGAGCAACCCGCCGTGCCGTTCTGGCGCATCATGACCCTGCGTGGCACCTGGGCCTTTGCCGGCGCCTTCACGCTGACCGCACCGGTGTTCTGGTTCTACCTGTACTGGTTGCCACCCTTTCTCAATCAGCAATACCAACTGGGCATCAACGTCACGCAGATGGGCATCCCGCTGATCATCATTTACCTGTGCGCGGACGTGGGCAGCGTGGGCGGCGGCGTACTGTCGTCGTTCCTGATCGGGCGTGGCATGGCGCCGGTGCGTGCGCGCCTGCTATCGATGCTGGTGTGCGCCCTGGCGATCATCAGCGTGGTGTTCGCCGCCGGCGCGTCCAACCTGTGGATCGCGGTGGCGGCCATCTCCCTGGCCATCGCCGCACACCAGGCCTGGACCGCCAACATCTGGAGCGTGGTCATGGACTACACGCCCAAACACATGATGAGCACGGTGTTCGGCTTTGGCGGTATGTGCGCGGCGGTCGGCGGCATGTTCATGACTCAGATCGTCGGCTACATCCTGACCATCACGCACAACAACTACACCGTGCTGTTCCTGGCGATTCCGGCGATGTATTTCATCGCGTTGATCTGGCTGTTCCTGCTGGCGCCGCGCAGATTGCCAGGCGCCACGCCTGCCGCCGATTGAAGCGCTATGCCGAGCGCGCCCGCCGCGCCAGCCAGGCGGCGGCCAGCCCGCTGGCGCAAATGATGGCAATGCCAACGAGCGTCACCGGTTGTGGCCAATGGTGGAAGAACAGGCCGCCCAGCACGGCGGCGAAGACAATCTGACAGTAGCCGAACGGCGCCAGCAGCGCCGGCGCGGCGAAGCGAAAGGCCTCGGTCATCAGCAGGTGCGCGCCCAGGCCACAGCCGCCCAGCACCAGCATGAAGGCGATGTCCCCCATGGCAGGCGGCTGCCACACGAACGGCACGATCGCACTCATCACCAGGCTGCAGAACACCCCGGCGAAAAAATTGCTGGCGGTCGAACTGTCGACCTCACTTACTCTGCGTGTCAGCAGCTGGTAGAAGCAGAAGCAGGTGGCCGAGCCCAGCGGCATCAGCGCGGCCGGGGTGAACAGGTCGCCCCCGGGGTGAACAATCACCACCACCCCGCAGAAGCCGACCAGCACCGCGATCCACTGCCCGCGACTGACATGTTCCCCGAGCAAGGGCACCGACAGCGCGGTGACCAGCAATGGCGCCAGGAAGTTGATCGAGGTGGCCTCGGCCAACGGCAAGTATTGCAGGCTGCTGATGAACAGCAGGCTGGTGCCCAACAGGCAGGCTGCACGCAAGGCCTGCAACCCCGGACGGCGGGTGCGCAGAATGCGGGTGCCTTCGCGCGGGATGAAAATCGCCACCATCAACAACGTGTGCACGATGTAGCGGGCCCAGATCACCAGCAGCACCGGGTACATGCCCATCAGGTACTTGGACAGGGCATCGTGACTGGCGAACAGAAACGTCGCCAGCACCATCAATAGAACGCCCTTGAGCGGGCTCGCTGCAGTCATGGGTTACACCTGCGCCAGCAGGGCCTGGGTTTTATCCAAGGCCCACCGGGCGCGCTGATAGGCACTGATGCCTTGTTCGTAGAGAGGGCGAGTGGGTATTTCCAGGCTCAGCGCCAAGTCCGCCGGCAAGGCCCGCAACAGCCCGAGCAGGTCACAGTCGCCGTCCCCCGGGAAGCGGCGTTCATGGCGGGCCTGGCGCAGGATCTCGGCCATGTCGTGCGGCCGCGGGCCGGCGACATCGCACAGTTGCGCGTAGTGCAGGCGTGACGGCGGCAGGCGTGCCAGGTCCGCCAGCGAGGATGCCGAACGGTCGAAATGAAACGCGTCGATCAGGATGCAGCCATTGTCGCGCCCCGCCGACTCGACAATGCGGATGGCCTGCGCCAGATCGCGTGCTTCGGTCCAGGGCATGAACTCCAGATGCGGGCGCAGGCCGTAGCGGGCACTCAAGTCGCACAGCTCGGCGAAGCGTTCGCTGGTGCGCCGCTCGTCGGGGTCGTTGGCGGCCACCAGCAGCTCACTGGCGCCCAGCTCGGCGCCCAGTGCCAGGTGCGGTTCGAAATCGGCGACCCGGGTGTCCGGCTTCAGGCGCAGAATCTCCAGGTCCAGCACTTTGATCCCGGTGTCGCGCAAGCGCTGGGCTGTCTGCCGACGCAGGCCGGCATCGCGCAGCAAAGGAAAATGCTGCTCCTCGGGCGTGGCCGGCTCACTGCGCAAGCCCACGTGACTGTAACCGGCGCGGGCGGCGACTTCGATGATCTCCGGGGGCGACAGCTCCAGCACCGTGAGTGTCGCCAGTGACATGATGCGTTGATTCATGAGAAGCCTCGGCAACCCTGTGATGAGCGGTGATGATCTGGAACCAGGTTCCAGTTTCCCGGTGATGAGCAACCTGGCCAATTCAACCGAACAGCTCCGATGCCGGACTGGCCGCCGACAGCTCTGCGGTCGCCGCCAGCAGCGGCGCTGCCAGGGCATGCAAGCGCTCCTCGGACAGGCGTGCGCTGGGCCCGGCGATGCTCAACACGCCGATGGCACGCCCGCTATCGCCGGCACACACCACGGCGGCCAGCGCGCTGGTCCCCACCGCCGAACTCTGCGCCACCCAGGCATACCCCTGTTGCCGTGCCCGCTGCAGCCGCTCGAGCAACTCGGCGTTGGAAGCCGGTGCGTTCGGCCCGAAGTCGCTCGGGTCGCCACGGCCCTGACGCTCGACCAGTGCCAGCGCCTGCGCATCGCTCAGGCTGGCCAGCCAGGCATGCCCCGACGCGGTGTAGAACAACGGCGCATCGCGGCCCATGTCGGGGTCGTAACGCAGGCCGGAACGGGCGCCCTGGGACTTGGCGATCCAGGTCAGGCGCTCGCCTTCGATCACGCCCAGGCGCACCAGTTCGGCGCTGTCCTGCGCCAGTCTGTCGAGCACCGGCTGCACGATGTCCGCGCCGCTGTTGGCCAGGTAGCGAAAACCCAGCGCCACCAGGCGGGTCGACAAGTGATAGCGCAACGTCTCGGCGTTCTGTCGTACATAGCCCAGCCGCTGCAGCTCGGACAGCATGCGGTGGGTGGCACTCTTGGGGATGTCCAGTTGCTCGGCCAGGCTTTGCAGCGGCAGGCCACGCGGGTCGCTGGTCAAGTGCTCGAGCAGGTTGAGCACGCGTTCGATCTGACTACCGGCCATACGGGGTTCTCTTGGATGTTGCCGACTCGGCCCTTGGCGAACGGCACAGCACTTCATAGAATGTGGAACTTGGTTCCAGAATGTTAACCTGCCAAACACTCTCGTGAACAGTACCGGAGACGCTCAAGATGACAGCCGACACCCTGCTACACACCACCGTGGACTGCGACGTGCTGGTCATCGGCTCTGGCGCGGGCGGGCTGTCGGCGGCGGTCACGGCGGCCTGGCATGGCCTGAACGTCATCGTTGTCGAGAAAGACCCAGTCTTCGGCGGTGCCAGCGCCTGGTCCGGTGGCTGGATGTGGGTGCCGTGCAATCCGCTGGCGCAGCGCGCCGGCATTGTCGAGGACGTCGCCGCGCCACGCCGTTATCTGCAACATGAACTGGGCGAGCGCTTCGACGCGGCGCGCGTGGACGCTTTCCTCGAAGCGGCGCCACACATGGTGGCGTTTTTCGAACAGCACACGGCACTGCAATTCGTCGACGGCAACGCCATCGCCGATATCCACGGCGACACCCCCGGCGCCGGCACCGGGGGGCGCTCGGTGATCGCCGCCCCCTATGACGGGCGCCAGGTCGGGCGGCTGCTCAAGCGCCTGCGGCGGACCCTGCGCGAAACCGCGTTCCTTGGCATGCCGATCATGGCCGGCCCGGACCTGGGCGCGTTCCTCAGCCTGACGCGCTCGTGGCGCTCGGCACTGCATGTGGCGCGTCGTGTCGGCCGGCACCTGGGCGATCTGCTGGTGCACGGTCGGGCCATGCAACTGGTCAATGGCGTGGCCCTGGTCGCACGCCTGGCCAAGTCGGCCGAAGACCTGGGCGTATTACTGTGGGAGTCGGCGCCCGCCAGCAAGCTGATCATGGACAACCAGCGCGTCAGCGGCGCAGTGGTCAACACCGCCAAAGGGCGCATCGCCATCCGTGCCCGCCAGGCGGTGGTGCTGGCCACGGGTGGCTTCGCCCACGACATCGAACGGCGGCAGGCGCTGTTTCCGCGCACGCCCACTGGCCACGAACACCTTGCCCTGCCACCGGCGGCGGTCACCGGCGACGGCTTGCGCCTGGGCGAGAGTGCCGGCGGCCAAGTCGCCACCGACCTGGCGTCGGCGGCCGCCTGGTGCCCGGTATCGCGGGTCGTGCACGCCGACGGCAGCGTGGGCCATTTCCCGCACATCATCGAGCGTGGCAAGCCGGGCATCATCGGCGTGCTTGCCAACGGCCAGCGCTTCGTCAATGAAGCCGATGGCTACTACGACTACGCGCAAGCGATGGTGGCCAAGGCCCCTGGCGAGGACGTCTGCTCGTGGCTGATCTGCAGCCACGCGTTCCAGCGCCGTTACGGCCTGGGCATCAGCAAGCCGTTTCCCCTGCCGCTGACGCCGCACCTGCGCTCCGGCTACCTGAAAGTGGGCGACACCGTGGAAGAGCTCGCAGTGGCCTGCGGCATCGACCCCGCCGGCCTGCGCGCCACGCTGGACGACTACAACCGGCATGCGCGCCTGGGCGAGGACCCTCAGTTCGGCCGTGGCACTACCGCGTACAACCGCAAGCAGGGCGATCCACGCCAGCAGCCCAACCCTTGCGTGGCACCCATCGAGCAGGGCCCGTTCTATGCGGTCAAAGTCGAGCCCGGCAGTTTCGGTACCTTTGCCGGGCTCAAGACTGACGAGCATGCGCAAGTGCTCGACGCCCAGCAACGGCCCATCGCCGGCCTGTACGCGGTGGGCACGGACATGGCCAGTATCATGGGCGGTTTTTACCCGGCGGGCGGCATCAATCTGGGCCCGGCGGCCACCTTCGGCTACATCGCCGGGCGCCATATCGCCGGGGCCGTCGACTACGAATGAAAGCACCAGGTACCGCCGGCATGGCGAGACCTGGCGCAAGGCTCAGAAGTCGAAGAACACCGTTTCGCCTTCACCCTGAATACGGATGTCGAAGCGGTAAGCGGTTTTACCGTCGACCTCGCAGCGGCTGGCGATCAGCGTTTCACGCCGGGCGGGCTGCTCGATCAGGTTGAGCACCGGGCAACTGGCATTGGCCTGCGCTTCATCGTCGAAATACAGGCGCGTGTGCAACTGAATGTTGATGCCACGGGCAAACAGACTGATGTTGATGTGCGGCGCCATCGGCACGCCCGCGGCGTTGTTGAGCACACCCGGCTTGACCGTGTGCGCTGTCCACTCACCGGCGTCGAAGGTGGTGGCCGTGCGACCGAAGCTGTTGAAAGGCTTTTCCTGGTCGAAATCGGTGTGATAGAGACCTTGCGAGTCGGCTTGCCACAGTTCCAGGAACGAGTCGCGAACCAGATGGCCATTCCCGTCATAGACGTTGCCCAGCAGCACAATGTGCTCGCCGGGGGCGCCAGGCTTGGCCATCTGATTCCAGATCTCGTGTTCGCGCGGCTCGATGCCGGCTGCGGCCAGCGCCAGGCCGATATGAACGTACGGGCCGGCAGTCTGCGAAGGGGTTTCGTTGAGCAGTTGGATAGGCACGGGCGATTCCCCTCAGCGGTTTTCGAAATGGGTCTTGCGCTGGCCGCGCAGGATGATGTCGAAGCGATAGGCCAGGCAATCCATCGGGTTGGCATTGGCCATGTCCAGCCGGGCGATCAGCGACTGCACCGCTTCCGGGTTGGCGATCGACTTGACGATCGGGCACATAGGGATCAACGGATCACCTTCGAAATACAGCTGGGTGATCAGCTTGGTGGCAATCGACGGGCCGCTGATGGAAAAGTGGATGTGCGCCGGGCGCCAGTCGTTGGGGCCGTTGCGCCATGGGTAGGGGCCGGGCTTGACGGTGCGGAAGCTGTAGTAGCCCTCGCTGTCGGTCAGGGTGCGGCCGACGCCGCCGAAGTTCGGGTCCAGCGGTGCCAGGTAGCGGTCATTCTTGTGCCGATAGCGGCCACCGGCATTGGCTTGCCACATTTCCACCAGCGTGTGCGGGATCGGTTTGCCGAACTGGTCGCACACGCGACCGGCGATGATCACGCGCTCCCCCACTGGCAGGCCGCCGTGATTGTAGTTGAGCAAAAGGTCGTGGTCGTGTTCGCCCATTTTCAGATGGGAGAAATCCGGCCCAGTGGCTTCGCTCGCCGATTGCGGGATACTCACCAGAGCCTGGCGCGGCGAGCGCGGTATGGAGGTCTTGTAATCGGGCGTAAACGCCTTGGGGTGCCAATTGCGATCACGGGTAATGAAGCGACTGTTGTCTTGTGAAGACATGCCGTACTCCTATTGTTCGATTTATAGGACCTGTCGCCAGGCTGCGGACTAGTCTCAGGTAAATATCCTGAAACGAATACTGAAAATAACGGACCAACCCATAACCACGCGGTTATGGGTCAAGCGAAGGAGAGAATCGTCATGTTGTGGAAAAAAGGTCGGCGCAGCGATAACGTCGTGGATGCCCGTGATGGCGGTGGTGGCGGCGGCGGCCGGACGGGTCTGCCGATCGGCGGCAAGGGCCTGAGCCTGACGGCCGTGGTCTTGATTGTGGGCTTCGGTCTGTTGACGGGCCAGGACCCGATGCAGATTCTCGGGCAACTGACCGGGCAGGTCAGTGAACAAAGCGCCCCGCCTGCCGGCCAGTCGCAGAAAGCCCCGCCGGCCAACGACGAGCAGGCGGAATTCGTGCGCTCGGTGCTGGGCGATACCGAAGACACCTGGCAGCAGATCTTTCAGCAGGCTGGCAAACAGTACACCGACCCCAAGCTGGTGCTGTTCAGCGGCCAGGTGAACTCGGCGTGTGGCTATGCCACGTCGGCCAGCGGCCCGTTCTATTGCCCGGCTGACCAGCGCGTGTACCTGGACATGACATTCTTCCGGGACATGGAGCAGAAATTCACGGCAGCCGGCGACTTTGCCCAGGCCTACGTGATCGCCCACGAAATTGGCCACCATGTGCAGACCCTGCTGGGTGTGTCGGCCCAGGTGCAGAAAGCCCGGGAGAGCGGCCAGCGGCTGGAGGGTGATAACGGTTTGTTGGTGCGCCAGGAGTTGCAGGCCGACTGCCTGGCGGGTGTATGGGCGTTCCATGGCCAGCAGCGTTTGAACTGGCTGGAGCCGGGGGATATCGAAGAGGCCCTGAACGCCGCCAACGCGATTGGCGATGATCGCCTGCAGCAGCAGGGTCAGGGTCGCGTGGTGCCGGACTCCTTCACCCACGGCACCTCGGCCCAACGCGTTCGCTGGTTCAAGACCGGGTTCAATGGCGGCAAGGTCGACCAGTGCGACACCTTCCAGGCCAAAAGCCTGTAATCGCTGGGCACGCTGTGTAGAGGGGGTGCGCGGCGCCCCTGATGAATTCAACTCCGTCCCTGGGGCCTGCTACGCAGGCCATCGCCGCCAAGGCGGACTCCTACGGGTGGATCACATATCGCCTTGCCGGCGATGGGGTGCGCAAAGGCCCTGATGAATTCAACTCCGTATCCGGGGCCTGCTGCGCAGGCCATCGCCGCCAAGGCGGACTCCTACGGTTGGATCACGTACCGCCGGCGATGGGGGCGCAACGGCCCTGATGAATTCAACACCGTATCCGGGGCCTGCTGCGCAGGCCATCGCCGCCAAGGCGGACTCCTACGGGTGGATCAGGTCACGCCGTGTAGGAGTCCGGCTTGCCGGCGATGGGGCGCGCAGCGGCCCTGATGAATTCAACACCGTATCCGGGGCCTGCTACGCAGGCCATCGCCGCCAAGGCGGACTCCTACGGTTGGATCACGCACCGGCTTGTAGGAATCCGTATCTCGATTTCGTGGCTAGGCTGTTTGCAGCATTCGCTGCAGCGTTGCGCAGTCGTTGGCATGCCAGTCGGTCAATTCCGGCCAGGGGTTGTCCGGCAGGTTGACCGGGATCGTGCGGGCGCCGGCGGCGCGGCCGCAGGCGAGGTCATGTTTGTAGTCGCCGACCATGACCATGCGCTGCGGCGCTACCTGCCAAGCCTTGGCCAACGCCAGCAAGCCATCGGGTTGCGGCTTGGGCTCGGCGTCTTCGCGGCCCAGCACATCCTGTTCGGCGAAGCAGTCGGCGATACCGATCGCCTCCAGCGTTACGTAGGCCAACTCGCGGGCGTTGCGCGTCAATACGCCCAGCCGGGCGCCGCGTGCAGCCAGTTCGCGAACCAACGCCACGGCCCCGGTTGCCGCCGTCGACGCCACGGCCAGGTCGCGCTCGTGTTCCAGCAGCCAGGCGTGCTTGGCGCGGCTCTCGGCTTCCGGCAATGCGGCGAGATGGCCCAGAATATCGGCCTCCAGCGGAATATCCAGCGCCCGCTTGATCGCGACGAAGTCATGCACGGCCACGGTCAACGTGCCGTCCATATCAAACACCCAATGATCGATCTCGTTCAGCTTCATGCCCAGTCCTTGCGATGACGGATCAGACCTTCCTGGGCCGTGGAGGCCACCAGTTGGCCGGCCCGGTTATAGATACCGCCACGACAGAAGCCCCGTGCGTTGTTCGCCCACGGACTGTCGATGGCATACAGCAGCCACTCGTCGGCCTTCAGGTTCTGGTGAAACCACAAGGAATGATCGAGGCTGGCGATCTGCATGTCGCGGTGCCAGACCGACTTGCCATGGGGCAGCAGCGACGTGGTCAGCAAATTGAAATCGGACGCATAGGCCAGAATGTATTTATGCAGCGCGGGGGTGTCCGCCAACGCCCCATCGGCGCGAAACCACAAGTACTTGATCGGGTCCGAAGGCTTGGGGTTGTAGGGGTCGCCTTCGCTGACCGGGCGCACTTCAATGGGTTTGGAACACAGCAATTTTTCACGCAACGGTGGCGGAATCAGGTCAGCGCGCTGCTGCATCATTTCCAGCTCGGTGGGCAGGTTTTCCGGACCCACCACCTCCGGCATGCTGGCCTGGTGCGAAAAGCCTTCCTCGTCGTACTGGAAGGACATGCTGGCGCTGAAAATCGGCTTGCCCTTCTGCACCGCCGTCACCCGCCGCGTGCTGAAGCTGCCACCGTCGCGCACCCGGTCCACCATGTACACCACCGGCAATTGCGCATCGCCCGGGCGCAGAAAGTAACCATGCAGCGAATGCACATGGCGATCCGGCTCCACCGTCTGACAGGCTGCTGACAGCGACTGCCCCAGCACCTGACCGCCGAACAGCTGACGAAAGCCCAAATCCTGGCTACGGCCACGGAACAGATTTTCCTCGATCGATTCCAGACTCAACAAATCGACCAGATCGTCCAACACTTGGCTCATGCCATCACTCCTCAGCCGCCGATCGGCACACACATATCGGGCGAATGATACAGAAGTTTTCCACCGCCCGGTCCGGCCAGCCCAGCACTCAGGCGTCATCCCTGCAGGGTTTCCAGCCATTGACTGCGGCTGATGCGGTAGAGCATGTGCCGCTCGAGCGGATGCCCGGCCGGCAACAGGGGGTGATCGAAATCGTCGTCGCCATCGCGCTTCATGCCGATGGACTGCATGACTTTCTCCGAGGGCAGGTTGCTCGACGCGGCGAACGCGACCACCTCATCCAGGCCCAACTGGCCGAACGCACACCGCAGGCAGGTCCAGGCCGCCTCACTGGCGAAGCCGAGCCCCCAGTGCTCGCGCCCCAGCCGCCAGCCGATCTCCACGGCAGGAGTGAAATGGCTGTCGAAGCCCACGCTGCCCAGGCCGGTGAAGCCGATAAAGGCACCGTTGTCCTTGCGCTCCAACGCCCACAGGCCGTAGCCGTGCTCGGCAAAATGCCCACGCACGCGACCGATCAACGACGCGCTTTGCAGACGGCTCAAGGGCTCGGGGAAATAGCGCATCACTTGCGGGTCGGCACACATCTCGGCGAACGCCGGCAGGTCGGCATCACGCCACTGACGCAACAGCAGCCGAGCGCTCTCGAGTTGCAGAATCGGTGTCATCATGACTCCTGTTTTCGTACAAGGCCTGGTAGCCGGGACTACAGAACTGGCAAGATCCATCGCATGCCCTTGCCTCTGATTTACCACGACGACTACAGCCCCGAGTTCCCGGCGGACCATCGCTTCCCGATGGACAAGTTCCGCCTGTTGCGCGATCACCTGGTGCACAGCGGCGTGACCACCGACGAGAACTTGCTGCGCCCGGCCTGCTGCCCGGTGGACATACTCGCGCTGGCTCATGATCGTCAGTATATCGAACGCTTCCTGAGCGGCGAGTTGTCCCGCGAAGACCAACGGCGCCTCGGCCTGCCCTGGAGCGAGGCGCTGGCACTGCGCACGGTGCGCGCGGTGGGCGGCTCGCTGTTGGCCGCCGAGCAGGCGCTGCAGCACGGGCTGGCCTGCCACCTGGCGGGCGGCACCCATCATGCGCATTACGACTACCCGGCCGGCTTCTGCATCTTCAATGACCTGGCGGTGATCAGCCACTACCTGCTGGCCGCAGGCCGGGTGAGCCGTGTGCTGATCTTCGATTGTGACGTGCACCAGGGTGACGGCACGGCGCGAATCCTGGCCGACACGCCCGAGGCGATCACCGTGTCGCTGCACTGCGAGAAAAACTTCCCCGCCCGCAAGGCGCAGAGTGATTGGGACATTGGCCTGCCGATCGGCATGCAAGACCGCGACTACCTGCAGACCGTGGACGATGCGCTCAACTACCTGTTGCCGCTCTACCAGCCGGACCTGGTGCTGTATGACGCCGGGGTCGACGTGCACAAGGACGACGCCCTGGGTTATCTGCAACTGACCGACGCTGGCCTGGCGGCTCGGGATGAACGCGTGCTACGCCATTGCCTGGGCCGCGACATTCCGGTGGTGGGGGTGATCGGCGGCGGCTACAGCAAGGACCGACTCGCCCTGGCCCGGCGCCATGGCATTCTTCATCACACCGCCAAAAGCGTCTGGGAAACAATGAGTTAACCACATTCACTGTGGAGCGGCCTGTGGATAACCTGAGTGCAAGGCCGCTTGACGCCAGACAGGCCGGGGCTTTGGCCGTGCTGTACGTTTTTTGACCATATGCCATTGGCAACCGGCTCGGGTAGAATGGCGCCCCCCTTGCTACCCCGCACCGGAAGTCCCCAAACGACCATGACCGCCCTTGCCCCCCTTCCCAAGATTGCCGTGATCGGCGCAGGCCCTGCCGGCTTGATGGCGGCCGAGGTGTTGAGCCAGGCCGGCCTGGGCGTCGAGGTCTACGACAGCATGCCTTCGGTAGGTCGCAAGTTTCTGCTGGCGGGCGTAGGCGGCATGAACATTACCCATTCCGAAGCGGCACCGGCTTTCATCGGCCGCTACGGGCCGCGGGCGAGCGAGGTACGCGGATGGCTGCAGCCGTTCAACGCCGATGACCTGTGCCGATGGATCCACGGCCTGGGCATCGACACCTTTGTCGGCACTTCCGGGCGGGTGTTTCCCACCGACATGAAAGCCGCGCCCCTGCTGCGCGCCTGGCTCAAGCGGCTGCGCGAAGGCGGTGTGGTTATCCATACCCGCCATCGCTGGACTGGCTGGAACGGTGACGGCAGCCTGCGTATCGAACACCCGCACGGCGAACTGGCGTTGCAGCCACAGGCCACAGTGCTGGCGCTGGGCGGCGGCAGTTGGCCGCGGCTGGGCTCCGACGCACGCTGGTTCGACATCTTGAACAGCCGCAGCATCGCCCTGCAACCGCTGCAGCCCGCCAATTGCGGCTTCGAGGTCAACGCCTGGAGCGACCTGCTGCGCAGCAAGTTCGCCGGTGCGCCGCTGAAGAACATCGCCCTGGGCCTGGCCGGCGACAAACCTCGCCTGGGTGAGTTCGTGCTGACCGACAGCGGTATCGAGGGCAGCCTGGTGTATGCCTTGTCGGCGCGTATCCGCGAGCGCATCAATCAGGAAGGCAGCGCCACCCTTTTTCTCGACCTGCTGCCGGACCGCCCTGTGGATAAAGTCTTCGATGCCCTGCGTAAGCCGCGCGGATCACACTCCATGGCCAAGCACCTGCATCGTCAGTTGGGGCTGGACGGGGTCAAGGCCGGACTGCTGCGCGAACTGGCCGACCCGGGGCATTTCGCAGCGCCGCAGCGCCTGGCCGAAACCATCAAGGCACTACCGCTCACCGTGGTTCGCCCGCGCCCGCTGGCCGAAGCGATCAGCACCGCCGGCGGCATCGACTTCAGCGCACTGGATACACGCCTGATGCTCACGCAACTGCCCGGGGTATTCTGCGCGGGCGAAATGCTCGACTGGGAAGCCCCCACCGGGGGCTACCTGCTGACAGCCTGCTTCTCCAGCGGGCGACAGGCCGCACACGGCGTGCTGCAGTGGCTGGGCAGCCACTGAGCCCCGGTCAGCGCCGCTTCACGGCTTGCGCTTGCGCGGCCCGGTGTTGAACACCGGCACCTTGCGCACCGGTTTGACCGCAGGCGCCGTGGCCGGCTCGCTGTCGCCACTGTCCACCCATTTGCCCAGGTTGCGCTTGCCGCCGGACACCTTGGGCTTCTTCGGTTTTTTCGGCTTCTTGACCACTTGCCCAGTGGCGTCGGTGTCCGGCACCCGGTGATCGGGTTCGAAGTCGGCCTCCTCGACACGCTTGAGCGGCTGGCGCGTCAGCACCTCGATCGCCGAAAGCAACTGCACTTCATCGGCGCAGACCAGCGAAATCGCTTCGCCGGTGGAGCCTGCGCGACCGGTTCGGCCGATGCGGTGAATGTAATCCTCTGCCACGATCGGCAGGTCGAAGTTGACGACCAGCGGCAGGTCCTCGATGTCCAGGCCACGGGCGGCGACATCGGTGGCGACCAGGATCTGCACCTCGCCGGCCTTGAATCGGTCCAGTGCGCGCTGGCGAGTGGCCTGCGGCTTGTCGCCATGAATACCGTCGGCGTTGATGGCCAGGCCTTGCAGGCGCTCGACCAGTTGGTCGACACCGCTGCGGGTCTTGGCGAACACCAGCACCTGTTTCCAGCGCTGCTTTTTCAGCAGATGGCAGAACAGCTCGGCCTTGCGCTTTTTATCCACAGGCACGATCCACTGCTTGACCGAGCTGGCAGCGACGTTGCGCGGGCTGACCTCGATGCTCAGCGGGTCGTCGAGCATCTGCCCGGCCATCAGCCGGATGGCATCGGAAAAGGTCGCCGAGAACAGCAGGGTCTGGCGCTTTTTCGGCAGCGCGGCATAGATATCGCGCAGCTCTTCGGAAAACCCGAGGTCCAGCATGCGGTCGGCTTCGTCGAGGACCAGGGTCTGCAATTGAGTGAATTTCACCGCGTTCTGGCGGTACAGGTCGAGCAGCCGCCCGGGGGTGGCCACCAGCACATCGACGCCCTTGCGCAGCTTCATCATCTGCGGGTTGATGCTCACCCCACCGTACACGGCGTAACTGCTCAGCGGCAGATGCTCACGGTACTGCACGATGTTGGCGTGGACCTGTTCGGCCAGCTCGCGCGTGGGCACCAGCACCAGCGCCCGCACGCAGTTGCTCGCCACGCTGGGCCCTTCCAGGGTCAGGCGTTGCAGCAAGGGCAGCGCGAAGCCGGCCGTCTTGCCGGTGCCCGTCTGCGCGGCGGCCATCAGGTCGCGCCCGGCCAGCACCGCCGGCACGGCTTGCGCCTGGACCGGCGTCGGCGTCTGGTAGCCGAGGGTTTCAAGGGCGCGCAGCAAGGGTTCGATCAGGCCGAGGGTGGCGAATGTCATGGAGTTACCGTCAGAAAGGAGTTTCGCAATGGCCACAGTTTACCCTGTCGGCGCCGCTTGTGCCCGGCGTCACGCGCCGCGGTGCTTGCTCAGCGCCTGCAGGATCTTGGCCGCCGGTACTTTCTGCAGGGTGCAGAACAACTGGTGGGACACGTCCTGCACACCGTGGCGCTGGCGCAGTTCGCCCGCCAGGTGCTGGGTCAGGTTGGCGGCCATTTCGGCATCGGCCATCGCCCGGTGGGCCACGCCAGTGTTGGGCAGGTTGGCCCAGCGGGTCAGGGTACCGAGCTTGTGGTTCGGCGCAGCGGGCAGCAAGCGCCGCGACAGCAGCAGCGAACAGGCGAAGGACTGCAGGCGCGGACGCTTGAGCAGGCTCATTTCGTAGTCCCAGAACTTCTGGTCGAAGGCGGCGTTGTGCGCCAGCAACGGCGTCGCGCCAACGAACTCGCCCACTTGGGCCATGACTTCGGCAGCCGGTGGCGCCTTGCGCACCATGGCCGTGGTGATGCCGGTCAGGCTGGCAATGAAACCCGGCACCGGCAAGCCGGCATTCATCAGGCTCTGGAAGCGGTCGACGATCCGGCCCTGTTCCAGCATGACCACGGCGATTTCAGTGGCCCGACAGTGAGCGCCCGGCGAGATACCGGTGGTTTCGAAGTCGATGACGGCAATACGTTCCAAGCGGTGCAACCTCAGGGTTATTCGATCAATTCTTCAACAACAGGGCGCCTTCCACCGGCACATAGCGGGTCGCCGCGCGGATCAGCGAATTGGCGGTCAGGCCCGGCACGCCGTAGGCGACGGCTTCCACGCCATGCTTGCTGATGATGCGTTCGAGCAACAGGTCGAAATCACCGTCGCCGGAGGCCAGCACCACTTCGTCGACGTGGGCCGCGGCGTCCATGATATCGATGGTGATGCCGACATCCCAGTCGCCCTTGGCCGAACCGTCGCTGCGCTGAATGTACGGCTTGAGCTTCACCGTGAAGCCGAGGTTGCGCAGGATCTGCTGGAACTGCTGCTGCTTGCTGTCGCCCCGGTCAATGGCATAGGCATAGGCCTCGACGATCTGGCCGCGCTGGCTGATGTCGGCCCACAGGGCGGAGTAGTTGAAATGGCAGCCATGAACCTGACGCACGGTGTAATAGAGATTCTGCACATCGGCGAACACCGCGATTTTCTTCACCGTACATCCTCTTCGCGCCAAAGCGCCTGGGCTGGAAACGGCGACAGTATGACAGGTAAAGCGCGCGCTGGCGTCAAACGGCAAGCCTCACCCGGCCCCGCCCCTGCAGGCCGTACACCGCGTGCGACTTGCCATTGATCCTGGCTTACACGTAGTCATCGTCATCGCTGAAGAAACCGCCGCCCTCGTCCGCGCTGTAGTCGTTGTCAGCGAAGCTGTCCTGAGCGGCCGGTTCGTCGTTCCAGTTGGGGCTATCGCTGACCGGAGCCGGCGCCTCTTGCAGCACCTCGACCACTTCCTGCGGTGCGCTGTTGTGATGAAACAGGCTGCTGATGCCTTCGGCCAGCATGACCCCACCGGCGACGCCGGCAGCGGTTTGCAAGGCGCCGCGCATGAAGCCGCCGCCCGCCGGGGCCGCCGCAGGTGGCGGGGCATAAGCCTGGGGCGCCGGCGCGGCAACGGGTGCCGCAGACGAGCGACCGGGTTCGCGCCAGCCGCCGTTGGCAGACGCCGGGGCTGGCGGCGTGTCACGCGTGCCACTGCCGAACAGGCTGGACAGAAAACCGCCGCCCTGCTGGCGGGCCGAATCCGCCGGTTGGGCCTGGGCACGGCTCAACTGCGCCTGCAGGTCCTTGTTCTGCTCGTCCAGGCGCTTGAGCGCGGCTTCCTGCACCAGAATCGCCTGGGCCATGTAATAGGGCGCGGCAGGCTGGCCAGCGATATGCTCGGCAATGCGCTGCTGCGCCTGCACGTCGCGGGGTTCAGCCTGTGCCTCGGCTTGCTTGAGGCGGGCAAACAGACCGTCGATCAGGGCTTGTTCGTCAGTGTTCATAGCGACCTCGCTGAATGAGCAGAAAAGACCCGCGCCCACAGGCGGCGGTGACCTCTTACAGAATGGGGCGCCGCGCGTTGGTTTCAATGACCGGACAGGTGAAACTTTGTTCATGCGCGGCGGCCCCACGGTTGGACCTGCGCGCGCCTTCGGCTACAGTGTCGGCCTGCTTTTTCGACCTGCGAACCCTGAGTGATGAATCCGTTGACCGTGCTGCGCGACTCGCTGTATTTCTTCCGCCGCAACCTGTGGCAGATCGCGCAATTGTGCTTGCCGTGGATCGTGGCCGAGACCCTGACGCGCCAGTGGATCGAGCATGCACACGGTGGCCAGTCGTCGGCGCTGTACGATGTGCTGGTCGGCCTGCTGTTCTACCCGTTGTACACCGCGGCGCTGATTCTGTTCATGGAGGCGCGCAGCAACGGCCGCGAGGTCACCCATCGCGAGCTGCTCGGCACCGCGTTCCGGCTATGGCCGACCTTCGCCCTGCTGGCCGCGTTCAGCACGGTGCTGATCATGCTGGGCATGTCGCTGATGCTGCTGCCGGGCCTGTACGTGATGGTCAAGCTGGTGTTCGCCGAGTACCTGCTGGTGTTGCGCAGCCTGTCGCCGGTGGCGGCCATGCGAGAAAGCGTGCAGATGACCAACGGCTTTTTCTGGCAGATCCTGCTGTGCGTGCTGGCCGTAATGGTGCCCTTATGGCTGCTCGACGCTTTCAGCGCCCAGGCCTGGGCCGACCAGCAGAGCCTGGGCGTGTCGCTGTTGCTCGACAGCCTCAACGGCTTCCTGCAACTGTTCACCAGCGTGGTGCTGTTTCGCCTGTTCATGCTGCTGGGCGACCCGCAGCAGCGCCAACGCCTGCAATAACGTGGGCGCAGCGCGCGCGCTGGGGTATGCTCGATGCACTTCATGCCGAGCCCTAAGCCGCGCCGATGATCCGACTCTTGCGCAACACCGTGCTCTCGCTGTTATTGCTGGCCGCCCTGGTGTGGTGCGCGGTGCACCTGCTGACCTGGCGCCCGGAACCGCGTGAAGCGGCCACCCTGACGTGCAGGGCCGAGAGCCCGGTCCTGGTGCCGGGCCAGGCGCTCAAGGTCATGACCTGGAATATCCAGTCCCTGGCCGGCAAGCGTCAGGCATTCGCCTACACCATCGACGGTGGCACGTCGGGCAACGACACCCGGCCGACCGCCCAGGACCTGGCGTACAACCTCGACGAAGTGGCGCGCATCATTCGCGACGAAGCGCCGGACCTGGTGCTGTTGCAGGAAGTCGACGACGGCGCCCGCGCCACCGATGGCCAGGATCAACTGGCACTGCTGCAAGAGCGGGTTGTCGACCTCTACCCCTGCACGGCCCAGGCCTTCGACTGGAAAGCCGATTTCGTGCCGTTGCCCCCGGTGTTCGGCAGCGTCGGCCGCAAGCTCGCCACATTGAGCAAATACCGCATTACCCAGGCCGTTCGCCTGCAGCTCGCGCAGCGCCCCGGCCAGTGGCCGATCACTGCGTTCGAACCGCGGCGCGCGGTGCTCAGCAGTTACCTTGCCTTGCGCGACGGTGGGCAATTGGCGGTGCTCAATACCCATCTCGACCCCTATCAGGACGGTGACGACACGCCACTGCAGCAGTTGCAAAAGATCGTGCGCCGGGTCGACAAGCTCGAAAGCCTGGGCACCCCCTGGATCCTGGGCGGCGACCTGAACATGCTGCCGCTGGGCCAGCAACGACGCCTGGCACCGGCCTTGAGCGCTCGCTATTCACCCGACAGTGACCTGCATCTGCTGTGGGACAAGTACCCGATGATCCCGAGCAACACGCAAGCCAGCGGCTCGGAACGGGCGCAGTGGCTGACGTATTTCCCCAACGATCCCGGCCTGACCGGCCCGGACCGCACGCTCGACTACCTCGTGCACAGCCCCCGGCTGCAACGGGTGGAGGCGCGGGTTCGGCAAGAAGACACGCTGGAAATCTCCGACCACCTGCCGGTGATCGGCCGCTTCCTGCTGCCGGCCGCGCCGGAACCCTGAGTCGGGCGCGACGGCATGGCTCATCAGCCGTGCTTATCCGTCATCACGAGTATTCATTCCACTTGTCCTGCGTTGCACCGCACACTGCGGCCTTTCTTTGAAACCGGAGGCCGAGCATGGCTGGCGAAAAATCGATCGGGGCATTACTGAGCGGCATGCGCCCCCTGCTCAATCCGGGCGACTACGTCTTCTGTTGCGTGGCGGACTTCAGCGGCCTGGAGCCCCGCGACATCATTGGCAGCTTTCGCGAGTCGGAAGGCCTGACAGTGATCCTGGAGCGCAGCCGGGCCGAGGCGCTGGGCCTGCCCTTCGACTTCGTCGCCGCCTGGATCACCTTGACCATCCACTCGGCGCTGGACGCCGTCGGCCTCACGGCCGCCTTCTCGACCGCGCTCGGCCAGGCAGGTATCAGCTGCAACGTGATTGCAGCGTACTATCACGATCATGTGTTTGTGGGGCGCGACGACGCGGGCAAGGCGATGGACGTGCTGCAGGCGCTGTCGCGGGGGCAGCACTGAGCCGGCGAGCAACCACACCACGAGCGCTGACTGGAGACTGGTCTGCCCGCCCCCTTGTCACCGGCCAGGCGCCGCTCAGGATTTGATCTGCAATGCGGTCAGCAGCGCATCAAGGGACTCGATGGCGCCGTCCACCCCATGTGCAGACCTCACCGTGTCCCAATGCGTCGCGTCGCTCAGGCAATAGTCACCGATACACGTCAATGGCGTGGTCTGCGGGTTCAGCAGCCCCAGCGGCACCCACACATAAGACGTGCCCCGCAACGCATTGGGAACGGTCGAGCCGCACTGCCTGCAGAAGTCATTGCGGTAGCCGCTGGGTTTCTGCCAGGTGCTGATGTCGGCCTGCCCTGCCTGCCATTGAAAATCCGCTTCACGGACCACCGTCGCACAGTTGTAACCCGTACCCGTCTGCCGGCGACAGAGCGAGCAGTGGCAGCGGTAGAAAAACGCAGGCTCGGTCTTCAGGGAAAACGTGATGGCTGCGCAAAGGCAGTGTCCGGTCAGCATGTCGATGTACCTAATGAGGGGTCGCCAACGCAAAGTGCTGGAAGGCACTGAGATTAAGCGTTCCAGAAGGATTTTCGAAGGCTTGATGCATCGATGTCGCTATATTTGGCAGGCGAAGGATCTGCCGGGGGAAGAGATGAAGTGAAGCCTGCTGCACTGACCACGGATCATGGAAGCAGCGAGGCACAGGTTAGTAGACCGGGTGAAAGAGCAACCCCGGCAGGACCGAAGCCCTGCGGTGACCCGCTGCCATGAAAAACCAGGGTTCGCCTGTCAATCACCGAACAGCCAGTGCGCACTTTCACGCCGGTCCCTAAGCCGACCACTGGGGTTCAGCGGCTCGGGCAGAGTAGTGGCGAGGTGGGGAGTGTTCAAGTGGAAGACGAGGTTGGGCGCACTATTCGGAGTTGTCCTAAGGGCGCGTTTCAGACGTACCTGACTGGAGATGCCACGATCAGCCAGTGCCCCCCGCGCTGGCGGGCGGGGTTCATCAATCGCATGCTGAAATCCAGGCCTCTATAATCGCTCTATCATTCGCTATAAAGCCCTTCGGCCTTCGTGTGGTGTGCACGGGCTCAGTCAGGGACAAGCTGACTATGCTGCGCAACAGCATGGATCAAGCTTTCTTTGGGGCAGCCATGGTGCCATTCCTCACCCTCGATCAAGACTTCGTCAACTGGATCTGTGAACACATTGATCTCCAATGTCAGCTAGACCCTCGCAAAGCGGTCCAGCGTTTCAAGGACAGCGGCTTTCGCAATGAATGGCTTGGATCAGCCGAATACAACGATCACGTGCCCCGCGGCTTCGCCCTCGCCGTGGCCTCTGCCACCAAGGGATCATCCGGCCAGTAATGCTTCGGATAACGCCCCTTGAGGTCCTTCTTCACCTCGCTGTAGGTGGTACGCCAGAAGTTGGCCAGGTCCTGGGTGACCTGCACCGGGCGGCGGGCGGGCGACAGCAGGTGCAATTTGACCTGTTGCCGGCCGTTGGCGATGCGCGGGGTGTCGCGCAGGCCGAACAATTCCTGCAGACGCACGGCAAGGATTGGCGGGTGCTCGCTGTAGTCGAGGCGGATATTGGAGCCCGAGGGCACGCTGAGGTGCTGCGGCGCCAGTTCGTCCAGGCGTTGTGGCAGCGGCCAGGGCAAGGCGTTGCGCAGGATCGAGGACAGGTCCAGTTGGCCGAAATGGCTGAGCCGGGTGACGTTGTTCAGGTACGGCGCCAGCCACTGTTCGAGGCTGGCGAGCAAGGCCGTGTCGCTGACGTCCGGCCATTCGCTGTTGCTCTGGTGTGACAGGTCGAGGCTGCGCAACAGCGCCACCCTTGCCTGCCATTGGCGCAGGTCCGGGGTCCAGGGTAGCAGTTCGAGGCCCTTGCGGCGCACCAGCCCCAGCAATGCCTGGGTGCGGGCCTGTTCGTCCAGGCTGGCGAGCGGCTCGCGGCTGAGGATCAACTCCCCTACCCTGCGCTGACGCTCGGCGCGCAATACGCCTTCGCGTTCATCCCAATCGAGGTGATCGACCCACTGCACCTGCTCAGCCAACACATTGTCGAACAGCGCGGGGTCGAAGTCGCTGGCCAAATGAATACGCTCTTCACGCTGGCCTTGGCGGCTGGCCAGATCGGCGATGACGATCCAGGCGTGCTTCATCAGGCTGTCGGCTTCGACGAACAGCGCCGCGCGACCGTTGGCCAGTCGATACTGGCCGCTACCGGCCTGGCGCTGCTGCGCGACGCGGTCGGGATAGGCCAGCGCCAGCAGGCAACCCAGCCAGCGCGGATGCTGCGGATCGGCCACCGCGTGCGTGGCCTTGCCGCGCAACTGACCGCGGTATTGCCGGGCCAGTTGGCGAATGCGCTGGACGGCGCCATGGGCGACCCGGCCGCTGCTGCGCTCACCCGCCAACAGGGCCACTCGGCTGTGCAGATCAGCGCCGGCGTCGCGCAGGATGTCGCGCTCGCCCAGCAGGGCAGCGACATCGCAGGCCGGGTCGGCCAGCCCCAGGGCGTGCCCGCGTAGGAGCAGGTGGGCGATACGCGGATGGGCCGGGAGTTCGGCCATGGCCTGGCCGTGGGCGGTCAAGCGGCCATCTGCCTGCCGAGCCCCGAGGCGCTGCAGCAACTCCAGGGCCTGGGCATAGGCCGCAGCGGGAGGCTGGTCCAGCCAGCTCAACTGCGCAGGCTCGGCGCCCCAGCGGGCCAATTGCAGTGCCAGGCCGGCGAGGTCGGCCTGCATGATTTCGGCGCTGCCGTAGGCTGCCAGTTGTTCGTGTTGCGCCTGCGACCACAGCCGGTAACACACGCCGGGCTCCAGCCGCCCTGCCCGCCCTGCCCGCTGGGTAGCGCTGGCGCGGGAGATGCGCTGGGTGTCCAGGCGGGTCATGCCGCTGCCAGGGTCGAAACGCGGTACGCGGGCCAGCCCGGTGTCGATCACCACGCGTACACCGTCGATGGTCAAACTGGTTTCGGCGATGTTGGTGGCCAGCACGATCTTGCGCCGCCCGGCCGGCGCAGGCTCAATGGCCGCACGTTGCGCCGCCAGGTCCAGTTCGCCATGCAAGGGGCACAGCAGCACGTCATTGCGCCCGGCCAGTGCCTCGCCCAGCAGTTGATGAACCCGGCGGATTTCGGCCTGCCCGGGCAGAAACACCAGCAGGCTGCCACTTTGTTCATCGAGCGCTTGCAGGCACGTGCGCAACACCTTCGGTTCGATGAATTCACCGGGCGCTGCGGCCTGTCCCCAGCAGATCTGCACCTCGAACATCCGCCCTTCGCTGCTCACCACCGGTGCATCGTCGAGCAGCGCCGACAGGCGCTCGCCTTCCAGCGTGGCTGACATCAGCAGGACTTTCAGCGGCTGCTGGTCGCGCAACAGGGCGCGGCCGTGCAGGGTCAATGCCAGGGCCAGGTCGGCGTCGAGGCTGCGCTCGTGAAATTCATCGAAGATCAACAACCCCACGCCTTCCAACGCTGGATCGTCCTGCAGTCGGCGCACCAGGATGCCTTCGGTGACCACTTCGATACGCGTGCCGGGGCCGACCTTGCTGTCCAGGCGGATACGGTAGCCCACGGTCTCGCCGACCTTCTCGCCCAGCTCGCTGGCCAACCGCTCGGCAGCGGCGCGCGCGGCCAGGCGGCGCGGTTCGAGTATGACGATGGTCTGCCCGGCGAGCCACGGCTCGTTCAGCAGCGCCAGCGGCACGCGGGTGGTTCTGCCGGCACCGGGCGGTGCTTCGAGAATGGCTTCGTGGCGCGCCGCGAGGGCACTCAGCAAGGCCGGCAAGGCAGCATCGATGGGCAGGGAACTCATGCTTACTCCTGGGTGAGGGCGCAAGTATACCGATGTGGCCGCCGACATCGGGCCGGGGCGGCCGCAAATGAACGAACGACCGATGCCGCAGGTCTTCAAGAACGGCCCCGTTGCCTTGTATAGTCGCGGCTTCTGACCGGAGATTTCCATGCGCATACCTTCTCGTTTGATTGGCGGTGCTGTTGTCGCTGCCCTGCTCACTCAACTGACCGCCTGCGGCACGCTGTTCTACCCCGACCGACGCGGTCAGATCGAAGGGCGCATCGACCCGGTGGTCGCAGCCCTGGATGCCATCGGTATTCTGTTTTATGTGCTCCCGGGCCTGATCGCTTTTGGCGTGGACTTCGCCACGGGCGCCATCTACCTGCCGGGCGGCACCACCGCGCACGTGGCCCCCGAGCACTTGCACCAGGCGGTGGGCAAAGACGGCAAGGTCGATAACCAACGCCTGCAGGCAATCATCGAGGCCGAACTGGGCAAGCACCTACCGCTCGACGACCCTCGCCTGATCCAGCACACCGGTAGCGTCGAGCAACTGGCCGCCTACGGTTTGAAACCGGCAGCCTGAGGCCAACATGGCCAACCCCAGCCCACGCCACGCCGCCCTGCTGAAGCTGGCCACGCGCGCATCGCTCGCCGTGGCCAGCATTCTGATCGTGACCAAGGCCGTGGCCTGGTGGCTGAGCGGCTCGGTCAGCCTGCTGGCCGGCCTCACCGATTCGCTGCTGGACGGTGCCGCGTCCTTTCTCAACCTGCTGGCCGTACATTACGCCCTGCGGCCCGCCGACGACGATCACCGTTACGGGCACGGCAAGGCCGAAGCGCTGGCAGGGATGGCCCAGGCGCTGTTCATCGCCGTGAGTGCGGTGCTGATCGGCTACCAGGCAATCATTCATTTGCGCGATCCGCAGCCGTTGGGCAGCCCTGCAGTGGGCATCGCCGTAATGGTTCTGTCGCTGCTGCTGACCGCAGCGTTGCTGGCGCTGCAATACAAGGTCGTGCGCGAGACCGGCTCCACGGCCATCCGCGCCGACTCCCTGCATTACCGGTCCGACCTGCTGCTCAACGCCAGCATCCTCTTGGCGCTGGTGCTGGCGGCGTATGGCTGGCCCGAGTTGGACGCGCTGTTCGGTTTGCTGATCGCGGTGTACATCCTCTGGAGCGCGGTGCAGATCGCCCGGGAAAGCACTGCCATTCTGATGGACCGCGAATTGTCCGAAGACATCAGCGAGCACATGCTGGCGTTGGCTTGCCAGGTGCCTGGGGTACTGGGCGCCCATGACTTGCGCACCCGTATGTCCGGCAACCACTGGTTCGTCCAACTGCACCTGGAACTGCCGGGTGAACTGAGCCTGTCCGCCGCCCACGATCTGTGCGATCAGGTCGAGGCGGCGATTCACCAGGAGTACCCGCAGGCTGAAGTGCTGGTGCACGCCGATCCTCGGGTGACGCGCCCTCAGTTGACGCTGTAGCCTCTGGAGCTGTAACAGTTGGCCAGGCTTTGCCGGTAGATCGTCACCACTTCCGGCGCCGGGGCGTAGGTTGCGGTGGCCGGGTTGAAGCCACTCTGCTCGACGGCCCAGCGCTGGCATTCGTAGCGGTCCTGGGCGATCTGCTGCGGTGTCTGGCCATTGGCCGGATAGGCCGCGACGTCGTAGCTGTTGCTGGTCTGGATGGGTTGCGGCGCACTGACCGGCGGGCTGACCACGACGTATTCCTGCGCATTGTCCTGCCACTGGTAGTAGGTGCCTGCCGCGAGGAAGAACATCGAACTGCCTATCCACAAGCGCTCGGCGTAGTCCGGCAAGTAGCGAACGCGTACGCCCTGTGGTGGGTTGACCACCACATAGCGAGGGCCTTGCGGGCGATACCAATAGCCGTCGGAAAAGAAATAGTCCTGGCCACGGTAAGGCACGCGATGGTTCTGGCCGGGGAAGCGATCGATCACCTGGCCGGGGCGATAGCGCGGGCCATCGCCCCAGCCATTGCCCTGCGAACCCGGCCAGCGGCGGTCATCGTAACGCTGGCCCGGACCGCCCGCTTCCCAGTGGCGGCCGTTATTGATGTTGCGCTGGTCCGGGTAACTGCCACGCAATGGCGATTGGGTCTGACGAACCGTGTCGGGCTTGTCCTGCAGCGGCGACCCCTGGCCAGGCTGGATGGCCCCGGGCCTGGGTTGATTGTCGAAAGCGTCTCGGTCGGGACGTTGATCATAATAACGCGGCCGCTCCGACTGGCCTTGCGGCTGTTGCCAGCCAGGCTGCGGGCGTTGCATGTCGGGGCGCGACTGCGGCGCACGTTGTGGTGGCGGTGATTGTTGAGGCTGTTGCGGCGGGCGGTTGTCCGGGCCACGGCCGCCATTGCCGTTGCCATTTCCGGGGCTGCCGCGCAGCAGGTTCGGTGCCTCTTCCGCCAGCGCGGCGGGTACCGCCAAACTCAGACAGAGCAAGCCAAGACCGGAGAGCTTGCAAATGCGCGACTTCATGATGTGCCTCGAGAGATGGGCAATAACCTAGTGGACTGGCAAACCGCCATCAAGTTCGGTGGCGGTCCTGACAGTCTAGCGAATCGCGCCGGCGCTGAAAGCCTGCGACGCAGGCCGCGCATAAAAAAAGGGAAGCCCGTCGGCTTCCCCTCTGATGTTTTCCTGTCCCTGCGCAACGCTTGTGACGTTGGCTCACGTCGGCATGCCTTCTGGGTGTGCCGTAGCCCGGGGGCCTGCACGAACCGGTGGGTTCGGTGGCCGCAACCCGCCTGCTTGGGTGGGTCGCCGTGGACGTGTGTCCGGGCAGTGATCTGTGATGAAAAGAATACGCCGGCCGCAACGACTCAGGATTGCGAAGATTGCTGATAAAAACATCTCTTGCGCAATTTTTACCTTCGGATAAATAATTAACCGCAATATAAATGATAAAGGGCACCGCCGTGAGCAAACTGGACCGTTATGACCTGAGCATTCTGGCGGAGTTGCAGCGCGACGCGCGCATCTCCAACCAGGAACTGGCTGAACGTATCGGTCTGTCCCCTTCGCCATGCTCGCGTCGGGTCAAACAACTCGAAGACGACGGCTACATTTCCCGCCAGGTCGCCCTGCTCGACCGCAAGAAGCTCGGCCTGAGCCTGACCGCCTACGTCTTGATCGGCATGGACCGCCACACCCCGGAGCGCTTCGAAACCTTCGAAGCGGCGATCCGCAACCTGCCGCAAGTGCTGGAGTGCAGCCTGGTGACGGGAATGGACGCCGATTACCAGCTCAAGGTAGTGGTGCCGGACATGGACCATTATCAAAAACTGCTGCTGGGTCACCTCACGCGTATTGAAGGCGTCACCAGCGTGCGCTCCAGCTTCGTGCTCAACCAGGTCATGGCGAGCACCGAACTGCCGCTGACGCACTTGCGCGGCTAAGGGGCGAGCGCCGTGAACCCCGAACTGTTCGAGCAATGGATGCTGACGGGGCTGGTCGTGCTGCTGGTCGCGTTCATGGCGTTCATCATCTGGGACCTGGCTCGGCAGTCAGGCGCCGGCCGCCGGAGTCGCTGGATACTGTTCGGCGTGCTCGGGCTGGGGATGCTGGCGTTCGTCATCAAGACGATTGCCGTGGCGGTGCTGTGATCAGTGGCTCGGCACTTCGCGCCAGGTGCCTTGCGCCAGGCCATCGATCGTCCAGTCGCCGATGCGCACGCGCACCAGGCGCAGGGTGGGCAGGCCCACGGCGGCGGTCATGCGCCGGACCTGGCGGTTACGCCCTTCCTTGATGATCAATTCCAGCCAGTGGGTCGGGATGTGCTTGCGAAAGCGCACCGGCGGGTCGCGTGGCCACAGCTCCGGCGTCTCCAGCAAGCGCGCCTGGGCCGGCAGGGTCATGCCATCGTTGAGTTCGACCCCGGCGCGCAGGCGCGCCAGTTGTTCGTCGCTCGGCGTGCCTTCCACCTGAACCCAGTAAGTCTTGGGCAGCTTGTGCCGAGGGTCGGCGATGCGCGCCTGCAACTGGCCGTCATTGGTGAGCAATAACAGCCCTTCGCTGTCGCGGTCCAGACGACCGGCCGGGTAAATGCCGGGCACATCGATGAAGTCCTTGAGCGTGGCGCGACCCTGGTCATCGCTGAACTGGGTGAGCACATCGAAAGGCTTGTTGAACAGGATCAGCCGCGGGGCGGCCGGGGGCGCCTTGGCGATGCGCCGCTTGGCGGCAGGACGACGGGCAGTGGGGCGAGGTGGCAACGGCATGACGGCGCTATCGAAACGACAAGGCCGCCTATGCTAGTGGGCCTTGTCGTATTCGGCAAACTCAGCGGAACGGCGGTTCGTCGAAACTGCGCAGTTTGCGCGAGTGCAGCGCATGCAACTGGTTGCGCAACAGGTCAAGGGCGGCGATGCCGATATTCAAGTGCTGGCTGACCGCGCGGTTATAGAACGCATTGGCCGAGCCCGGCAGCTTGATTTCGCTGTGCAGGGGTTTGTCGGACACGCATAGCAGGGTGCCATAAGGCACACGCAGGCGATAACCCTGGGCGGCGATGGTGCCGCTTTCCATATCCACCGCCACGGCACGCGACAGGTTGATCAACGGGCGTTCCTGGGCCCAGCGCAGCTCCCAGTTGCGGTCGTCGTAGGTCAGCACGGTGCCGGTGCGCAGGCGCTTCTTGAGGTCGTCGCCGCGCTCGCCGGTGACTTGTGCGGCCGCTTCCTGCAGCGCCATCTGCACCTCGGCCAGGGCCGGGATAGGAATGTTTGGCGGCAGCACACGATCGAGGATACCGTCCTGGCGCATGTAGGCATGAGCCAACACGTAGTCGCCGATGGTCTGCGATTGGCGCAGGCCGCCGCAGTGGCCGATCATCAACCAGCAGTGCGGGCGCAGCACGGCCAGGTGGTCGGTGATGTTCTTGGCGTTCGAAGGCCCGACCCCGATGTTCACCAGCGTCAAGCCGTCACCGTCGGCGGCGATCAGGTGGTACGCCGGCATCTGGTAGCGGTGCCAGACCACGCTGGCCACCAGGGCCTGGGCCTCGCCGTTGTCCATGCCTTTTTCGATGATCACGTTGCCCGGCATGACCAGGCGCACGAAGCGCGGGTCGTTTTGCAACTGCTCCAGACCATGGGCGACGAACTGGTCGACATAGCGGTGGTAGTTGGTCAGCAGGATCCACGGCTGCACGTGCCGCCAGTCGCTGCCGGTGTAGTGGATCAGGCGGCGTAGGGAAAAGTCGACCCGCGCGGCATCGAACAACGCCAGCGGCAGCGGGTCGGCGGTTGCCCAGTCGTAGAGGCCGTCGGCGATGCCGTCGGTGGCGGCCGACAGGTCGGTGCTGGGAAATACCCGCGCCAGCGCGGCGGCGGTGATGCCGCTGCCGGCCAACTCGTCACCCTGCTCGACCACGTAGGGGTAAGGAATATTCTGCTCGCTGACGCCGACCTCGACCACTACCGAGAAGTCGCGCATCAACGGCCGCAACTGGTCCAGCAGATAACCGCGGAAGGCCGCAGGCTGGGTGACCGTGACCGAATAGGTGCCCGGCGACTGCACCTTGGCATAGGCGCGGGTGGTGGCCGGTACTTCGCCGCTGTACTCGTAGGTCAGGCGCAACTGCGGGTAGCGGAACAGGGCCCGTTGCGCGGCATCGGGCTCCTGGCGGTCCTTGAGGTAGCGCTTGAGCGCCTGGCTCAAGGCGCTGGTGGCACGTTGATGAAGTTCAGCCAGGCGATCGACGGCCTGTTCAGGAGTTTCTACAACGGTAAAGTCTTCAGTGCTTGGGTTCACAATGAACATCCTGTCTGATCTGGCAGGATTGCATCTTGCCTGCATTGCCGCACAAAGGCACGCCCCTGCCCTGTCCAAATCGACCTACCCTGCGCGCCCGGCTCGGCGGCGCAGGGCGCGCGCAGCGGCCCTAATGAGTTCAACGCCGTATCCGGGGCCTGCTGCGCAGGCCATCGCCGCCAAGGCGGACTCCTACGGTTGGATCACACACCGCCCTGTAGGAGTCCGGCTTGCCGGCGA
>Ga0157371_10000186_pt1 | contig 91270 bp, 82 predicted proteins | sample C45metaG_FD_113462 | JGI IMG/M metagenome (GOLD analysis project Ga0157371, IMG submission 113462) | Corn rhizosphere microbial communities from Kellogg Biological Station, Michigan, USA - C4-5 metaG | ecosystem: Host-associated > Plants > Roots > Rhizosphere > Soil | place: USA: Michigan...
CCAGCCTTCGGCATGGTCTGGAGGATCTGCCACGCCTCGTCCGGCAAGTAACACAACACGTCGTTGCCGATCTTCTGGCCGGGGTTCTTCATGTCGCGCACTAGCACTCGATGGCCAGGTTCGTCGACGTCGGCCCAGCGGATACGGGTTATTTCATCCAGTCGGCGCGTGGAGAACAGGGCAAAACCCACGACCTTGAGCATATTGATGACGGTTGGGCGCCGTGCCTGCATTGCCTGGTAGTGCGTCAGCACCTTTGCCAGCTCGTCCAAAGTCGGCCGGCGGTCACGCTCTCGGCTTTTCAGGTTGTAGCCCAGTTTGCGAAGCACACGGCGGGCGCCGCCCATGGCGAGCGGATCGACCTGGTAGCCCCAGGCATCTTTAGCGATGGCTAGGACGGCGCCGAGGTGCGCCAGGTCGTTGCCAGCGGTCTGTGGCTGGACCCTGCCACCTTCGCCGCTCATCCGAAACAGTGCGAAGTCGACCAGGCACTGAGTGGTGATGTCCGTATCGCTCAGTTGACCGATGTCCATCTTGCCGATGGCTTCGAGCGTGGCCTTCTTGGTTTTGCCCAGCGGCCGGGCCTTTCCCACTTCTAATAAGTACTGGTCGATCATGTCTTTGACGGTGACGCCCTTCCGGCTCGCCCGCTCGATTGCACCAGGTTCGTCCAGCTCCGATTCGCGCTTGCGCGTCCACGCCCGGGCAGCCTGTTTCCGGGCGAAGGTCTGGCTCTCTTGGTAGACTTGCACTCCGTCGCGTTTGATGCGGATTTGAGCCGTGTAGCTCACAGTCCCATCCGCCAGTTTTCTTGCCCTGATAGTCGCCATATCAAAAGTGGTACGCGTCAGTTTTGAAGTGGTACATCGTACCACCGACCCTTCAAAACCACCTGAAAACGCCCTGAAACTCGCCTAGAACACGTTGAGTAAAATGTTAGATAAACAGAGCTTTAGCCCAGCAGAATCAAGCCCCGCGCTGTCTCGGCGCTTTAGCGTTGCACCCATGATGGATTGGACCGACCGTCATTGTCGTTTCTTCCTGCGCCTGCTGTCCAAGCACACCCTGCTGTACACCGAAATGGTCACCACCGGCGCCCTGCTTCATGGCGACAGCGCGCGTTTTCTGCGTCACGATGAGGCGGAACACCCCTTGGCGCTGCAACTGGGTGGCAGCGTGCCGGGTGACCTGGCCGCCTGTGCCCGGCTTGGTCAGGATGCGGGCTATGACGAGATCAACCTGAACGTCGGCTGTCCGAGTGATCGGGTGCAGAACAACATGATCGGTGCCTGTCTGATGGCGCATCCCGCACTGGTGGCAGACTGCGTGAAGGCCATGCGCGATGCGGTGTCGACACCAGTGACGGTCAAGCACCGCATCGGGATCAACGGGCGCGACAGCTATGAGCAGTTGTGCGATTTTGTCGGTCAGGTCAATGAAGCCGGGTGCACCAGCTTCACGGTGCATGCGCGGATTGCCATTCTCGAAGGGTTGTCGCCCAAGGAAAACCGCGAGGTGCCTCCCCTGCGCTATGACGTCGCCGCCCGGCTCAAGCAGGACTTCCCTCACCTGGAGATCATTCTCAATGGCGGCATCAAGACGCTGGCGCACTGTGAAGAGCATCTACAGGCGTTCGACGGCGTGATGCTGGGGCGCGAGGCTTATCACAACCCCTACGTGTTGGCAGAGGTCGACCAACGACTGTTCGGCAGCGAGGCGCCGGTCATCAGTCGCAGCGACGCGTTGCAGCGACTGCGCCCCTACATTGCCGCTCATCTTGCCGAAGGCGGTGCCATGCACCACGTGACGCGGCATATACTGGGTCTGGCGCAAGGATTTCCAGGCGCCCGCAAGTTTCGCCAGCTATTATCGGTGGATATTCACAAGGCGGCCGACCCACTGGCCTTGCTTGATCAGGCTGCCACCTTGCTTGAAGGGCGTTGAGCGCCCTGTACCCGAGGGAACCGCAAGCGACCGCAGGCACTCAAACAGTGACCGCCCCTCCGCCCCGGCTGCGCTGCCCGAACTCGAGCACACTGCAGCGCACGGCTATCGTCATTCATTCGCAAAGGATAGAGCACGCACATGACCTCCAAGCTGGAACAACTCAAGCAATTCACCACCGTGGTTGCCGACACCGGCGACCTCGATGCAATCACCAAGCTCAAGCCGGTCGACGCCACCACCAATCCGTCGTTGCTGCTCAAGGCCTCGTCGATCGAGGGCTATGGCGAACTGATGGACAAGGTCGTCAGTCAATCCAAGGGCAATGTCGAGTTGGCGTGCGATCGTTTTTCCGTCGCGGTCGGTAGCGGTATCTTGAAGGTGATCCCCGGCCGTATCTCCACCGAAGTGGATGCCCGGCTGTCGTTCGACGAGCAGGCGTTGCTGGGCAAGGCGCACTCGCTGATCAACCTTTACGAGGAGATCGGCGTCAGTCGTGAGCGCGTGCTGATCAAGCTGGCCTCGACCTGGGAAGGTATCCGTGCGGCCGAGAAGCTGGAACGCGAGGGAATCCAGACCAATCTGACCTTGCTGTTTTCCTTCGCTCAGGCGCAGGCCTGCGCAGACGCTGGCGTGTTCCTGATTTCGCCCTTCGTGGGCCGTATCTACGACTGGTACAAGAAGTCCACCGGCGAAGAGTACACCGGCAGCGAAGACCCTGGCGTGCAGTCGGTGACACGCATCTACAACTACTACAAGGCCAACGACTACAAGACCGTCGTGATGGGCGCCAGCTTCCGCAACCTCAGCCAGATCGAAGAACTGGCAGGCTGTGATCGTCTGACCATCAGCCCGGAGCTGTTGCAAAAGCTGTCGGAAGATGAAGGAACACTGACTCAGAAACTCAAGCCGGGCAACCCGGGCGAGCCCCGTCAGACCCTCAACGAAGCACAATTTCGCTGGGCTTCCAACGAGGATGCCATGGCCACCGAGAAGCTGGCAGAAGGTATTCGCCAATTCGCGCGCGACCAGGAAAAACTCGAGGCGGTGTTTCAGAAAAAGATGTGAGGCAGGCTCGAACTAAAAAGGGCGACCCCATGGGGTCGCCCTTTTTGCGTGCGCCTGAACAGCCGTCAGCGAGTGAACTCAGCCACGCTCGAGCGCGTTGACGAGGTCATGGAATGCCTCGCGATTGGAGTCGTTGAGGCCCATCAGAATTTTGTGGGCCTCCAGCACCTTGGCTTTGACAACTTCCTCGGACTGATCCTGCGATGGCAGGTCGGTCAGGCATTCGGGACAAGGGACGGGATGGTCGACGATGTTGAACACCTGATCGAACCCCATCGACTGCAGCAGCCGAGAAATGTCTTCATGGGTGGTGACCACGGTCGGCAACAAACCGGTCTTCTGCCGCGACAGAATGGACAGCTTTGCAAGCAGCCCCAGGGTCGTGCTGTCGATACTGCGCGTCTCGGTCAGATCGATGACGATCGAAGAGAAGTCCAGGGCAGTGAAGATTTTTTCAATCGTTGCGTCCAATGCCGAACACAGCGTCAGGCGGACCTCGCCGACGAACTTGAGAACAAACGTCCCACTCTGCTCCGCAAACTGGATTCTACCGGTACTCATTCAAGGTTCCTGCTCAGCACCAACAGGGCGATATCATCCGGCATCTCCCCTAGCGTGGCCAGTGAAAACTTGCGCCGCAAGCCATCCAGGCTGCCGCTTGCTTCATCGACGATCCGAGGTAACGCCGCTTCTTTGTCTTTGAGTGTATCACCGGGCAGCAAATCCAGAATGCCATCAGACAGCAATGTCAGGCTGAACCGCTCCGGCAGGTTCATGACATGGTCGCTGTAGGTGGCTTCATTGAACAGCCCCACCGGCAGCCCGCGCCCCTCCAGGTAGCGCGTCTCATCCGGGGTATAAAGAACCGGCAACGGCAAATGCCCGCCGATGCTATAGGTCAGCACGCCGGCCTGTTCGTCGATCACGCCGCCCACCATCGTTACATGCTTGCCCAGCTTGCAATTGATCAGGCCACGGTTGATATGGCCCAGCACCTCTGAAGGCTTGAACTCCGGAAGCTTGCCACCGCGCTTGAATTCGAACATCAGGCGAGTGGTCATGAATTTCAACAGCACCGTCACGAAGGCTGACGAGGCGCCATGACCCGAAACGTCTGCCAGGTAGAAGGCGACGCGCCGCTCGTCCACCCGAAAATAGTCGACGAAGTCGCCAGACAGATACAGCGACGGGATGATCTGATGCTCGAACGTAAAGCCATCCGTGCGCCAGGGGCTCTCCGGCAGCATGTTCATCTGCACCTGGCGACCGGCGGTCTGATCTTCCTGCAACAGGTGCAGGCTGGCTTCCAGCTCGCGATTGGCCGTTTCCAGCTTCTCGCGGTAACGCTGGTTTTCCAGGATCAGGTGCGAGCGATCCAGTGCGCGACGCACAGAGTGCTCAAGCACGGCCAGGTCTTCCAGCGGCTTGATCAGGTAGTCGGCGGCGCCCAGGCGCAGGGCCTCGACAGCATCGTTCATGACCCCGGCGCCAGACAGCACGATGACCGGCATGTCGGGAGCCCGGTCGGTGACTTGGCGAATCAGCTCGAGGCCGCCGACCTGTGGCATGCGCAAATCGCAGACGATGAGGTCGGGCTTTCGCTGCTCGAATACCTCAAGGCCCTGCAAGCCACTGTTGGCCTGCAGCACATTGAAACCACTGTCTTCCAGGTAGGCCGCAAGGCTTGCGCGAACTACGTCGTCGTCATCGATGATCAGCAGCGTGGCACTGGTTTTCTGCATGTGGGCAAACGGCGCCAGAAATTGGTTGGCGTAAGCAGTTCGGTCAAGCCTGAAGATGCCTACTGAGATTCACTTCTAGCCCCTCCCGCGCACGATTACAAGCGACAGCGATGTTTCGTGCAGTGATCAGAGGTGCTCTGTAAGGCGCAGACGGTACTCCCATCCGCCAGGCGTTTCAAGCATACAGCGATAGTCGCCAGGGCTCTTTACAGGGTAAATTAGCCCGTGCCGTAAAAAACTTAACAGCGGCAACATCTTGAAAGGAAGGATCCACAGCATGAACGATCGGGACTACACCGAAAAACGTGATTTCATCCGCATGACCATCAATGCCAATGTGACGCTGCAGGTCATGGGCCAGGCCTTTCCGGCCGTATGCCGGGATCTGTCGAGCAATGGCATGCAGCTGCAGGCCGCGACCCACCTCAAAGTCGGGGATATGGTCAAGGTTCATCTGCCCTCCAACCATCCGTCGCTGGACGATTATGAGGTCGACGCCGAGGTCGTGCGTATCGAAGCGGTGGGCGATCAACAGATCGTTGGCCTGACTGTCCTCAATAAGCACTGAGCAGAAAAAAGGCGACCCTCGGGTCGCCTTGATCCTGCGGACGATGGCGAGTTAAAAGTCGTCCTCGACCTGACCGTCCTTGACGCGGAACTCCCGGTTCTGCAGATAGGCATTGCGCATGAAAATGTACTTGTCGCCATTGATCAGCTTCTCGGCCGACAACAGGCTCGCCCGGGTGTCGATCAGGTTCAGGCCCAGGGCGGTATTGCGGGCAGGCACATTATCGATATAGCGGTACGGGCTGGTGTAGGTGTCCGGGTATTTGGCCACTGCGTCGCGCACGGTACTGGGACCCATCAGGGGCAGCACCACGTAGGGCCCGCTGGGCACGCCCCAGTAACCGAGTGTCTGGCCAAAGTCCTCGTCGCTACGCTGCAAGCCCATGTGCGTGCCGACGTCGAAAAACCCAAGCAGGCCGAATGTGGTGTTGAAGATCAGCCGCGCCGTGTCTACACCGGCTGCAGCGGGCTTGAGCTGGAAGAGATTGTTGGCCAGGTTGCCCACGTCGCCGACGTTGCTGAAAACGTTGTGGATACCGTCCTCCAGAAATTGCGGTGTGACCGCCTGGTAGCCCTGGGCCAGGGGCTTGAGGGCATAGGTGTCCAGCGTGTCATTGAAACGAAAGATCGCCCGATTGACCGGTTCCCACGGATCCTCCTCGGCTGCCTGCGCCACCACCGGAGTCAACGCCAGTGCAGCGAGCATGCAAGCCCTGCCAAGGCCATCGAGCAAACGGACACCCTGCTTACGCATATACACACTCCTGATCGCGCGACCACGGCCGCCGCTGAAAAAGGAAGCGAGTATAAAGCCTTTGCGTGCGCTTAGGCAGTGAGGCGAGAGGGGGCCACTGAAGTCGGAGCGTCATTTAACTGTCATCTTCGCCGGCTAACGTGGAGCGTCATCAAAGGACGGTGCCACCATGCCCGATGCCCCTGCCCTCACCCCCCCTTTCGGCGCCTTGCTATTCGGCCTGACCGGATGCCTGGTCGACTACGGCGGCTGTCAGGCCGAGCAACTAAATAATGAGCAAACATTTCAGCCGCAGGCGCTCTGCAACCGGCCAGCACCTGGCGTGCTGCGCGTGCTGGAGCAGATCAAATCACGTCAGACGCGCGTGGGCTGGATCGACCAACTGACACCCGACGCCACCCGTGTTCTGACCAGTGCCCTGCCCGACTGGGTGCAAGCGTGCGGTAATCAGCGCACTGCCCGTCCCTGGCCGGCGCCGGACAGCTGTTGGCAGGCGCTGATCACGCTCGGCGTGGACGATCTGCAAGGCTGCGTCCTCATCAGCGGGGAGCCCCGCCTTCTGCAAGCAGGCCTGAATGCGGGCCTGTGGACGATCGGCCTGGCGTGCGGCGGCTCCCTGTGCGGACTGTCGGAAGAACAATGGCGACTATTGGACGAACGCCAACGCGAGCAACGACGTGGGCAAGCCACGTTGCAGCTGTTCGCGCTGGGGGTGCACTCGGTGATCGATCACCTGGAAGCACTGGACGGCAGCCTGGCTGACATTGCCCAGCGTCGACTTAAAGGCGAGAAGCCCTGACGACGCCCTGCACACCGTGCACATCGGTGGACCGATCTCGACATGAGCATGGACCTTTGGCCTGCGCCGGCGGTCAATCGCTGTGTCATTCATATAAGGAGATCGTCATGCCCGCGCGCGAACTGCAAGACCAGCTGAACGAATTACGCGAGCAACTGGACAGGAACGAGACGCTCTCGGTGGAAGAGCGGGAAGAGATGCATGCCCTGATGGCGCAGATCAAGGCGCGCATGGAGCTGGACCCAGTCACCAATGAGACCAGCGTCGTCGACACTGTCAACCTGGCCGTCGATCGTTTCGAAGTGTCACATCCGACCGTTGCCGGTGCGCTGCGCAATATCGTTCAGACACTGGGCAATATCGGGATCTGAACAACGCAAAGGCATGCGCCGACTGCCTACGGGCCAGCGCATGCACCTGCCCCGTTATTGACGTACCAGGCGTCGATTGTCGAACGGCCCTGCGTGCGTGCTGCGGTAAGGGTTGATGTCCAGGCCGCCACGGCGCACGTAACGGGCGTACACCGTCAGGCTCTGCGGTTTCAGCAACGTCTGCAGGTCCACGAAGATCCGCTCCACGCATTGCTCGTGGAAATCCGAATGCTGGCGAAAGCTGACCAGGTAGGCGAGGAAGGTCGCATGATCCAATGCCGCGCCCTGATAATGGACGGCAACGCTGCCCCAGTCTGGCTGGCCCGTGACCGGGCAATTGGATTTCAACAGGTGGCTGTGCAGGCTTTCCTCTACCTGACGCTGCGGGTCACAACGTAAAAGCTTCGGCCTCGGCTGGTCATAGCGATCGACCGTGATGTCCAGGCCATCGATACACACCCCCGGCAGCCCACTCACGCCCTCCTGCAGGGCCACGTCCAGCTCCTGCACACTCACCCCCACCGGCGCACCGGCCGCAGCCGACAAATCCTTGCGCAGGCACGCCTCGATCGCGTCCACCGACGCGAATGGCGTTTGGTTGAGTGAGTTGAGGTACAGCTTGAAGGACTTGGACTCGATGATATTAGGCGAGTCCGCCGGAATGCTGAACTGGGCCACGGCCACCACTGGCTTGCCGGAAGGCAAAAGCCACGACAATTCGAAGCAATTCCAGAAATCCACGCCCTGGTAAGGCAGGGTCTGCGCAGTCAGGCCCAACTCGGCCCACTTGACCGCGCGGGGGATAGGGAACAGCAGCGTGGGCGTATAGGTTGAGATGTATTGGCTGGACTTGCCCAGCGGAGAATGTTCGGCGGCGGGGTGCATGACGTAAACCTGGCTGTAGTAACGCGCCTATTCTAACGGGTCGGGCGATTTTTTGCTGACTGACGACCCGCCGTGCTGCCCGCCAGCAGGTGGCGGGCGCAGGTGCACGGTTATTCGTAACGCAAGGCGTAGGCGGGTTGGATCTGCGAAGCGCGATAGGCCGGGTAAAGCGTCGCCAGGAAGCTCATGATCAGCCCGGCACCACAGATCAGGGCAACGTCAGGCCATTGCAGCTCCGACGGCAGGTTGCTGATGAAATACACGTCCGAGGTGAAGATGTGCTGCCCCGCCATGCGCTCCAGCCAGCCCACCAGCGCGCTGACATTGAAGGCCGCGGCGACGCCGAGCACGCCGCCGATCAAGGTTCCGACCACACCGATCACGGTGCCCTGGACCATGAAGATCATCATGATCTGCCCAGGGGTGGCGCCAAGCGTACGCAGGATCGCAATGTCCGCGCCCTTGTCGTTCACCACCATGATCAGCGTGGCAATGATGTTGAACGCAGCCACGGCGATGATCATCATCAGCAACAGGCCGATCATGGTCTTCTCCATTTTCATCGCGCTGAACAGGCTGCCTTGGGTGTGTGTCCAGTCATCGGCCTTGTAATCGGGCCCAAGGCCCTGGGCAATCTGCTGCGACACCTGCGGCGCGTCATACAGGTCCTTCAGCTTGAGGCGAATGCCCTGCACGCTCTGCGGCTGCCATCGTTGCATGTCGGCGGCATCGGCCAGATGAATCAACGCCATCGAGCCGTCCAGCTCGGCACCGACTTTGAACACACCGCTGACGGTCAGACGGTGCATGCGCGGGGTGATGCCGCCCGGCGCGCTGCTGACCTCGGGCACGATAAGGGTGAGCTTGTCGCCGACGTTGAGATTGAAACGGCGCTTGGTGATTTCCCCGATGACCACGCCAAACTCGCCTGGGCGCAAGTCCGCCAGCCGGCCCTGGACCATATGATCGGCAACGATCGAGACCTTGCCTTCCTGAGCCGGATCCACACCACTGATCTGGATGGGCTGCATCCCGCCCTTGTACGACAGCATGCCGTCCATCTCGGTGAACGGCACCGCCGCGATCACTTGGGGGTTGTTCATCGCCGCGGCAGCCAATGGCCGCCAGTCATCCACCGGCTTGACGCCCTGGATGAACGCATGGGGCACCATACCAAGAATCCGCGAACTCATTTCCCGCTGGAAGCCGTTCATGACCGACAGCACTACGATCATCGCCAGCACACCGAGTGCCAGGCCGATCATCGACGTCATCGAGATGAACGAAATGAAGTGATTGCGGCGCTTGGCACGGGTGTAACGGGCGCCGATGAAAATAGAGAGAGGCCTGAACATTGGCAATCAACCCACGAATGAATAAAGGTGCAAGTGCCCTGCCCGACCCATCAGATAGCCACCAGATGGCCATTTTCCAGGCGCAGGACTCGGTCCATCTGGCGCGCCAGGTTGAGGTCATGGGTCACTACCAGGAAGGCTGTGCGCAGCGAGGTGCTCAATTCCAGCATCAGGTCCTGGATACCTTGCGCCGTATGCTGATCGAGGTTGCCCGTCGGCTCGTCGAGCATCACCAGCCCGGGGGTGTTGACCAATGCCCGAGCAATGGCGACGCGCTGGCGCTCACCGCCGGACAGCTCGGCCGGTTTGTGCGCCAGCCGATGGCCGAGACCGACCCGCTCCAGCAATGCCGTGGCGCGCTGGCGCGCCTGGGGGATAGGCGTCTTGCCGATCAGCAACGGCATGCAGACATTTTCCAGGGCGGTGAACTCGGGCAACAGGTGGTGGAACTGATAGACGAACCCCAAGGCCCGATTGCGCAGCAGACCGCGCGCCCGCTCCCCCAAGGCCGACAACTCCTCGCCGGCCAGCCAGACACTGCCCTGGGTCGGCGTGTCCAGCCCGCCCAACAGGTTGAGCAGGGTACTTTTACCCGACCCCGAGCTGCCGACGATCGCCACACGCTCGCCTGCATGCAGTTCAAGCTGCAGGTTGGCCAGGACGACGACCGATTCCGGCCCCTCTTCGTAGGACTTGCCCAGGTTGCGGCAACTCAAGACTGCTTTATCGCTCATGCCCGACTCACTCATAACGTAACGCCTCTGCAGGCTGGGTGCGCGCCGCACGCCAGGCCGGGTACAGGGTGGCGAGAAAACTCAGAACCAATGCGGCGCCGCAGACCATCCAGACGTCCCTGGCCATCAATTGCGAAGGCAGGTAGTCGATGAAATAGACGTCAGCGTTGAGAAACTTGTGCCCGATCAGCGTCTCGAGAGCAGCGATCGCGGCACTGACATTCAGTGCAGCCAGGATCCCCACGGCGGCGCCGATCAGCGTACCGACGATGCCGATGACAGTGCCCTGGACCATGAAGATGCGCATGATCTGCGCCGGCGTCGAACCCAGGGTGCGAAGAATCGCGATGTCACCGCGTTTGTCGTTGACCACCATCACCAGGGTGGAAATGATATTGAAGGCAGCGACGGCGACGATCAGCAGCAGAAGCAGGCCGATCATGGCCTTTTCCATACCGATGGCCTGATAGAGGTTGCCGTGGGTGCGCGTCCAGTCCCGTGCATAATAGTCGCCATCACCCAACTGCTGCGCGATCTGCCAGGACACCCGAGGGGCCTGGAACAAGTCATCGAACTTCAATCGCAGGCCCTGAACCTGGCCGTCTTTCCACCGATGCAGGCGGCCCAGGTCCTGGAGATTGGTCAGTCCCAGGTAGCCGTCGATTTCACCCGCGCCCACGTGGAAGATCCCCACCACCGTGAAGCGTTTCATGCGTGGAAACATGCCTGCCGGGGTCACGGTCACTTCAGGTGCGACGAACGTCAATTTGTCGCCCACGCCCACACCCAGCTTGGTCGCCGCCTTGTCGCCGATCATGATGCCGAAGGCTCCGGCCTGCAGATCGTCGACCCGACCCTGCCTGACGAACGCGTCGATGATCGAGACGTTGTGCTCCTGCGCCGGGTCGATGCCATTGAGCAGGACTTTCTGTACCTGGCCCTCATGGGTCAACAGGCCCTGCATCTGGGTGAACGGCGCGACCGCAGCGACCTGCGGATTCTGTTTGACCCGGGCCGCCAGGGCCTGCCAGTCGTCGATAGGACGCCCGGCTTCGAGCGTGGCATGCGGCACCATGCCCAGCACACGCGTACGCATTTCATGATCGAAGCCGTTCATCACCGACAGCACCACGATCATGACAATCACGCCAAGCGCGAGTCCTATCATGGAAGTCAGTGAGATGAATGACACAAAATGGTTGCGGCGCTTGGCGCGTGTGTAGCGCGCACCAATGAATACAAAAAGAGGTCTGAACATGTCGGGGCTTGTTCGGGTGAAAAGAGAAACGTCCTGCTGGCAGGGCGTGAAGAGCGGCCTTACACTCAGACCATTGCCTTTACTCAGGGTTCGTCATGTTGCCATCAGATGAAGAAGAACGCCGCGAATACTATCGTATCGAGGACCGGATCGCACTTGAAATCAGCCCGTTGTCCACGGCGAGCGCTGCGCAGCCAGAGGTGTTGCAGGATGATTCGCCGCTGTTCACCCTGCTCAGCGAAATGCACCTCAGCGAGTTCGAATCACAGCACCTGCTGCGCCAGCTCAGCGACACCGATCGCACGCTGGCGGCCTATCTACGGGCGCAGAACAAGCGGGTGGACCTGCTCGGACGAATCGTCGCGCAAACCATTCTCGACCACATCGGCACGCCGCAACCGGTCGTGCTTTCGGAGGGCGGACTGGAATTTCGCAGCACCGAGGCCTACCCCGCAGACTGCCAGCTGTCGTTGAAGATGGCCTTGATGCCGCAGGCACTGGGCCTGTTGCTGCGAGCCAAGGTGATCCGCTGCGATCGAGCCGAAGACGGTCAGTACGACATCGGCACCGAGTTCGTCGAGCTGGCTGACGCACAACGGCAACTATTGGCCCGCTATGTTTTGCAAAAGCAGCAATTGGAGCGCCGCCTGGCGCGTGAACAGATCGAGCCACCGGCTGCCTGAGGGCGGCTCAGCACCGGCAAAGGAATTGACGTGACGCTAATCTACGGCCACCGCGGCGCCAAGGGCGAAGCACCGGAAAACACCCTGAGCAGCTTCCAGCGCTGCCTCGAACATGGCGTACGCCGCTGCGAACTGGACCTGCACCTGTCCAGGGACGGCGAGCTGATGGTCATCCACGACCCCACCCTCAAGCGCACCACCGAGCGGCGTGGCAAAGTGGTCGAGCACGATGCCGCCGCGCTGGTGACCTACGATGCGCGCAAAGGCGGCCCGGGCTGGATCGCGCCCTGCCCCATCCCGCGCCTGGAAGAGCTGTTCGAGCGCTGCGATTTCGAGCATTGGCAACTGGAGGTCAAGAGTGCCTCGCGCACCCGCGCAGCGACTACGGTTCTGGCCATTCGTGAACTGGCGCAGCGCTGCGGCGTGCTCGACAGAATCACGGTCACTTCCAGCTCACGCGAAGTGCTGAAAGCGGCCGCCGAACTGACTCCCGATATCGCCCGCGGGCTGGTGGCCGAATACGCCTGGCTGGACCCGCTCAAAGTCGCACAGAACTACGGGTGTGAAATGCTCGCATTGAACTGGACGCTGTGCACCCCTGAGCGGCTGCACAAAGCTCAGCGCCAGGGGCTGCACGTGTCAGTATGGACGGTCAACGAGCCGGCGCTAATGCGCCGCCTCGCCGACTTCGGCGTAGACAGCCTGATCACAGACTTTCCCGGTTTGGCCAGCGCCACCCTCGAGAATCGCTGAAATCGGTCTCCCCGGCCGGCTCAGGCCACCGGCCGGAGCCGCTTAAAAAAGCCGGTTGAGGCCGTCGTATGCGGCCACGCGATAGGCTTCGGCCATGGTCGGATAGTTGAACGTAGTGTTGACGAAGTACTTGATGGTATTCAGGTCGCCCGGCTGGCTCATGATGGCCTGACCAATGTGCACGATCTCCGACGCCTGGTCGCCAAAACAGTGTACGCCCAGCACTTCTAGCGTTTCCCGATGGAACAGGATCTTCAGCATGCCCACAGGCTCGTCGGAGATCTGCGCGCGTGCCATGCCCTTGAAGAACGCCTTGCCCACTTCGTAGGGGATTTTTGCCTGAGTCAACTCATGTTCGTTCTTGCCGATCGAACTGATCTCCGGAATGGTATAGATCCCGGTCGGCACGTCGTTGACGAACCGCCAGCTGCCGTTGTCGACAACGCTGCCCGCCGCCGAGCGGCCCTGGTCATACGCGGCACTGGCCAGGCTGGGCCAACCGATGACATCACCTGCGCCATAGATCGTCGGCACACTGGTGCGGTAATTTTCGTCGACCGAAATCTGGCCACGGCCATTGACCTTGATGCCGATGTTCTCGAGGCCCAGACGGTCGGTATTGCCGGTACGGCCGTTGCACCACAGCAAGGCATCGGCCTTGATCTTCTTGCCCGACTTCAAGTGCAGGATCACGCCATTGTCCAGCGCTTCGACCTTTTCGTACTCTTCGTTATGGCGAACCATGACGTGGTTGTTGCTGAAGTGATAACTGAGCGCCTGGGAAATTTCCGAGTCGAGGAAACTCAGCAGTTGCTCGCGGTTGTCGACCAGCTCCACCAACACGCCCAGCCCACTGAAGATCGACGCGTATTCGCAACCGATCACCCCGGCGCCGTAGATGATCAGCTTGCGTGGGGTATGGGTCAGGCTCAATACGGTGTCGCTGTCATAGATACGCGGGTGATGAAAGTCGATGTCCGACGGGCGATAAGGCCGCGAGCCGGTGGCGATGATCACCTGCTTGGCCACCAGCTTTTCCTGCACGCCGTTGGAGCAGATCACCTCGATGGTTTGCTCGTCCGAAAAACTGCCGGTGCCAAAGAACACGTCCACGCGGTTGCGGGCGTAGTAGCTGGTGCGCGATGTCACCTGCTTGTTGATGACACGCCCGGCGTTTTTCAGTACGTCGGGAAAGGAGAACCAGCGTGGCTCACCGATGGCACGAAACATCGGGTTGGTGTTGAACTGGATGATCTGCTTGACCGAGTGACGCAAGGCTTTGGACGGAATGGTGCCCAGGTGGGTGCAATTGCCACCGACCTGCCGACGACTGTCCACCATGGCGACCTTGCGCCCTGCCTTGGCGGCGTTCATTGCCGCCCCTTCACCCGCCGGACCGGAACCCAGCACTACCACATCGTAGTTGTAGACAGCCATGCGTACTCCTTCAAAACAGGCCGGGGCGCAACGTCACCCCCGCTAAATCACACCGCACCTTGGCGGCGTGCAGGATCGAAACCGCGCCATTCTACCCCGCGCGTCAATTGGACGCACATCACCTGTTGCGCAAAGTTGCGCGCTTGACCGCTCGGGCATAAAAAAACGCCCACGAGGGGCGTTTTTTCGAACCGGCGACCGTTAGCGCGGGAACGCCGGCGGGTTGACCCCGGCGATGTCTTCCATCACGCGGACCACCTGGCAGCTGTAGCCGTACTCGTTGTCGTACCAGACATAGAGCACTGCACGGTTGTCATTGCAGATGGTAGCCTCGGCATCGACTACACCGGCGTAGCGCGAGCCGACGAAGTCGGTCGACACCACTTCCTGAGACGCGACGAAATCGATCTGACGCGACAGGTCGGAGTGCAGCGCCATGTAGCGCAGGTACTCGTTGAGCTCTTCACGCGAAGTAGCTTTCTCGAGATTCAGGTTGAGAATGGCCATCGACACGTTCGGCGTCGGTACGCGAATCGCGTTACCGGTCAGCTTGCCGGCCAGTTCCGGCAGGGCCTTGGCGGCAGCGGTCGCGGCACCGGTCTCGGTGATGACCATGTTCAGCGCGGCCGAACGGCCACGGCGATCGCCCTTGTGGAAGTTGTCGATCAGGTTCTGGTCGTTGGTGTACGAGTGAACGGTTTCGACGTGACCGTTGACGATGCCGAACTTGTCGTTGACCGCCTTGAGCACGGGCACGATGGCGTTGGTGGTGCAGGACGCTGCCGAGACGATCTTGTCATCGGCCGTGATCTGGTCGTGGTTGATGCCGTGCACGATGTTCTTCAGCTTGCCCTTGCCAGGCGCAGTCAGTACCACGCGGCCGACGCCCGGGCACGCCAGGTGCTGGCCCAGGCCCTCGGCATCACGCCACACGCCGGTGTTGTCGACCAGCAAGGCGTTTTCGATCCCGTACTGGGTGTAGTCGACTTCGGTCGGGTTCTTCGCGTAGATGATCTGGATCAGGTTGCCGTTGGCAGTCAGCGTGCTGTTCTCTTCGTCGACGGTGATGGTGCCGTCGAACGAACCGTGCACCGAATCACGACGCAGCAGGCTGGCACGCTTGGCCAGGTCGTTGGTCGCGCCCTTGCGCACCACGATCGCGCGCAGACGCAGGCCATCACCGCCACCGGTCTTCTCGATCAGGATGCGAGCGAGCAGACGACCGATACGACCGAAACCATACAGCACCACGTCGGTGCCTTTACGGCTGCCCAGGTTCTGCTGGCCCACGACGTCGGCCAGTTCGTCACGCACGAACTGCTCGGCGCTACGGCCATTACCCTGTTCCTTGTGCTTGACCGCCAGCTTGCCCAGGTCCACCGAAGCGGCACCCAGTTTCAGCTCGCTCATGGCCTTGAGCAGAGGGAACGTCTCGTGAACCGACAGTTCACTGGAATCAGCCTGGCGATGCCGGGCAAAGCGGTGAGCCTTGAGCAACTCGATCACCGATCGGTTGATCAAACTACGGCCGTAAATCGAGCTAACCACATTGTTATTTCGGTAGAGCTGACCGATCAACGGAATCATCGCTTCAGCGAGCGCTTCACGATCGATCCACTCTCCAAGGCACTGGTCGGGCTTCTGAGTCACGGGAACCTTCCACATGTAGGGACAGAAAAAAGGGGCTACATTATGACTTCGCCGCGTCACGGGATGCAATGAGCGGTTGTCGGCCCAGCGAATAGACCGGGTGTTTACGGCCAGGTTCGCGACTGCCGCACGCTTTTGCACGGCGTAACTGACAGCACGGCCAAAGGCCCGGTACAATCGGTCTTTTTCGCTGCAACGCTTGGAGCTCAACCTCCCGTGCCTGTTCTGCGCCTACCGCACCTCCCTGCCTCGGCAGGTAAACACGCCTGGGGCAACCTGCCCGGGGCGGCCCTGAGCCTGGCGATCGCCGAAGCTGCCAACGCAGCCAAGCGCTTCACCCTGCTGCTGACCGCCGACAGCCAGGGCGCCGATCGCCTGGAACAGGAACTGCGCTTCTTCGCCCCGCAGTTGCCGGTTCTGCATTTTCCCGACTGGGAAACCCTGCCCTACGACCTGTTCTCGCCTCATCAGGACATCATCTCGCAACGCATCGCCAGCCTGTATCGCCTGCCGGAGCTGGACCACGGGGTTTTGGTAGTTCCGATCACCACCGCCCTACATCGACTGGCCCCCACGCGCTTCCTGCTGGGCAGCAGCCTGGTGCTGGACGTGGGCCAGCAGCTGGACGTCGAGCTGATGCGCAGCCGCCTGGAGGCCAGTGGCTACCGCTATGTCGACACGGTCTACGAACACGGTGAGTTCACCGTGCGCGGGGCGTTGATCGACCTGTTCCCGATGGGCAGCAAGCTGCCCTACCGCATCGACCTGTTCGACGACGAGATCGAGACTCTGCGCACCGCCGCCCCCGAGACCCAGCGCTCGATCGACAAGGTCGACTCGGTGCGGCTGCTGCCGGCCCGCGAGTTTCCGTTGCAGAAGGACGCCGTGACCCGCTTCAAGGCGCGCTTTCGCGAGCGTTTCGACGTCGACTTCCGGCGCTGCCCGATTTTCCAGGACCTGAGCAGCGGCATCACGCCCGCCGGTATCGAGTATTACCTGCCGTTGTTCTTCGACGAGACCTCGACCCTGTTCGACTACTTGCCGCAGGACACCCAGGTGTTCTCCCTGCCGGGTATCGAACAGGCTGCCGAGCACTTCTGGAGCGACGTGCGCAATCGTTACGACGAGCGCCGCGTGGACCCGTCTCGGCCGCTGCTGCCACCGGCCGAGCTGTTCATGCCGGTGGAGGACTGCTTCGCCCAGCTCAAGCGCTGGCCGCGGGTGGTGGTCAGCCAGGACGACCTTGACACCGGGGGTGGCCGCGAGCGCTTTCCGGCCTGTGCACTGCCGGACCTCGCCATTCAGGCCAAGGCCAGCCAGCCCCTGGCCGCGCTGTCCGAGTTTCTCGAACAGTTCCCGGGTCGCGTGCTGTTCACCGCTGAATCGGCTGGGCGCCGCGAGGTGCTGCTGGAGCTGCTCGAACGCCTGAAACTGCGCCCCAGGACCGTCGATGGCTGGCAGCAGTTCGCCGACGGTGACGAGCGCCTGGCCATCACCATCGCGCCCTTGGACGAAGGCCTGCAACTGCTTGAACCGGCCCTGGCGCTGATCGCCGAGAGCCCCCTGTTCGGCCAGCGCGTCATGCAGCGTCGACGTCGGGACAAGCGCAGCGACGCCAATAACGACGCGGTGATCAAGAACCTCACCGAGCTGCGCGAAGGCGCTCCGGTGGTGCATATCGACCATGGCGTGGGGCGCTACCTGGGCCTGGCCACCCTGGAGATCGACAACCAGGTGGCGGAATTCCTGACCCTGGAATATGCCGAGAATGCCAAGCTGTACGTACCGGTCGCCAACCTGCATCTGATCGCCCGCTACACCGGCAGCGACGATGCCCTCGCGCCCCTGCATCGACTGGGCTCCGAGGCCTGGCAGAAAGCCAAGCGCAAGGCTGCCGAACAGGTGCGCGACGTGGCCGCCGAGCTGCTCGACATTTATGCCCGCCGTGCAGCACGCGAAGGCTATGCCTTCGCCGATCCGGCTGCGGACTATGCCACCTTCAGCGCGGGGTTCGCCTTCGAGGAGACACCCGACCAGCAGTCCGCGATCGAAGCCGTGCGCCACGACATGCTCGCCGCCAAACCGATGGACCGCCTGGTGTGCGGTGATGTCGGCTTCGGCAAGACCGAAGTGGCGATGCGCGCCGCGTTCATTGCCGTGCACGGCGGCCGTCAGGTCGCGATTCTGGTGCCCACCACACTGCTGGCGCAGCAGCATTACAACAGTTTCCGCGACCGCTTCGCCGACTGGCCGGTGACCGTGGAGGTCATGAGCCGATTCAAGTCACCCAAGGACATTGCCACGGCGATGGCCGACCTCGCCGAAGGCAAGATCGACATCGTCATCGGCACCCACAAGCTGCTGCAGGATGACGTCAAGATCAAGAATCTGGGCCTGGTGATCATCGACGAGGAACATCGCTTCGGCGTCCGCCAGAAAGAGGCCCTGAAGGCACTGCGCAGTGAAGTCGACATCCTGACCCTCACCGCCACGCCGATACCGCGCACGTTGAACATGGCCGTATCGGGCATGCGCGACCTGTCGATCATCGCTACGCCGCCCGCGCGGCGGCTGTCGGTGCGCACCTTCGTCATGGAGCAGAACAAAAGCACGGTCAAGGAAGCCTTGCTGCGCGAGCTGCTGCGCGGTGGCCAGGTGTACTACCTGCACAACGACGTCAAAACCATCGAGAAGTGTGCTGCCGACCTGGCCGAACTGGTGCCGGAGGCGCGTATCGGCATTGGCCACGGTCAGATGCGCGAGCGCGAGCTGGAACAGGTCATGAGCGACTTCTACCACAAGCGCTTCAACGTGCTGATTGCCTCGACCATCATCGAGACCGGCATCGATGTGCCCAGCGCCAACACCATCATCATCGAACGGGCAGACAAGTTCGGTCTTGCCCAGCTGCATCAGTTGCGTGGGCGCGTGGGCCGCAGCCACCACCAGGCCTATGCCTACCTGCTGACCCCGCCTCGTCAGCAAATCACGCCCGATGCCGAAAAACGCCTGGAAGCCATTGCCAATACCCAGGACCTGGGGGCCGGCTTCGTGCTGGCCACCAACGACCTGGAAATCCGCGGCGCCGGCGAGCTGCTGGGTGAAGGCCAGAGCGGTCAGATCCAGGCCGTGGGCTTTACCTTGTACATGGAAATGCTGGAACGGGCGGTCAAATCCATCCGCAAAGGCGAGCAGCCCAACCTTGACCAACCGCTGGGCGGTGGCCCGGAGATCAACCTGCGGGTGCCTGCGCTGATTCCCGAAGACTACCTGCCCGACGTCCATGCGCGCCTGATCCTGTACAAACGCATCGCCTCGGCGGTGGACGAAGACGGCTTGAAGGACCTTCAGGTGGAAATGATCGACCGCTTCGGCCTGCTGCCCGAAGCGACCAAGAACCTGGTCCGCCTGACCCTGCTCAAGCTGCAGGCCGACGCGTTGGGCATCAGTAAGGTCGATGGCGGGCCGCAGGGTGGCCGAATCGACTTCACGGCCGATACACCGGTTGACCCCCTGGTGCTGATCAAGTTGATCCAGAGCCAACCCAAGCGTTACAAATTCGAAGGGGCGACCCAGTTCAAGTTCATGGCACCGATGGAGCGGGCGGAAGAGCGCTTCAATACCATCGAAGCCCTGTTCGAACGACTGACACCCAAACCTGCGTGAGAAGGATTGCCATGGGCTCGCCTGATAGCTGGCCGTCACCGCGCACGGCGGCGAGCCGATGATGCCCGAGCGCCTGATCGAAGACCTGCAGCCTCGCCCGCGGCTCTGGCTGGGCAGTGTCGAATTCAGCGCGTTCGAGCCGCGCAACGGGCGAATGCAGCGCTATATCCAGCACCGTGCGGCGCTGGCCTTCGGCTACGCCGGTGAATATGTCTCCAGCGGCAGGGCGGCGACTCTGGTTCTGCATCGGGCCAACGAGACGCTGCGTATCACGCGTCAGCTGGACGCCGAAAAAAGGCTGCGCGACCGTTTGCAGACGCTCGGCTTCAAAGTCGCGACCCGGCAGAGCAAGGCCTTGCCGGAAAGCGCCGGGGACATCTTCGAGCTGCCCAATGACAGCGCCTGGCTGCGTTTCATCCTCAATGAACTGCCAGGCTTGCGCGAGCAGGGCTGGGAAATCGAGGTGTCGGATGACTTCGCCTTTGACTTGACGCCGGTCGAGGCCTGGTACGCCACCATCGACGAAAGCCCAGAGCGCGACTGGTTCGATCTCGAACTCGGCATCGTGGTCAATGGCGAGCGCCTCAGCCTGCTACCTATCCTGCTCAACCTGCTGCGCACCCACCCCGAGCTGCTCAACCCGGCGTTGCTGGCCAAGCGTCGCGACGACGACCAGATGCTGGTACCGATCCATGGCTATCAACAAGGCAAGCAACGGCTGATGCAGGTCGCCCTGCCCTACGGTCGGCTCAAACCGGTGCTGGCCACCCTGGGTGACTTCTACCTGCGCGACCCGGAGGGCACCAGCGAGACTCGCATTCGCCTGGCCACGCCTGATGCCACTCGCCTGGGCGCCCTGCAGGGACTGCCGCTGCAGTGGCAAGGCGGCGAGCGCATGCGCCATCTGGCCGAGCGCTTGCGCAGCGTCGGCACCACCTCGGCCACCCCTCCGGCTGGCCTGAACGCCACCCTGCGCCCTTACCAGCTGGAGGGGCTGAGCTGGATGCAGGCCCTACGCGAATTGGAAGTGGGCGGGATTCTCGCCGACGACATGGGCCTGGGCAAAACCCTGCAGACCCTGGCCCACCTGCTTTGCGAAAAACAGGCCGGACGCCTGGACCGCCCGTCGATGGTGGTCATGCCCACCAGCCTGATCCCCAACTGGCAGGACGAAGCCGCGCGCTTTGCTCCCGACTTGAAGGTGGCCGCCCTGCAGGGTGCGGGTCGCAAGAAGCTGTTCGGCGAACTGCATCGCTTCGATGTGCTGCTGACCACCTATGCCCTGCTGCCCAAGGACATCGAAACGCTGCGTGCGCAGCCGCTGCATGTGCTGATCCTCGACGAAGGTCAATTCATCAAGACCCCTGGCAGCAAGGCCGCCCAGGCCGCCTGCTCGCTCAATGCCCGGCAACGCCTGTGCCTGAGCGGTACCCCGCTGGAAAACCACCTGGGCGAACTGTGGTCGCTGTTCCATTTTCTTCTGCCCGGCTGGCTGGGCGACAGCAAGCATTTCAACCAGCAGTACCGTGTACCCATCGAGAAGCACGGCGACCGTGCTCGGCTGTTGCACCTCAACGCGCGCATCCGCCCGTTCCTGCTGCGCCGTTCCAAAGAGCAGGTGGCCACCGAGCTGCCGGCCAAGACCGAGATCGTGCAGTGGGTCGAACTGAACGAGGCGCAGCGCGACGTGTATGAAACCGTGCGCCTGGCCATGGACAGCAAGGTCCGCGCCGAAATCAATCGCAAGGGGGTGGCGCGTAGTCAGATCATCATTCTGGAAGCGCTGCTCAAGCTGCGCCAGGTGTGTTGCGACCTGCGCCTGGTCAACAACGCCACAGCGCCCGCCAAGGGCAGTACCTCGGGCAAGCTCGACAGCCTGATGAACATGCTGGAAGAGCTGCTGGGCGAAGGGCGGCGCGTGCTGATCTTTTCCCAGTTCACCTCGATGCTGGGGCTGATCGAGGGGCAATTGCAGCAACGGGGCATTCGCTATGCGCTGCTGACCGGTGCCACACGCGATCGGCGCGCCCCCGTGAAGGCCTTTCAGGAAGGTGCATTGCAGATTTTCCTGATCAGCCTCAAGGCCGGTGGTGTTGGCCTGAACCTGACCGCGGCCGACACGGTGATTCACTACGACCCGTGGTGGAACCCTGCCGCAGAACACCAGGCCACGGACCGCGCCTATCGTATTGGCCAGGAAAAGCCCGTGTTCGTGTACAAGCTGATCACCCGCGGCACGGTCGAGGAAAAGATCCAACGGCTGCAGGCGGAGAAGTCCGCATTGGCGGGCGGTGTGCTCGATGGACGCGAAGGCGGCGACTGGCGCCTGCAGGACGACGATATCGACGCCCTGTTCGCCCCGCTGCCAGGGCGCAAAAAGGCCGCTTCGGCACGTGACGCCGAGCGCTGAAGGGCATTGCTGCCCAACGTCACTCGATCAACTGAGCATCGCGCAATGCGCCCACCGCGTTCAGCCAACGCGGGTGTTGGCGGTAGTCGGTACTGGCCGTAGCCTGGCCGCGCATGCGGGCGATGCGCGGTGACGGCACCACCTGCAGGCGTTGGGCCGCAGTCAGGGCAAGCTCGGCGGCGGCGCGATCGTTGCACACCAGGCCCATGTCGCAGCCGGCGAGCAGTGCCGCTTCGATACGATGGGCGGCATCGCCCACCACATGGGCGCCGGCCATCGACAGATCGTCACTGAAGATCACCCCATCAAATTGCAATTCACCCCGCAGGATGTCCTGCAACCAGCGCCGCGAAAACCCTGCCGGTCGAGAATCGACCTCAGGATAGATGACGTGCGCCGGCATCACTGCTGCCAACCGCTGACTGAGGCGAGCGAAGGGCACCATGTCGGTGGCCCGCAGCACATCGAGGCTGCGCTCGTCGACAGGAATCGCCACATGGGAATCGGCTTCGGCCCACCCATGCCCTGGAAAGTGCTTGCCGCATGCCGCCATGCCGGCAGCGTTCATCCCGCTGATGAACGCTCCGGCCAAGGCGACCACTTGCTCGGCATCGGACTCGAAGGCGCGACTGCCGACCACCGCACTGCGCTGGTGATCGAGGTCGAGCACCGGCGCGAAGCTCAGGTCCAGGCCCACTGCCAGCACCTCGGTCGCCATCAGCCAGCCGCAGTGCTCGGCCAGGCGTACCGCGTCGGCATGGTCAGCCAGCGCACGCATCGCGGGGAGCCGGACAAAACCCTGGCGCAGGCGCTGCACGCGTCCGCCCTCCTGGTCCACGGCCAGGATCAAGTCCGGGCGAATGGCCCTGATGGCGGCGGCAAGCTCGCGAACCTGACGCGGGTGCTCGATGTTGCGCGCGAAGATGATCAGGCCGGCGACTTCTGGCTGGCGCAGCAACTGGCGATCCTCGGCGGTCAGCCAGGTGCCGGCGATGTCCACCATCAAAGAGCCTTGCAGGCTGGAACTCATGGGATGTCCTTGATTGTTCACTCAGGCCTTGGCGGTGTGCGCCGAGGTCGTGGATTTGCTGCGCGGGCGCAATTGCGCTGCGGCCATCGCGGGGTCGGTCACGCCGGTGTCGGCACGCATGCCTGCGGCAAGAAAAGGCACCATCAGGCGCATGACTTGCTCGATGGAGGTATTGACGCCAAAATCGGTCTCCGCGATCGCTCGCAGGGCCTTGATCCCGGACATGCTGAAAGCAGCGGCGCCCAGCATGAAGTGAACCCGCCAGAACAGTTCGATCGGCGGGATGCGCGGCGCCGCCTCGTTGACCAGCAGCATGTAGCGCCGGAAGACCTTGCCATACATGTCTTCGAGATAGCGGCGCAGGTGGCCCTGGCTCTGGCTGAAGGCCAACCCCAGCAAGCGCATGAAAATCGACAGGTCGTTGCCGCTGCGGGGCTGGACGACCATCGCTTGCTCGACGAGAATTTCCAGCAACTCCTCCAGGCCGGGTTTGGCCGCATTGCTGACTTGCCGCCGCTCCAGTTCGCGCTCCAGACTGGCGCAGAATGGCCCCAGGAAACGCGAAAAAACCGCCTGGATCAGCGCCTTCTTGGAGCCGAAATGGTAATTCACCGCCGCCAGGTTGACCCCGGCCTTGCTGGTGATGGAACGTAGCGACGTTTCAGCGAAGCCCTTCTCGGCGAACAACTGTTCCGCCGCATCCAGGATGCGCTCAACGGTTTCAGACTGGGCCATGGATGCTCCGGCACACGAACAGATGTTTGAAACATACGTTTCATACAGCCTTTTTGTCAAGCTTACCGGCTGCTTGAACGCGGCTGGATACGCATTTAGACACACCGATTCTCCTAGGCGACTGGTGAGAAAGCAATCCCGCACAGCGCACCGGCGCTTATTTGGACATTGATGATTGCCAATCGCCGAGCACTGTATATAATCCCAGTCACTGTATAAAAAGACAGAGCGACCGACATGCTAAAGCTGACCCCGCGACAAGCCGAGATCCTGGCGTTCATCAAACGCTGCCTCGAGGACAATGGCTTCCCGCCTACCCGTGCAGAAATCGCATCGGAATTGGGGTTCAAGTCCCCGAATGCGGCCGAAGAGCACTTGAAGGCGCTGGCGCGCAAGGGCGCGATCGAAATGACCCCGGGTGCCTCGCGTGGTATCCGGGTGCCCGGCGTCGACGCCAAGCCTGAAAACAATTCGCTGCCGATCATCGGCCGTGTGGCGGCGGGCGCGCCGATCCTGGCCCAGCAGCACATCGAGGAAGCCTGCAACATCAACCCGGCGTTCTTCCACCCGCGGGCCGATTATCTCTTGCGCGTGCACGGGATGAGCATGAAGGACGTAGGCATCGTCGATGGCGACCTCCTGGCGGTGCATACCTGCCGCGAAGCTCGCAATGGCCAGATCGTGGTGGCCCGTATCGGCGACGAAGTCACGGTCAAGCGCTTCAAACGTGAAGGCAGCAAGGTCTGGCTGCTCGCGGAAAATTCCGATTTTGCACCTATCGAAGTAGACCTCAAGGACCAGGATCTGGTCATCGAAGGTCTTAGCGTCGGCGTCATTCGCCGATAAAGGAGGCGTCATGCAGTTTCCGCAAGCACCCCAACACGCTCAAATGTCGTTGTTCGAAGCGTTCATGGCCAACCCAGGAACAGCCCTGTTCAAGGACACGAAAGAGATTGTAGAAACGCCTTGGACGTGCGCTGAACCTGATGCATTCAGCGAGCTGACCTTGCGTGGCGCCACCGGGAACTGCTTGGGCCTGCTGGCACCCATGCTGCGCGAGCTGAGCGAAGAGCAGGATGCACGCTGGCTCACGCTGATCGCTCCGCCCGCCAGCTTGACCCATACCTGGCTGCGCGACGCAGGGCTGAACCGGGAACGCATCCTGTTGCTACAGCCACGCGGGGCGCAAAGTGCCCTTCAACTGAGCTGTGAGGCATTGCGCCTGGGTCGTAGTCACACCGTCGTGAGTTGGCTGAACCCGCTCAACGGTAACGGCAAACAACAGCTAGCCACCGCGGCACGACTGGGCACCGCGCAGAGCTTGAACATCAGGTTAGGATGACCGAAAAACGGGAGACAGGCGCTCAGTGCAGTACGCGCGGGCCTTCATCCTGGGTTTCGATTTCGCCTTCGGCCAATTTGCCAGCCATCTGCACGCCTACGCTGAGCATGGCCTTGGCGACTTCGACATGCTGCCCTTGCAAAAACGCCTTGGCGTCTTCGGAGAAATTCAACGTCACCAGCGAGCCCTCGTCTTCAGCGCGACGAAGCTCGATCCGGCCGTCGGGCAGCTCGACTATTTCAAGAAAGGACGTTGGCATGACAAGGGGTTCTCCACGAAAGGCCGTTATTGTAACAGCGCTTGATCATTTCAGCACTCACTGAGCCCTTCCCGGAACCTGATCGCCAACGCTTTCAGTTGCTGGCGCCAGCTCTCCATTTCCTCCCGACTCAATTCCATGGGCTCTTCTTCGTCAAGGTTGATGGCCTGGATCAAGGGCTGCGTCACATCGCCCTTAGGCTTGCGCGGCGCCTGGGGCGGCAGGAAAAGAACTGTGTAGGACGAAACCAACTGCGCCAGCCAGGTTTCACGTTGCTGTGCCAGTTCGACCAGTTCGCCCAACTCGGGAATGGCGGCCGACTGCAGCACTTGCTCGTTGAGCAACAGCTCGACCCTGGGCGCGCCGGCTTGCGGAAGCCGATAGTAACCAGCGATTTCATGACACAGCGCAAGCAGTGCGCCGTACAGGTGAAACAACGCCGATTCGCGCTCCGCCTGCAGCAGCGCCTGGGCGTTCATCGCTCGCCCCTCCTCGGCCTTGCCCATCGCTTCGAGTGCAAGCCCGGCAAAGTACAGCTTCTGATTGGTACGCGTATAGAGTTCGCGGGCCATGGATGGCACCCTCCAAATAGCTAAGCCAGTGCAATGGCTGCAGTGTCTGCCATGTGCCGGTTGACCGCAACCTCCGTAGGCCGAAACGAAAAAAACCGCAGCGGCCTGTCGAGCCGCTGCGGTTCATGGGACGACGACTCGATCAGCGCTTGTCTTCGACCTTCCAGGCCTTGCCATCGAAGAATGCGCGCCAGCCGGTCGGCTTGCCCTCGACCTCGGTCTGCACGTACTGCTCCTTGGTCTTGCGGCTGTAGCGAATCACCGCAGGCCGACCCTCGGGGTCCTTCTTCGGCGCATCGAACAGGAAGTGATACTTCGGATCGATCTCATCCTTGTGCGGAATGATCTCCAGCACCAGCGGCGCGCGGGTCTCGCGATTCTTCGGGAACTGGCTGGCTGCCAGGAACAGGCCGGAGGCACCGTCACGCAACACGTAGGTGTCGTTGACCTTTTCGCATTTGAGTTCGGGCATCTTCACCGCATCCATCTTCGGCGGCGCGGCCTCACCGCTCTTCAACAGTTTGCGGGTGTTCTTGCACTCCGGGTTGGTGCAGCCGAAGAACTTGCCGAACCGGCCCGTCTTGAGCTGCATCTCGCTGCCGCACTTGTCGCACTCCAGGCTAGGACCTTCATAGCCCTTGATGCGGTAGTTACCCTCTTCGATTTCATAACCGGCGCAATCGGGGTTATTGCCGCAGATGTGCAGCTTGCGCTTTTCGTCCAGCAGGTAGGCGTCCATGGCCGTCGCACAGATGGGGCAGCGATGCTTGCCCATCAGCACCCGCGACTCGGATTCACCTTCGTCATCGGCGGCAATCTCGTCGCCGGGAATCAGGTTGATGGTTGCCTTGCAACGTTCCTTGGGCGGCAAGCTATAGCCTGAACAACCCAGGAACACGCCTGTGGAGGCGGTGCGAATCATCATCGGCCGACCACATTCGCGGCAGGCGATGTTGGTCAACGTCGGCAGGTTGGCACGCATGCCACTGTCGGCGGCCCCGGCAACGTCCAGCTTGGTCTTGAAATCACCATAGAATTCGTCGAGTACGTTTTTCCAGTCGCGCCCGCCTTGCGCGACATCGTCGAGATTCTCTTCCATACCGGCAGTGAAGCCATAGTCCATCAGGTTGGAGAAGCTCTCCGACAGACGCTCCGTGACGATATCGCCCATCTTCTCGGAATAGAACCGGCGGTTGTGCAGCGCCACGTAGCCACGATCCTGGATCGTCGAGATGATCGCCGCGTACGTCGACGGGCGACCGATCCCGCGCTTCTCCATCTCCTTGACCAGGCTGGCTTCGGAAAACCGCGCAGGCGGCTTGGTGAAATGCTGGGTGGGGTCCAGCTGGAGCAGTTTCAGCGTTTCGCCCTGCACCATTTCCGGCAGCACGTCATCGTCCCCGGGCTTGGTGACCTGTGGCATGACCCGCGTGTAACCGTCGAACTTGAGAATACGCCCCTTGGCACGCAGCTCGAAGTCACCGGCCTTGACGCTGACCGTGGTCGAGAGGTATTGCGCGGGCAGCATCTGGCAGGCCAGGAACTGGCGCCAGATGAGCTCGTACAGGCGCTCGGCGTCGCGCTCCATGCCCGCCAGCTTGCTTGGATGCGTCACCACATCCGAAGGCCGGATGGCTTCGTGCGCTTCCTGGGCACCCTGCTTGCTGCCATAGACGATAGGTGCTTGCGGCAGGTATTGGGCGCCAAACTCTTTGTCGATGTAGCTGCGCGCCATTTCAACGGCATCGACCGAGAGGTTGGTGGAGTCGGTACGCATGTAGGTGATGTAACCCGCCTCGTACAGACGCTGAGCCATCATCATGGTCTTCTTGACCCCGAAGCCCAGGCGGTTGCTCGCCGCCTGCTGCAGCGTCGAGGTGATGAACGGCGCCGATGGCTTGCTGCTGGTGGGCTTGTCCTCGCGCTTGAGCACGGTGTAGCTGGACGCCTTGAGCTTCTCCAGGGCAGCCATGGCATGGCTTTCATTGAGCGGCTTGAATGCCTCGCCATTTTCCCGGGCCACTTCGAAACGCACCTTGGCCGCTTTCGCAGTACCCAGGTCGGCGTGGACTTCCCAATACTCTTCCGGAATGAACGCGCGGATCTCGCGTTCGCGCTCCACCACCAGCTTCACGGCGACGGACTGAACCCGGCCGGCCGACAAGCCTCGCGCGATTTTCTGCCAGAGCAGCGGCGACACCATGTAGCCGACCACCCGATCGAGGAAGCGCCGCGCCTGCTGCGCGTTGACGCGATCGATGTCGAGTTCGCCGGGCTGCGAGAACGCTTCCTGAATGGCCTTCTTGGTGATTTCGTTGAAGACCACGCGCTTGTAGCGGCTGTCGTCACCGCCAATCGCTTCGCGCAGGTGCCAGGCGATCGCTTCCCCCTCGCGATCCAAGTCGGTCGCGAGGTAGATGGTGTCGGCATCCTTGGCCAGGCGGCGCAACTCCTCGATGACCTTCTCCTTGCCGGGAAGGATTTCGTATTTGGCTTTCCAACCGTGGTCGGGGTCTACCCCCATACGCGCCACCAGCTGCTTGCGGGCTTTCTCTTTCGGAGACAGCGCCGGCGCCTCGGCAGCAGCCTTGCCACGCTTGGCGGCAGGCTCCTTGCTGGCGCTCGCCGAACCGCTGGTGGGCAGGTCTCGGATATGGCCGATACTCGACTTCACCACGTACTGGTTGCCCAAATACTTGTTGATGGTCTTGGCCTTAGCCGGGGATTCCACAATGACCAGCGATTTGCCCATGGATCAGAAAATTCCTGAATACTAAAAATGAAAGGCGCGCGGCACCTTGCGAGGCACCGCTATATATAGTGGCAAACACGTGAGGTCAAGCACCGGGGCTCAAGCCTGCCGTGAATCCGTCGCGCTGAACAGGCTGTCTTCGGCCTGAACCAAAGCAAAGCGCGGGACTTGCTCGCCGTCAACCTCGACGGACTCCAGAAACATGCTCAGCGGCCGCACCCACATGCCGAAATCGCCATAAAGCGCCTGGTAGAAGACCACTTCCTCTTCCGTTTCGGAGTGCCGTGCGACACTGAATACACGGTACTCGGGGCCCTTGTAATGGCGGTAGAGCCCTGGCTGTAGCTGCATGGTGCGGCCTCTCTGAAAAATCCCTGAAAAACAAAAGCCGGGGCATTTGGCCCCGGCTGCTTCACCACCGAACGATCAGACCCGTTCGAACACCGTGGTGATCCCCTGCCCCAGTCCTACGCACATCGTAGACACGCCAAACGTGCCGCCGTTCTGCTTCATGACATTGAGCAGGGTGCCGGAAATGCGTGCTCCCGAACATCCGAAAGGATGCCCCAGGGCAATTGCACCGCCGTGCAGGTTAACCTTCTCATTCATCTTGTCGAGCACTTTCAAATCTTTCAACACGGGCAAGGCCTGCGCCGCGAACGCTTCATTGAGCTCGAAGAAGTCGATATCAGCCACCGAAAGGCCCGCACGCTTGAGCGCTTTCTGCGTTGCCGGCACCGGGCCATAGCCCATAATTGCCGGGTCCACGCCGGCCACGGCCATGGAGCGAATCACGGCCAATGGCTGGATACCCAGATCCTGTGCGCGCTGGGCGGACATCACGATCATGCAGGAGGCGCCGTCGGTGATTTGCGAAGAAGTCCCTGCCGTCACCGTGCCGCCCTTGGGGTTGAAGGCCGGCTTCAGGGCCGCCAGACTTTCCAGAGTGGTGTCGGGACGAATGGTTTCGTCATAGTCGAACATCTTCAGGAAACCATTCTCGTCGTAGCCCTGCATCGGAATGATCTCGTCCTTGAACTTGCCCTCCACCGTGGCCTTGTGGGCCAACTGATGCGAGCGCAGGCCGAAGGCATCCTGCTGTTCACGCGTGATGCCATGCATCTTGCCGAGCATTTCCGCCGTCAGGCCCATCATCCCCGACGCCTTGGCGGCATACAGTGACATATGTGGATTGGGGTCTACGCCGTGCATCATGCCGACGTGGCCCATGTGCTCGACACCTCCGACCACGAAGACATCGCCATTACCGGTCATGATCGCCTGCGCAGCGGTGTGCAGGGCACTCATGGACGAGCCGCACAGGCGGCTGACCGTCTGACCGGCCGCCGTGTGTGGGATCTGGGTCATCAGCGACGCCATACGGGCGATGTTCCACCCCTGCTCCAGGGTCTGGTTGACACAGCCCCAGATGACGTCCTCGACCTCGGCCGGGTCGACCTTGGCGTTGCGCTCCAACAGCTTGCTGATCAGGTGTGCCGACATGTCTTCGGCGCGGGTATTGCGGTGCATGCCACCCTTGGAGCGGCCCATCGGGGTACGACCGAAGTCGACAATCACCACGTCTCTAGGATTCAAGCTCATAAATGAATTCTCGCTATGCTCAGTGGACGCTCAACCGAAGAAGGTCTGGCCGGTTCGGGCCATTTCGCGCAACTTGTCGGTGGCGTGGTACAGCGGGCCAAGATCGGCATATCGGTCGGCCAGGGCGACGAACTCGGCCACGCCGATCGAGTCGATGTAGCGCAATGCACCTCCGCGGAACGGAGGGAAGCCAATGCCATACACCAGCCCCATGTCCGCCTCGGCTGCCGTTTCGACGATGCCGTCTTCCAGGCAGCGCACCGTCTCCAGGCACAGCGGAATCATCATCCAGTGGATGATGTCGTCGTCACTGACCTCACGCTGCTCGTAGATCACTGGCTTGAGTACGTCGAGCACTGCCTGGTCAACGACCTTCTTCGGCTTGCCACGCTTGTCAGTCTCATAGGCGTAGAAACCCTTGCCGTTCTTCTGCCCCAGGCGATTCGCGTCATACAAGGCATCAATGGCCGAGCGCCGATCGTCCTTCATGCGATCCGGGAAGCCCTCGGCCATGACATCGCGCCCGTGGTGACCCGTGTCGATACCCACCACGTCCATCAAGTAGGCCGGGCCCATCGGCCAGCCGAACTTTTCCATGACTTTGTCGATGCGCACGAAATCCACCCCGGCACTGACGAGCCGAGCGAAGCCACCGAAATACGGAAACAGAACGCGGTTGACCAGGAAGCCGGGGCAGTCGTTGACCACGATCGGGTTCTTGCCCATCTTCTTGGCGTACGCCACGGTGGTGGCCACCGCCACTTCACTGGACTTCTCGCCGCGGATCACTTCGACCAGCGGCATCATGTGCACCGGGTTGAAGAAGTGCATGCCGACGAAGTTTTCCGGGCGCTTGAGCGCCTTGGCCAACAGGTTGATCGAGATGGTCGAGGTGTTGGACGCCAGTATGGTGTCTTCCTTCACCTGCCCTTCCACCTCGGCCAGGACCGCTTGCTTGACCTTGGGATTTTCGACCACGGCCTCGACCACGATGTCGACATGGCCGAAGTCGCCGTAGGACAACGTCGGACGAATGGCATTCAGCGCCTCGGCCATTTTCGCCGGGGTCAAACGCCCTTTTTCAACACGCTTGCCCAGCAGTTTCGACGCTTCGTCGAGCCCTTGCTGGATGCCTTTCTCGTTGATGTCCTTCATCAGGATCGGCGTGCCCTTGAGCGCCGATTGATAGGCAATGCCACCCCCCATGATACCGGCCCCGAGCACTGCAGCCTGGCTGACATCACGTGCCTGGCGATCATAGGCCTTGGCCTTGCGCTTGAGTTCCTGGTCATTGAGAAACAGGCCAATCAGGCTGCTGGCGGCCGACGTCTTGGCCATTTTGACGAAACCGGCAGCCTCGACTTCCAGCGCCTTGTCACGACCGAAGTTGGCGGCTTTCTGGATCGTCTTGATGGCCTCGACCGGCGCGGGATAATTCGGCCCGGCCTGGCCGGCGACGAAGCCCTTGGCGGTTTCGAATGCCATCATCTGCTCGATGGCATTGAGCTTGAGTTTTTCCAGCTTGGGCTGGCGCTTGGCTTTGAAGTCAAACTCGCCGCCGACCAGGCGCTGCAGCAAATCCAGGCCGGCAGCCTGCAGCTGTTCAGGGGCGACGACGGCATCGACCGCACCCACTTTCAAGGCTTCTTCCGCCGTGTTTTCCTTACCGGAAGCGATCCATTCGATGGCGTTGTCGGCACCGATGATACGAGGCAACCTGACGGTACCACCGAAGCCTGGGTAGATCCCCAGCTTGACTTCCGGCAGCCCGATTTTCGCCGAACTGGCCATGACGCGGTAATCGGCGGCCAGGCACATCTCCAGCCCACCGCCCAGCGCGATCCCGTTGATCGCGGCCACGGTCGGCACACCAAGGTCTTCGAAGTCACTGAAGATACGGTTGGCTTCCAGGTTGCCGGCAACCAGCTCGGCGTCCGGGAGCTTGAAGTTCTCCACGAATTCGGTGATGTCCGCACCGACGATGAACACCTCTTTGCCGCTGGTGACCAATACCCCTTTGACCGAGGCATCGGCCTTCAGGGCCTCGATGGCTTCACGCAACTCGTTGAGCGTCAAGCGATTGAATTTGTTGACGGACTCACCCTTGAGGTCGAATTGAAGCTCGACGATGCCACTTTCAAGAGCTTTGACGGTGATGGCTTTACCTGCGTAAATCATCAACTGATCTCCAAAATATGGAAGCTGGACAATACACGCTGGATGCATGGCCTGTGCCCGGCATCCCTCCAGCATGTTGGTCGAGGTACGGCTGAGCGGATCGTGATGCAAACGCTCAATTCATACGCCCGTTTGATTTGGGTGAGCACAAGATCACGGAAAAAGCGCTGGTTGTCAAACCCTGACGAACGTCAGGTATCTCGAGACTTTACAGTCACTTTATGAACTGCCCTGCGACAAATCCGCGCAAGTCCCGCACCGTCTTGCGACGAGCACAAGCATAGGTGGCCGGGCTGGCCTGGAAGAAATACTGGAAGAAATAAATGAAGGTTTTTCAGGCGAGCCCGGCGTATGATGCTCCGCACTCATGACGTCATTGCGACGTATCCCCAGGATTACCGGCCTGCCTGGCCTACCCCAGCCCGATGCTTGATAGTCGGGCTTTTTAATGGGCGAGCCTAATGGGCCTTGTCTGTTCCCGCAGCGGGACAGGATCGAGGTCAGGCCAGCGCTTTCAGGACCTCGGCAATGTCTTGAAGCACATTCCCCTCCCCCTTCTCCCCCCAATACACGCAGATGATCTGTGGCCCGGCCTCGACCTTGTAAACGTTGGCAGGCAGCCTGCCAAACGCTTCCACCAGCGCCGGGTCGGCACAGGGCTCACGCCATTGATTGCACCAGTGTCCCGCACTGAGCTGCCAATAACACCATTGCTCGGTTGCACGTGAGCGGCTGCGCGGACGATAGTATTGCGCGCAGGGGCTGGGCGGCTCGACCGGCAGCCAGTGCGGCCATTGCTGAGGAGCCAACTGCATGGCCAGCCCCATGCGCCGCGCTTGCAGCCGCAGCGCCATTTGCCCGCTCTGCCGCCGTGAAGGTTTCAGCCATGCCAAAGGGCTCAGGACCAGCGCGAGGATTAACACCACAATCCAGATCGTCATCGGCGCAGCACTCTAGAAAACGTTGTAAATGAGTTGGTTAGCGGCGAATATCCGCTCTACGTTGGAAAACAGCCATACTTACGCTATCGCAATCGTCAGGAGAGCTACTCATGCCCTACCAACATATTCTGGTCGCTGTCGACCTGACCGAAGAATGCGACCCGGTCATCAAGCGCGCTCGTGCCCTCGCACAGCAAGCCGGTTCACGCCTGTCCCTGGTGCACATCGTCGAACCCATGGCGATGGCCTTTGGCGGCGACGTGCCCATGGACCTGTCCCAATTGCAGCAGCAGCAGTTTGACCAGGCCAAGGAGCGGCTTGAACGGCTGATCGTGAAATATCCGGAGCTGAGCAAGGAGAACTGTCACCTGACCTATGGACAGCCGCGCCAGGAAATCCACCAACTGGCCAAGGAACGCGACTGTGACCTGATCGTGGTGGGCAGCCATGGTCGACACGGCCTGGCACTGCTGCTGGGCTCCACGGCGAATGACATTCTCCATGGCGCGTCCTGCGACGTGCTGGCCGTGCGCCTCGAGAAAGCCAAGACCGAGAAAAACTGAGCCCCGCTGGGGTCGCCATGGCCATGCGCCCGGCGACCCCGACGCCGGTCAGCCGTCCAGTTCGGCCCAACGCTCGACCAGTGCCTCGAGCTCGGCCTGGGACTTTTCCAGTCGAGCCATGACGGCCGCTGTTTCGGCCGCCGGGCGCTGATAGAAACCACTGTGGGCCATCTCGCCCTCCAGCGTCGCGATCAGCTGTTCCATTTCATCGATTTGCCCGGGCAAGGCATCCAGCTCGCGTTGCAGCTTGTAGCTGAGTTTCTTTTTAGCCGCAGGCACCGACGCCGGCACAGCGGCTTCGACCTCAGCGGCAGGCGCCTTGACCACGGCGCTGTTGAGCTCGGCCTTGCCGGACTTGTTCTCGGTCACGCCCAGCAGCTTTGGCGAGCCGCCCTGGCGGATCCAGTCCTGATAGCCGCCGACGTACTCGCGCACTTTGCCGTCGCCCTCGAATACCAGGGTGCTGGTGACCACATTGTCGAGGAATGCCCGGTCGTGGCTGACCATCAGCACGGTCCCCTTGAACGACGACAACACCTCTTCGAGCAACTCCAGGGTCTCGACATCGAGGTCGTTGGTGGGCTCATCGAGGACCAGCAGGTTGGCCGGCTTGCTGAACAGTTTCGCCAGCAACAACCGCGCGCGCTCGCCACCTGACAAGGCCTTGACCGGAGTTCGCGCCCGCTGCGGGCTGAACAGGAAGTCGCCCAGGTAACTGAGTACATGCCGGCTCTGGCCATCGATCTCGATGAAGTCACGACCTTCGGCAAGGTTGTCGATGACCGTTTTTTCCAGATTCAGCTGATGCCGCATCTGGTCGAAGTACGCCACTTCCAGTCGGGTACCGGCCGCCACGGTGCCGCTGCTGGGCTGCAGATCACCCAGCATCAGCTTGAGCAGGGTGGTCTTGCCGGTGCCGTTGGCGCCCAGCAGGCCGATACGGTCCTCGCGCTGCAGGACCATCGAGAAGTCCTTGACCAGAAACGGCCCGCCCGCATGAGCGAAGCTGACGTTCTCGATCACCATCACCTGCTTGCCCGACTTCTCGGCCACGTCCAGCTGGATATTGGCCTTGCCCTGGCGCTCGCGACGCTCGCCACGCTCCACACGCAGTTCCTTCAAGGCACGCACGCGCCCTTCGTTACGCGTACGGCGTGCCTTGATGCCTTGGCGAATCCACACTTCTTCCTGCGCCAGACGCTTGTCGAACAGCGCATTGGCGGTCTCTTCGGCCGCCAGCATGGCTTCCTTGTGCACCAGGAAACTCGCGTAGTCGCCGTTCCAGTCGATCAGGCCACCGCGGTCGAGCTCCAGAATGCGCGTTGCCAGGTTCTGCAGGAAGGAACGGTCGTGGGTGATGAACAGCACCGCGCCGCCGAAGTTGCTGAGCGCTTCTTCCAGCCAGGCGATCGCGCCGATATCCAGGTGGTTGGTCGGCTCGTCGAGCAGCAGCAGATCGGGCTCGGACACCAGGGCCTGGGCCAGCAGCACGCGACGACGCCAGCCACCCGACAGTTCGGCAAGGGTCTTGTCGGCAGGCAGTTGCAGGCGGCTGAGGGTGCTGTCGACCAGTTGCTGCAGGCGCCAGCCATCACGGGCCTCGAGGTCCTGCTGAACATGCATCAGCTGGTTCAGGTCTTCGTCAGTGACGATGTTCTGACTCAAATGGTGATACTGCGCCAGCAGCGCACCTACACCGTCGAGACCCTCGGCCACCACGTCGAACACCGTCCGCTCGTCGGCCACGGGCAATTCCTGGGGCAATTCGCCGATTTTCAGGCCGGGTGCGCGCCACACATCGCCTTCGTCGGGCTTCTGATCGCCCTTGACCAGGCGCAACATGCTGGATTTGCCCGTACCATTACGGCCGATGATGCACACCCGCTCGCCACGGGCGATCTGCCAGGACACCTTGTCCAACAACGGCATAGAGCCGAAAGCAAGGGACACATCGCTTAATTTGAGCAGGGTCATGAGCTTCTCCAAAAACCGGGCGCGCATTCTACCTGACTTGGCCTGCCCCCGCAGCATCTAAGCACGTTTGCCTCCGTTCATAATCAGATACAAGCGCGACGCTTTCATCCGCCCTGCGCAAAAGGCTAAGCTAAGGTCTATTCAGTGCCGTTAGCCTCGTCACTTGTCATGTTTATCTGCACGGAAGTCACATGCGCGGTCGTCTGCTCGGTCTCTTTTCTACCTTCGTTCTTTGTGCAACCACCATGGCCGCCGGCCAGGCCGCCGATCTAGGCCTCCAGCGCCAGTACTACGATGAAGCCAAGCGGGCACTGGCCAAGGGCGATGCGGGCCCCTATCAGCGTTACGCCGCCGTATTGCAGGACTATCCGCTGGAACCCTACCTGGCCTACGACGAGCTGACCTTTCGCCTCAAAAGCGCCAGCAACGCCGAGGTCGAGAAATTCCTCGCCGAACATGGCGACCTTCCCCAGGCCAACTGGATGAAGCTGCGCTGGTTGCGCCAGCTTGCCGATCGCGGCGACTGGGCGCCGTTCGTGAAGTACTACGACCCGAAGATGAACTTCACCGAACTCGACTGTCTGAACGCCCAGTACCAGCTGAGCCACAACCTGCGCTCGGAAGGCTACGCCAATGCCGATCGGCTGTGGCTCAACGGCAAGACGCTGCCGGCGGCCTGCGACGCCCTGTTCGCGCGCTGGGCCAGCGAGGGCCAACTGACCGAAGAGAAACGCTGGCAACGTATCAAGCTGGCGGCCCAGGCGCGCAACTACACGCTGGCCAACAGCCTGGCAGCGACGCTGACCACGCTCTCCGATGAAGCCAGGCTGCTGATCGATGTCGCCCAGAAACCCGAGATGCTCGATCAGCCCGGCCGCTTCCTGCCCGCCAGCGAGGCCATGGGCGACGTGGTCGGCCTGGGCCTGCGCCGTCTCGCCCGGCAGGACCCGGAAAAAGCCATGACCTTGCTCGATGGCTATGCCAGCAGCCTGCGCTTTTCGGCTGCGGAACAGGTCGAGATCGCCCGCGAAATCGGCCTGACCCTGGCACGCCGATACGATCCGCGCGCGCTCGACCTGATGACCCGCTACGACCCCCAGTTGCGCGACAACACGGTGACGGAATGGCGCATGCGCCTGCTGCTGCGCCTCGGGCGCTGGCAGGACGCCTATGACCTGAGCAAGCGCCTGCCGCAAGACCTGGCGACCACCAACCGCTGGCGCTACTGGGAGGTCCGCAGCCTGGAGCTGGCACAGCCACAGAGCCCGCAGATCGCGCCGCTGTACAAATCCCTCGCCAAGGAGCGCGACTTCTACGGTTTCCTGGCGGCCGATCGCAGCCAGACGGCCTACCACCTCAACAACAAACCCCTGGTCATGAGCCAGGCGCTGACCAGCAAGGTCCGCGCAACGCCGGGCATCCGGCGCGCCCTGGAGTTCTATACCCGCGGCCAGGTGGTCGATGCACGGCGCGAGTGGTACCACGTGAGCCGGCACTTCAATCGTGACGAAATGGTGGCCCAGGCCAAGCTGGCCTACGACATGCGCTGGTATTTCCCCGCCATTCGCACGATCAGCCAGGCGCAATACTGGGACGACCTGGACATCCGCTTCCCCATGGCGCACCGCGATACGCTGGTACGCGAAGCCAAGGCCCGCGGGCTGCATTCGAGCTGGGTGTTCGCCATCACCCGCCAGGAAAGCGCATTCATGGACGACGCCCGCTCCGGCGCCGGCGCCATGGGCCTGATGCAACTGATGCCGGCGACGGCCAAGGAAACATCGCGCAAATTCAGCATTCCCCTGGCCTCACCCCAGTCGGTGCTGGATCCGGACAAGAACATCCAGCTGGGCGCGGCCTATCTCAGCCAGGTGCACGGCCAGTTCAATGGCAACCGCGTGCTCGCATCGGCCGCCTACAACGCAGGCCCGGGCCGCGTACGCCAGTGGCTGAGAGGCGCCAACCACCTGAGTTTCGATGTGTGGGTCGAGTCCATCCCGTTCGACGAGACCCGGCAGTACGTTCAGAATGTGCTGTCCTACGCCGTCATCTACGGGCAAAAGCTCAATGCCCCTCAACCGGTGGTCGACTGGCACGAACGCTTTTTCGACGATCAGTGAGTGCCGCATGCTGCCTCGTGCGCTCCAGTCTCGTGGAACGCACGACGGCTGGTCAGTCGAGCACGGTGACGGGCATCCCCACTTCCAACACGCCGGCCCCGTCGGCCACCAAGTTCTGACCGAAAAACACCTGACCTTCCTGCTCCCGGTAGGTCTTGAGGGTGGCAAGGGGTTCGCGGTCGCTGGAACGCTGACCGCTGGAGGGGTCGATGGTGGTCAGGATACAGCGCGAACAAGGCTTGAGCAGGCGAAACTCGTGCTCACCGATGCGGATGCGTTTCCAGCCATCTTCGGCATAAGGTGGAACGCCATCGATCACCAGATTAGGGCGAAACCGAAGCATTTCCAGGGAGCGCCCGACACGGCGGGACAGATCGTCCAGCGAAGCGCTGCCAATCAGTAATAGCGGGAAGCCATCGGCAAACGCCACGCGATCGCCCGGATCGCCATAGGCCGCGCCTGCCGTCCGTGCGCGCTCAGCCGGCATGTAGACCAGCCGCGTCGGTTTGCCGACCAACCGAGAAACCCAGGCGGCAGCCTCATCGCCCGCATCGGGCACCCTCAGGGTATCGCTCCACAGAGTAATGCCGCGCAGGAGAGCATGGTCCCCGGGCACGGACACCGTGATGGCGCCCTGCTCGGGCGCGCTCAGTTGAACGCCGCCGTCCTCTCGAAGCAGGGCCTGAAGCCGGCCGAGCTGAGGCAGCGCGCGCTGGGTCAGGAAGCGGCCACTGGCGTCATCGATCAGCATCCAGCGCCGATCCCCGGTCAATCCCAGACCGTCGAATTCAGAGTGCCGCAGCGTTTCGGCCTGGGCGGATTTGACGGGATATCGATAAAGCGCAGTGAGAGTCGACATGACCGGCTGTCCTTGTGATGGAGCCGGCAGCTTAGCGCATGCAGACGCGCACAGACAAAACGCTAAGCCATTTCCAGCCGCTGACGCACGACGTCGACCAACTTGTCAGGTTGGAACTTGGACAGGAAATTATCGCACCCGACTTTTTTCACCATCGACTCGTTGAAGCTCCCTGACAGGGAGGTGTGCAGGACCACGTACAACCCGCGCAGCCGAGGATCGGTGCGAATTTCGGTGGTCAGCCGATAGCCATCCATTTCCGGCATTTCCGCGTCGGTGAAGACCATCAGCAACTTATCGGTCACGACTTCACCGGCATCGGCCCACGCCTGGAGCATGCGCAGTGCCTTTAGGCCATCGCTGGCCACATGCAGCTTGACCCCCAACTGCGACAGCGTTTCACGCAACTGGCTGAGGGCGACCATCGAATCGTCCACCAGCAGAATTTCCCGGCCGCGCGCGCGTGCCAACACGGGATCCTCGAGTTTCTCGCGCGACACCTTAGCGTTGTAAGGCACGATCTCGGCCAGTACCTTTTCCACATCGATGATTTCGACCAACTGATCGTCGACCTTGCTGATCGCTGTCAGGTAGTGCTGGCGACCGGCGCTGCTGGGGGGAGGCATGATCGACTCCCAGGTCATGTTGACGATACGGTCCACGCCGCCGACCAGAAACGCCTGCACCGAGCGGTTGTATTCGGTGACGATGATGGTGCTGTTGGGACCCGGCGTCAGCGGCTTCATGCCAATGGCCTGGGACAGGTCGATCACCGGCAACGTCTGTCCGCGTAAATTGACAACGCCACAGACGAAGGCATGGCGCTGGGGCATGAGTGTCAACTTGGGCAGTTGCAACACTTCTTGCACCTTGAAAACGTTGATGGCGAAAAGCTGACGTCCGGCCAGGCGGAACATCAGAATTTCCAGGCGGTTTTCGCCTACCAGCTGCGTTCGCTGGTCTACCGTATCGAGAATACCTGCCATCAAAGACTCCTGCGCCCTGCGTGAGTGACTACCTGTCATCCCTTATCGGCAGTCGCACGCCGGCCTTTAATCAGGCTGACCGTCACTCAGCAGCGGGGACCCCGGCGGCAGGTGCACGCTCAAGGCCTGATTCACGGCTTCGAATCGCAGGCTGGCGCCACTCAGCGGCTCCCCATCAAGGTTGATGTCCAGGCCCTCGGCGCTCTGGATCTCGACCCATGGCAGGCGCGCACGAATGAACAGGTTATCAAGGCCCAGTCCGTCGGTGAGCAAACTCCTCAGCGTGGAGACCAACTCCGTGGGTGCGGGCAGAATGCTGACATCGAGCAGGCCGTCATCGGCCAGCGCTTGCGGACATAGCACATGGCCGCCACCGGCCTGCCGACCATTACCAATACCCAGGGCCAACAGGTCGCCTTCCCAATGAAAATCAGGCCCTTTCAAGGAGCCGCGGGCCGAGCGCAACTCACTGAAGCGCGACAGACCGGTGAACAGGTAGGCGGCGCCCCCCAAGACCTTTTTCAGGTCCTCGGAAGTGTTGGCGGTCACCTGACTACCGAAGCCTCCGGTCGCCATGTTCAGAAACACCTGATCCCCTACCTTTCCGAGGTCGATGGGACGCGCCGGCTGATCGAGCAATGCCAAGGCCGCAGCTGGCTCGAGAGGCACGCCGGCCGCCCGGGCAAAGTCATTGGCCGTACCCAGCGGCATCAAGGCCAGGCTCACGCCTTTTACACCGGACAATGCCTGGGCCACGTCACGCAACGTACCGTCGCCACCCCCGGCGACGATCTGCGTGTACCCTTCGGCCAGCGCTTCCTCGACCAGGCGCTGGGCGTCGCCGGCCTCCCAGGTGACGCGTACCGCTACCGGATGGTTCTGTTTGCGGCGTTGCTCGACCGCCTCTCGCACCTCTTCGTTGAGTGCCTGCTTACCGTGCAGAATCAATAGTGCGCCGCGCGTGCTCATGGCCTGTTTCCTGAATAATGGGGCAATCTTAAAGCTGTCAGACCACAACAATCAGCAAAATAGCCGTTGCCATTTTTTTAATCTTGGGCGCATTTTTTTCTCGCAAAATTGTCGCATATGCGTTCTACTCGGGTTCGTCCAGCCTGCAGTTGGACGTTCATACACCACTGGATTCATCCCGTGTCGCCTCCAGCTGGGCTGGCGGTAGCATTGCCTTGTGTTTTTTCCGGCGCCTTGCCGTATTGCCTGACCAACAAGAATTCTGACCTGCACACTCTCAAGAGCAACACTTCGTGGAGCAGCGCCCTGTTCTGCCTGGCCCTACGCTTTTATACGCGCCTCTGGCAATGCCATTGTTTTTACATTGAGATCCCTCCCTATGAGCACACTCATTCCTTGCATCATCGCCGGCGGTGCTGGCACCCGCCTATGGCCGGTTTCCCGCGAAGCCATGCCAAAGCCTTTCATGCGGTTGCCCGACGGCGAAAGCCTGCTGCAAAAAACCTTCAGCCGCGCGGCCAACCTGCCAAACGTCGAGCGCGTCCTCACGGTCACGAATCGCGAAGTGTTTTTCCGCACCCTGGACGACTATCGCCAGCTGAACAAAGGCCAGAAAGCCCTGGATTTCATCCTTGAGCCTTTCGGTCGCAACACTGCGCCGGCCATCGCCACCGCTGCCCTGCACGTTTCCCAGCGCTATGGCGATGACGCGCAATTGCTGGTGCTGCCGGCAGACCACCTGATCCAGGATCTGCCCGCCTTCGAGCAGGCTGTCGCCAAGGCCAGCGCCATGGCCGAGTCCGGTTGGCTGGTGACGTTCGGCCTGATCCCTACCGCGGCCGAAACGGGCTTTGGTTATATCGAGAAGGGTCAGGCGCTGGATGCCGACTGCTACCAGGTTGCGCACTTCAAGGAAAAACCCAACGCCGAAACCGCTGCCGAGTACATCAGCAGCGGTCTGTACCTGTGGAATGCCGGCATGTTCTGCATGCGCGCCGATGCCGTGTTGCGCGAACTGCGCGAACACGCACCGGAAGTGCTGGAGGCGGCGCAGGCCTGCCTGGCGGAAAGCCCGAGCAAGGAAGGCAACCAGGAACTGCAGATCGAGCTCGACAGCAGCCGTTTCGGCCTGGCACCGGACATTTCCGTCGACTACGCGTTGATGGAGCGTTCCAGCAAGGTCGCGGTCATTCCGTGCCAACTGGGCTGGAGCGACATCGGTTCGTGGCAAGCGGTGCGTGACCTGTCGCCTGCCGACGAAGCGGGCAACCAGTGCAATGGCGAGACCGTGCTGCACGACGTGACCAATTGCTACATCGACTCGCCTCGCCGCCTGGTGGGCGCGGTCGGTCTGGACAACCTGATCGTGATCGACACCCCGGATGCTCTGCTGATCGCCGACGGTTCGCGCACCCAGGACGTCAAGTTCATTGCTCAGGAACTGAAGAAGCAAGGTCACGACGCTTTCCGTCTGCACCGCACCGTGACCCGCCCATGGGGCACCTACACCGTGCTCGAGGAAGGCAACCGCTTCAAGATCAAGCGCATCATGGTCAAGCCTGCCGGGTCGCTTTCCCTGCAGATGCACCACCACCGCAGTGAGCACTGGATCGTGGTCAGCGGCATGGCAAAGGTCACCAACGGTGAAGAAGAGTTCCTGCTCAACACCAACGAGTCGACCTTCATCAAGCCTGGCAAGGTCCATCGCCTGATCAACCCGGGCGTGGTTGACCTGGTGATGATCGAAGTGCAAAGCGGCGAGTACCTCGGTGAAGACGATATCGTTCGCTTCACCGACATCTACGGCCGCGTACCGAGCTAAGCCAGCAGTTCGCTGAAGGGGATGAATCTGACGCTGTCCCCCTCAGCGAGCGTTGTGCCTTCGAGCACTTCCACCAGGCCTTCGGCCCAGGCTGCGCTGAGCAGCACGCCGGAACTCTGGTTGTGGTAGATGACCGCTCGGCCCTTTTCCAGGCGTGCGCGCAGGTATTCGCGGCGCATGCCTGGCTTGGGCCAGGCGAACCCGGCAGGTACATTGAAATGCAGCGGCTCGACACTTCGCACACCGGTGCGCCTGAGCAGATAAGGGCGGGCCAGCAACGCGAAGGTCACCAGCGTTGACGCCGGATTCCCCGGTAACCCGATCACCGCAACGCCTCGGAAATGGCCGACCGTCAGCGGCTTGCCCGGCTTGATCGCCAGCTTCCATAACGTCAGCTCGCCCTCTTCGCGCAACGCGACCCCGAGAAAGTCCGCTTCCCCCACCGATACCCCGCCCGTGGACACGATAAGATCGACGTCCTGGAGCCCCGCCAGACACGCCCGCGTCCGTGACAGATCGTCCGGCAGGATCCCGCCATCCACGACCACACACCCCATACCTTCCAGCCAGCTACACAGCAGGCGCCGATTGCTGTTATAGATCTGCCCAGGCGCCAGCGGCCGGCCCGGCTCCACCAACTCGTCACCGGTCGACAGCACAGCCACCCGAAGACGTCGCACGACACGCAGCTCAGCCCGCCCCAGTGACGCCGCCAACCCCAGCTCGATCGGACCGAGCCGTGTACCGCGTGCCAGAACCTGATCGCCCACCCGCATTTCCTGCCCCTGCGGGCGAATATTCTGACCCGGCCGTAGCGTGCACGTCAGCGAAATGCGCTGGTCATCGTGCACGAGCACATTTTCCTGCATCTCGACGCAGTCCGCGCCTTCCGGAACCGGTGCCCCGGTGAAGATGCGGGCACAGGTGCCAGGTTGCAGCGGCGCCGGAGTCTGCCCGGCGAAAATCTTCTGGCTGACCACCAGCGGTTCGCCAGTGAGGTCACTCAGGCGCAGCGCGTAGCCGTCCATCGCGCTGTTCGGCCAGGGCGGCAGGTCCAGCGTAGCGCTCAGGTCCTCGGCCAGCACCCGGCCGCGGGCCAGCGCCAGGCTGACGGTTTCGCATTCGTTCACCGGCGCCTTATCGGCCATGGCCAACAAGCGTTCCAGCGCCGTTTCGACGGCCAGTAGCGGCCGCGCTCCCAGCTCAGCCACGGGACCGGCAGGGCTCGGCCTGCTTCAAGTGGGGCACGAAGTTGCACGGGCGATGGCGACTGTCGAGCTGTTCGGCCAGGATGCCGTCCCAGCCGGTGCGACAGGCGTTGGTCGAGCCCGGCAGGCAGATCACCAGCGTGCCGTTGGCCAGCCCGGCCAGAGCCCGCGATTGCACGGTCGATGTGCCGATGTCGGCCAGGGAAATGTGACGGAACAGCTCACCGAAGCCGTCGACCTGTTTATCCAGCAGGCAGGCCACGGCTTCTGGCGTACTGTCGCGGCCGGTGAAGCCGGTGCCGCCAGTGATCAGCACAACCTGAACCTCGTCCTCGGCGATCCAGTGCGCGACCTGTGCTCGGATCCGGTAGAGGTCGTCCTTGAGCAGTACCCGGGCGGCAAGCCCATGGCCTGCAGCGAGCAGGCGATCGACCAGCAGTTGCCCCGAGGTGTCCGTTTCCTGGGTACGTGTGTCGCTGACAGTCAGCACCGCAATATTGAGCGGCACAAAAGGTGTATCTGCCTTTGGCTTCATTGGCGAGGTCCGATCATTGGTGGAAAAATGGCTCGGTGTTATAACACAGCCCTCCCTTTCGCGACGCCAGGAAACCTGATGACTGCCACCACCGGCGTGCCACCCTGCTCAATTCTGCTGCTGGCCGGAGGCCGCGGGCAACGCGTCGCAGGCCAGGACAAAGGCCTGCTCGACTGGTGCGGCGCTCCACTGGTGGCCCATCTGCACGCGCAGGTACGCACGCTGACCGACGACCTGATCGTTTCCTGCAATCGCAATCAGGTGGCCTATGCCCAGTATGCCGACCGCGTGGTCGGCGATCCATGCGGGGATTTTCCGGGGCCGCTGGCGGGTATCCTGGCGGGGCTGGAGGTGGCGCGTCATTCACTGCTGTTGGTCTTGCCCTGCGATGTACCCCGCGTGGATGCCCAACTGCTGCATCACATGCGTCAAGCCCAGTCACGCCACCCTTCGCAGCCGCTGATGATTCGCCAGGGCGAACACTGGGAACCCTTGCTGTGCATCATTCCATTGGCGTCCAGCACCGCTTTCCAACACGCGTGGGAGACAGGCGAGCGCAGTCCGCGCAAGATCATGCTGGCATTGGGCGCCACTGCGCTGGAGTGCGTGGATAACGATCCGCGCCTGGCCAATTTCAATACCCCGCAAATGTTCGCTGCACACCCGCCGCCGGGCTAGGGAACTTTGTCGACGAGCGTGTCGTCTCACCCGAAGTAAATACAGGCAACTCCACCGGAGAAACACCATGACCCAACGGATCCTTCCCGCACTCGTGCTCGCCATTGGCCTGGGCACCCTGGCGGGATGCGCCTCGCCAACCGTAATCACCCTCAATGACGGGCGTGAAATCCAGGCTGTCGACACGCCTCAGTTCGACGAGGACTCGGGTTTCTATGAGTTCGAGCAACTGGACGGCAAGCGTACCCGCGTCAACAAAGACCAGGTGCGGACCGTCAAGGACCTGTAACACCCTGCTATGCGCCGAGTAGCGAGCGTCAGGAAACCCGCCCATGAGCGGGTTTCTTTTTGTCCGGTCAGTGGCAGGCCTGGGCACGCATCTGCCGCATGAAGAAATCGCCTGTCGTGCTTGTCACCACGAACCTGCGACGCCATTTTCACGCGGCCTTCACATCCTGGAGCGCACAGTGGCCCCACTCCTCTGTGTGATCTTTTAACCCGCCTTGTGCGGGTTTTTTCTATTACGGCGCCGACGCTTCAGTCGTCCAACCGAAGCGTCGTGTTGAAACGCCGCGGCGCGCCATTCAATGGGTCGGTAAAGGCCAGGCTTCGAGCCAGCAGCTTGAGCGGCCGGGCATAATCATCGGGCGCCATGCCGGCGAATTCCGGATAAAAAGGATCGTTCTGGATAGCCGCCCCCAAAGCCGCCATATGAACGCGCAACTGATGAGTCTTGCCGGTGATCGGCGACAACTCGTAACGCCACCAGTCGGGTCGCATTTCCAGCACCGCCGCAACGGTTTCGCTGTTGGGCGTACCTTCGGCCTCGCGCATGCGGAAGAACGGCTCGCCATGGACCAGCCTGCTCTTGTGCACCAGGGGAAATTGCAGCTCGGGCAAAGGTCGAGCGATCGCTTCATAGTGCTTCACGATACGGCGCTCGGGGAACAGCGACTGGTACTGCGCACGGCTTTGTGGATTGCAGGAAAACATCACCAGCCCCGCCGTGTGTCGGTCGATGCGGTGCAGCGGTACCAGATGCGGGTTGGAGCAGGTGCGGATGAGCCGCCGCAGCAGCGTCTGCTCGACGTACTCGCCAGCGGGCGTGACCGGCAGGAAATGTGGCTTGTCGGCGATCAGCAGATGCTCGTCCTGGAACAGGATGCGCTCCTGGACCGGAATGGGTCGCTCGTTCGCCACTTCCCGAAAATAGTGCAGGCGCATGCCCGGTCGATAGGCCAGCGACGAAGCGACCGGTCTGCCCTCGGCATCAAGCACGCGGCCACGGGCAAAACGATCCAGCCATTGTGCACGGTCGATGGCCTTGAAGTGCTCGCACAGGCAATCCAGGACGGTGGCCCACTCACCGGGAGGAAGGCACACGGTACTGGCTTGCTGCTGGGCAGGGTCGAATGAAGACGTGGGCATGGAACACTCGGGAGGAAGGCGGGTGAAATGACAACAGGCAAGCTTTGCCCGCCGGGATTATCCCGCAAGCCCCCTCGCCTGTCACCGCGCCCCGGCGCTGACTTCGCTCGCCGCGTCGGTGAATTCCTTGAGCCAGCGCAGTACGTCGACCGCGTTCCAGCGGGTCGGGTCATACAGGGCATACAGCAAGCCCTGATAGCCGACCACGTCCAGCGGGCGGTGATACCCGGCACGCTGGAACAATGCCTCGATTTCGGCGAAGCACGTGTTGAAATGCACCTTGGTGAATGGCGTCTTGCCCTCGGTCACCAGCCCGTCGAGGCGCAGCTCGAGCACGGCCTCCTGCAACCGCTGCGGGGCCATGCGATTGACGCTGTACTTCAATTGTTCGACGTTGACCATTGGCTCCGTACCGTGCCCGCACAAGGACACTTCCTGATTACTGTATTTATATACAGCATAGGCTACGGAGGTTTTGCCCGTCAACGACGGATCCGGGCAGTCACCGCATGAAGGCGACGATCTGCTCGGCGTCGAATGGCCAGTCCAGCTCTGCGCCGGTGTCGACCCGGCGCAATACCGGAATGCGAGCGTAATAGGCCTGTCGGGTGCAGGACTCCTCGGCGATGTCCACCCGTTCGACCAGCAGGCCGTGGTCGACCAACGGCATCAGCTGCGCCTCGGCCAGCTCACACATTTGGCAGCCGAGGGTGCCGAGCAATTGACATTCGCGAGCCATGGCCGACCTCCACAAGGACCAGGATGAATGCTCAATTCTAGCCTGCAACCGCACAGTCGGCTGCCAGGTCCCTCAGGTCATTCCTGGTTGACCGCACCGATGCGATGCACTGCCAGGTCGGCGCCATGGTATTCCTGCTCCTGACTCAATCGCAGACCCACAGCCGCCTTGAGTACGCCGTACACCAAAAACCCGCCTCCCAGTGCCACCGCGACACCTGTCAGTGAGCCGAGCAGTTGGCTGACCAGGCTGACGCCTCCAAGGCCGCCCAGTGCGGTCTGACCGAACAGGCCGCAGGCAATGCCTCCCCATACGCCGCAAATCCCGTGCAGCGGCCAGACACCCAGGACATCGTCGATCTTCCATTTATTCTGGGTGGCGATGAAGCACCAGACGAACAGCGCACCGGCGACCGCACCGGTGATCAGCGCGCCCACCGGGTGCATCAGATCCGACCCTGCGCAAATCGCCACCAATCCCGCCAGGGGTCCATTGTGCAGGAAACCCGGGTCATTACGGCCCACCCACAGGGCTGCGACCGTACCGCCGACCATGGCCATCAACGAGTTGACGGCGACCAGTCCGCTGACGTTCTGCAGCGTTTGCGCGCTCATCACGTTGAAACCGAACCAGCCCACGATCAATATCCAGGAGCCCAGTGCCAGGAAAGGGATGTTCGAAGGCGCGAAGGCCACTACCCGACCGTCGCGGTAGCGACCCTGCCGCGGGCCAAGCAGCAACACGGCTGCCAGTGCCAACCAGCCGCCCATGGCGTGCACCACCACCGAACCGGCGAAATCGTGGAACGGGTGGCCGAAACGCTCGGTCAGCCACGCCTGGAAGCCGTAGTTGCCGTTCCAGATCATGCCCTCGAAAAAGGGGTATGCCAGGCCCACGATCAGCAGTGTGGCCACCAATTGCGGGCAGAATTTCGCGCGTTCGGCAATGCCGCCGGAAATGATTGCCGGAATAGCCGCGGCGAAGGTCAGCAGAAAGAAAAATTTGACCAGGCCGTAGCCATGATCTGCACTGATGACGGCCGCCGGCTGAAGAAAATGCACCCCATAGGACAGCCAGTAGCCGACGAAAAAGTAGGCCAGGGTTGAGATGGCAAAGTCGCTGAGTATTTTCGACAGCGCGTTGACCTGGTTTTTCTGGCGAACCGTGCCGACCTCCAGAAAGGCAAAGCCGGCATGCATCGCCAGGACCATGACCGCGCCCATCAGAATGAACAGCGTATTGGAGCCGTGAACGAGGGTATTCACGGCGAATTGAATATTTTCCATAAGGCAGACCTGATTTGAAAAAGCACCCACTTCACTCGGCGCACGATTTTTCGCCCTGTTATCGAGCATGCCTGGCCACTGCATGCACCGGGATGAGTCAAGCGCACGCTGGATGACCGTGTGCTCACCACAAATCGGATGTTCAGGGTTCGTATTCGTTGACGCAAAGCGTTAGTTTTGCAGGGGCGAGTTCCCTGTGCCCACTCTCGGCGCAGTCGTTGCGCAGCACGCACCAAACGAAAGCAAAAGTTGTACCAGCGATAGCACTGAACCTTCGTTGGCCAGCGGTACTCGAAACTGCAAATGCCACCCCATATGGAGATAACCATGGCCACTGCTACAACCAAAGTTGCGCAAGAAATCCTCTGGGCTGATTTTCAGACCCTGGTCCGTGACACCGAGCAACTGCTCGAGCACACCAAGAGCCTGGCTGGCGAGCAGGCTGATGAGCTGCGCGCGCAGATCCAGGACAGCTTGCTGAAAGCTCGCGAAAGCCTGCTGCAAACCAAGGAAGTTGCCGCCGAACGCAGCAAGGAAGCCGTGGCCCAGGCCGAGCTTTATGTGCAGGAAAACCCATGGCAGTCGGTGGGCATCGCCGCCGGCGTTGGTGTATTGCTGGGCCTGCTGGCCACAAGGCGCTGATATGTCCCTACACGACCCCGATAATCCGACCACCGCCGGCACCAGCCGGCGCATGGGCGCAGCGCTGCTAGGGCTGCTGCACAGTCACGTCGAACTGTTCGGCATCGAGCTGCAAGAGCAGAAGTCACGAACCGTCAGCCTGTTGCTGTTCGCCGGCCTGGCCCTGGTCTTCGCCCTGCTGGCGCTGGTCGCGGTGTCCGGTCTGATCCTGATTCTGCTGTGGGACACCTACCGCATTCCGGGAATGGTCGGTCTCGCCTGTTTCTACGTGCTGGCAGGCGCATTCTGTGCGCTGCGGTTGAAGGCGGCCATTTTCGATGAGTCATCGCCGTTCAGCGGTACGCTGGAAGAGCTGGCCAATGATCGGGAGCGCCTATTGCCATGACGGAACCTAAAATCGTGAACAAGCACTCGCGGCGGGAAATGCGCAAAACGCTGGTCAAGCTTCGCATGGAAATGCACCGTCAGGAGCTGCGTCGCGAGTCGCGCAATCTGGTCAATCCGTTCGCACGCATGCGCGGCGTGACACAGAACCTCCAGGCGGGCCTCGGCATCAAGCACGCGCCCTTGTGGGGCATGGCCGGCGTCGTGCTGCTGGGGTTTCTCACCGGCAAAGGGGCTCGTAAAGGTGGCATCGGCGGCCTGGGTCGCCTGGTGAAACTGGGCACTACGATGGTTCCGCTGTTCAAGTTAGTGATGAACGCCCGCACTCGTCGCTGATTGACCTGGGTACCGCTGCAGGCGTTGGCGGTTTAGCGTCGACGCCTGCATACCTCACGACATGCCCTGCATGGGCCAGGATTCACGTTGCCAGCACTTGCGAGCCGCGCCCTCAATGGTGACACTGAGCGTTCGCATCAGCCTTGGAGAAGTGCTTTGGATTGGCCCACCCTGCTCAACCGAGAGCGCCTTGGCAAGGTCCTTCACAGCCCTGAAGAACTTGGCCGCAGCCCTTTTCACAAAGATCACGATCGCATCATCTTTTCCGGTGCGTTCAGGCGCCTGGGCCGCAAGACGCAAGTGCACCCCGTGTCCAGCAACGATCATATCCATACACGCCTGACCCACTCCCTGGAAGTCAGCTGTGTGGGGCGTTCGCTGGGCATGCGCGTGGGCGAAAGTCTTCGCGACCACTTACCGGCGTGGTGTGATCCTAGCGATATCGGCATGGTGGTGCAGTCAGCCTGCCTGGCCCACGACATCGGTAACCCACCGTTCGGTCATTCTGGCGAAGATGCCATTCGCCACTGGTTCAAACAGGCAGCCGGCAGGGGTTGGCTGGATGCAATGAGCGAGGCACAACGCAACGACTTCCTCAATTTCGAAGGCAATGCGCAAGGCTTTCGGGTGCTGACCCAGCTCGAGTACCACCAGTTCGACGGCGGTACGCGCCTGACTTACGCCACCCTGGGCACCTACCTGAAGTACCCCTGGACGGCCCGACATGCCGACTCACTGGGCTACAAGAAACACAAGTTCGGCTGTTATCAGAGCGAGCTGCCGCTGCTCGAGCAGATTGCCGCCAAGTTGGGCATCCCGCAGTTGGCAGACGAACGCTGGGCGCGTCATCCGCTGGTGTACCTGATGGAGGCAGCCGATGACATCTGCTACGCCTTGATCGACCTTGAAGACGGCCTGGAAATGGAGCTTCTGCAATACGCCGAAGTCGAGTCGCTGTTGCTGGGGCTGGTGGGCGACGACTTGCCGGAAACCTATCGGCAGCTCGGGCCGGGGGACTCGCGCCGGCGCAAGTTGGCGATCCTGCGTGGCAAGGCCATCGAACACCTGACCAACGCGGCGGCACGCGCCTTCGTGGATCAGCACGACGCCCTTCTGAGCGGCAGCCTGCAGGGCGACCTCGTCGAACACATGCATGGGCCGGCCAAACACTGTGTATTGAGTGCCAAGGACATGGCCCGCAAGAAAATCTTCCAGGACAAACGCAAGACGCTGCACGAGATTGGCGCCTACACCACGCTGGAGGTCCTGCTCAACGCCTTCTGTGGGGCTGCCCTCGAGCAACACAACGGTGGCACTGCCTCGTTCAAGAACCAGCGCATCCTGGACCTGCTCGGCAACAGTGCGCCGGACCCGCACGGCTCTCTGCATGCCGCTTTTCTGCGCATGATCGATTTCATCGCCGGCATGACCGACAGCTATGCCAGCGCCATGGCCGGAGAAATGACCGGGCACGCGGTCAAGTATTGAGCGCTCGAGCGCAGGCCCTCACGGCTGTGCTCCTGCTCCAGGCCTGATGGACGCCTACCGCTCACATCGCTGTCGATTGAACAGTGTCGCGTCACTGTCCCTGTTCATTAAGCAGCAACTAACCCCTGAAAGTTCATTGCTTCTAATTGATTACCGGCGGTGCAACTAAGCGGATTTTCGTGTAGGACTTTTCCTAAATCACGCTATCTGGCCCCGGCTTGATATGCCCGGCCCTTTATCTGGGCTAAGGTGCGCGCTCCATCAAGTCAACCAAGGAGCCGAGATGAATAGCGTGTTCATCGTCGATGATCATCCGGTCATTCGACTCGCCGTGCGCATGTTACTGGAGAACGAAGGGTATCGCGTGGTGGGCGAGTCCGACAACGGTGTGGATGCCATGCAGATGGTGCGCGAATCCCTGCCGGACCTCATGATTCTCGACATCGGCATTCCTCGGCTCGACGGGCTGGAGGTGCTCACGCGCTTCCAGGCCATGCACTCGCCGTTGAAAGTGCTGGTGCTGACCGCGCAGTGCCCGGCCATCTTCGCCTCGCGCTGCATGCAATCGGGTGCGGCGGGGTATGTGTGCAAGCAGGAAGACCTGAGCGAATTGCTCAGCGCTATCCGCGCGGTGTTGTCTGGCTACAATTATTTCCCCAGCCAAGCCCTGGCACCCACGACCGAACCCGACAAGTTGCACGACCTCGCGCTGTTTCGCACCGTCAACGACCGGGAGTTGATGGTGTTGCAACTTTTCTCGCAGGGGCGCAGTAACCGGGAAATTGCCAGCGGCATGTTTCTCAGCAATAAGACGGTCAGCACTTACAAAAAACGCCTGATGCAAAAACTCGAAGTCAACACCCTGGTCGAACTTATCGAAATGGCCAAACGCAACGAACTGGTGTAATTGCACAATGCCCCGGAAACTTAGCGCGCCTGGCCTGATCATTGTCACTTTGCTATTGATCGCGGGCCTGGTGTCGACCGCCACGGCCAATCATTATCAGCTCTCGGCACAGACCCTGGCCGGGCATGCACACCTTGCCACCCAAGCGGCCGAGCAACGATGGCTGCAGGAACGCGAACACCTGGTGCTGGGGATTTCCGAACACGCCTATCCGCCTTTCGACATCATCAGCAACGGCGATGAATATGAAGGCCTGACAGCCGACTATGCCGACATTCTGGGACGTCGCCTCGGCTTGCCGGTCGTGGTCCGGGGGTTCGCCACCCGGCAGGAGGCCGAACAGGCGCTTCTCGAGGGCAGGATCGATCTGCTGGGCAGTGCCAACGCGTTCGAGTTGGCGACACCTGGTATCGCCCTGTCCAACCCCTATGCCCCCGACCGCCCGGTGCTGGTGACACGAAAGGGCGAGCGCCCCGTCGATGCCGGCGACCTGCACGGGCTGCGCATGGGCATGATGGAGCACTACCTGCCCGCTGCCAGCACCGAGGCCCTTTATCCCGGCCTCGACATCATCCGTTTCCCGACCGCGCAGAACGCCTTGAATGCCGTCGCATTCGGTGAGGTGGATGCGTATCTGGGCGATGCCATATCGACTCAGTACCTGCTGGAACGAGGCCATTTGCCGAATGTGCAGATGAGCCATTTTTTCGATCACCAGCCGGTCGGTTTCGGCTTCGCCGTTCGCCAGGACAACGCCCTGCTTCTGGGCTTGATCAATTCGGTAGTCGACGCCGTTGACTACGGCACACGCCAACGCATAGAAGAACGCTGGAGCGCGGGCGCCGGGTTCCTGCTCGCCGAGAACGGCTTGCAATGGTCGCATCGCGAAGCACAGTGGCTGGCAGACAACCCGACGGTCACCGTGGTCGTGGACACTACCTTCGCACCGCTGACGTTTCTCGACCACCAACAGCGCTTGCGCGGCATCACCGCTGATGTGCTGGAGGCGATCAGCCTGCGCACCGGGCTGCAGTTCAAGATCGTCCAGGCCGGCAGCGTGGCGGACATGATCGAGACGCTGGAAGACGAGGACGCGAGCCTGATCGCCGCCATGGCTCCCAGCGACAGCCGCGAGCAGGTATTGAGCTTCAGCCGCGCGTACCTGCTCAGCCCGTATGTGCTGGTGACCGCCGACGACGGCAACGCCGCCCAGGGGATGGAGCACCTGGCCGGCCAAGCCGTGGCGATTACCTCGGGCAACCCCTTGATCGCGCAGTTGCGCGCCGAGCATCCCGCCCTGACCCTGGTGGAGACCGACACGTCCCTGCAAGCGATGCGCCTGCTTGCCCAGGGCCGTGTCCAGGGGGCGGTCAACCCCCTGATCAGTGCCAACCACTTCATCGCCGCCCAGGGGTCGGAACGCCCGCTGAAAATTCGTACCACGCTGGGCACCGCGCCGGCGGCGTTTTCCATGGCCCTGCGGCGTGATGCCCAGGAACTGCAGGGCATCATCGACAAAGTGCTGTCGAGCATCGGGCCGCAACGGCTCGATCTGATCCAGGGCCGCTGGCGAGCTTACACCCCGGACGTGGATGCCTCCGGGCAAGACTATCAACGCCTGATCTACCAAATCGTCGCCGGCGCGGCGTTTCTACTGCTGCTTTCGCTAAGCTGGAGCCTGTACATGCGTCGCCAGATCCGCCAGCGCGAGCGTGCCGAGCGGGCTTTGAACGACCAATTCGAATTCATGCGTGTGTTGGTCAATGGAACGCCCCACCCGATCTACGTGCGTGACCGTGAAGGCATGCTGCTCAGTTGCAACGACTGTTACCTGCAGACGATCAACGTGCGGCGCGAAGACGTGCTGGGCAAGAGTGTGCTCAACGATGTGATTGCCCGTCATGACGAGGCCTGGGGGTTTCACGAGGACTATCAACGCGTCATGGCCGAAGGCAGGCCGCTGATCTGTGACCGCCCCCTGCACATCGGTGAACGCAAAATGACCGTTTACCACTGGATCCTGCCCTACCACGACTCGCTGGGTGAGGTTCGCGGGATCATCGGCGGCTGGATCGACATCAGCGAACGGCTGGAGCTGCTCGAAGCGCTGCAGTCGGCCAAGGACCAAGCCGATGCCGCCAGCCGGGCAAAAAGCACCTTCTTGGCCACCATGAGCCACGAAATCCGCACCCCCATGAACGCGGTGATCGGCATGCTCGAACTGACCCTGCAACGGTCCGACCAGCGCGAACTGGACCGCCCTGCCCTCGAGGTTGCCTACCAGTCGGCCAAGGACCTGCTGGCGCTGATCGGTGACATTCTGGACATCGCCAGGATCGAGTCCGGGCGTGTCTCGTTGAGCCCGGAACAGGTCAGCCTGCGCCAGCAAGTCGAGGCCATCACCCGCGTGTTCGATGGCCTGGCGCGGCAGAAGGAACTGTCCCTGAGCCTGAACTTCGCATCTGCCGCCGACTGCGACGTGCTCATCGACCCGCTGCGCTTCAAGCAGATTCTCAGCAACCTGGTCAGCAATGCCATCAAGTTCACCGAGCGTGGCGGTGTGCACATCACGGTCGAGGTGCTGGGGTGCACAGACCCCGCCGTCGTCGACCTGTTGGTGCGTGTGGAAGACACTGGCATTGGTATCAGCGACCTCGACCAACAGCATCTGTTTCAACCCTTCGCCCAGGTGGGCGGGCACGCGCAGGCAGGCCGCAGTGGCACCGGGCTGGGCCTGGTCATCAGCCGTGGACTGTGCGCAGTGATGGGCGCAAGCCTGACACTGCGCAGCCAGCCGGGCGCCGGGACTTGCGTCGAGATGCGCCTGCGGCCCAGGCGCCTGGACAGCGCACCGGTACTCGCACCGTCGCCGAAGGGCGATGAGGGTCACCGCCTGCCGCCATTGCGCGTACTCATCGTCGACGATCACCCGGCCAACCGCCTGCTGGTCACCCAACAGCTGGAGTTTCTTGGCCTGCAGGCCTCGCAGGCGGCCAATGGCGCGGCAGCCCTGCACCTGTGGCTGACGGAAAAATTCGACGTGGTGGTCGTCGACTGCAATATGCCGCTGATGAACGGCTACGAACTGACGCGCTCGATCCGCCAGCATGAACGCCACCTCGATTGCCCACCGTGCAGCGTTCTGGGCTACACCGCCAACGCCCAACCGGAAGAGCGCGAACGCTGCCTGCAGGCGGGCATGGATGACTGCCTGTTCAAGCCGCTGAGCCTGCAGGCACTGCGTGAGAAACTGTGTGCTCTGCAACCGCTGGCCAGCGCACCGCAGGAGGTGATGGACATGCGCCAGCTCGACCCACTGACCGGGGGCGATCGCGCCCGCCAGGTCCGTTTGCTGAAGGAACTGCTCGACAGTTGCCACGCCGACCGCGAGGCGCTGGCGGCCCTGCCAGCGGGCACCACGCACTCGGCTTACCGTGCGCTGGCGCATCGGATCAAGGGTGCGGCGCGGATGATTCGTGCCCTCCCCCTGCAGGCGGCGTGTAACACGCTCGAAGCACTGGAAGCGGATGATGACCCACAGCCGGCCTGCGATCAGGTCATCGCGCAACTCTCGGCCCTCGAGCAGGCCCTGATTCATGAGCTGGCAGTGACCTGATCGTGCGCGCAACCGTGGGGACCACCGCCTGCGCTTCGACCGTCGCGACAATTGGCCCCGGCCATGGCCGCACTCAGACGGGCAGGCGAGGCGTTTAACTGTTAAAGTGCGCGGCGTTATTACTCAAGAGGATTGTTTCATGGCCACTAACCGCTCCCGTCGTCTGCGTAAAAAGCTTTGTGTCGACGAGTTCCAGGAATTGGGTTTCGAATTGAACCTGGGCTTCAAGGAAGATCTGGCTGACGAAACCATCGATGCGTTCCTCGACGCCTTTCTGACCGAGGCGATGGACGCCAACGGTCTGGACTATGTCGGCGGCGACGACTACGGCCTGGTTTGCCTGGCCGACCGTGGCTCGGTCACCGAAGAGCAGCGCAGCGCCGTCGAAGCCTGGCTCAAGGGCCGCGACGAGCTGACCAGCGTTGAAGTCAGCCCACTGCTCGACGCCTGGTACCCGGAAAAGCCGATCAATCCAGCCGCCTGATGCATGGCGCGGCCATCCCCGGGATGGCCTCGTCCAGCGCGCTGACCGGCAGCCTTTCCCCGCTCATGCCGTAGCGCCGCCCACTGCCATTCGCCTTGCCCTCCCCGCTTCGATCCCTGCCGATCCCTCTGCCGAGGCGACGCCAGCCTGATTTCGCGATGACATCTTTTGAATAAAAACTCGCACTTTGCGCCGTCTTGCGGATCACACCCGCATGGGCATGGGGCATAATGCCGCTTTCGACCCGCATTGAGGGCTTCCACCTTTACGGCCCTCGCTTTTTGCCACCCCTCGCCTGCAGGGTTTCTTCGCACATGATCAAATCTCTACGTCCTCTATTGCTGGCAGGCCTGTTATTGCCCCTGGCGGTGCCTGCGCAGGCCGCTGCCGTCAACACCACGCTGCCGCCCAAAGTGCAACAGGCCCTGAAGACCGGCAAGCTGCAGAACGACGCGTTGTCCCTGGCCGTGATTCCCCTCAGCGCGCCAGGCACCACCACCCTGTTCAACGCTGACGTCTCGGTCAACCCGGCGTCCACCATGAAGCTGGTGACGACATTTGCTGCGCTCGAGCTGCTTGGGCCGACCTACCAGTGGAAAACCGAATTCTTCACCGACGGCACCTTGAGCAACGGTGTGCTCAACGGCAACCTGTATCTCAAAGGGGGCGGTGACCCCAAGCTGAACATGGAAAAACTCTGGCTGCTCATGCGTGACCTGCGCGCCAACGGTGTGCAACAAGTCACAGGCGACCTGATTCTGGATCGCAGCCATTTCAACCAGCCGCAACTGCCAACCTTCAACGATGACGGCGGCGATGAAAACGCGCCGTTCCTGGTCAAGCCCGATTCCCTGTTGATCAACCTGAAGGCCCTGCGCTTCGTGGCTCGCAATGACTCCGGTCGGGTGACGGTGGCAGTGGAGCCACCGATCGCGACCATTCGGATCGACAACCAGGTCAAGGCACTGGCCGGCAGCAAATGCACGGGGGACGTGCGCTACAACCCGGTGACCCAGGCCGACGGGGTGACCGTGGTGGTCAGCGGGCAACTCGCCGAAGGCTGCAGCTCACAAACCTATTTGTCGCTGCTGGACCACCCCACTTATGCCGCAGGCGCCGTGCGGGCCATCTGGAACGAACTGGGCGGCAGCATTCAGGGCGTCGATCGCCTGGCCACTGTGCCCAGCAACGCGCGCTTGCTGGCGCGGGCGTTCTCCCCGGACCTGGTGGAGATTATCCGCGACATCAACAAATACAGTAACAACACCATGGCCCGGCAACTGTTTCTGAGCCTGGGTGCGCGCTATCGCACCGACGCCGACGGTGACGATGCCAAGGCGGCGCAGCGGGTGATTCGTCAGTGGCTGGCCAAAAAGGGCATGACCGCGCCTCACCTGGTCATGGAAAACGGCTCCGGGCTGTCACGCGACGAGCGGGTCAGCGCGCGGGAAATGGCGACCCTGCTGCAGGCAGCCTGGAAGAGCCCCTATGCCGCCGAGTTCATGAGCTCGATGCCCATTGTCGGCATGGACGGGACCATGCGCAAACGCCTGAAGCGCACCGCACTGTCGGGCGAAGGCCATATCAAGACCGGTACCCTGAACACGGTTCGCGCCATCGCCGGCTACAGCCGCGACAGCAATGGCAACACCTGGGCCGTGGTCGCCATTCTCAACGACCCCAAGCCATGGGGTGCTTCGTCGATCCTCGATCAAGTGCTGCTGGACGTTTATTCGCAACCCAAAATCGATTGATGCCCCTGGCTCGCCGGTCGTCCAGACGACCGGCCCTGCTCAGCGCATTTCCGGCTCGACCCGGTCACGCCCCTTCTGCTTGGCGGCATACACCCCGGAGTCGGCGCGCAACAGCAGGGTATCGGCGCCCTCGTCACGCCGCCAGCCGGCCACGCCGAAACTGGCGGTCACCTTGCCGACGTCCTCGAACGTGGCACTGCGCACCGATCCCCACAGCTCCACGGCCAGGTTGAAAGCCTGCTCTACCGTGCTGTCCGGGCACAACACGATGAACTCTTCGCCGCCCAGGCGACAGAACACATCCGTGCGGCGTAGCCGGCCCGCCACCAGACGGCACAGCGACTGGAGGACCTGGTCACCCACGGCGTGACCGAACTGGTCGTTGATACGCTTGAAGTAGTCGACGTCCAGCATGATCACCGCCAGCGGTGAACTGCCACGCCGTGCTCTGTCCAGCTCCGAACGCAGGCGTTGCTGAAAGTAGCGTCGATTGTGGATCCCGGTCAGCGAGTCGGTCACGGTCAACGCCCGCAGTTCCTCCTCGACCCGTTTCAGATCACTGATATCAGTCAGGTAGCCATACCACACCGTACTGCCATCCTCCGCGCGCTCAGGCGTGGCCTCTCCGCGTATCCAGCGCACGCCTTTGACCGGCAGGCGCACACGAAACTCTTCCCGCCACGGGGTCAGCCCCTGGCGTGCCAGGTAAAAGGACTGGCGCACTTGCTCCAGCTCATCTTCGTGAATGCGCGCGAATGAAGGATCCGCAGTTTCGCGCAACACCGCCAGGGGCACCTCGAACACCTCGCGCAGCCCGGCACTGGCATAGGGGAAATGCGAGCTGCCATCCAGCCGCTCGCGGTACAGATACAGCCCGCCCGGCACCTGAGCGCTAAGTTTCTCCAGCAGGTGATCACGCGCTGCGAGCGCCTCGTGCACCCGCTTGCGCTCGGTGATGTCGAGACAGATGGCCAAATGGCCGATGCACACCCCCTCCTCGTCGCACATCGGCGCGGTCAGCAAGGCGATCAGCAGTTGACTGCCATCGACCCGCTCCAGCGGCCACTCCAGCGGCACACGGTCGTCACCGCTGGCCTCGCTGGCAGTCGCTTGCCAGAGCTCGCCAGGCAACCGCAGGGCCGCTAGCGCCTGACGACCGATGACGTCCTCGGCGCGCTGGCCGAAGATCAGCTCGGCACCGCTGTTGAAGGTGGTCACTACGCCGTCGAGGTCGGTCGCGACGATCCCCACCTGCGTGGCCGCCTTGAGCACGCTGGTCAGTTGGGCGTGGGTGCCGCGCAGTTCCTGCTCGCTGAAACGCAATTGCAGGGTGCGCTGCTGCACCAGTTGCCAGGCGCGCCGACGTTGGCTGACCAGGCTGTACAGCAACGTGCTGAGCAGCACACTCAACAGGCTGCCGCACAACCAGACGATGCCGACCACTGTTGAGCGGTTGGATTTGATAAACAGTTCGCTGGGGCGCACATCCAGGCCATATTGACGGTCACCCAGCATCAGCTGATAGTGCACCGCCAATGCCGACGGCGCGGCGGCCACGGTGGAGCGGTACAGCAGCTCGTGCTGGCCGGCCGAGGACAAGTCCACGATGTCGATGCTCAGGTTTTCCCCGCCCGTGCCGGTCAGGGTGTGTTCCATGAGGTGCTGCATGCTGATGACTGCGGTGACGTAGCCTTGTATCGGCGGCGTGGATCGCAGGTCGCTGACCGGGGCAGCGAGGATCAGACCGCGCCGTTCCTCGCCGTCCAGGCTGATCAGGTCGACCGGCACCGACACCGCCACGTCGTCCCGCTCGCGGGCACGCTCCAGCGTGTCGCGGCGAGCGTTTTGCGAATACAGGTCGAAGCCCAAGGGTGACAGTTGGCGGTCTTGCGACTGCAGGTAGGCCACCGGCACGTAGCGTTCGCGCACCGAAGCGCTTTGCAGGCGACCCTCGGCGTTCTGCTGCAGGATTCGATAGCCGGGCACTTCGAGCCGCATGCGTTGTTCCCAGGCTTGACGCTGCGCATGCGGCACCACCGGCGCCCAGGCATAGGCCAGCGTGCGCGCCAGCAAGGGTCGGGCGAACCCCTCGAAGTCTCGACGCGTGACCGCCCCGGAAAACAGGAAGAAATTGCGCAGGCTTTCCAGGCGCAACACCTGATCGGAAAACAGCTCGGCGATACGACTGTGTCGCTCACCTGCCAGCCACTCGAAGCGCTGGCGCAGTTGCTTCTGATACACCTCGGCGGTCGCGACGGCTACCAGTCCGGTCAATACCAGGCCGGCCGCCAGGGAGAAACCCGCCGCCAGCCAGGCCGGTGCGTGTTTTCTATAAAGACCAGACACAGGGATGGCGCTGACGGATGACGGCATGGGCAAGACTCAAAATGCCACAAAACGCTGAATCCCAGTGGCCTTGTCTAATTTATAGCCATCTGCCACTAATTTGCCTAGTGACATCCGTCTTAAAGTCACTGAAGCAAGACAATAGGGCGGCGGCATGACCGGTGCGTGTCGGTCATGCCGTGGACCTCAGCGCGCCTGCAAACGCCAGGCGCGGTGAATCCGGGTGTTGCGATTGAAATCCGGGTCGAGGGTCTGCGTGCTGATTTCTTCCACGGCATAGCGCTGGGCCAGATGCTCGTCCAGCTCGAACTTGCGGAAATTGTTCGAAAAATACAGCACCCCGCCCGGCGCCAGCCGCGCGATGGCCAGGTCGAGCAATTGCACATGGTCACGCTGCACGTCGAATACACCTTCCATGCGCTTGGAATTGGAAAACGTCGGCGGGTCGATGAAGATCAGGTCGTACTCGTCGCGGCTCGCTTGCAGCCAGGCCATCACGTCCCCTTGCTCCAGGCGGTTCTTGCCGGAGAAACCGTTGAGGGCCAGGTTGCGTCGCGCCCAGTCCAGGTACGTCTTCGACAGATCGACGCTGGTGGTGCTGCGCGCGCCGCCCTTGGCCGCGTGCACACTGGCAGTGGCGGTGTAGCAGAACAGGTTGAGGAAACGCTTGCCCTGCGCTTCACGCTGAATCCGCAGGCGCAAGGGGCGGTGGTCCAGAAACAGACCGGTGTCCAGATAGTCGGTGAGGTTGACCAACAACTTCACACCGCCCTCCTGCACTTCGAGGAACTGGCCCTGGGTGCTCTGGCGTTCGTACTGGCGAGTGCCGGACTGGCGCTCGCGGCGCTTGACGATCACTCGACTCTTGTCGATGCCCAGAGCCTGGGGAATGGCGGCCAGGGCATCGAACAGGCGCGCCTGCGCCTTTTCCGGATCCACCGAGCGCGGGGCGGCGTATTCCTGAACGTGGACCCAGTCGTGGTACAGGTCGATCGCCAACGCATATTCCGGCATATCGGCGTCATACACGCGGTAGCAGTCGATCTGCTCGCGGCGTGCCCATTTGCCCAGCTGCTTGAGGTTTTTCTGCAAGCGATTGGCGAACATCTGCCCGCCTTCGCTCAAGCGCGCCTGCTCCACCGGCGCAGGCGCCTGACCGCTGTCGGCGCGCTGCTCGACCCGCTCGGCCTCCTGCTGGCGCTGCTCGGCGGTCCGTCGCTCGCCCGTCACGAACTGGTCCGGCAGCACCTTGATCAGCAGCAGCTTGCAGGGCAAGGCACCGTTCCAGAAGGCATACTGCTTGTGGCTGCGGATGCCCATGCGCTTGCCGAGGTCCGGCGCCCCGGTGAACACCGCGGCCTCCCAGTTCAGACAGGCCTGGCGCAGCCGCTCGCCCAGGTTCTGGTAGAGGTACAACAGGCTGGCTTCGTCGCCCAGACGCTCGCCGTAGGGAGGATTGCAGATCACCAGGCCTTTCTGATTCTGATCCGGGCGAGGCTCGAAAGTGGCCACCTCCCCCTGGTAGATCTTGATCCATTCACTCAGGCCGGCCCGCTCGACGTTGTTGCGCCCGGGCTGAATCAGGCGCGGGTCGGCCTCGTAGCCACGGATCCACAGCGGAGGCTTGGCCAGGCCTGCCGCCGCGCGAGCCTGCGCCTCGTCATGCAACTTGCGCCACAGCGCCGGCACATGACCCAGCCAGGCGCTGAACCCCCAGCGCTCGCGGCGCAGGTTCGGCGCGATGTCGGCAGCGATCATCGCGGCTTCGACCAGGAAAGTGCCCACGCCACACATCGGGTCGGCCAGTGCGCCGCCCTGGGCGGCGATGCGCGGCCAGCCCGAACGGATCAGGATCGCCGCTGCCAGGTTTTCTTTGAGGGGCGCAGCCCCCTGTTGCAGTCGGTAGCCGCGCTGGTGCAGGCTGTGCCCGGACAGATCCAGTGACAGAATCGCCTCGCCGCGGTCCAGGCGCAGGTGTACGCGCAGATCGGGGTTGAGTTTGTCGACACTGGGGCGCTCGCCGGTCGGCGTACGCAGGCGGTCGACGATGGCGTCCTTGACCTTCAACGCGCCGAAGTGCGTGTTGTCGATACCCGAACCGTGGCCACTGAACTCTACGGCCAGGCTGCCACCGGGCAGCAGGTGGTCCTGCCATTCGATATCGTGCACACCGTGGTAAAGGTCTTCCGCGTCTTTCATGGCGAAGCGTTTCAACACCAACAACACGCGGTTGCCCAGCCGTGACCACAGGCACAGTCGGTAGGCCGTTTCCATGTCGGCCATCCCGCGCACGGCCGAGGTATGTTCCCGGGTATCTTCCAGGCCGAGGCCGGTGGCTTCTTCGGCCAGCAGACCTTCGAGGCCCTTGGGGCAGGTGAGAAACAGTTCGTAGCGATCAGACATGGTAATCCTGGGTAAGAAGCGAGCCGACAAGCGCATCGTCGACTCAGGGTTTAACCAGACGCTTTTCTGCAAGAGCGTCCGAGTGACGCCACGATAGCGCCGGGCCACCGTGCGATGTCAGCCTGGCCAGGGGCCACAGATTCGATCACGACGGCAGGCAAAAATTTGGGTGGACGACCGGCCGGATACGACCCTTCGTCGATTAATAACTAACTGCATTTCGCCATCATTCGCATCTGCAAAATCAGGGTATGTTTTGGCGAAAGCCCCTTCACAAAGGGGCCAACTCCGATTCAGCACCTGTAACGACATTATTCTTATCGCCGCTACCGCTGTTTTGTTACTGCCTTATGACAAAACGATCATTCACAGGGGCTTCGTCATTGTTTAGAAATCAACCCAGGTCGTCTCCGCAACGGGGGGGACATCACTGCTCGCAACGCCACTGCGAGCGCAATACGGCAGAACGATTCTGCCCGGCCTCAGCCGAGGCCGACGCGACATAACAGTCAACAAACGAGGGCAACACCCTATGAGAAGACTTAAGCGTGATCCGTTGGAACGAGCTTTTTTACGCGGTTATCAATATGGCATCCATGGCAAATCCCGCGAGCTTTGCCCTTTTACTCTACCGTCGGTACGCCAAGCCTGGATCAACGGCTGGCGCGAGGGACGTGGCGACAACTGGGACGGTATGACCGGCACTGCGGGGATCCACAGACTCAACGAACTTCACGCCGTCGGCTGATCTGACACATTAATCATCGAATGACGCACGCCCTCCCCGGGCGTCGGGCTGACGCCCATGGCCCCTGAACGATCAGGGGCCTTCCAGCCAGGTAGTCAACGCATGGCGACGATCGCGTCGACCGACTCGCGAATCAGTGCCGGCCCCTTGTAGATGAACCCGGAATACACCTGCACCAGGCTCGCACCGGCCGCGATCTTCTCGGCGGCGTGACGGCCTTCGGTGATTCCGCCAGCGGCGATGATCGGCAATTTCGAACCCAGCTCGGCAGAAAGCACCTTGACGATATGGGTGCTCTGCTCGCGCACCGGCGCACCGGACAAGCCACCGGCCTCATCACCGTGCGCCAGGCGTTCGACCCCAACCCGGCTCAAGGTGGTGTTGGTGGCGATGACCGCGTCCATGCCCGTGTCCAGCAGACTGCCGGCGACAAGCACGGTTTCCTCGTCGCTCATGTCCGGTGCGATCTTGATCGCCAGCGGCACATGGCGCCCGGTCAGCGTGGTCAGCTCCTCACGGCGACGTGCCAGGGTGTCGAGCAGCTGCTTCAGCGAGTCACCGAACTGCAGGGTGCGCAGCCCGGGAGTATTAGGCGAGCTGACATTGACCGTGATGTAGCTGGCGTGATCGTAGACCTTGTCCAGACAGATGAGGTAGTCATCCACCGCCCGCTCTACCGGCGTGTCGACGTTCTTGCCGATGTTGATGCCCAGAATGCCGCGGTACTGGGCGGCCTTGACCCGCGCCACCAGATAATCGACGCCCAGGTTGTTGAAGCCCATGCGATTGATGATCGCCTCGGCTTCCGGCAAACGAAAGATCCTTGGCTTGGGATTGCCCGGCTGCGCACGCGGCGTCACCGTGCCGATCTCGACGAAGCCAAAACCCAGTTGGGCAAAACCGTCGATGGCCGCACCGTTCTTGTCCAAACCGGCGGCCAGACCCACCGGGTTGTCGAAATGCAGGCCCATCACCGTGACCGGCGCGCGCGCCGGAGCCTTGCACAGCAAACCATTGAGCCCCAGCCGACCGCCTGCGCCGATCAGGTCCAGGGACAGGTCGTGGGAAGTTTCCGGGGACAATTTGAACAGCAGCTGGCGGGCCAGGTTATACATGGGCAGGCTTAGCTCGGCGTGGTTTGAAAAAGGATGGCGATTGTAGCAGTTGCCTGGACCTGCCGTCATTGCGTCACGAATGGCACATGCATTGCTTCAACCCTTGGCATGGATAGGCGGCCCTTTGGTCTGCCTTGCGACATGCCCGGCCGCTGGCGGACCGGGGCTACGACAATGGCGTCGTCGACATCCGTGCAGTCACGGGTCCGACGACGCTTTTTTTTGGATTGAAAAAGCCATGAACGAACCCCTCAACGACCCGCTCGCCTGGGTCGCCGGCAGTGATGCCCCTGAGAAATCCAGCCTCGATATAGGCTTCATGGCCCTGAGCGACTGCGCCTCCGTCGTGGTCGCTGCCACCCAGGGTTTCGCGCAACCCTATGGCTTGACGCTCAACCTGCGCAAACAGACGTCCTGGGCAGGCCTGCGCGATCGCCTGGTCAGCGGCGAGCTGGATGCAGCGCACAGCCTCTACGGCATGATCTACGCCGTGCACCTGGGTATCGGCGGGGTCGCCAGCCGCGACATGGCGGTGTTGATGGGCCTGAACCAGAATGGCCAGAGCATCAACTTGTCGCCGACGCTGCAGGCGGCCGGCGTGCTCACTGCAGAGGCACTGAGTGCACTGGTGCACCGAAAGGGGACACGATTGACCTTTGCCCAGACCTTTCCCACCGGCACCCACGCGATGTGGCTCAACTATTGGCTAGCCAGCCAGGGCATTCATCCGCTGGAGGATATCGACAGCGTAGTGGTCCCTCCGCCGCAGATGGTCGAGCATTTGCAGGCCGAGCGCATCGACGGCTGCTGCGTGGGCGAGCCCTGGTCTGCCAGTGCCGTGCAACAAGGCCTGGGGTTCACCGTGGCGACCAGCCAGAGCCTGTGGCCCGATCACCCGGAAAAAGTGCTCGGCTGCACGCGCGAGTTCGTCGACCGCTACCCCAATACCGCCAGGGCGCTGGTGATGGCGGTGCTGGACGCCAGCCGTTTCATCGAACAAAGCCAGGAGAACCTGCAGGGCGCGGCACAGTTGCTCAGCGGCGCAGACTACCTGGACATGCCGGTGCACTGCATCGCCCCGCGCCTGGCAGGGCACTACGACGACGGCCTGGGCACACACTGGCAAGACCCGCATCCCGTGCGCTTTCATGGCGAGGGCGAGGTCAACCTGCCTTATCTGTCCGACGGCATGTGGTTCATGACTCAGTTTCGCCGCTGGGGATTGTTGCGCGACGACCCCGACTACCTGGCGGTGGCGCGCCAGGTGCAGCAACTGGAGCTGTACCGTCAGGCCGCGGCAGGCGCCGGTGTGGCCTGCCCACCGAGCGATATGCGCAGCAGCCGATTGATCGACGGCAAGGTCTGGGACGGGAGCGACCCTGCTGGCTATGCCAGGGGGTTTGCCCTGCATGCTCTCACCCCACAGGGCCAGTGACCGGAGGTCGAGCGATGTTACGTATTCTGCTGATTAACGACACGGCCAAGAAAGTCGGTCGCCTGAGGTCGGCGCTGATCGAGGCCGGGTTCGATGTCGTCGACGAGTCCGGCATGACCATCGACCTGCCCGCGCGCGTCGAAACGGTGCGCCCCGACGTCATCCTGATCGATACCGAGTCACCGGGCCGGGACGTGATGGAACAAGTGGTGCTGGTCAGCCGCGATCAACCGCGCCCCATCGTCATGTTCACCGATGAACACGACCCGGGCGTCATGCGCCAGGCGATCAAGTCCGGGGTCAGTGCTTACATCGTCGAGGGCATCCATGCGCAGCGCCTGCAACCGATCCTCGATGTCGCCATGGCCCGCTTCGAAAGCGACCAGGCCCTGCGCGCGCAGTTGCACGCCCGGGACCAGCAACTGGCCGAGCGCAAGCGTATCGAGCAGGCCAAGGGCCTATTGATGAAAATGCGCAGCTGCAAGGAGGAAGAGGCCTACACGCTGATGCGGCGGCAGGCGATGAGCAAGCAACAGAAACTGATTCAGGTGGCCGAACAGATCATCGCCATGAACGAGCTTCTAGGCTGACTAGGCGAGGTTGGCCCAGCTATTGCTTTGCATAACGTATCGGGCCACCAACGGCGGTCGCCCACATTGAACGGCAAAGGCGTCGCTCACCTCCCCTGCGCAAGCAGGTCGGGTGACGACGCCTTTTTCGTTTCTGCCTGCAACCCATCCGCGTTGATCCCATTACTCGCTGCAGAGGTGCATTGATGAATTCCGCCACCAGCTTCTGGAAATCCGGTCACGTGCCGACCCTGTTCGCCGCTTTCCTGTATTTCGACATCAGCTTCATGGTCTGGTACCTGCTGGGCCCCCTGGCCGTACAAATCGCTACCGACCTGCAATTGACCACCGGGCAGCGCGGCATGATCGTCGCGACGCCGATTCTGGCCGGGGCTATCCTGCGCCTGCTGATGGGGTTGCTGGCCGATCGTCTGTCGCCGAAGACCGCCGGGCTGATCGGCCAGTGCATCGTGATCGTCGCGCTGTTCTGCGCCTGGCGCCTGGGGATCCATAGCTATGAGCACGCGCTGCTGCTGGGGATTGGCCTCGGGGTCGCGGGCGCGTCTTTCGCGGTGTCGCTGCCGCTGGCCTCGCAGTGGTATCCCCCACAGCACCAGGGCAAAGCCATGGGCATCGCCGGCGCCGGCAACTCGGGCACCGTCTTCGCCGCCTTGCTGGCACCGGCGCTCGGCGCGGCGTTCGGTTGGAACAACGTTTTTGGTTTCGCCTTGATTCCGCTGGTCATCACGCTGGTGCTGTTCGCCCTGTTGGCGCGCAACGCACCGCAACGGCCCAAAGCCAAGTCCATGAACGATTACCTCAAGGCGCTGGGTGACCGTGACAGCTGGTGGTTCATGTTTTTCTACAGCATCACCTTCGGTGGCTTCGTGGGCCTGGCCAGCGCCTTGCCTGGCTATTTCAACGACCAGTACGCGCTCAGCCCCATCACCGCCGGTTACTACACGGCAGCCTGTGTGTTCGCTGGCAGCCTGATGCGCCCATTGGGCGGGGCTCTGGCCGATCGCTTCGGCGGTATCCGCACGTTGCTCGGTATGTATACCGTCTCGGCGGTGTGCATCGCCGCCGTCGGCTTCAACCTGCCCAGCTCGTATGCCGCGCTGGCCCTGTTCGTCAGCGCGATGCTCGGGCTGGGTGCGGGCAACGGCGCCGTGTTTCAACTGGTGCCGCAGCGCTTTCGGCAGGAGATCGGGGTAATGACCGGCCTGATCGGCATGGCCGGCGGTATCGGCGGTTTCCTGCTGGCGGCGGGCCTGGGCGCCATCAAACAACAGACCGGCGACTACCAGCTCGGGCTGTGGCTGTTCGCGAGCCTGGCAGTGGTCGCCTGGTTCGGCCTGCACGGCGTCAAGCGCCGCTGGCGCACCACCTGGGGGTCGGCAGCGGTCACCGCTGCGCGCGTCTGAGTCGCCCTGTCATGAGCCTGCAATTGAGCGTCGCCGAAGCCAGCGCCCGGGGCCCGCGTGCGGAAAACCAGGATGCCGTGCGCCTGGTCACCCCCGCCCCGGCCCTGGCCGCCAGCAAAGGCTACCTGTTCGCCCTGGCCGACGGCGTCAGCCACTGTGCGGACGGCAAACTGGCGGCCGAGTCGACGCTGCAGGCCCTGGCCATGGATTACTACAGCACGCCTGAAACCTGGGGCGTGACGCAATCGCTGGAACGCTTGCTCCTGGCCCAGAACCGCTGGTTGCGGGCCAACGGCGATGGCGGCGGGCAACCCCTGCTGACGACCCTCAGCACCCTGGTATTGCGCGGACGACGCTTTACCCTGGCCCATGTCGGCGATTGTCGGGTCTATCGCTGGCAGGCCGACCAACTGGTGCGCATCAGTGAAGATCACGTCTGGGAGCAGCCCGGCATGCAACACGTGCTCAAGCGCGCCCTGGGCCTGGATCAACATCTGGTGGTCGATTACCTGGAAGGCGAACTGCGCGAGCAGGATGCTTTCCTGATGGTCAGCGACGGCGTGTGGAGCACATTGAGCGACGCGGCGATGACGGCGGTCGTGCGCGAACAGTCCGATCCACAACGGGCGGTGCAGACGCTGGTCGACGCCGCTCATTTGGCCGGCAGCCAGGACAACGCCAGCGCGCTGCTGGTACGCATCGATCGGCTTGGACCACACGGCCTGGGGGACACGTTGCTGCAGTTGCAACACTGGCCACTGCCCCCGCTGCTGCGCGCCGGCCAGACCTTCGAAGGCTGGCAGGTCGAGGGCGTAGTGGCCGAGTCTCGGCAATCGATGCTCTACCGAGTGCGCGACGCGCAGCAGCAGCGCTGGTTGCTCAAGACCTTGCCGCGCTCGCGCGATGCCGACGCCACGGCCCAACAAAGCCTGGTGCTGGAGGAGTGGTTCATTCGCCGTGTGGCCGGCCGTTATTTCCCGCAGTTGCACCCTCTGCCCCGACGCGAGCATTTGTACTACGTGATGCGCGAACACCCGGGGCAAAGCCTGGCCGCTCTGTTCATGGAGCAAGGACCGTTGCCATTGGCACAATGGCGCGAACTGGCGACGCAGTTGCTGCGCGCGATCGGCATGCTGCACCGTCGCAATATCCTTCACCGCGACATCAAGCCGGACAACCTGTTGCTGGCCGAAGATGGCGACTTGCGCATGCTCGACTTTGGCCTGGCGTACTGTCCGGGCCTGTCGACTGCGGTGCCTGGCGAGGTGTCGGGAACACCGAGTTTCATTGCCCCTGAAGCCTTCGCGGGCGCGCCGGCCAGCTCCGCGCAAGACATCTACGCCACCGGCGTGACCCTGTATTACCTGCTGACCGGTCACTACCCTTACGGCGAAATCGAAGCGTTCCATACGCCTCGCTTCAACACCCCGACCCCGCCCGGCCGCTACCGACCCGATCTGCCGGACTGGCTGGCGCAGAACCTGCTGCGGGCGCTGGCCACCGACCCCGAGCAACGCTATGAGACCGCCGAAGAGTGGCTTTTACAGCTTGAACGCGGGGACTCGCAGACGTCGCCGTCGCGCCCGCGGCCTCTGCTGGAACGCGAGCCGTTGAAAGTGTGGCGCACCCTGGCGCTGCTTTCCCTGGTGCTTAACCTGATTTTGATTTTCTGGCTGCTGCACTGAGCCCACCCAATGAGGAATGACACATGAGCGCTAAAGTCTGGCTGGTGGGTGCAGGCCCCGGTGATCCCGAGCTGCTGACGCTGAAGGCAGTCAGGGCCCTGGGCTGTGCCGACGTCGTGATGATCGACGACCTGGTGAACCCTGCCGTACTCGAACACTGCCCCCTGGCGCATGTCATCCGTGTAGGCAAACGCGGTGGATGCCGCTCGACGCCCCAGGCCTTCATTCATCGCCTGATGCTGCGTTACGCGCGCCAGGGCAAATGCGTCGTGCGCCTGAAAGGCGGCGACCCCTGCATCTTCGGGCGCGGCGGCGAAGAGGCGCAATGGCTGGGTGAGCGCGGTATCGAGGTGGAACTGGTCAATGGGATCACCGCTGGCCTGGCAGGCGCGACCCAGTGCGGCATCTCATTGACGCTACGTGGCGTCAGTCGCGGTGTGACCCTGGTCACGGCCCATACCCAGGACGACAGCAGTGTCAATTGGGCCGCATTGGCACGCAGTGGCACCACCCTGGTGGTTTACATGGGCGTGGCCAAGCTCAATGACATCCAGGGCAGTCTGCTTGCCGCGGGCATGACGAGTGACATGCCCGTCGCCATGATCGAAAACGCGTCGCTGCCCGGGCAGCGCGAGTGCCGTACGACACTGACCGCCATGGCTGAGGATGCGCTGGCTTTCGGTCTGAAGAGCCCGGCCGTGCTGGTCATCGGCGAGGTCGCCGATTACCGGCACTCGGTCGCAGCGGCACCGGCCCTTAGATCAGCCTGACGCCTGCCGAACAGGCACAAAAAAGCCCGGCATGAGCCGGGCTTTTTTTGAAACCGGCTAATTACTTAGCTTGGGCTTCTACTTCAGCTTCTACGCGACGGTTAACGGCGCGGCCAGCTTCAGTGGCGTTGTCAGCGACAGGGCGGGTTTCGCCGTAGCCGACCGATTGAACGCGCTCAGCACCAACACCGTACTGGTTGACCAGAACTTGCTTGACGGCGTTTGCACGACGCTCGGACAGCTTCTGGTTGTAAGCGTCAGGACCGACGGAGTCAGTGTGACCTTCAACTGTGGTGGAAGTCTGTGGGTACTGCTTCATGAAATCAGCCAGGTTTTTGATATCGCCATAGCTGTTGGTTTTCACGACCGACTTGTCGAAGTCGAACTTGACGTCCAGCTCAACACGAACCACTTCGGCAACGGCTGGGCAGCCATCAGCGTCGACAGCAGCGTTGGCAGGGGTGTCAGGGCACTTGTCGACGTTGTCGCAGACGCCGTCGTTGTCGCTGTCGGAGCACACGTCAGCAACAGGTGCTGGAGCCGGTGCTGGAGCGGCAGGCTTGGCGCCGCCACCGAAGTTCACACCGATACCGACGCTTGGCGCCCACTCGGTGTTGCCTTGGTCGATGTTGTACTGAGCTTCAACACCGGCACGGGCGTAGAAGTTGTCAGTGAAGTACAGCTTGGCACCGCCGCCCAGGTTGGCGAAAGTGGAGCCGTTACGACCACCACGGCCGTTCTGGCCGATGCTTTGATCGGAGAAACCAGCGGAGACGTACGGACGCAGCATGTCGCCTGGGTTGTTGAAGTGGTACAGAGCGTCGAGGGCGGTGTTGGAGCCCTTGATGTTCTTGCCATCATCGCTACGTACGTTATGCACTTCGTCGTAGCCCAGACGCAGTTCAACGTCGTCGGTCAGGAAGTAGCCAATCGAGCCGCCGAACAGGTTGCCGTCGTTTTTGAAGTCACGGTCGCTGTCGTAATATTCTTTCTTGGCGAAGCCTTCGATTTCGACCGCGCCTTGGCCTTGCGCCAGTGCGCCGAACGAAGTCACGGCAACAAGAGAACCAATGGCAAGGCCCAAGGTGTTTTTCAGTTTCATCCGTTAAATCCCCATCTGGTGATTGTTAAGCTGTCCCGATACGGCGGGGCCAGCTCGGCGACAAGTCTATCAGACGTTGTCGACTCGTTAGAGCCAATAGCTCCGAACTAAGTTTCGGACTCGCCCGCAAATTTCTCACGGAGCTTGTCCAACGCACGTTTGTACCGCATCTTCGTGGCGCTCAGCCCCATGTGCATGATGTCGGCGATCTCCTGGAATTCCAGCTCGGCGACAAATCGCAGCACCAGAATTTCCCGGTCGATCGGATTCACATACACCAGCCAGCGATCGAGCCCACCTCGCTCCTCAGGTTTGGGCGCCTTGTCTTCGGACGCTTCCTCGAGTGGATCGAGGCTCAGGGCATCCATCAGGCGGCGCTTGCGCCTTTCTTTTCGATACTGCGTGATACATTCGTTATACGTGATGCTGTAGAGCCAGGTCTTAAACTTTGATTTACCTTCGAAGTTTTTCAGACCATACAGCACTTTCAGCATCACTTCCTGACAGACATCGTCAGCGTCGCGATCGTTCCCCAGGTAACGCGAGCAAACGTTGAACAATGTGCGCTGGTAGCGCCGCATCAGTTCCTCGTAGGCCCGCGTCACATGAAACAGCTCCTCGTGCGAACGCGCCACCAACTCCTCATCAGAGAGCTCGCGGGGGTCGTAACGCACGGGCAGCGAATGTACTTTATTCAAAACAGGTCGGGCCGACAGTCAATTCTACGTCCGCCACCACCCAAGCCGGGCTTTTTCGCGGCGGCATACAGTAGCAAAATCCCACGCTACCTGCTACTGACCGACTCCTCCAGAAGAATCCGATTGGACAGCGATACCAGCTCGCCCTCGTCGGTCAGCAGGGTCGTCTTCACCGTGCCGATTTCTTCTATCTGCCCTTCGACCTCTCCAACTCGCACCTGTTGCCCGACCTGGTACAACTCACGTACATAAATGCCTGCCAGGATCTGCCCGGCGATACCCCGGCTTCCCAAGCCCATGGCCAGCGCAACGGCCAGACCAACGGTAATCAAAACGATCACGATCACATGGTTGAGCAGGTCAGTCTTGACTTCCAGCTGGCTGATCGCGACCGAGATGCTGATGATGATCACCAGCCCCTGAGCGATCCGCCCCAGGCCGCCGGCATAGTTGAGGCCAATCCCTTCGGCGGCGCCGCGCACCAGGCCGTTGACCAACTGTGCCAGCAACACCCCCACCAGCAGCACCAGGGCCGCACCGAAAACCTTGGGCAGATACAGCGCCAGCATGTCCAGCGTGGCGGAAACGCGCTGCAGCCCGAGAGACTCTGCCGCCGACACCAGGAAAATCAACAGCACGAACCAATAGACGATTTTGCCGATCACCGTCGAGATGGGGACCTGCATGCCACCGCGGCCCAGCAACTTGGTCAGGCCAGTGCCTGCCATCAGACGGTCCAGGCCAAGCTTGGCCAGCAACTTGGACAACAGGGTATCGAGCAGCTTGGCGACCACGAAGCCGAGCAGCACCACGACCAGCGCCCCGAACAGGTTGGGGATGAAATTGGCGACCTTGGTCCACAGGGCAGTCATTGCTGCCACCAGGCTCTGGGTCCACGGATCGAGTTCCATTAATCAGCCTTATCCGCAACAGCGGCGGAAGTTGTACGACGCGAAACCGGCGCGATATGGTCCGAGCCACTGTTGACGGCGATCAGCAGCGCCTGCCCCCAGCGCCCCATCAAACCGAACAGGTCACCCGCGCCCACCTGCCGATTGGCCGTTTTCAGCACGCGATCCAGGCAGGCACCGTCGTCGCGACCGGACGGCGAGGCATTGAGCATGTCGCGCAGCGATTCTTCAAACGGGTCGTGCATACGCACCTCACGAATTTCAGTCATTGACGAGGGCTGCCGCGCTCAAGTCACACTGGCGCACGACGCCGTTGCCATTCACACCCAGCGCAATCGACGAAACAGCCACCACTGGCCAACGGCGACGGCGACCATGAGCCCGCAGGCAATGGTGAAACCGTAGGGGCTGTCGGCCCCCGGCATACCGCCGACATTGATACCCAGCAAACCGGTCAAAAAGCTCATGGGCAGAAAAATACCGGTGATCACCCCGAATCGATACATCGTCCGGTTCATGCGCTCGCTGAGCCGTCGGTCCTCGGCCTCCAGCACCAGGGCCACGCGTTCGCGCGTCAGCTCAAGCTCCTCGAGGTAGCGGGTCAAGCTGTTGGTCAGCTCGTTCCAGTAGTCCGCGTCGTCGTCGATGAACCAGGGCAACTTATTGCGCGCCAGCTGCGCATAGATTTCACGTTGCGGGGCCAGGAAACGACGCAGGCCGGCCGCGCGCCGGCGTAACAGCAGAATACTGCTGTGTTCGGGCGCGTACCGCTCATCGGCATCGATCTTGTCTTCGATGTCATCAATGTTTTCGGACAGATCGCCCACCAACGCCTGGACCTTCTCGGTCAGTTGCTGGGCCAGGAACAGAATCAGCTCGGACGCGCTTTTCGGGCCGATGCCCTGCGACAGTGCTGCCAGCAACTCATCGGTGGCCCGCAGGGGGCGCAGGCGCAATGAAATGACCCGCTGCGCCTGGGCGAAAATGCGCACCGACACCATGTCTTCGGGCTCGGCGCCGGGGTTGAGATTGACGCCGCGCAAGAACAGCAGCAACTCCGAATCCGGCAGGGGGACCAGGCGTGGCCGCGTGTTTTCTTCCAGCAGCAGGTCGCAACTGAACGGGCTCAGCCCGCTGGCGCTGCGCAGCCAGTTGCGGGTTTGCGCATGGCCGCGATCCCAATGCAACCAGAGGCTCTCGTGAGCCTGCAGGGTCAGCCCCTCAAGTTCGGTGCGGGCGATCGAACGCGCACTGCCATTGCCATCCAGCACCAGGGCGTGCACCAGCCCCCACTGCGCGTTTTCTTCCTCGAACATTCAGGCCCCGCGGTCAGATGATGCAATTCACTCGGGCATCTTCAGCTCGCTGGGCGAGACAAGAATGCCGTTATTGTCGGCGTACAGGTAATGCCCGGGGACGAAGGTCACGCCGGCGAAGGTGACTTTCACGTTCAATTCACCGATACCGCGCTTGTCGGTCTTGAGCGGATGGCTGGCCAGGGCCTGCACGCCGACGTCGGTCTGGGCGATGACGTCGACATCCCGGATGCAACCGTAGATGACCAGGCCTTCCCAACCGTTGCTGGCGGCCTTCTGCGCCAGCATGTCGCCCAGCAGCGCGCGGCGCAGCGAGCCGCCCCCGTCGACCACCAGCACTTTACCCTTGCCCTCCACGTCGACCTGCTCCCTGACCAGCGAGTTGTCCTCGAAGCATTTCAGCGTGACGATCTGGCCGCCGAAGGAATCGCGACCGCCGAAATTGCTGAACATCGGTTCCAGCACCTGCACCAGGTCAGGGTAGGCATCGCACAGATCGGGGGTAAGGTAATGCATGGCAGAACTCCTTCCAGGTCGAGAAAACAGTCGGGACTGCAGCAGAGAGCGCCTAGGTTACCCGGCCTCGTCGACCGTCGCCAGCGGTGCATCGACATTGGCGGGCGAACCCTGGTCACGCCGCAGCCATTGCGCGACCATGGGCCAGACCTCCGTCTGTGCCGGCTTGCTGACCAGCATTTCAACGTGACCGTAGTCATCACTGTGCCCCTGCTCGCGCCCCAGGCTGAGGAAGTGCTTGTCATCACCACCGAACTGGTCGAACAGCGCTCGACAGGCCCAGGGCGGATCCTGCCGGTCGCCCTCGGCCGCCACGGCCAACAGCGGCACCCGAACGTCGGCCAGGCCGGCCCACCAATCCTTGTCCTTATCGCGAAAGCCACCGAACAGACCGTGCCAGCGCAGCGCCTCGAGGGCGACGCCAATGGGCTCATCCTCCGGCCCGCGGCGCAGGCGGCGCCCCGACACATGAGCGAAACGCTTGAGCAGCAGGCGCCCGGCCCACTCCACCGGCGGAATCTTCAGGGGCCAATAACGCCGGCTGACCTGGCTGCCGAACAACGCCACCGAGGCAACCTGCGCGGTATCGAGATAGTGCCCGCCCAGCGCGGCGGCAAGCACCGTGCCGCCCAGCGAATGGCCCAGCCAGTGCGGTACCTGGCCGGTCTGCTCGTGAACGAAAGCACCGATGACCGGAAGGTCGTAGCGGGCGTAGTCGGCGACCTGATTGCGACGGTAATCGACATTGCGCGGCGACAGCCCGTGCCCGCGCATTTCCGGCACCCAGACATCGAAGCCTGCGCGCACCAGGTAGGCGCCAAGGCCTATGCCACGAGGTGAAAACCAGAAGCGCCGGTTGGAAAAGCTGCCATGCAGCAGAATCACCGGGATACCCGGCGCTCGGGCGTCATCGGCCATGCCCAGGCGCGTCACCGCCAGCTCAACGCTGGCATCGGGGCTGTTGGCGGCCTTGATGCGGTAGACATCCTCACTGAGGTCGCCGCGTCGCTCGGCGCTGAGCAACGCGACAGGAAACAGTTTGCTGCTGCTGTGCATAGGGATCTAGCGTAATAAAAGAAAGGGAAGAGAGAAAAAAGACGCCTGCCCCGCGCACGCCGTCACTTGGCGCACGCGGGGCAGGCGGTTGGTCAGGCCGGGGCCTGGCCTTCGGCGAGGAAGAACCAGGTTTCCAGCACCGAGTCGGGGTTGAGCGAAACGCTCTCGATGCCCTGCTCCATCAGCCAGCGTGCCAGGTCGGGGTGGTCCGAGGGACCCTGCCCGCAAATGCCGATGTATTTGCCGGCCTTGTTACAGGCCGCGATGGCATTGGCCAGCAACTTCTTCACCGCCGGATTTCGTTCGTCGAACAGGTGCGCGATGATCCCGGAGTCGCGGTCCAGCCCCAGCGTCAACTGGGTCAGGTCGTTGGAACCGATGGAGAAGCCGTCGAAGAACTCGAGGAATTCGTCCGCGAGCAGGGCGTTGGACGGCAGCTCGCACATCATGATGATGCGCAGACCGTTTTCGCCGCGGGCCAGGCCGTTCTCGGCCAGCAGGTCGACCACCTGCGACGCTTCGCCCAGGGTCCGCACGAACGGCACCATGATTTCGACGTTGGTCAGGCCCATCTCGTTGCGCACGCGCTTCATGGCGCGGCACTCCAGCTCGAAACAGTCGCGGAACGACTCGCTGATGTAGCGCGAGGCACCGCGGAAGCCCAGCATCGGGTTTTCTTCTTCCGGCTCGTACAGCTTGCCGCCGATCAGGTTGGCGTACTCGTTGGACTTGAAGTCGGACAGGCGCACGATGACTTTCTTCGGCCAGAACGCTGCCGCCAGGGTGCTGATGCCTTCGACCAGTTTCTCGACATAGAAGCCGACCGGGTCGGAATAACCCGAGACGCGCTTGTCGACGCTTTCCTTGATATCCAGCGGGAGGCTGGCGTAGTTGAGCAACGCCTTGGGATGCACGCCGATCATGCGATTGATGATGAACTCCAGTCGCGCCAGGCCAACGCCTTCGTTGGGCAACTGGGCAAAGTCGAACGCCCGGTCCGGGTTGCCGACGTTCATCATGATCTTGAACGGCAGCTCGGGCATGGCATCCACCGAATTCTGCTTGATATCGAAGCCCAGCTCGCCTTCGAAGATGTAACCGGTGTCGCCTTCGGCACAGGACACCGTCACGCCCTGGCCGTCGACCAGCAGCTGAGTGGCGTTGCCGCAACCCACCACCGCAGGAATACCCAGTTCACGAGCGATGATCGCCGCATGGCAGGTGCGACCACCGCGATTGGTGACGATCGCGCTGGCGCGTTTCATCACCGGTTCCCAGTCCGGGTCGGTCATGTCCGAAACGAGTACGTCGCCGGCCTGGACCTTGTCCATCTCCGACACGTCCTTGATGATCCGCACCTTGCCAGCACCGATGCGCTGGCCAATGGCACGGCCTTCGACCAGGACAGTGCCCTTTTCCTTGAGCAGGTAGCGCTCCATGACATTGGCATTGGAGCGGCTTTTCACTGTTTCCGGACGCGCCTGGACAATGTACAACTGCCCGTCGTCACCGTCCTGCGCCCACTCGATGTCCATCGGGCGGCCATAGTGCTTCTCGATGATCATCGCCTGCTTGGCCAGCTCCGACACTTGCGCGTCAGTCAGGCAGAAACGAGCGCGCTCGGCCTTGTCGACGTCAACCACCTTGACCGAGCGACCGGCCTTGGCTTCGTCGCCATAGACCATCTTGATCGCCTTGCTGCCCAGGTTGCGGCGCAGGATGGCCGGGCGTCCGGCCTCCAGGGTGTTCTTGTGCACATAGAACTCGTCCGGGTTGACCGCGCCCTGCACGACGGTCTCACCCAGCCCGTACGCACCGGTGATGAACACCACGTCGCGAAAGCCCGATTCGGTGTCGAGGGTGAACATGACGCCTGCGGTGCCGGTCTCGGAGCGCACCATGCGCTGCACGCCGGCAGACAAGGCCACCAGTTTGTGGTCGAAGCCCTGGTGCACGCGGTAGGCGATGGCGCGGTCGTTGAACAGCGACGCGAACACCTCCTTGGCGGCCCGGATGACGTTCTCGACGCCGCGGATATTGAGGAAGGTTTCCTGCTGGCCGGCGAACGAGGCGTCGGGCAGGTCCTCGGCGGTGGCCGAAGAACGCACGGCCACCGCAATGTCCGGATTGCCCTTGGACAACTCGGCGAATGCGCTGCGGATCTCTTCGTTGAGGCGTTCGGGGAACTCGGCTTCCATGACCCATTGGCGGATCTGTGCACCGGTCCTGGCCAGGGCATTCACGTCATCGACATCCAGCGCATCGAGTGCGGCGTGGATCTGGTCATTGAGACCACTGAGCTCGAGAAAGTCACGATAGGCCTGCGCCGTGGTGGCAAAGCCACCCGGTACCGATACGCCGGCACCTGCCAGGTTGCTGATCATCTCGCCCAGGGATGCGTTCTTGCCCCCTACGTGCTCGACGTCGTGATTGCCGAGCTTATCAAGGGAAACTACGTAATCTACCAAGGTGATCTCTCCACTGAATGGATTGAAAAAGCTCTGGACGCTGCGGCTTCACTGCACTCGATGCCGGGCGTATGTAGCCTGGTTTATTGAAATAAGTAAGAATGCCCTGCATTCAGCCCGTGCAAATCGGGCTTATCATAGCCAAGAATCGTGAGTCGCTAAAAGGCCGAGGCGTACCAATGAAACGATCTGCATTCTTCATCTCCGACGGCACCGGTATTACCGCCGAAACCCTCGGACAGAGCCTTCTCGCGCAGTTCGAAAACATCACCTTCGACAAATTCACCAGACCGTACATCGACAGCGTGGAAAAAGCGCGATCGATGGTACAACAAATCAACACCTGCGCCGAAAAAGATGGCGAACGCCCGATCATCTTCGACACCATCGTCAACCAGGACATCCGTGAGATCCTGGCAACGTCCAACGGCTTCATGATCGATATTTTCTCGACCTTCCTCGCGCCCCTGGAGCTGGAACTCAGCGCCCACTCCTCGTATTCCGTGGGCAAGTCCCATTCGATTGCCTACAACGCCAACTACATGGAACGCATCGAGGCCGTGAACTTCGCCCTGGACAATGACGACGGTGCGCGCACTCACTATTACGACAAGGCCGACTTGATTCTGGTCGGCGTCTCGCGCTGCGGCAAGACGCCGACCTGCCTGTACATGGCCATGCAGTTCGGCATTCGCGCCGCCAACTATCCGCTGACCGAGGACGACATGGAGCGCCTGCAACTGCCGGCGGCGCTGAAGGCGCACCAGCACAAGCTGTTCGGCCTGACCATCGACCCCGACCGCCTGACGGCTATCCGCCATGAGCGCAAACCCAATAGTCGCTATTCGAGCTTTGCCCAGTGCGAGTTCGAAGTGCGCGAAGTGGAAAGCCTGTTCCGGCGGGAAAACATCCCGAACATTAACTCGACTCATTTTTCGGTCGAAGAAATCTCCGCCAAGATCCTGGTCGAGAAAGGCGTCGAGCGGCGCTTCAAGTAACCGCTTGCCATGGCGCGGCGTTTGCGGCCCGCGAACTAAGTGGCGGCCAGCCCGTCCAAGCGTTCAGCCACCCTGGCGCGACCAGGGCGGCATGCTAGAATGCCGTCGCTTCACTTCCAGCCAGGCGCAGAGGACGTTGTACGAAGCAACGCCGGGCCGGCTCGACGAATGTCGTCTACACCTCGCCTGCCGGTTCCTGCGTCATGGCAGCTTTTCAAGGATGCTTACCGGTAGTGCACTCCCGATCTATGAACCTCAAATCACTGCGACGACTGCTCGGCTTGCTGGTCGTCCCCGGCCTCAGCCTGGCCGCCGACAAGACCGTCTACGGTCTCAACGAACACGCGCAACTGGCCGGCATCAACCTCGAGGTGCCGGCCAAGCTGGATACCGGTGCGCAAACCGCGTCCCTGAGTGCCAGAGACATCCAGCGATTCAAGCGCAACGGCCAGTCGTGGGTGCGTTTCTACCTGGCCATCGACGCCGCGCACAGTCACCCCATCGAACGCCCCGTGGCGCGTATCAGCAAGATCAAGCGTCGAGCCGGTGACTACGATGCCGAAGCCGGCAAGCAGTACACGGCACGCCCGGTGATCGAACTGGACGTGTGCATGGGCACTGCCAAACGCCGCATCGAAGTCAATCTCACCGACCGGCGTGCGTTCGAGTACCCCTTGCTGATCGGCTCCGAGGCGCTCAAGCGCTTCAATGCCCTGGTCGACCCCCGACTCAAATATGTCGCCGGCACCCCTGCCTGCGACACAGACGCTCTTACCGCCGAGTAATTCGAATGCGCTCCCTTACCCTTCACCTGAAAATCCTGATCGGCGTCCTGGTCACCCTGGGCCTGGCGATCACGGCTTATCAGATCCTCGTGCTGGGCATCCCGGTGACCGAGGATGAAACCGATGATTTGTGGAACATCGATGCCAAGGTCGAATTCGTCGGCAACGCCAAGGACCCGGTCAAGGTGCAAATGTTCGTCCCGCCGCTGAATCGGGATTTTGTCAGCCTCAATGAAAGCTTCATTTCCAACAATTACGGCGTCAGCGTCAATCGCGTCGACGGCAATCGCAAGGTCACCTGGTCGGCCCGCCGCGCCAGTGGCAACCAGACCCTCTATTACCGGCTGGTGCTGACCAAGCGCTTCAGCGGCGAGAAAGCCAAGGTCAAGGGGCCGATCTTCCGTGACAGCCTGCCCATCGACGGCCCGGAAAAAATTGCGGCCGAGGCGCTGCTGGCACCGATCCGTCAGCACTCGGCCGATGTCGAAACCTTTGTCAGTGAAACCATCAAGCGGGTCAACGACCTGAGCGACGACAACGTCAAGTTGTTGCTGGCCGGGGACACTTCCACCCTGCACAAGGCGCGCGTGGTCGACCTGCTGCTGTCGATCGCCCACGTGCCGATGGAAAAGGTCCACACCGTACGCCTGGAGGCCGGCCTGGCGCAAAGCCCCGAGCTGTGGCTGCGCAGCTTCAATGGCAACGACTGGCTGTACTTCAACCCCGACACCGGCGAGCAGGGTCTGCCGGCGGATCGGCTGTTGTGGTGGATCGGCGACGACGCGCTGGCCACCGTGGACGGCGGCAAGAAGGCGAACGTGACCTTCACCCTGAGCAACAGCGAGATGAATGCCATTCGCCTGGCCAAGCTGACCGACGAGAACACCGACGCCGGCTTTCTTGAATACAGCCTCTACGGGCTGCCGCTGCAGACTCAACAGACGTTCATGATCATGGTGATGATCCCCATCGGCGTCCTGGTGATCCTCATTCTGCGCAACCTGATTGGCCTGCAGACCCTGGGCACCTTCACGCCCGTACTGATCGCACTGGCCTTTCGCGAGACGCAACTGGGCTTCGGCATCGCCTTGTTCACCGTGATCACGGCCCTGGGACTGTCACTGCGCTCCTACCTCGAACACCTGAAGCTGCAAATGCTGCCACGGCTGTCGGTGGTGTTGACCTTCGTGGTGGTACTGATTGCCCTGATCAGCCTGTTCAGCCACAAGCTGGGCCTGGAGCGCGGCCTGTCGGTGGCACTGTTCCCCATGGTCATCCTGACGATGACCATCGAGCGGCTGTCGATCACCTGGGAAGAGCGCGGCGCCGGCCACGCCATGAAAGTGGCCATCGGCACGCTGTTCGCCGCCTCCCTGGCGCATCTGCTGATGATGGTGCCGCAACTGGTCTACTTCGTGTTCACCTTCCCGGCGATCCTGCTGATTCTGGTGGGTTTCATGCTGGCAATGGGGCGCTATCGCGGCTACCGTCTGACCGAACTGGTGCGCTTCAAGGCCTTCCTGAAGGCGGACTCCTGATGTTCGGCCTGTGGAAAACCTGGAAGGCGCTCGAGGCCCGCGGCATCATGGGCATCAACCGCCGCAATGCCGACTACGTACTCAAGTACAACCGCCGGCACCTGTACCCCATCGTCGATGACAAGATCATCACCAAGCAGCGGGCGCTGGACGCGGGGATTCATGTGCCGCAAATGTACGGAGTCATTTCCACCGAGAAGGAAATCGACACGCTCGACGCGATCATCGACGGGCGCAGCGATTTCGTCATCAAACCGGCCCAGGGCGCAGGTGGCGACGGCATCCTGGTGGTGGCCGATCGTTTCGAGGACCGTTATCGCACGGTGTCCGGCAAGATCATCAGCCACGAGGACATCGAACACCAGATTTCCAGCATCCTCACCGGGCTGTATTCGCTGGGCGGCCACCGCGATCGCGCGCTGATCGAATACCGGGTGATACCCGACCAGATTTTCAAGAGCATCAGTTATGAAGGCGTTCCGGACATTCGCATCATCGTGTTGATGGGCTATCCGGTCATGGCCATGCTGCGCCTGCCCACGCGTCAGTCCGGCGGCAAGGCCAACCTGCATCAGGGCGCCATCGGCGTGGGCGTGGACCTGGCCACAGGCGTGACGCTGCGCGGAACCTGGCTGAACAGCATCATTCGCAAGCACCCCGACACTGCCAACGCAGTCGACGGTGTGCAACTGCCCAATTGGGACGGTTTCATGAAGCTGGCAGCAGGTTGCTACGAACTGTGCGGCCTGGGCTACATAGGCGTGGACATGGTACTGGACCAAGAGAAAGGGCCGCTGATCCTGGAGCTCAATGCTCGCCCGGGGCTCAATATCCAGATCGCCAACGACTGCGGGCTGACCCAGCGCACCCACGCCGTGGAAGATCACCTGGAAACACTGGCCCGCGACGGGCGACAGGAGACGGTCGAACAGCGCGTGCATTTCACTCAGGAACTGTTCGGACACATTCCCGCGCAACTCGCCCCCTGACCGCCACCCGCCAGGGACGACAGGGGCGCGGTGCTGCATTACAATCGTCGCCCCGCCGCCTGCGTCTGTCGCCCATGCCCATCTGCGAGCTGTATCCCCTGCCCTACACGGCCGACCCGGCCGTTTATTTCGCCCGCATCGCCCAGGCCCCAGGCGCGGTGTTGCTCGACAGCGCCCGACCCGCAGCCACCCGCGGGCGCTTTGACCTGCTCAGCGCATGGCCGCTCCACACCCTGGCGCCTGGGGCGGCGGAAACCGGTTCGGCTTACCTCCAGCGCCTGCGCCAGAGCTTGGCGGACCTGGGCCTGGCGCAGTTGCCGGAAGGTTGCGAGCTGCCCTTCGCCGGGGGGCTGATCGGCTATCTGAGCTACGATTTCGGCCGGCGCCTGGAGCGTCTGCCGACACCCGCGCCGGACGATCTGCAACTGCCCCATGCCCGCCTGGGGCTGTACGCCTGGGCGCTGATCAGCGACCACTCGGCCTGCACCAGCCAACTGATGTTCCACCCCAGCCTGAAAGCCGAGGATCGCCAGCGCCTGATCGATCTCTTCACGACCCCCGCGCAGCAGGAAGTGAGTCATTTCACACTGACCCAGCGCATGACGGCGGACCTCGACAAGGGGCAATACCGGGCCGCCTTCGAGCGTATCCAGCAGTACATCCAGGCCGGCGACTGCTACCAGGTCAATCTGACCCAGCGCTTTCGAGGTCGCTACCAGGGCAGTCCGTGGGTTGCCTATCAGGCCTTGCGCCGGGCCTGCCCCACGCCGTTTTCAGGCTATCAGCGGCTGGACGATGACAGTGCCGTCCTGAGCTTTTCGCCGGAGCGCTTCATGCAAGTGTGCGAGGGCCAGGTCGAGACACGGCCGATCAAGGGTACGCGCCTGCGTGGTGTCACTCCCGAGCAGGATGCCGCGAATGCCGAGCAGTTGCTGGCGAGCGCCAAGGACCGCTCGGAGAACCTGATGATCGTCGACCTGCTGCGCAACGACCTGGGCCGCAGTTGCCGTCTCGGTTCGGTGCGCGTGCCGGAGCTGTTCGCCCTGGAAAGCTACCCCAACGTTCATCACATGGTCAGCAGTATCCGCGGCGAACTGGCCCCGGGCAAGGATTGCCTCGATCTGATCGCCGGCAGCTTTCCGGGCGGTTCGATCACCGGTGCGCCGAAAATCCGCGCGATGCAAATCGTCGATGAAGTGGAAGCCAGCCAACGCGCGATCTATTGCGGCTCGCTGCTCTATCTCGATGTGCGCGGGCGGATGGACAGCTCCATCACCATCCGCAGCCTGTTGCTCAAGCAGGGCCAGGCCTGCTGTTGGGGGGGTGGCGCGATCGTCGCCGACTCGCACTGGGAAAACGAATATGCCGAGTCGATTTTCAAGGTCCAGGTCCTGCTCGATGCCCTCGGTCAACTCTAGTTTTGGTAACATCCCGGGTCTATGAGCGCAAAGCGCCACTTTGACCTGGAAGCCGCCTGATGAGCCAACCCTTCGATGTCGCCGAACTCGCGGCGACTTACGCTAGCAAATCACCCCAAGACATTCTCAAGCTTGCCTTCGCGCATTTCGGCGATGAGCTGTGGATCTCCTTCAGTGGCGCGGAAGATGTCGTGCTGGTCGACATGGCCTGGAAACTGAACAAGAACGTCAAGGTGTTCAGCCTGGACACCGGCCGCCTGCACCCTGAAACCTATCGATTCATCGAACAGGTGCGCGAACACTACGGCATTGCCATCGATATCGTGTCGCCAGACAACGCTCAACTGGACCCTTTCGTGCGGGAAAAGGGCCTGTTCAGCTTCTACCGGGACGGCCATGGCGAGTGCTGCGGCATTCGCAAGATCGCCCCGCTGCGGCGCAAACTGTCGACGGTCACGGCGTGGGCAACCGGCCAGCGTCGCGACCAGAGCCCTGGCACGCGCAGTCAGGTGCCGGCACTGGAAGTCGACGGTGCGTTCTCCACGCCGGAGCGGACGCTGTACAAATTCAACCCGTTGGCGCAGATGACCAGCGAAGAAATCTGGGGCTACATCCGCATGCTGGAGCTGCCTTACAACAGCCTGCATGAGCGCGGCTTCATCAGTATCGGCTGCGAACCCTGCACGCGGCCGGTATTGCCCAATCAACACGAGCGCGAAGGTCGCTGGTGGTGGGAAGAAGCCACTCAGAAGGAATGTGGACTACACGCCGGCAACCTGATCAGCAAGGCCTGAGCCCCGGCTGACACCTCGCTGCGATGCGGGCCGGCATCGCAGCGCGCAGGCCAGGCTGCGCAGACTCAGTGGAACGGCAGCTCGATGCCGGCGAACAGGTCTTCGAGTTCCTGCTTGTTGTGGCACTGGATGGCCTTGGCCATGATTTCGCGAGTCAGGTGCGGTGCGAATTTCTCGATGAAATCGCACATAAAGCCACGCAGGAACGTGCCTCGACGGAAACCGATCTTGGTGATGCTGGGTTCGAACAGGTGATCGGCGTCGATCACCACCAGGTCGCTGTCCAGCTTGGCATCCACGGCCATCTTGGCCACGATGCCCACGCCCAGCCCCAGACGCACATAGGTCTTGATGACGTCCGCGTCGGCTGCGGTAAACACCACCTTGGGCTCCAGGCCGCGGCGGCTGAATGCCTCGTCGAGCTTCGAGCGACCGGTAAAGCCGAACACGTAGGTGACGATCGGGTATTCGGCCAGCGCCTCGAGGGTCAGCTTGGGGATCTTGGTCAACGGGTGACCCTGGGGTACGGCGATGCAGCGGTTCCAGCGGTAGCACGGCATCATGATCAGGTCACTGAACAGCTCCAGCGCTTCGGTCGCGATGGCGAAGTCGACCGTGCCGTCGGCCGCCATTTCGGCGATCTGCATCGGTGAGCCCTGGTGCATGTGCAAGGCCACATCCGGATACTGCTTGATGAAGTTGCTGATCACCGGGGGCAGCGCATAGCGGGCCTGGGTATGCGTGGTCGCGATGGACAGCGTGCCTTTCTTCTCGTTGGAGAATTCCTGGGCGATCTGCTTGATGCTTTCGACTTTGCGCAGGATTTCGCCCGCCGTGGTGATGATCCGCTCACCGGCCGGCGTGACCCGGGTCAAATGCTTGCCACTGCGGGCAAACACCTCTACGCCCAACTCGTCTTCCAGCAGGCGGATCTGCTTGCTGATGCCAGGCTGCGAGGTATAGAGGCTTTGCGCTGTAGCAGAAACGTTGAGGTCATGGTGCGCTACCTCCCAAATGTAGCGCAGTTGTTGAAGCTTCATATAAACCCCTCAAAGCGAATAGACGGCCCGACCCTCGGCGATGTTTTATAACTATATTAAAGGTTGTAACAATAAATCTAGAACTTTTTAGGATTTTATGACCCTATCACCCGGCACCGAGGTTGCGTCTCTCTGGCTGTGGTGCCAGCGGAACCAGATAGACCGGCACCGGCGAAAGGTGCAAGACCCGTGCAGCCGTGCGCCCCAGCGGCGCTCCCGGGTGGGCATTGGCACTGTGGCTGCCGAGCACTACCAGGTCCACCGGCAGGCGCCGCGCCTGTTCGAGAATCACTTGCGAGGGGTCGCCCTGAAGCACGCGAACGGCCTTGATCAACGCCAGGTCCTGACGCGTCTCCCCCAACTCTTCACGGAAGCTGTCGAGCACCTTGTGCTCGATGCCTGCCATCACCGAGCTCAAGCCTTCGGCGTGCAAACGATTGAAAGTGGATTCGTCCAGATAGCTCTGCAACACCGATTGCGCGAACGGCCCCATCGGCTCCACTGCATGGATCACATACAGCTCGGCGGCGAAGGTTCGTGCCATGGCCACCGCATGCTGCATGACATACGGCGCATAAGGGCCCAGATCGGTGGCATACAGCAAAGAGCGGATCATACGACCTCCAGGGCTGCCGCGCGGCAGCAGGACATGTCTTAGCTTAGCAGCGCCCCACCAGCCGCCAACCCGCCCCCTCAGGTTTTCGTTTCGTTGCTGATACCGTGCGGAACATGCCCCGTGGCCACGAACTCATTCGCGCGCTCACAGTGACCCTGCTGGTCGTCGAAGAACACGTCCGCAGCGAAGGCCTCAAGGAAAGCCGACTTGTCCAGCCCCCCCAGGAACAGCGATTCATCGAGCCGGATGTCCCACTCGCGCAGGGTCCTGATGACCCGTTCGTGGGCGGGGGCGGATCGCGCCGTGACCAACGCGGTGCGTATGGGACATGTCCCTTGGGGGAATTCGCGCTGCAGCAGGTTCAAGGCCGCCAGGAACGGCTTGAACGGACCTCCGCGCAAAGGCAGGCGCGCCGCTTCGCGTTCGCTGGCATGAAACGCCTCGAGCCCGCTGAGCTGGTAGACACGCTCGGACTCATCGGAAAACAACACGGCATCGCCGTCGAAGGCGATGCGCAATTCGGCACTGGCCGCGCGCCGTGGACCACCGGAAAGAATGGTCGCCGCCGCGAAGCCGGCCTCCAGGGCGCTGCGCACATCGTCGGCATCGGTCGACAGGAACAGATCGCAGCCAAAAGCCGCCAGGTACGGGTAAGGGCTGCGTCCACCCACGAATGCCGCACGGGAAATACCCAGCGCATGGTGCTGGATCGAATTGAACACGCGCAGCCCGGTGTCAGCGCTGTTGCGCGACACCAATACCACCTCGACGCGCTCGTGACCCAACGAGGTGTTGAGGTTCAGCAGCTTTTGCACCAGCAGAAAGGCATCGCCCGGCTCGAGCCGTTCTTCTTCATGCTCGATCTGGTACTGGCGATAAGCCTCAACGCCTTGCGACAGGTACACCCGATGACTTTCCCCCAGGTCGAACAGCGCCCGCGACGAGATTGCAATCACCAACTTGTCATTCAGGCCCTTGGCCATGTCATCACCTCTTCTGCGCACCGGACGCAAGACTCTACCACCCCTCTGCAACGCGGTTGGCATTGTGCTTCTCGTCGATACCGGCACAAGCAACTTGTCGAGCGGCCGACGAACGCGCTAAGGTTCCGCTCCCCGCTTCTTCCAATCAAGTTGTGCTCTGCCGCGCGGGCTTCGCTGGCGGCCGGCGCCCGTGACCTGACGAGTAACACGATGGCTGATTTACCAATCGACGACCTTAACGTTTCCTCCAACGAAACGCTGATCACGCCAGAGCAGCTGAAGCAGGATATTCCTCTCAGCGCCGCTGCCCTGCGCACCGTAACCCAGGGCCGCCAGGTCGTTCGCGACATCCTCGACGGCAAGGACCATCGGCTGTTCGTGGTCATCGGCCCGTGCTCCATTCACGACATCAAGGCCGCACACGACTACGCCGCGCGCCTCAAGGCACTGGCCGAGAAAGTCTCCGACACCCTGTACCTGGTGATGCGCGTCTATTTCGAGAAGCCACGCACCACCGTGGGCTGGAAAGGCCTGATCAACGACCCCTACCTGGACGACTCGTTCAAGATCCAGGATGGTCTGCACATCGGTCGGCAACTGCTGCTTGACCTGGCGGAAATGGGCTTGCCGACGGCCACCGAAGCGCTCGACCCGATTTCCCCGCAATACCTGCAGGACCTGATCAGTTGGTCGGCCATCGGCGCGCGGACCACCGAGTCGCAAACTCACCGCGAGATGGCCTCGGGCCTGTCCTCGGCGGTGGGTTTCAAGAACGGCACGGACGGCGGCCTGACCGTGGCGATCAACGCCTTGCAGTCAGTGTCCAGCCCGCATCGCTTCCTGGGCATCAACCAGGAAGGCGGCGTGTCGATCGTGACGACCAAGGGCAACGCCTACGGGCACGTGGTCTTGCGCGGCGGCAATGGCAAGCCCAACTACGACTCGGTCAGTGTCGCGCTGTGTGAACAGGCGCTGGACAAGGCCAGGGTCAAGCCCAACATCATGGTCGATTGCAGCCATGCCAACTCCAACAAGGACCCTGCCCTGCAGCCCCTGGTCATGGAGAATGTGGCGAATCAAATCGTCGAAGGCAACCGCTCGATCATCGGCCTGATGGTCGAGAGCCATCTGCACTGGGGCGCGCAGGCCATTCCCAAGGACTTGTCCGAGCTGCAATACGGCGTTTCGGTGACCGACGCCTGCATCGATTGGGAAAGTACCGAGAAAACCCTGCTGGGCATGCACGCCAAGCTCAAGGACGTGCTGCCCAAGCGCGCTCGCGGTTGATCGATACCACGCGATAAAAAAATGCCGGGGCATCGCTGCCCCGGCATTTTCGTTACTGCATCCGGTGTTGGCAGGGCCTACAGCTTGGCGGCGTGGCGCTGATGCCGCTCCATGTAGCGCTCGACGTAGGAACACGAGGGGATGACCGTGTAGCCCATGCGTTCGGCGTAGTCCAGCGCCTGCTCGGTCAATGCGGCAGCGATGCCGCGCCCGCGCAAGGCATTGGGCACGAACGTACGATAGATATCCAGCGTCTGCTTGCCCAGGTCCATGTAGGTCAGGTAAGCCCGATGACCGTCCACGTTGGTTTCGAATTGATGACCAGCCTGGTCGTGGTGGATGGACAACGCCTCGCTCATCATTACTCCTCGCGGGTCTTGGAATTTGACCGCTACCTTACCCATGTTTGGCCGGCGAAGAAACCTCTACGCCGCACTGCGCACTTTTTTCGACATCAGGCTGGACCCGGTTGTTCTCTATACCGTGGCGGCTGCGCTTAATAATAAGCGTCGATTGGCGCTCTCTCAAGCGACCCCACGCGGCAACAAGACAACTCGCCTGTCCAGACATCGGATTGCAGGCGCCCCTTAACAGTAATTGCGACCCACCTTTTGCGTGCCTCGATGACCGCGCCCGACACTTTAAGTTCAGCCGCCACGTGGGTAAGTGAGCCTGTCGGTGAGCTGGGCTGAATAGCCGAGTTCCAACTAACCCGGCACTAATTCCAGAGCCTGGCGCAAATGTGCGAGCGCCTGCAGGCCACGTCGTGCCAGCGCGAGGGCTCTGGGCAGTCACTGTGGCGCGACACCACGAACCGTTTTTTTCGTCCAGCTTGCACTCTGTCATTTTACTTACTACACGTAATGGGTAGTATGTATGCCGGCCAGTTTCTTGTGCATGAGAGATGGCTACTTAAATAGAAATTCCTTTGAAGGGGAACACGATGAACAACGTTCTGAAACTCTCTGCTCTGGCCTTGGCCGCAGTATTGGCTACCGGTTGCAGCAGCGCTTCGAAAGAAAGCGACGCTCGTCTGACCGCCACTGAAGATGCTGCAGCTCGTTCGCAGGCTCGTGCTGACGAAGCTTATCGCAAAGCTGACGAAGCGCTGGCTGCTGCTCAGAAAGCTCAGCAAACTGCCGACGAAGCCAACGAGCGCGCTCTGCGCATGCTCGAAAAGGCTAGCCGCAAGTAATATCCCTCCGGGGTTATCAAAAATGCCGGCCCACCCAGTGCGCCGGCTTTTTTGCGCCCGGTGTTTCACACTCAAGCAGCCACACTTTGCAGCCACCTCGTGCACAGACAACCCAGTTTTCGATCCAGCTCTTGATCCGGCTGCTGATCTGGCTGTTGATCTGGCTGTTGATCTGGCTCTTGATCCGGCTTTTGATCTTGATCTTCTGCCCCGTTCCCAGCTGGCCGAACGCAGGCGTTGTGCAGGGGGAGACGAGGCAGGAGCCGAGTCAGGCGCGCTCGGCCAGGGACGGCCGATCGTGCCGTGCCCCCGGAGCAATGCCGGAGTGAGGGAACCCGAAGCGAAGCGCAGGGCCAATGGAGGGGCCAGCGTTTTGCCCCCCCTTTTAGGCGCTTGTAAAAGGGGGGTCGCCGTAAGGGCGAAACCGTCGGTGGGCTCGCTGCCCGAATGGATAAGTTCGTAGATCGCTGGAGCCGCGGTTGCGGTTGCGGTTGCGGTTGCGGTTGCGGTTGCGATTGTTGGGCATATCCGTTTTCGCGGTGCGCCCACTGGCGGTTTCGCCCTTACGGCGAGGCTCTTTTTTCAGACGAAAAAAAAGAGCCGCAAAAATTCTTGCCCCTCCATTGGCCCTACGCTGCGCTCCGGGTTCCCTCGCTCCGGCATTACTCCGTGGGGCCCGGCACGATCGGCCGTCCCTGGCCGAGCGCGCCTGACTCGGCGTCCTGCCTCGTCTCCCCACTGCGTAACACCTCCACTCGGCCTGCAGGGGACGGGGCAGAAGATCAAGATCAAGATCAAGA
>Ga0157371_10000187_pt1 | contig 91186 bp, 87 predicted proteins | sample C45metaG_FD_113462 | JGI IMG/M metagenome (GOLD analysis project Ga0157371, IMG submission 113462) | Corn rhizosphere microbial communities from Kellogg Biological Station, Michigan, USA - C4-5 metaG | ecosystem: Host-associated > Plants > Roots > Rhizosphere > Soil | place: USA: Michigan...
ACGCTGGTCGCGATAAATCCAATAGGGATTTACGCTGGTAACGCGGGGTGGAGCAGCCCGGTAGCTCGTCAGGCTCATAACCTGAAGGCCGCAGGTTCAAATCCTGCCCCCGCAACCATCTTCAAGACTATCAACAACAAAGCCCTCCCATCCCCGAGGGCGCCTTGCGTTTAGGGCCTTGGATACCGCAAATGACTTGCTGGCGGTATAGCCCGTGGGGCTCTGGTAGCGTGCAGCGGTCGGCCCCATTCGGCCCACTCGAGCTTCGCGAACTCAACAGGCTCACGGCCCCTATTCATTGAACACCTCCATCAAAAGTTCTTCTGACCCCATCAAACAGCCTATCGTGCTAGGTCTAAGGCAGCCGAAAGTGACCCCGATCGTGCGGGATTACCGGGTGGCTTTGGACAATGCCGAGTACGCTTATGGACCTGCCGAAGATAAAGACGCTGATTGATTTTGTCGGACGAACGAACGTCACCGAACTCATGGTGACAGAGAAAAGCGTAACTGTGCGGATATTCAAAACCGCACCTCGAACAGAGACCGGCAGCAATGTCCCGGTCAAAGCCGAGGAAGACGCCCTGATCGATCGGTCGGAGTCGATCCTTCCTGCCGCCACATCGGCCACCTCCGTTCATGCCCCGATTTTTGGCGTTTTGCATCGCGCTTCCGCGCCGGGACAACCTTCATTTGTCGAGGCTGGAGATGTGGTCGAGGAGGGGCAGGCCCTCTTCATTATCGAAGCCATGAAAGTTTTCAATAAAATTGTTGCGCCACGCGCTGGCCGGATCACCTATCTGACGGAGGTTGATGGTGGCGAGGTTGAGGCCAATGATTTGCTGGCGGAGATCGCGTAGTGGCGGAAGGTCTCAACACCACATCGGATATGCCGGGTTTCGACACGGTCCTGATTGCCAACCGGGGTGAAATTGCTGCACGCATTCAGCGCGCCTGCCGCGAATTGGGCTTGAAGACCGTAGCCATCTGCTCTGAGGCGGACAGGCAGGCTCCATATGGCAAAACGGCTGACACCTTCCTTTGTGTTGGACCGGCGAATGCTGCCAAGAGCTATCTCAATCAGAATGCTATCTTAATCGCTGCCCGTCTGACGGGTGCGGGTGCGATCCATCCCGGTTATGGATTTCTGTCCGAAAATGCCGCCTTTTCTCAGGCTGCCGAAGATGCCGGTCTCGTATTCATCGGTCCGGACGCAAGGTCGATCTCCACGATGGGCGACAAGATCGCTGCCAAACGGGCAATGATTGCGGCCGGTGTGCCATGTGTACCGGGACCGGATACAGCGCTTCCCGAGGATGCCGCAACGGTTGAGCGTATCGCGAATGAGATCGGCTATCCAATCATCATCAAGGCTGCGGGCGGTGGCGGCGGGCGTGGCATGCGGGTGGTGCAGGAAGCTGCCTTGCTTCATGAAGCCATTACCTTGACGAGGGAGGAGGCGAGGCAGGCTTTTGGCTCTGCTGTCCTCTACATGGAGAAGTTTCTCCAGCATCCCCGTCATATCGAGATACAGGTCTTGTGCGACACGCACGGCAATGCCGTCTGGCTTGGTCACCGCGACTGTTCAATGCAACGTCGTCATCAAAAAGTGGTCGAAGAAGCGCCAGCGCCTGGAATTTCGGTCGATGTGATCCAGCCGGTTGGTATGGCTTGCGTCGAGGCTTGCCGACAGATTGGCTATCGCGGGGTGGGAACTTTCGAATTCCTGTTTGAAGACGGCAAGTTCTATTTCATCGAGATGAATACGCGCTTGCAGGTCGAACATCCCGTCACGGAAATGACGAGCGGCATCGACATCGTTCAGGCCCAGATCAAGGCGGCGCAGGGAAAGCCTCTGGACTTGCGGCAGGCAGATGTTATCTGCGACGGGCATTCTTTCGAATGCCGGATCAATGCCGAAGATCCTGATAAGTTTCTCCCCTCGGCAGGCATCGTGACCGATCTTGTGCTGCCGGAAGGAGAGGGGATTCGCGTCGATACCCATATCCATGTCGGCTACCGGGTGTCACCCTATTATGATTCCTTGATCGCCAAGTTGATCGTACATGCGCCGACCCGTGCTGAAGCCATGGTTAGGATGCGCCAAGCGCTTGCGGGTACACGGGTGGAGGGTATTTCGACCAATCTTCCGCTCCTGCGCGCCCTGTTTGAGGACGACGCTTTTGCGCAGGGCGAAACAGACATTCACTATCTTGAACAATGGCTAAAAGAACGGAGCGCAGCATGAGCAGGCCCGACTTTAGCGACCCCGTCTTACTCACAGCTTTGACCGATATGCTGACGGATGCAGGCGTGGATGGCGTGGAAATCACGACGCCTGAGGGTCAGGTACGCATTATTGTTTCTGCCTCGGCAAGATCTGCAATTTCCGTCGCTGGCACTGTTTGCTCACCAAAGGCCGCTGTTTCGAAAGTGGTGGTAAAAGCGCCGATTGCCGGTCTCTTCTGCGCTTCTAAGCCTGCTCTGCCTGCAAAAACGCAAAATCTTCCGCGTTTGGTTGCTGCAGATGACGTGATTGGATTTATCCGGATCGACCACATTCTCGTCCCCGTTGTCGCGGGTCGTAACGGTTCGCTCGTCAATCAGCTTGCCGTGCAGGATGCTCTGGTTGGTTTTGGTGATCCGCTGTTCGAAATCGAGCTTCAATCATGATTGCGACATCGAACACTCTAGCACCTCGTCACGAAATCCAGCCCGTCATCAAAGGCCAGGCGCGCGTTTCGTTCATAGGCTCCCGGTCATTCTTGCTCGAAGCATCCGGCGAATTTGATCTGCCAGCACAACGCTGGATCTGGGCGCTTTCGCAAACGGTAAAAGTCTGGGCAGGTGTTGCGGAAGTCATTCCCGGCATGACGAACCTTCTGGCGATTTTTAAGGAAACGCCTGAAGATCCAGAGTCCATCGTGTCTCAGTTGCTCGATGCCTGGGATAAAGCAGCCAGTCTGGATATTGTCGGGAAGACAGTTGAAATACCAGTACATTATGGGGGCGAATACGCTGCCGACCTTCCAGCCCTCTGTGATTTTTCAGGGCTGAGCGACCGCGAAGTCGTGCGGATTCACCATGAGGCAACCTACCGCGTCTTCGCGCTTGGGAGCGCGCCGGGCTTTGGCTATCTGCATGGTCTTGATGCGCGCATCTATATGCCCCGAAAAACCGTGCCATCGATCAAGATGGAAAAGGGTTGCGTGACGATCGGTGGAATGCAGACGGGTGTGGCGATGTTGACCGGACCGAATGGGTGGAATTCCATCGGTTACGCCGATTTGCAGATGTTCGATCCCGCCTCTTCTTCACCAGCTCTTTTGGCACCCGGAGATACGGTTCGCTTCATACCTACAGGGATCGAGCTATGATCGAAATCATCGAAACCGGCCCCTTCAACACCGTGCAAGACCTCGGTCGCCCCGGTTACCGTGACATCGGGGTTTCTGCTGGCGGTGCCATGGATCCTCTGTCGCTTAAGATCGGCAATATTCTGACCGGTAATGCCGCAGATGCTGCCGTCATCGAGGTCCAGACTTTTCCATTCAAATTGCGTTTTACGAAAACAGCAACATTTGCCGTTACCGGGACGGATGGGCGCCCGTTGCTTGACGGGAAAGAGCTGCTTTCCTGGTGCGCTCATATCGGCAAGGAAGGTCAGATACTGGAACTGAGGCAGCCGCCGAAACTCGCCCGCGCCTATGTCGCGGTTGCGGGCGGGGTGGACGTTCCGGTTTTGATGGGATCTCGAAGCACGGCACTGCGCGGCAGTTTCGGCGGTCACGATGGGCGACCGCTTGCAAAAGGTGACAGGCTGGAAATAGGGGCTTCCGCCGATCTTTTACCACTGCCATCAAACGGGCTTGGTGTAGTTGAGCCCTCCGTGGCTTTGAGCGATATTTTCCCGCCTGTAGCGGACGGCGTTTTGCCGATTCGTGCTATTCCGGCCGGTGAACAAAAGCTGTTTGCCAATGATGGCGAGGAATTCTGGAGCCAGATCTGGCGCATATCCTCCCGCAGCGACCGGACCGGTTACCGGCTGTCGGGTGATCCTATAAAACCGACCGAAACCATCGAAATGCGTTCCCACGGTGTGATGCCGGGCGTTGTACAGGTGCCGCCAGGTGGCGAGCCGATCATCCAGATGAGCGATGCAAATACGGCGGGCGGTTATCCAAAGATTGCCGGCGTGATCGACGCCGACCTGTGGCGGTTAGGACAGGCACGCGCGGGTGGGAAGATCAAATTCGTGAAGTCCAATCACGAGGAAGCGCGTGTGGCCGAGCGGGCAGTTGCAAAATACGTCGATGATGTTCGCCAGACCTCACAAATGGTCAAGCGAGCGCTGAATGCGATGGGTTGACGGACAATCAGGGAGCAAAGGGAGGAAACGATGAAGATCGATCTGAACTCCGACATGGGCGAAGGCTTCGGTCCTTACCGGCTCTGTGACGACGAAGCGATGATGAAGATCGTATCGTCGGCTAATATTGCCTGTGGTTTTCATGGCGGCGAGCCAGATACCATGGCGCGAATGGTTCGCCTTGCCAAAGAAAATGGCGTTGGCATTGGCGCGCATCCGGGATTGCCTGATAGGGCGGGCTTCGGCCGACGCGAAATGCCCTTTCAGCCGGATGAGTTGAGACAGCAGATGCTCTATCAGCTCGGGGCCTTGATCGCGATTGCCAAAAGCGAAGGCGTCGAAGTCGGGCACTTCAGTTTTCATGCGGCCATGGGCAATATGGTCAATCGCGACCGGGCGCTTGCCGATATGATGATGAATGCCATTTCTGCCGTTGATCCGAAGCTTGTGGTGTTCGTAACGCCGGACAGCGAAATCGAGAGAGCGGCAAAACGCGCTGGCTTGAAGACCCTGGCATTGTTTTTGGCCGATCGCGCCTATGACGCCAAGGGAAGCCTTGTCGCGCGGGGTCTTCCCGGCGCGCTGGTCAAGGATGAACCATCGGTGCGCGCCCGTGTCCGCCGGTTCCTGACCAATGGCACGGTCGAAGCCATCGATGGCACGATCATCACAATGCCGGCTCGCTCCATCCTCGTCCACAGCGATACGCCCGGTTCACTGGAGCTGGCGCGTATCGTGCGTAGTGAAATCAGCGCCTCCGGCGCAACGCTCGCGCCTGCCGCAGAACTCGCGTCTTAATGGGCCTCTGGTTGGCCCGTTCTCTAAATCTTACTGAAAGATCATGCAGATGCCCTCTACATCAGACCGCCTGAAAAACGTCTCCATCTCCGCTTCCGCCGCCATGACCCAACGCGCCAGAGAGCTGGCCGCGCAGGGTGTCAAGGTGGTCAGCCTCTCCTCAGGTGAACCGGACTTCCCGACGCCTGCTCACGCAATCGAGGCCGCGCACGAAGCAGCCCTTGGCGGGCAGACGAAATATCCACCGATGGATGGCACGCCTGCGCTGAAAGCCGCGATCGCCAGAAAGTTCAAGCGGGACAATAATCTGACCTACGATGCCAGCCAGATCATCGTTTCCGCAGGCGGCAAACAGGTAATTTTCAACGCCATGCTTGCAACCTGCAATCCGGGCGACGAGGTCGTTATTCCCACCCCGTCATGGGTCAGCTATGCGGATATCGTCAAATTCGCAGGGGGTGTTCCCGTCGCTGTGCCGTGCGTCGAACAAACCGGTTTCAAACTGCGTGCCGAAGATTTGGAAGCTGCGATTACGCCACGTACGAAGTGGCTTATTCTCAATTTTCCCAACAACCCGACCGGCGCCGCCTGTTCCCGCGCGGAGATGAAAGCAATCGCAGAGGTTATGCTGCGTCATCCCCATGTCTGGATCCTGACTGACGATATTTACGAGCATCTTGTCTATGATGGCTTCGAATTCGGCACAATTGCCGATGTGGAGCCGCGGCTTTATGACCGCGTTCTGACAATGAACGGCGTGTCGAAGGCTTACGCCATGACGGGATGGCGTCTGGGCTATTGCGCCAGCGGCTCGAAGGAACTTATCGCCGCAATAAGCAATGTAAACGGTCAGAACGGCGGCGGCATTGCCACTGTTTCGCAGGCGGCAGCCATTGCAGCGCTGGACGGTCCCCAGGATCTTCTTAAAGAACGCGCCGCTATCTATCGCGACCGTCGCGATTTTGTTCTGAGCAAACTCGGCGAGATTGACGGTTTGCGCTGCCATAAGCCGGAAGGCGCTTTTTACCTCTATCCCAATATGTCTGGGCTTATCGGCAGGACCACAAAGGGCGGACGCAAAATCGAAGGCGATGTGGATTTTGTGATGGCGCTGGTGGATGAGCATCACGTGGCAACGGTACAGGGTGCCGCCTATGGTATGAGCCCATACTTCCGGATTTCCTATGCGACGAGCATGGAGATGTTGAGCGAAGGTTGCGCCCGCATTGCGCAGTTCTGCCAGGATATGCGTTGATCCTGAAAACGATCCTTTGGCTCGGTTGCCGGGCCAAAGGATACTCTAAAGTTTCAATTTTTCCGTCAGTTCCACCAGGATATCCTTGACGGCAAAAGCCGGCTCAGACAGCGAATTCTGGTCGGACATGCAGAGCGACAGTGTTTCTTCGATCCGTGGCGACAGCAGCCGGCAAATAAGTGGTTCGCTCGTTTCCGAGACGATCCGGTTGGCTATGGCTTTTGGCATGATGGTTGCGCCGAGACCACTGGCAACGGCGCGGGCAAGCGTCCTGACGATTTCCACTTCCGCGACGACCTTCAGATTGATCCGGCTGCGGGTAAATGCCGTGTCTACAGCGCGCCTGACAAAATTATACGCGGGTGGCATCAGCATGGGCATGCCATCAAGCGCGGCGATCGGCACCGGTTTTGAATCCGCTTCGATTGCGAAATCGCGATGTGCGACAAGATAAAATTCTTCGCTGAGCATGGGCTCGAATTTTACGCCCTTGATTGGTCCGACCCCATGGATCAAAGCCAGTTCCAGACGTCCATTCATGATCATCTGGCTATAGGTTTGTCCCACACTTTCCGTCAGGTGGATCAATATCCCCGGATGTCGCTTGCGCGTTTCCGCCAACAGTTCCACGGAAAGCGTTGCAGCGCTGCTGAATGGGACAAGACCGACAGAGACGCGTCCCGCAATTGAGTTACCCGCCGCCGATACGTCGACCTGCGCCTGTTCCATCTGGCGCAATATGATCTGTGCATGGCGGTAAACGGCATGTCCCGCATCCGTCATCGTCACGCCCTGCTGGCTGCGGATGAGCAATTTCTGGCCGAAATGATCTTCGAGCGCGGCTAGTTGCTGGCTGAGTGCCGGTTGCGCCAGATGCAGAATATCTGCGGCGCGCGTGATGCTGCCACTGTCTACGATGACGATGAATGATTTGAGACGTCTTATATCCATGCTTGGCGCAGCTTACAGGCTCGCACGCGTTTTGCAATCTGGGCGCCAGAGCGGAAAGCTCCTGCCTGGAACAAGAACATCCTGGAATCCCGTCTCTAATTGCCTGTTTGCGGGTCTCCATAAAACTTACTTATTACTCCAAAAATAATCGGTCTTAGGCAAGCAGGGAAAGCTTCGCTAGTGTTGATGGTAACAAAAAAGGGGATCAGAATGCCATTCTCCGATTACAAGACCGCTTTGGTCACCGGTGCTTCATCCGGTATCGGTGCCGCTGTCGTAGAGCGGTTTTGCCGCGAAAACATTGAAGTCCACGCGGTTGCCCGCAGCGTCGGCGCCCTGAATGAACTCGCCGAACGCACCGGCTGCATACCGCACGCGATCGACGTTACCGATCGCGCTGCAATTGCCGATCTTGCAAACAAGGTGCAGTTCGACATTCTCGTGAACAATGCCGGCGTCGACAGGCCGAAGAAGTTCCTTCAGGCTGATGCGGAGGATATCGACCTTTTGATCGATGTGAATCTCCGTGCCGTTCTCCACATCTGCCGGCTGATTGTTCCGGGCATGGTGGAGCGTGATCGTGGGCATGTCGTCAATATCTCGTCCATCGCCGGAAACTATAATTTCGGCGGCAACTCGACCTATCATGCCGTTAAAGCTGGTGTCGCCATGCTTTCGAACCAGTTGAGGCTGGATGCATTCGGCAGACGCGTCCGCGTAACGGAGATCTGCCCCGGCCGCGTGGCGACGGATATCTTCACTCACGTTCACGGCAACGATCCGAGCGTGCGCGAGCGCTTCATCGATGGTTTCGAGTTGCCGAAAGCGGAAGATATTGCCGACGCGATAGCCTTTGCCGTTGCCGCGCCAGTTTCCATGAATATCGGCCATATGGAAATCACCCCGACATTGCAGGTTATGGGCGGACTTCAGACGGCCAAACCGCAGACTGGGGCGCAAGCTGACGCAGCGAAGGAACAAAAGCCGTGAGCGGTTTCGACCTGTCGGCAATCCTGAGCGACCCGCAGTATATTGCAATGCTCTGGCACGGATTGCAGATGACCTTCGTCATCTTTATCGGGTCCTGGTCTCTCGCGATGACGCTTGCGCTGGTCCTGTTATGCGTGCGGTTTTCATCGTCGCGTTTTGCTGATCGCGCCGTGGCGGCCTATGTTTCCTACCACCGCAATGTGCCCACACTCGTGCAATTGATGCTGTGGTACTTCGGGATATTCACGCTCCTGCCTTCAGGTTTGACGGACTGGCTGATCGGTCACAATGCCGAAGCGATCTTTGCCGTGGTGGGTCTTGGTCTCTGTCAGGCAGCCTATTTCAGTGAGGATCTGCGTTCAGGCCTGCGCTCCGTCAGCCCGGGACAGATGGAAGCGGCCAAGGCATTGGGCCACGGTTATCTCTCCGCGATGCGCTTCATCATCATGCCGCAAGGCGTGCGCAATGCCCTGCCGCCGCTCATCAATCACAGTGTCTCCTTGTTCAAGAACAGCAGCCTCGCCCTCATTATCGGCGCTTCCGAATTGACGCATGCCATCAAGGAAATTGAAAATCTCAGCTTCCAGACCTTCGAGATCTATCTTGTCGGAACCGTTCTGTACCTCTTCTTCTCGCTGTTGATCATGGGTGCCGGTGCGTATCTTTCGATGCGCCTTGATCCGGCGTGGAGGGCACGCGGATGATCGGCGACATGATTACCATCGTTCATGACAACTGGTTGCTGCTGCTGATCGGGCAATATCCGAACGGCCCGCTTGGAGGGCTTGCGAACACGATCATCCTGTCTGCCCTTGCCATCGCACTGGCCTTTCCTGTCAGCATCCTTATGGCGATGGCGCGCCTGTCCAAGTGGCGGCTCCTGCGGTGGCCGGTAACGGGGCTGGTCTATGTCACGCGCGGCGTGCCTTTGCTCATGCTCATCCTTTGGAGTTATTTCCTCGTTCCGCTCTGGACCGGCGCAGACGTGCCGAGCTTCGTCATCATGTTAACGACGCTTGTCATCTATCAGGGCGCATTTCTCAGCGAAGTCGTAAGAGCGGGTATTGTCGCTCTTGGTGCGGGGCAGATGGATGCGGCGAGAGCGCTTGGCCACAGCTATCTCGGTGCAATGCGCTTCATCATCTTGCCGCAGGCGCTTTACAACATGATCCCCAGCATGATCTCGACATTCGTCGCCACGATCAAGGATACGACGCTCGGTTACGTCATCAACGTACCCGACCTCACCTTTGCGGCAAGTCAGGTCAATAATCAGCTTCTGACCCAACCATTCCAGGTCTTCCTCATCCTCGCGGTTGTCTACTACGCCATTTGCTGGAGCTTGACGTATCTCGCAAATGCCGTCGAGCGGCGTATCGCCAAACGCCGTGCCGGTGTGGTCGGTCGCCGGCAACAGGCATTGCAGGCGCAGGCGAAAATCATAACGGAGCAGCCATGACAAACACGGCATCATCAACACAGCAGACCATCCGCATTTCCAATGTCTGCAAGAGTTATGGCGACTACGAGGTTTTGAAGAATGTCGACGCCGAAGTCGCGCGGGGCGAGGTTATCGTCATCTGCGGCCCTTCCGGCTCCGGCAAATCCACATTGATCCGTACCGTCAATCGTCTCGAAGAGATCAACAGCGGATCCATCACGCTCGATGGGCAGGATATTCACGCGGCAACCAAGACAAAGGAACTCAATCTTCTGCGCAGCAGAGTTGGTTTTGTGTTCCAGAATTTCAATCTCTTTCCGCACCTGTCTGTTGTCGAAAATGTCACGATTTCCCCGATCCGGGTGAAAGGCGTCGCACCTGATGTTGCCCGCCAGAAAGCTTTGAAGCTTCTGGATCGGGTAGGCCTATCCGACAAGGCCGGCGCCTATCCGGGGCAATTGTCCGGCGGTCAGCAGCAGCGCGTGGCAATTGCGCGTGCGCTGGCCATGGAGCCGCCCGTCATGTTGTTCGATGAACCGACAAGCGCTCTCGACCCGGAAATGGTTGGAGAGGTGCTGGCCGTCATGAAGGGGCTCGCGGCAGAGGGCATGACCATGCTTTGCGTGACCCACGAAATGGGCTTTGCCCGTGAAGTTGCCGACCGCATCTGGTTCATCGACGCCGGCGAAATTCTCGAAAAAGCGACGCCGGAAGAGTTTTTTACAGCACCACGCCATCCGCGCGCGCAGCGGTTCCTTTCCGATCTGCGCCACTGATACCAATCAATCATAAGAGGAGAACTGACCATGAACTGGAAATGCCTGACACTTACCGTTGCACTGGCTGGAACCGCTCTCGCGTCACCAGCGGCGGCTGATCAACTCGATACGATCATGGCGAACAAGGTGCTTCGTTGCGCAACCTTTGCTGATGTCGTGCCATTCGCGGCACCCGATCCGAAGACCCGTGAAATGGCCGGTTTTGACGTTGATCTTTGCAACGCGATCGCCAAGGAACTGGGCGTGAAGGCCGAAGTCAAACCGGTGTCGGTGGAAGCCCGTGTGCCGGAAGTCAAGCTTGGCCGCGTCGATATCACCGTCGCCAATCTCGCCTACACACAAAGCCGCGCCGAGCAGATTCAGTTCAGCGATCCCTATTATCTCGCCAAGGAAATGCTGATCGTGCCCGTTGATGATGCCGGCAAGAAGAAGTCGGATTACGAGGGCCAGCGTGTCGCCTCCACCAAGGGCTCAACCTCTGAAATGTCTATCAAGCTCAACAAGTCCGAGCCGCTGACCTTCCAGGATACTGCCTCTGCCTATCTTGCCGTTCAGCAGGGCAAGGCGCGGGGTATGGTGGCCAACACCATGACCACCACCAAGTTCGTCAATGAATCGAAGACCAAGGGCAAACCGATGCGCATGATCGAGGAGCCTATGCTCTATCAGCCGATCGGTGTCGGCATGGCAAAGGACAATCCTGCCCTCACAGCGAAGATCAATGAAGTGCTACGCACACTTGACGCCTCCGGCGAGATAAACAAAATCTGGGACAAGTGGCTTGGCCCGAATACCGAATACAAAATGACCCGTACGGACAAGGTCGTCCCGCTCTCCGAGCTGAAATTCGACCCGATCCCCTGATCCCGCCTGGCTTCAAGCCACGGCAACGATTGACACATGACAATTAAACTCAATGCGAGTGGCGGGACGTTCCCGCCGCCAGCCTTACCGTGGGAGGTTTTATGATCCACATTAAAGATATAGCAGAACGGCCAAGCAAGGCAGACATCGAAGCCCTTTCGAAGTTTTCGCCGGCAACCATCCACGAGGCACAGGGTCGAAGAGGCGCACTTTCCTCCCGCATCAAGCCTGTCGACTACCGCATGAAACTGTGTGGTCCCGCTTTTACCGTCAAATGCGCGCCGCGTGACAACATCATGTTGCAGCTGGCCATTAATTACGCCAAGCCCGGCGACATCATCGTGGTTTCAGCTGGTGAGTACGAAGAGGCTGGTTCCTTTGGCGACGTGCTGGCAAATGCCTGCCTTGCAAAGGGGATCGGTGGTCTGGTGACGGATACCGGTGTGCGTGACACCTTGCAGCTTCGAGACCTTGGCTTCCCTGTGTTCTCGTTCAGCGTCTGCATCAAGGGTACCGTCAAGGAAACGATTGCCGCAGTAAACGATACGATCATCATTGGCGATGAGATCGTCAATCCCGGCGACATCATTGTTGGCGATGCGGACGGTTTGGTGGTTGTGCGTCGTGCGGACGCTCAGGAATCGGCACGTCTTTCGCAAATTCGCGAAGATGCTGAAGCGGGCTTTATTGAAGCTTACAAGCAGGGCAAATCCGTTATCGAAGTCAGCAATCTGGAGCCCGTCCTGAAGGCAAAGGGGCTTGTCGTCGATATCTGATTTTTGTGTGGTGCAGCGAGGCGCGTTTGGCGTTTTTGGACTTTTAAAACCGTCGCAACCATAGCTACATCAATGCAAACAAAAGCCCTCCCCCCGCGGAGGGCTTTTGGCTTCACGTCTGACGAGACCATCGAGCTCCAGGAAGCCCCAAGGGTGGCCCTTCTTGCGCGCTGCGTGGCCAAGGATCCAGTATCGGCGGATCGCGGTTTTTTATGCGTTCCGAGCTATGAAGATACGTCCGATCGTGTTGAGCAGAATCTGCGCAGCCAGAATGGCGGTTGAGCCGGTGTGATCGTAATCAGGCGCGACCTCGACCAGATCAATACCGACGATCTCGCCACGCTTTGCAAGACCTGCAATCAGTTCCAGTACCTCGTAATAGATGAAGCCGCCATGGCTCGGGGTCCCGGTTCCTGGCGCGATGGACGGGTCGAAGCCATCGATATCGATCGAAAGATAATAGCGCTTGCCCGCGGGGATGCGCTCCACTACGGCGTCCACGCCGAGTTTGCGGATCTGGCGCACGGAGAGAATATCCGAGCCCTGGGAGCGGGCATAGTCGTATCCTTCCTTTGCGGTGGAGGAGACGTTGCGGATACCGAGCTGGGTCATTCCGGTGACCCACGGTTTTTCCGAGGCGCGGCGCATGGGGCTGCCATGTCCGAAGCGGACGCCGTGACGCTCATCGACGAAATCCAGATGCGCGTCGATCTGCACCAGATGGATCGGCTCCTGATCGCTGAAGGCATTGATGCAGGGGATGTTGATGGAGTGGTCTCCGCCAAGCACCACAGGCAGTGCGCCGGCTTTAAGGATCTTGCGGACGCCGAACTCGATATTCGCGTGGCTGTTCACCGTATCGGTATGAACAATGTCGGCGTCGCCTATATCGACGATCTTCACGCCTTCCAGATATGTGACGTCGTCCTCGTGATCGTAGGCGCCTGCGTGGCCGAAGGAAAACAGGGTGGAGGCCTCACGGATGCTGCGCGGCCCGAAGCGGGCGCCGGGGCGCCATTGCGTCCCAAAATCGAACGGGGCACCGAGAACCGCAACATCCGCGTCGATCGCGTCCCAGTTTTCGACGTAGGGACTTTTGGCAAAGGTGGAAATACCGACGAATGGCAGGTTCAATCGTCCGCCGTCATAGCCGTGGGCAGTCATGGAGATGTCCTTTCAGATATCAAAGTGCGCGCTCGCGCCAGGTTTGCAGAAATTGGGAAAGGCGTTCGCTCTTCGGATTACTGAAAAGCGTCTGCGGCGCGCCTTCCTCAACGATCTTGCCGTCATCCATGAAGACGACACGGTTGGCCGCATGCGCGGCAAAACCCATTTCGTGCGTGACGATGACCATGGTCATTCCTTCCGCCGCGAGCGTCTTCATGACGGAAAGCACTTCACCGACAAGTTCGGGATCGAGTGCCGAGGTCGGCTCGTCGAACAGCATGGCGCGAGGGTTCACCGCCAGTGCGCGGGCGATGGCGACGCGTTGCTTCTGCCCACCGGACAGGCCGTCGGGTCGGCGGTCAGCGAAAGCGGCAAGCCCGACTTTATCCAGCATGGCGCGGCCGCGCTTTATCGCTTCGGCCTGGGGAAGACCATGGACGAGCCTGAGCGCCAATGTCACGTTTTTGATGACGCTCATATGCGGCCACAGATGAAAGTGCTGAAAGACCATTCCAAGCGGGCGGCGCGTCTCTGCCAGTTCTTTCGGACCGGCGCGTTCGCGGCCAAGCGGGGTTTCACGCCAGCCGATCAGGCGGCCGAAGACATCGACATCACCCGCGTCATAGGGATCGAGAAATGCAAGCGAGCGCAGAAGCGTGCTCTTGCCCGATCCCGAAGGTCCGATGATGCACAGGACATCACCCATATGAATGTCGAGATCGATGCCTTTCAGAACGGTCTTGTCACCGAACCTTTTCTCCAGGCCGCGCGCGGAAATAACAACTGTTCGTTCGCTCATGTCAGGAGCCTTCGGTGGAAAGGCGGCGTTCGAGATAGAGGCCGAGCCGCGACAGGATTTCGACGATTGCCCAGTAGAGCAGGGCAATGGTGAGATAAGGGGTTACGACCGCGAAGGTGATCGAGCTGATCGTACCGGCGACCTTGGTCAGCTCGCTGAGCGTGATGACGGACAGAACGGCGGATTCCTTGACAAGATTAATGGCCTGGCCGACCGAAGCCGGCAGTGTCAGTGCCAGCGCCTGCGGCATCTGGATGTGGAGAAAGGTGTCGCCGACGGTAATGCCCAGCATTCCCGCCGCTTCGATCTCGCCTCTTGGAACGGCATTGAAACCGGCGCGGAAAATCTCCGCAAAGGGGCCAGCGCCATAGAGGCCGAGACCGACGATGCCGGCGGCATAGGGGCTGAGGATCAGCCCCAATTGCGGGCCGCCATAATAGAAAAGAAACAGGATCAGCGCGAGCGGCGCGCCGCGGGCAAACTCCACATAAAGCCTTACCGGCAGGGAGATGGCCATGTACCGCGACCGTAGCGCCGCAGCCAGCACGATACCAATGATGACGGCCAGTGCGATACCCGCAATGGAAACTGTCAGTGTTGTGAACAACCCGGCCGCATAGAGAGGAATATCGTTCAGGAAGCCGGAAATCATCGCGTCGCTCCCTTTGTGAGGTGCCGTTCGACAAGGAGGCCTATTCCCGCAAGCAGCGCTCCAACAGCGACATAAAGCAGGAGAGCCGAGAGATAGGCGTCGAGTGGCCGGAAGGTGGTGGCTGCATATTGCTGGGCACGGCGCGTCAAGTCGGTGACGGCGATGACCGAAACGAGTGAGGAGTTCTTCACGAGAGCCTGTATCTCGCCGACAAGTGCCGGCAACATGGTTCTGAAGGCCTGAGGCACTTCAATGTGCAGGAATGTACGACCTGCGGAAAGGCCGAGCATGGCGGCGGCTTCCCGCTCTCCCTTTGGAATGGATTGCAGGCCTGCCCTGTATATCTCCGACTGGAAGGCGGCTGTGTTTAGCGCCAGCGCCAAAGTTGCGGCAGCAACCGGCGTCAGATCCAGCCCCAGAAGTGGCAGGACGTAGAAGACGATCAGCAGCTGGACTAGAATGGGCGTGCCTCGCCAGAAGGAGATGTAGAGACCGGATGCCAGGCGGGGCAGGCGGCCGCTGCGACCGCAGGCCGCGAGGAGAAGGGCCAGCGGCGCTCCCAGGAGAAGCGCCGAAAGGCTGACGGTCAGCGTGGTGAAGAGGCCGTCCAGAAGAACCGGCCAGATGGCAAAAGATATCTTGTCCATGACCGGTTCGACCTGCCGGTCACTCAGTCGCCGGCAGAGTGGCGGGCAGCTCCATCTGCGCGCCGAACCATTTCTTCTGGAATTCGGCCAGTTTGCCGGATGCATTGAGCTTTGCCAATTCACTGTCCATGAAGGCATTTAGCGTCGCACTGTCAGTATCGTTGCGGCCCGCCCATGAGAAATAGGTCTTCGGTCCGAAGGTCGGCAGAACGACTTCAAAAGCATCCGGCCGCTGGCGTGCAGCTTCCAGAAGGTTTGGAAGCGAGTTGACGACGGCGCGCAGGCGCCCGGCACCGAGGTCGGCATAAGCTTCCGAGAAATCCGTGTAGCTGGAGACCGTCGTGGCATCCTTGCCGGCGGCCTTCAGTTTGGCGGAAAACGTCTCAAGCGCCTTGAGCTGCGCAGAGCCCGCCTGCGAGCCGACGGGCTTACCCGCGATATCTTCCGGCTTGGAGATCTCGGCATCGCCCTTGCGTTTCAGGATTGCCATCGTCGCATCGGCAACGGGTGCTGAGAGCTTGTAGGCCTTCATGCGTTCCGGAGTCACGGTGACCGAGGTCACGACGTAATCGAAGCGGCTGGCGGCAAGGCCTGGCAGGATGCCCTGCCAGGGCAGATCGAGACGCTTCAGCTCAACGCCCGGCAAGGCTTTCATGACTTCTTGCATGATGTCAGCGGAATAACCGACGATCTTGCCGTCCTCGACAAATTCGAACGGCGCAAACCGGGCCTCGGTTGCGACAGTGAAAACCTTATCGGCCTTGATCTTTTCCAGAAGATCGGCGGCATGGGCGGATGCGCCGAGGCTGACGGCGAAAGCTGCGCAGAGCGTGAGAGATTTCAGAGTGGGCAGGTTTTGCATGGTTTCGTTCCCTTATTGGTTTGTGATTGGGGAGGAGGAAACCATGGACATTATTCCAGAAAAATAGGAAACTGATGGAGTTTATATTTGTAAAATTGATGTAACGGTCCCCATGCAGCTCGCGCAATCCGACCTTCGTTCTCTCGCCGTCTTCCGCGCCGTCGTGGAGCACAAGAGTTTTCTCGGCGCGCAAATCACGCTCGGGCTGAGCCAGTCCGCTGTCAGTTTCCATATCAAGGCGCTGGAAGACAGGCTCGGTTTCAAGCTGTGTCGGCGAGGGCGATCCGGTTTTGAATTGACGGATCGCGGCGCGCTCGTGCATGAGCGTTCGAAAGTGCTGTTCCTGGCGCTGAACGCCTTCGAAAGCGATATCGGTACGCTCAAGAACCGTATTACCGGTACGTTGCGACTGGGACTTGTGGACAACACGATTACCGATCACGACCTGCCCATTCACCGCATCATCGCCCGCATCAGCGAAAAGGCGCCGGAAGCACGTATCGAGCTGGTGATCGACACGCCGGACGCCCTGTTGTCGGAAATTGCCAATGGCGGCCTCGACATCGCACTTTTACCGGAAACGCTGCCGTATCAGGGCCTGAAGCTTTCGCGCTTCAGGGAAGAGGCGCATTCACTGTATTGCGCGAAGGGACACCAGCTCTTTCATCTTCCCGATGCCGAACTTTCCGTCGAGCGCATCGAATCCTTCGATTTTGTCGTGCGGCCCTATGCCAATATGCGTGAGCTGCAATATTTTCCGCAGGCACGGGCGCGCGCTTCGGCCTCCAACATGGAGGCTCAGGCGATGTTCGTGATGTCCGGCCACTATGTTGGGTATCTGCCTGATCATTATGCAGATGATTGGGTCCAGAAAGGAATTTTCCGGCCGTTGATGGCAGCAAAGACCCGTATCCAGTCCACCTTCGTTATTGCCACGCGGTCCGCTGAAAAGCCTTCGACGGTGCTCGATTTCTTCATTCGCGAACTCGCCGGTTTCGCATCAGAGGCGTTTCACAAGAACGCGCGCAAGGCGTAGAGCATACGCCGCTGATAGCCCGGTCGCCGCGAACGCCTACGTATGTTCCAGGGGGCAAGTGTGATCTCGGAAGAAATTGCCTTGCCGATGGCATCGCCGTTCGCTATCCATACTTCAATAATTCAAGGATTATTGAAGTATGGACCAGCATCAGGCTCTTTCGGCATTTGCTGCCCTCTCTCAGGAGACGCGCCTCGCGATCGTTCGAGCACTTGTCGTTGCCGGTCCTGACGGACTGGCCGCCGGTGCAATCGCCGAGCGCATGGGCGTCTCGGCAACGAACGTGTCGTTTCATCTCAAGGAACTGGAGCGGTCTGGCCTGGTCTCGCAACGACGAATATCGAGGTCTATCCTTTACAGCGCCAGCTACGACACTTTGGCCGAGCTTGTGAAATTCCTGGTAGAAGACTGTTGTGCTGAACATCCGGCGATTCTGGAGAATGTCGAGCGAAGCGATGGATGCGCCAGTCCGGCCGGCACTTCCTCCGGTGGGGGCAATATCATTGCATAATTCGAAAGTACCTGCTGGCATCGTCTCAGCGCTTGGCCTCACGCAGATCATCGGTTACGGCACTCTCTATTACAGTTTCAGTATTCTTGCGCCCGGCATGGCGGAAGACCTCGGCCTGACATTGGCGGAGGTATTTGGCGTCTTCTCGGTGTCGCTATTCATCGGAGGTCTGTCGGCAACCTATATCGGCAGGCAGATGGATAGGATCGGAGCCGCCACGGTGATGACGGTTGGCTCAGCCCTTGCGGCCTTGATGCTGTCGCTCTGTGCCTGGTCACCGTCAGTCGCAATCTTCGCCGTTGCCATCATCCTGCTCGAGGTATCGTCCGGAATGGTGCAGTATCAGGCCGCATTCGCGACGCTGGTCGAAAGCGATCCCAGAACCGCCGCCCGCAGCATCACCTACCTCACGCTGATCGGCGGGTTCGCATCGACGATCTTCTGGCCGATCTCGGCCGCGCTTTCCGAATGGATGTCGTGGCGTGAGATCTATCTGGTCTTTGCAGCGCTGAACCTGTTCCTTTGCATGCCTCTACACGTCTGGATCATGCGCGTCGGCAAGACCAGACCGAATGCGGATGCGGCTGTCCCTCGCGAAGCCATAATCGGAGCAATCCCCCACGATGCGCGCCGCCGAAGCATGATCATGGTGTCGTTCGCCTTCGCGCTTCTCGGATTTACGCTTGCCGCGATCCTCGCGCACATGGTGCCGATGCTCGGTTCCATCGGGCTAGGTGGCGCGGCAGTAGTTATAGGATCTCTGTTCGGTCCGGCACAGGTCGCAAGCCGCCTGATCAACATGGTCTTCGGAAAGAACCTGTCGCCGCCAGCGCTCGCCGTCCTGTCGGCGGTGCTGATTGTGTTCGGCATCCTGATCTTGCTGGCAACGCGAGACTGGCTACCGGGGGCAGTCGCGTTCGCAATCTGCCTCGGGCTTGGGTCAGGCATCAACAGCATCGCGCAGGGTAGCCTGCCACTCTATCTGTTCGGATCGGAAGGGTATGGCGCGATCACGGGCAAGATGGCGGCAGCTCGACTGGCGCTCGGAGCCGGGGCACCCTTCGCGTTCGCGGCGTCCATGGAAAACTTTGGCCTGAGCCTGTCACTCATTGGAAACGCATGTCTCGGCGCGGTCAGCATCACGGCATTCGTTGCGGTGGCAGCATCCTGTCGGCGGCCAGCCACCGCAACAACCTAGGTCGTCAGATCGATTTCAGGGAGACCCGCTTCTCCAACTCGACCGCTTCTTCCTTCCGCTCGCTGTAGCGGTCGGTCAAATAGGCCGAGGCATCGCGGGTCACGATGGTGAACTTAACCAGCTCCTCGCAGACATCCACCACCCGGTCGTAATAGGGAGACGGCTTCATCCGTCCGTTAGCATCGAACTCCTGATACGCCCTTGCGACCGACGACTGGTTGGGGATGGTGATCATCCGCATCCATCGCCCGAGGATACGCATCTGGTTCACAGCATTGAAGGACTGGCTGCCGCCGGAAACCTCCATGACGGCGAGCGTCTTGCCCTGTGTCGGGCGAACAGATCCGAGCGAGAGAGGAATCCAGTCTATCTGCGACTTCATGATGCCGGTCATCGCGCCGTGGCGCTCGGGACTTACCCAAACCTGCCCTTCCGACCATTGCGAGAGCTCACGCAATTCCTGCACCTTCGGGTGGCTCACGGGTGCTTCGTCGGGCAAAGGCAGGCCCTTCGGATCGAATATCCGAACTTCGCATCCAAGCCGTTCGAGCAGCCGCCCTGCTTCGAAGGCAAGCAAACGACTGTAGGACACCTCGCGTAGCGAACCGTAGAGGATCAGAATGCGGGGCTTATGTGTCGAAAAGGCCGGACGCAGAGCATCGAGATCAATCGCGTGCAGGTGCTGGCCCTCAAGTGCGGGGAATGTGTCAGGCAATGCGCTTTCCTTCATCATCGAGGACCTGTTCGCCGTCTTCTTTGGTAAACGGCCCCTTGAATGCGTCTGCCGGAAGTATATCCAGAACCACTTCCGAGGGGCGCGACAACCGCGTACCCATTGGGGTGATGACGAATGGCCGGTTGATCAGGATTGGCGTCTCGAGCATGGCATCGATCAACTGGTCATCGGTCAGTTCAGGATATCCAAGCCCAAGCACCGTATAGGGCGTGCCCTTCTCGCGGATCGCCTCGCGGACGGTCAGCCCGGCGTCGGCGATCATCTTGACGAGTTGCTCGCGGCTCGGCGGGGTTTTCAGATACTCGATCACAGTGGGTTGAATACCGGCGTGCTCAATGAGTGCGAGGGTGTTGCGCGAAGTGCCGCAATCCGGGTTGTGATAGATGGTGACGTCCATGCTCATTGCCTTTCGGTAATTGTGTTTCGGGAAACGGCTGGGGCCGCCTCGTACCAATCCTTCGAGCGGTTCACGATCCAGACGACCGAGAGCATGACCGGAACCTCGATGAGGACACCGACAACGGTTGCCAGTGCTGCGCCTGATTGAAAACCGAACAGGCTGATAGCGGCCGCAACCGCGAGTTCGAAGAAATTGCTTGCACCGATCAGTGCCGACGGACCGGCAATGCAGTGCCGTTCGCCGCTCATCCGGTTCAGAAGATAGGCGAGCCCGGAGTTCAGATAGACCTGGATAAGGATGGGGATTGCAAGCAAGCCGATGACGGCTGGTTGGGCGATAATCTGCTCGCCTTGGAAGGCGAAGAGAAGAACCAGTGTTGCAAGCAGCGCTACCAGCGAAATCGGCTGCAGCCTTGCGAGAATGCGATCGAGCATCCGTGACGTTCCGTCCGCCATGAGCCGGTGCCGGATGAACTGCGCGAGGAAGACGGGCACGACGATATAGAGGGCAACGGAGAGGACGAGCGTGTCCCACGGAACGGTGATTGCGGACAGGCCAAGCAAAAGGCCGACAATGGGAGCAAAGGCGATGACCATGATCGCATCGTTGAGTGCGACCTGCGAGAGCGTGAATAGTGGTTCGCCGCGTGTCAGGTTAGACCACACAAAGACCATGGCAGTGCAGGGCGCTGCGGCAAGAATGATCAGTCCCGCAATATAGGAGTCGATCTGGTCAGCGGGAAGATAGGGGCGGAACAGCCAGCCGATGAAGAGCCAGCCCAGCAACGCCATCGAGAACGGCTTGACGGCCCAGTTGATGAACAGCGTGACGCCGATACCCCGCCAGTAGGTGCCGACCTGCGTGAGAGAGCGGAAATCGATCTTCAGCAGCATCGGAATGATCATCAGCCAGATCAGGATTGCGACCGGGATATTCACCTTGGCAATCTCGGCCGCGCCAAAGAGCTGGAAGACGCCGGGCAGCAAATGGCCGAGGGCGACACCGACGATGATGCACAGAAACACCCAGACGGTTAGGTAACGTTCAAATGTGGACATCAGGCGGACTTTCCCGCGTGTGGAGTGCAGCAGGGCGTCAACTCGGCGATCAGCGGAGCGCAAAGCTCTGCCGATCCACCACAACAATCCTTCAGGAGAAACAGCGTCATGTCGCGAAGCTGTTCTATCTGCGCGCGATACATGATGATTCTGCTCTGGCGTTGCGATGATACGAGGCCCGCGCGTGACAGAACATTGAGATGCGCGGACATGGTGTTTTGCGGCACCACCAGCGCGCGCGCGATGTCACCCGCCGGCAAGCCTTCCGGTGCGTGCCGCACAAGCAGCCGAAAAGTTTCGAGACGGGTTGGCTGCGCAAGCGCCGCCAAAGCGAGAATAGCCTGTTCTTGTTCCATATATCCAGATTAATGGAAATATAGGCATAGTCAATGTGTTTTTGCGGGTGTTACCAAACACCACAAACTCCAGGGGATCATTTTACGAATATCGACAGAAACCCATTTCGGGCCGGTTTTTAGTGCGGGAAAATCGTCGGCCCAGTCGCTTCGGCGACTTGGTATTATTGTACATGCGAGTCCGCCTGCATGAGTGGGACGCCACCCATGCAGGCTTGCTTCAAGGCATTGCCGACGAAACCGGCAAGCGTTCTGTTCGACTCACGCGCCCGAACGGTCTCTCTGTTCGCGCCATACGGCGAAAGCCTTCTGGTGTTCGTCCTTCGTGCAGGGATAAAGACCGATGATGGTTGCGCCGCCCTTCACCTGTTCGACCACGAAATCCTCGTAAGCGGTCATTTCCACCGCTTCTGTCGCGATTTCGTCGGCAATTCCGGCGGGGATGACGATGACGCAATCCGCATCACCGACAATGATATCCCCGGGGAAAATCGGGGCATCGCCGCAGCCGATCGGTCCGTTGATTTCAATTGCTTCGTGTTTCGTGAGGTTTGTAGGGCTGGATGGTCGGGTGTGGTAGGCTGGAATATCCAGCTCCGCAATCGTCGCAGCATCGCGGAAACCGCCATCCGTAACGACGCCGGCAGCACCGCGCACCATCAGGCGGGTGATAAGAATATCACCAGCAGATGCGGCGCTCGGGTCTTTGCGGCTGTCCATGACCAGTACGTGGCCGGGCGGGCAGGTCTCAATGGCGACGCGCTGGGGATGTGCTGGGTTGCGGAATTCCACCAGCTGGTTGCGGTCTTCGCGGGCGGGCATGTAACGCAGCGTGAATGCAGGCCCGACCATGTTCGCGCCCTTGTGGCCAAGCGGGTGGACGCCCTGAATGACCTGGTTGCGCAGGCCGCGCTTGTAGAGTGCGGTTGCGAGGGTGGCGACGGAAACCGTCATCAATTTTTCCCTGGTTTCTGTATTCATCTTATTCTCCTCGAATAGCGTGAGTGTCTGCACATCAGTTTTTGTGGATCGGTTCGTCTATGAAAACGCCGCCCTGGTATTTCGCGATTGCGGCATCCGGATCAGGGCGAGGGACATCCCGTTCGATATCGGCCCGGAAGCGTGCGGCATTATCCCGCCGCTGCCAGCCGAGAAAATCGACGTGGGAATTATCCCACCAGCTGTCGTCATTGGCAGAGACGCCCCAGATGACCAGGCAACCGAGTTTTGGCGCGTGAAATACGGCCTCTACCAGGGAGACCAGATCGTCATGGCTGAGCCAGGTGGATAACATGCGCCAGTTGGTGGGCTTCTCTTCGCAGGAGCCAATGCGGACGATGGCCGTTTCCTGTCCGAATTTGGAATGGTAGAGGCTCGCCATTGCCTCGCCGAAAATCTTCGAGACGCCGTAAAGGCCATCCGGCAAAAACGGCGTCTGCGGCGATAGCTGCTCACCCTGCGGATAATATCCGATGGTGTGGTTGCTGGAGGCAAACAGGATGCGTGGCATGCCAGCAAGCCTTGCTGCCTCGTAAAGATTATAGACACCGCGCAGATTGGCGGCCTCGATGGGATCGTAAGCCTTTTCGACGGAGATGCCGCCGAGATGGACGATGCCGTCGCAATCCTTCACCAGCGCATGGACGGCGCCACCGTCCTCCAGAGAGCAGCGGATGATCTCTTCATTCGCTGCCGCCGCACCCATATCAACCACATCTGAAAGGCGGATGATCTCCGCGAGGTGGCCGAGCCTGCCGCGCAACATGCTGCCCAGCTTGCCGCCGGCGCCCGTAATCAGCAAACGTTTCATCATTTTGCGCGCTCCCGTCTCAGAATATGTCGGGTTCGCCAGCGGTGCGGCCGAAATCCGTCTGCAGGAAATCGAAATCGCATCCGGCATCCGCCTGGGTAACGTGTTTCGAGAAGATGTAGCCATAACCACGCTCGTAACGCGGCGGCGGCGCCTGCCATGCGGCCCGACGCTGGGCGATCTCCTCTTCGCTGACCAGCATGTCGAGACGGCGCTGGGGCAGATCGAGCCGCACGATATCGCCGGTCTTCAGCAGGGCAAGCGGCCCGCCGACGAAGCTTTCCGGCGCGACATGAAGAACGCAGGCGCCATAGGAGGTGCCGGACATGCGGGCATCGGAGATGCGCACCATATCGCGGTGACCCTTCTTGATCAGCGCCTTGGGGATGGGCAACATGCCCCATTCGGGAAAGCCTGGGCCGCCAAGCGGGCCCGCATTACGCAGAACCAGAACGTGATCGGGCGTCACATCCAGATTTTCATCGTCGATTGCCGCCTTCATCTCGGGGTAGCTATCGAAGACCAGCGCCGGACCTTCATGGAAATGGAGTTTCGGATCGCAGGCGGCGGGCTTGATCACAGCACCATCCGGGCAGAGATTGCCGCGTAGAACGGCAAGCGATCCTTCAGCGTAAACAGGGTTATCCAGCGAGCGGATGACGTCGTCATTATAGACCCGCGCGCCTTCGAGGTTTTCGCCCATGCTGCGGCCGGTAACGGTGAGCACGGAACAGTCCAGACGGCTTTCGATCTGCTTCATCAGGGCTCGCAGACCGCCCGCATAATAAAAATCCTCCATCAGGTAATCTTTGCCGGAGGGGCGGACATTGGCGATAAGCGGCGTCACGCGGCCGAGTTCGTCCAGCTCGTCCAGCGTCATCGGTACACCGGCGCGGCGCGCCATGGCAATCAGATGCACGACGGCATTGGTGGAACAACCGGTCGCCATGGCAACGATGGCCGCATTCCGAAACGCGGCCGCAGTAAGAATACGATCCGGGGTCAGCTCCTCGGCCACCATTTCCACAATGCGACGGCCACAGCCTGCCGACATGCGCTGGTGTTCGGCGTCCACCGCCGGGATGGAGGAAGCGCCGGGCAAAGTGAGACCGAGCGCATCGGTGATTGCCGTCATGGTCGATGCCGTACCCATGGTCATGCAGACGCCGGCGGAGCGGGCAATGCCGCCCTGCACGCCGCGCCATTCTTCATCGGTCACGTTACCGGCCCGGCGTTCGTCCCAGTATTTCCAGGCATCGGAGCCGGAGCCCAGCACCTTGCCGGCATAGTTGCCGCGCAGCATCGGCCCGGCTGGAAGATAGATCATCGGCACGCCGGCCGAGATCGCTCCCATGACGAGGCCGGGGGTGGTCTTGTCGCAACCACCCATCAGCACCACGCCATCCAGCGGATGCGAACGGATCATTTCCTCCGTCTCCATGGCGAGCATGTTGCGATAGAGCATGGAGGTCGGCTTGGTGAAACTCTCATCGACCGAAAGCGAGGGCATCTCGACCGGGAAGCCACCTGCCTGTAGAACGCCGCGCTTCACATCCTTCACACGTTCGGGAAAATGCGAGTGACAGGTATTCAGCTCCGACCAAGTGTTGAGAATGCCGATGACGGGCTTGCCGGCAAAATCCTCCTCCGAATAGCCAAGCTGCATCATGCGTGAGCGGTGGCCGAAACTGCGCAGATCGTCGGGCGCGAACCAGCGGGAGGAACGGAGTTTTTTGTCGGTCATGTCAAAGGTCCTGCTTTACGGGGGCGTGGCGACGGAGGCTTAGTCCTGCTTCAGCGTAAGCCCGCTTTTCGTATCGAAGAGGTGGATATGTTGGAGCGGCGCCGACATGCGGATGACTTCGCCAGCTGATGTCGATGTCTGCCCCGCAAGATGCAGGGTGACGTGGCTGCCGTCACCGAGGTTGCCATAGAGATAGGATTCCCCGCCGAGCTGCTCTGCCGTGCGCACGGACATGGTCACCGCACCATCCGGTGTGGGCTGCACATGGTTGGGGCGAATGCCGAGCGTGACCCTCTGGCCGGGTGCGTAGGAAAAGCCGCTCTGCGGCAACGGGATCAATTCGCCGGTCGCGATTTTAAGGGACGGCTGACCTTCTGCTACTACTTCGCCGGCGAAGAAGTTCATCTTCGGCGAACCGATGAAGCCTGCTACGAAAAGGTTTGCGGGGCGATTATAAAGATCGAGGGGAACGCCGAACTGCTCGAGCTTTCCGGCGCGCAGCACGGCAATCTTGTCGGCCATCGTCATGGCCTCGACCTGATCGTGGGTCACATAGATCATGGTATTGCCAAGACGCCGATGCAGGCTGGAAATCTCGCCGCGCATATCCACGCGCAGTTCCGCATCGAGGTTCGACAGCGGCTCGTCAAACAGGAAAACCCGCGGTTCGCGCACGACAGCGCGACCGATCGCGACGCGCTGTCGCTGGCCGCCCGACAGATCCTTCGGCCGCCGCTCAAGCAGCTGGTCGATCTGCAGCATCTTGGACACCTGTGAGACCTTCTCGACGATGTCTTTTCTCGGAGTGCCGATGTTTTCCAGGCCGAAGGACAGGTTTTCCCGGACCGTCATATGCGGGTAGAGCGCGTAGGACTGGAACACCATGGCAAGCCCGCGATCGGCAGCCGGAACCGCGTTCACCACATCGCCGCCGATGACGATATCGCCGCCGCTCAGCTCTTCAAGACCGGAGATCATGCGCAGCAGCGTCGATTTTCCGCAACCGGACGGGCCGACGAAAACACAGAACTCGCCGTGCTTGATATCGAGATCGATACCCTTGATGACGTCGAGGGCGCCATATGTTTTTTTGACCTGACGAAGCTCTATACTTGCCATTGTGTCATTCCCTCCCTTGAGGATCATTTTCCGCCGGTCGATGCGATGCCGGTGGCGATATATTTTTGCAGGAACATGAAGACCAGCGCGATTGGCGCCAATGTCAGCACCGTCATGGCCAGCAGATTGCTCCACTCTGTCGTCATTTCTCCCTGGAAGGAGTTGAGCGCCAGTTGCAGGGTGAAATTGTCGTTGCGCGTCAGCACGATAAGCGGCCACAGGAAGTCGTTCCAACGCCACATGATGGCGAGGATGGCCAGCACCGCGAGCGCCGGTGCAGACAGCGGTAGGATGATGCGCCAGTAGATTTTCCATTCGCTGGCCTTGTCCATGCGTGCCGCATCGAGGATTTCATCCGGGATGGTCAACATGTATTGGCGCAGCAGAAATACCCCGGTCGGTGTGGCCGCTCCTGGAATGATCACACCCCACAGGCTGTTGATCATGCCGAGCTGGCTGGTGATGAGAAAAAGCGGAACGAGCACGACGGTCTGCGGGATCATCAACGTTCCGACGACGAGTGCCAGAACCACGCCTCTGCCCTTGAAGCTGTATTTCGACAGTGCAAAGGCCGCCATGGAGTTCACGATCAGCATGATGACGGTCGACGTCACGGTGATGAAGGTCGAGTTCCAGAAATAAAGCGGAAAGTTGAAGCGCTGGAAAAGCTCGGTGTAGTTCTCCGTCGCCAGTGCAACCTTCTCGGCCGGGCGCAGCTCGTTGAACGGCATCTTCATGACTTCGCCGGGCTTTGCCGGATCCACCACCTGGGCGACGAGCCCGACGCGCCTGATCATGCCGAGCTTGCGGCCTTCCTTGTCGACAAAGGCCGGCAAAGGTGCGGCCTGACCGTCAATGACCACGGTTTCCTGCGCATAGGGAAGCAGGCGCGGCGGAAACCGCTGGAGGTCGGCTTCCGTCTTGAAGGAGGAGAGAACGAGCCAAAGAACGGGTCCGAACATCATCAGAACGGCAACGCCGAGATAGGCGTAAGACAGCCAGTCGGTCCAGTGCAATTTGCCGTTTCTGCCGCGTGTGCGGGTTAGAAATGCGCCAATCCTAGCCATCGACTTTGCTCCTGTTGGCCCGGAATTGCAGGGCAGTCAGCACCACGAGAACCACGGCAAGCAGCAGCGAAGCCGCCGCGGCCAGTCCGAAGTTGCGGGGTGTTCCGGCAAAACCAGTCTGATAGATGAATTGAATGATGAAGGTCGTCGCCGAACCCGGCCCACCGCCGGTAAATGCGAAGACTTCATCGAAGGTCTGTACGCCCTTGATGAGGGACAATACGAGAACCACGAGCATGGTCGGGGCGAGAAGCGGCATTGTGATCCGGCGGAAAATCCGCCACGGGCTTGCCTTGTCCAGCTGTGCCGCCTCATAGACGTCACGCGGAATGGCCTGAAGACCGGCAAGCAGGATGAGCGTGTAAAAGCCCATATGCGCCCAGACGGACAGGAATACCGACCATCCAAAGGCAAGGTTGGCCTCCAGCAGCCAGTCCACCGAACCGATACCGAGGGAATCGAGCGCAGCGTTCAGGACGCCGAAACGCTGCAATATCCACTTCCATATCAGCGCCACGACCACCGGTGAAAGCAGCACGGGAAAGAAGAAGACGGCGCGGAAAAAACCGCGTGCCCTGATGTCACGGTTGAGCACGACCGCCGTAATCAGCGAGAAGCCCACCATGAACCCGACCTGCAGCACGACGAAGAAAAGCGTGTTCCAGACGGAGCGCCAGAAAAGATCGCGCTGACAGGAATTGGGATCGAAATAGTTCTGGCACGAGAGAAGGACCGAGAAGTTTTCGCCGCCCACGGAGGGGCGTTCCGACAGCAGGATATGCTCGCTGCCGGTCACTGAATAAGCCATGTTGAGAACGATCGGCAAAAACGCGAAGACCGCAAACAACAGGAGATTGGGTGTCAGAAACACCCATGCGATGCGCCGATGCCCGAGCATTTTCTGCAAGAGGGCGAAAGGTAGCTCTATGATGCCCATGACGGGCGCAAGAAGTCTGTACATTGATGGTCCTCCTTCGATCCGGCGCGGCGCGGCAAGGCCGCGCCGGAAGGCGATGGATCACTTCGCCTGTTTCAACGCTTCCTCAAGATCGGCCTTCGCACGTGTCATGGCGTCATCAACCGAGCTTTCGCCAACAATCGCCTGCGTGACGCGCTGGACGGAAATGTTGAACATCGCACGGTTGTTCTTGTAGCCCTGATAGGCGTAGGCGATGGGGCTGATACCAGGGACCTGATCCAGCCACGCGTTCATGGCCTTCTGGGTCGCCGGGGTTGCGCCGGTGTAGTCGATAGGCTTTGCGCCGACGGCCTTGTGAGCCGGGACGTTGCGGGTACGGACAGTGAAATCGAGGTAATTTTCGTCCTGCGCGAGGAAGTTCAGAATATCCGCGACGATCTTGGGGTTCTTGGTCTGCTTGAAGCCCACGATACCCGTTCCGCCTGGCATGCCGGTGCATGCGGCCGGTCCGCATGGCTGCGACACGACTTCCCAGTCGAAAGCATCGCCGACCTGACTGTCGAAGCGCGCTGTCTGCCAGCTGCCGGAATAATAATAGACGAGCTGACCGTTGATGAATTCCTGCGCCGCATCGCGGTAGGTATTGCCACCCTGACCGGCCCAGACGTCACGCGCCATGGTGCCGTCCTTGTTCCACTCGACGAATTTCTTCACGAAAGTGGTGAAGCCCTCGTCGACCAGGATCGGCTTGCCGTCGGCGTCGAAAAGTTTCGCACCGTAGGAAATAGCCGGACCGGCGATACGGTGACCGGAGCGGTCGATCGCCATGGGGTATGGCGAGCCGGTGGCCTTGGCCACTTCATTTGCGGCCTTCGCCCAGTCGTCAAAAGTCGCATCTTTGCCGGGAACGGCGACTTTCGCCTGATCGAACAAGGTGCGGTTGATGAAGGCGCCGGTAATGGTAAGCTGCGTCTGCATACCATAGATGCCCTTGTCGTCGGGGCCGCTACGATACCATTTCAGCACATCGCCGAAATTGTCCTGCCAGTACTTCGCATCCACGTAGGGCGTCAGGTCGAGATAATAGCGATTGAGGCCGCCAAGATCGGTGACGGTTGCGAAATCCGGGCCGCTGCCGCCGGCGAGCTGCACCGGCAGGCCTTCGAGAAGCGCCTTGTAGGGCACGATATCCGTAACGATCTTGACGTCAGGATGCTGTTTTTCGTAACGCGACAGGATGTCCTTCAGGACTTCGCAGCCGTTGCCGTCATAGGCGCAGGTGAAGCGAACTTCCTGTGCCTCAGCGGCACCGGCAAAAGATGCCGTCCCCAGGGCCAAGGCAAACGCCAGGCTGTATTTTCTGCTCATCTGGTTTCCTCCCTTTAGATGATTATGCCGTGGCGGACGCGCGCGGAGCCCAACCCTTGAGCCGCTCATTGTCAGCGGTCAGCGGCAGGCGAACGGCCGTGCCTTCCTGTACCGACGTGTAGATTGCGGTTACGAGTTCGATGGACTGCAAGCCGTCCGTAATCGTCACTTCCTTGCCCCCGCGACCCTCCATCGCATTGGCAATCGCCTCGACAAAACCGGTAAAGCCGTTTTCGCCATCTTTAACCGTTGCAAGAACGGCGTCGATCTGGTCCTGCGTGGTCGGCGCCCGCGCTGCAAAGTGCCATTTATCTTCCGCCGGACGATAGGGCAGCGTTCCGCTTTCGGCCGTGAAGCCTTCGAAGCAGAACCGCAGACGGGACGTGTCGTCGGCTGCACCAAGCGTGACCGAGCTGGTGGCGAGCGCGCCGCTCTTCATGCGGAAGCTGATGGCGGCGCAGTCTTCCGTCTCGATCCTGTTCACCCGGGTGTCGGCCATGGCGAAGACCTGTTCCACCGGACCTAGGACATGGCACAGAAGGTCGTGGGCATGGATGGCGTGACCGAGGATCGCGCCGCCGCATTCACCCTTCCAGGTGCCGCGCCAGGGAATGTCGTAGTAGCTCGCGCCACGGTTCCAGTGAACTTCCGAGCTTGCCACATAGGCTTTGCCAGCAAGTCCGGCGTCGATGAGGGCGCGCAGCTGCCGCAGGGCGGGACCAAAACGATACTGGAAAACCGGAAAGACGCGCCGTCCGGTCTTCTTGACAGAGTCCATCAGCGCATTTGCTTCCTCCAGCGAACGCACCAGAGGCTTTTCGCAGACCACGTCCTTGCCGGCCGCGTGGGCCTTCAGCATTACGGGGAAATGCAGATGCGGCGGCAGGCAGACGTCTATGAGCGAAATGCTTTCATCGGCGAGGACTTCTTCGAGATCCGCCGTGATGCGGATGGAAGAATTTTCGCCAGCCACCGCCCGTGCCCGCTCCACATCAAGATCGCAGATCGCCTTGACGGTGAAACGTTCCGGCAGCGCCAGATAACCGGTGAGATGCTGTGCGCCGATACCGGCGCCGATAATGGCGACGCCGATCATGCTGCGGTTCCTTCAGCCTTGGCCTGCGCCTGAAGCGAGAGGTCACAAACCTTGAAGACGTGTTCCTGCGTCATGGCAGTTTCCGTGCGGTTGCGGATATCGTCGCATACACGGGCGAAGTAGGGCAGGCCGGCACCGGATGCGTCGATATATTCGCAACGGTCGCCATTGACGAGGATCAGACGGTCTGTCCCCTCGGTGTTGCCGACATCGACGTATTTGCGCAGTTCGATATAACCTTCGGTACCGAGGATCGTCAGGCGGCCATCACCCCATGTCGGTAGTGCATCGGGTGTGTACCAGTCGACGCGGATATACCCATGGCCCTTGTCGCCGCGCAGCACGACTTCGCCGAAATCCTGCAGGCCCGGATCGCCCGGGTTGGCGTAATTGGCAACGGTGGCAGATACGATCTCAACTTCGGTGGACCCGGTAAAGAACATGAACTGGTCGATCTGGTGGCTGGCAATATCGGTGAGAATGCCGCCATAGGCCTCGCGTTCGAAGAACCATGTCGGGCGGATTTGTCGGTTCAGGCGGTGCGGACCAAGGCCAACCGTCTGGATGACGCGGCCGATGGCACCCTGTGCAACCAGCTCGGCGGCTTTCGTGACGCTCGGGACTTCGAAGCGCTCGGAAAAATCGACGGTCCAGATTCTTTTGGTCTTGGCAACGGTCTGGCGCAGGCGCTCAAGCTGGTCGAACGTGGTGCAGCCCGGCTTGTCGGACATGACGTCCTTGCCTGCTTCCATGGCAGCGATGGCAAGATCGGCACGCTTGGACGGAATGTCGGCAATGATGACGAGATCGATGGTTTGGTCAGCCAGCAAATCCTCCTTGGAGGCAGCACGCGGCACGTCCGGGAAGCGCTTTACGAAACCTTCGACCACGTCCGGCTCGCCTTGCGTCCACCAGCCCGCAAATTGCGCACCGGCATCCAGCATGTTCTGCGCCATGCCGAAAATGTGCCTGTGCTCTATGCCGAGAGCCACGAACTTGATTGGTTTACTCATCCTGCAGTTCCACTTCCTTGCCGGTTTCGGCTGAGTTGATGATCGCGTCGATCAGTCTGTGAGACAAAAGAGCTGCTTCACCGGTGACGACCGGCGGGCGCCCTGAAGAAATGGCGTCGACGAAATCGTCGAAAACGCCCTGATGCCATTCATGCGTGAAAGCCATGGGATCGGCGCCGCCGCCGGTGCCGGAAGCGGCACCACCGAAGGTTTCCTGGCGGCCGTCGCGCCAGTCGACATGCAGCAGGCCGGATGCGAGCCGCAGGCTTGCCTTGTCGAAATGGAGAAGAATGGATTCAGGCGCACCGGGAAAGCTTGCGGTGCTCGCGACGAGCGAGCCGACGGCGCCGTTTTTGAAACGAAGGCCGGCCGATACGTAATCCTCGGTTTCCATCTTGTGAAAACGCGTCGTTGCCGCCATGGCCTGCACGCGGGCAACAGGGCCTGCAAGGCTCAGGGCCAGATCGATCGTGTGGATTGCCTGCGATATCAGAACGCCGCCGCCGTCACGCGCAAGCGTGCCGCGTCCCGGCTCATCATAATAGGCCTGGGTACGCCACCACGGCACCGAAATCTCGCAAAGGCCTAGTTCGCCAAGCGTGCCGGATGCGACCAGTTCGCGTGCCTTTTGCGATGCGGCGCGCATGCGGTGCTGGAAAATGATACCGAGCGTTACACCCGCATCGCGGCAGAGCGCTACCAGATCGGCCGCTTCCCGCGTGTTGCGGGCGACAGGCTTTTCGAGAAGAATGTGTTTGCCGGCTTTTGCAAGCGGACCGACGATATCGGCGCGGGCATTGGGCGGCGTTGCTATGATGGCGAAATCGACATCGCCGTCACGCGCGGCTTCCTCGATTGACGCGTATACGGCCACGTGGTGACCGGTGTGTTTTGCCGCTTCGGCAGCCAGCGCTTTCGCGCGGCCGGAGCCACCGTCAACAATCGCTTTCAGGCGGATTTTTTCAGGGCTTGCCGCACAGGCAAGCACATGCGTCTTCGCTACCATTCCGGCACCAACGATGACGCAGGTCTTGATATTTTGCATTCGGGAGCCTCCTTCCCATGGCCATTCAATTGCATACCGGTATGCCGGTTGTCAACACACCAGTGTTCCGGTATACCGGTTACAGAGAAAGACATTTGGAGAGCGTATGCCAAAGATCCCGATGACAGGCGGCACGGTGCCGATGATGGAACGACTGGATTTCAACCGACCGGTTGTGGACCAGATCTATTCGGCGCTGAAATCTGCCATCCTTTCGCGGGAGCTGTTTCCGGGCCAGGCCGTGTCGGAAAACGAGATTGGCCAGTCCTTCAACTCCAGCCGCACCCCGGTGCGCGAGGCGTTGAGCCGGCTGCGAGATGACGGTTTGATCGTCACCCTGCCGAGCCGCGGGACCTATGTCTCCAGACTGTCGGACAAAAATATCCGCAGCGCGCAGTTCATTCGTGAGGCGCTGGAGGTTGCCGCTGCCCGCAGGCTCTGCCAGACCGGCATCCCGGCCGAAGCGGACCAGGAAATCCTGCATGCGCTGGAAGGCCAGCGTTTGGCGATGGAGCTTGGCGACAAAAAGGCCTTCCGTATCCATGACGACCAGTTCCACAGCGCCCTTGCCGCCGCAACCGGCCTCGAAAGGCTGGAGACCCTGTTGATCCGGGAAAAGGCTGGGCTAGACCGCCTGCGAGCGCTGGCGATTACCGACGAAGCACACATGGCCAGACTGCTGACGGAGCATGAGGCCGTCTACAATGCAATAAAGGCGCGTGAGGAGGAGAGCGCGGTGGATTATCTGCGCCAGCATCTCCGCCGCGTCCTCGGCATTCTGTCGCAGATCTTCGAAGCACATCAGGAATATTTCGAATAACGCCACGCTGCGCAATTCAACGGTTCAGATAGAAAATGACAACAGCAAATTTCGACAACGCGCCTGCGATCGATCAGGCAGGACTCCTGTGCGACGAAATCAGCATTCTTGCGGAAAGCCCGGTGTGGGACGAAAGACGTCAGGTCCTGTTCTGGTGCGACATTCTTGGCAAGAAGCTACGTTCAGCTGGGCTGGGCGGCGTCCAGTATCGTGAATGGACGTTCCCGGAAACCGTCTCCAGTCTTGGGCTCTGTCAGAGCGGTGATCTGATTGCCGCTTGCGGGATGGATATACTCATCCTCAATCCGGAAAGCGGCGCGCGGCGCACACTTCATTCCATTCCCGCACCTGAAGGCATCGCCTGCCGGCTGAATGACGGACGTGTCGGTCCGGATGGAGCTTTCTGGGTTGGTACCATGCACAATGTCCCGCTCTCGCAGATGCAGCCCTATGGAGAGCTCTGGCGTATTACGAATAATGGGGCCGAACGTATCCAGACCGGACTGACATGTCCCAACGGCCTCGCTTTTTCGCAGGACGGTTCCGTCATGTGGCAAAGCGATTCCGTGCAGAAATGGATACGCAGGCGGAATTTCGACAAAACCAACGGTGTATTTGATGAAGGTGTGCTAGTCGCACAAATGCAGGAAGAGACCGGAAGGCCCGATGGTGGATGTCTTGACATAAGCGGCCGATATTGGAGCGCGGGTGTATCTGCCGGCGTTTTGAACATTTTCTCGGAAGACGGCAGTCAACAGATCGGGACGGTAAGGATGCCTGTTCCGCATCCAACGATGCCCTGCTTTGGCGGGCCGGATTTCGGCTCGCTTTTCGTGACATCGCACCGCCATAACATGACGCAAGACAGGCTGAGCGAGGTACCTCTTTCCGGTGGCGTTTGGGTCATTCCGTCCGACATCAAGGGCTTTCCCGCATTCCGTTTTGAGGATGGCAGGTGAAGCCCAAATCGTAAGTCTTTGATCTTTGTTGCCCAACGCAAGTGATGGGTTTCGGCCAGTCTACGTCAGGCAAATTCGTCCTGTTGATCCTGTAGTCTGGCCGTAATCAGCATCGCTTCCGCATTGGTAGATATTGCGGTCGAGATCAGCGTGTTCCGTGCTTTTCCTGCAAAAGCCGGATGGTGAGGTGCTGCAGCAGAATGATGGTCTTGGCGTCGCGAATATCGCCGCGGCTGATCATCTGCATAGCGTCTGGCAGAGCGATTTCCAGCACGTCTATGTCTTCTCCCTCGTCCGCGGAGCCGCCGCCTGTGCCCACTTTATGGTTCTCGGCATATTCGCCGTAGAAAAAGGCGAGGTATTCGGTGACCGATCCGGGGCTCATATAGATATCGAACAGATGGGTGAGTTCGGAAACCTCATAACCGGTCTCCTCCATCAGTTCCGCACGCATGCGCGCTGCCGGTTCAGCGCCTTCCAGCAGCCCCGCCGGAGTCTCGATCAGCGACTCGAGGCCGCCGTTCAAGAGAACCGGCAAACGGAACTGGCGGGTGAGCAAAACATGGTCGTTTGCGGGGTTGTACAACAGGCATGTCGCTCCGTTGCCGCGATCATACGCCTCCCGGGTCTGCCGTTGCCAGCTTCCGTCCCTTAGCTGAAGTTCATACTCATATTTGGTCAGCCGTCCCCAATCATCCGCCAATACGCGTTGCGAAATCGGGCGGTAAACGCTGCTATTCATCAAGTCACCTCGTCATTATCTGTCTTTTCAAAGGCCGTGCAGCCGGCCTTCGACTTGCGTGCGTGTCTCGCCGCCGACCCATATCTGGCCGGTATCATCGCGGGTCAGGTAAATGCGGCCTTGACGGCCAAGACATGTGCCCTGGGCGGCGACATAGTCTTCCGCGACCACGCCTGTCGCAAACAGCCACTGCGCCAGCGAGGCGTTGAGGCTTCCGGTGACCGGATCCTCGGCGATGGCGCCCAGATGATCGCTGAAGAAGGCGCGAACCTCGAAGGCGGCTTCGCCGCCATTTGCGTGCGGACCAACGACGCCAACGTCAATGCGGCCGGGCCAGCTGCGGACCGGCTCAAGGGCAAGCACCTTCTCAGCCGATGCCAGCCTGATCCCCAACCAGCCGGGGCCATTGTCGATCCATGCGGCATCAACGATGTCGCGTGTCTCTATTCCCAGCAGCTGCCGGGCCTCTTCCAGCTCTGCGGGTGTCGGCGCGCCGGAACGGACAAGGGGCGGAGCGGCAAAGGAAAGTCGACCATGCGCGTGCCGGATCGTCACCAGACCGGCACCGCACTCCTGAACGATGCCCATTTCGCTTTTGGGCAGGCCGTTTTCGGAGAGCCAGGCATGGCAAGTGCCGAGCGTAGGGTGTCCGGCAAACGGCATCTCCCGGTCCAGTGAGAATATCCGGACACGGTAATCAGCCTGGGGGTGGGTGGGCGGCAGCAGAAACGTGGTTTCGGACAGATTGAACCACCGCGTCAATCGCTGCATGTCATCCGTGGTCAAGGTGTCTGCACCCGTGACGACCGCCAGCGGATTGCCAGAAAGCGGGCCGGAGCCGAATACATCGATCATATGGATAGTAAAGGTCATGGCATCGTTCTTTCAGTTCGGATCGATTGTCGGCGCGGACTGTCTATTGCGTAATCCGTTCCAGCACGCGGCTCAATGCCCGCTTCAATGCGCTCGAACCGCCATTGCCGTCAAAGTCCTGAAGAACCTGCTCGTTCAGGCCACCCTTGGTGGCGAATTCGCGGCTGAGATCGGTAAAGTCCGTGTCCTTGCCGGCAAGCAGCGCCACTTCGGAGAGGCCGGCGAAGAGGGGTGCAAGATAGGCGCGGCCCTTTTCTTCCGGCAGGCCGTTTTCGGCCAACCACTCCGTCGTCTGTTGCAGAATGCCGAAATAGGTTGCCATCAGGGCGCTTGCGGCGGCGAGAAGGTCGTATTCCGCCTTTGTTTCACATTCCACCGCATTGCCGAGCACGTTGAAGATCGCGGCGGTATCCGCATCGGAGGGGTAAACGGCCGTGACGCCTTTGCGGCGGGCGACAAAAGGCAGCGGGATCGCCTGGGTCAGGCGCACATCCGCGCCGATCCAGTCAAGCAGTGCATGTCGACCGGTTGCGGCAACGACGCTTATGACTTTCTGCCCCTCGCGAAACCGCAGCGGCCGGATGACGTCCTCGGCGATCTGCGGGCGGATGGCCAAAACGACGGTATCGCAGCCGTCAACAATCGCCTGATTGTCGCTGGAGACGATCACCTGCGGGAAATCGGCGGCAAGCCTGGCCGAGATATCCGCGCTGCGCTGGGATACCATGACATGCGGCACGGCGGAAGGCGTGCTGAGGAGCCCCCGCACCATCGCATCGGTGATAGCGCCGGTTCCGATAAAGCCGATTTTCTGGGGAAGGGACATGATGACTCCATTGCATTGATAGGAAGGACGATACATCGGTACGGCTGACGCAGGAAGGCAATGAAACAATCACGAGATTGCCGGGGGCTGGCATATCTGCCGAAGAATTGGCTTGGCAACCGGATCGGCCACTTCACATAACCTTCAAATCTCTCCGAACCAACGGGCTGCTGCCCTTGCGAATTTCTCCTTGTCCGGAGCAGACTCCGTGGCACAGGCGACGATACCATCGGGGCGCACCAGGACTGTGCTCAAGCCCAATTGGTCGACGGCATTGCCGGCGACATAGGAGATCCGGCCGTTCCAGCGACCTGCCAGCGCTTCAAGCGATGCGTCCGCGCTAAAGTGCAAAAGCAGACCTTTGCCCTCTCTCAGAAGTTCGCCGGTGCTCCTCCCGTCCGCCAGTGCGAAGTCCGGAACGCTGCAGCCCACCAGCGGATGGTTGCCGCCTAGCTCGTAGCGGAGGGAAATGCCCCATACGCGCTCGGCGAAATATGTCGCGCCATCGCGGGTCTCGATGAGATCGCGGATGATGGCTTCCAGCGCTCGTGTGCTCCGGCTTGGGCGCATCAGTGCGACCTGGGCGCGCGACCAGTCAAGGACCTGTGCACCCACTGGGTGTCGCTCACAGTCACGGTCGATGCTCCCGGAAAGCGGCGGCCAGTGTGCGCAGCGCCTCACGGGATCTGCTGTCGGTAAGGGTCGAGAACATCACGATCTCGGTGGAAGGCAGCGGCGGGAGGCTGAAACGCTGGCTGACCTCGATTGTACCGGGTGGCGCCAGGCGGCAGGAGAATGCCGAAATGGCGAGACCTGCCGAAACGGCCGCGGTCACCATCGATGAGGTGCCGCCAAGAAAGACTTCCGTCCACGCGATGGCGGCGGAATCAAGAGCACGAGTGGCGATGTCACGTACACCGCAGGCGGGCGAAAGCGCTGCCAGTCGCAGCGGCTCGCCCTGACGATGCTCGAATTGCGGGGCTGCGAACCAGCCGAAATGCTCTTGCCCGAGCACTTCGCCATCACGCCTGTCATCCTCGCGCCGGATGATTGCAGCATCGATCTCGCCGCGGTCGAAGGCATCCAGCAACGTGCGGGAATTGTCCATCCGCACTTCTATCGTCAGTCCCGGATCGTGCGCGTTGAGCCGCGCCAGCAGCGTTGGCACTTCCGGCCCTGCAACATGGGCGGCTATGCCAAGGCCAAAGCGTCGGCGCGTGGAAAAAAGCCCTGCCATGGCGCGATCATGCGCGGCAAGGAATTCGCGGGCTGGTGTTAGAAACACTGCGCCTTGCGCGGAAAGGCGCACCGAGCGCGGCGTCCGTTCAAGAAGCCGCTGGCCGAGCCGGTCTTCCAGCCGCTTGAGCTTGACGCTGATGGCACCCTGCGTGGTTCCGAGCGTTTCGGCAGCGCGGGTGAAGCTCTGCAGATCGGCAATGGTGACGAAAGCCTGAACGGCATCCACATCCAGAGTGGTCACTTTAATAATCCAAATTTGTTGTCTCTGAAATATCCAAGCATCCAATTCAGTTATGGTCAAGCTTTCACTAATTTGCCTTGGACTCTGCAAAACACGGATCGAAGCGTGCATGTCTTCTGCTGCTTCAGTCCGAACCACGAAAGGCTGAAGAATGACCCTTGCCGTTACCGCCCCAACCCGGAGTAGAAGTGCCATTGCGCTCGCCGCCGTCTGTCTCTCCGCTCTGATGTTCGGGCTGGAAATCTCCAGCGTGCCGGCGATCCTGCCGACGCTCGAGCAGGTGCTGCACGCGGATTTCCGGCAGCTGCAGTGGATCATGAACGCCTATACGATCGGCGTGACGATGGTGCTGATGGCAACCGGCGCGTTGGCCGACCGCTTCGGTCGCAAACGCGTCTTCATCGCGACCATCGTCGCTTTCGCCATTTCCTCCCTCGCCTGCGGCATGACTGAAAGCGTGGCGGTGCTGATCGGCGCACGCTTCCTTCAGGGACTAAGCGGTGGAGCGATGCTGGTATGCCAGATCGCTATTCTGTCACATCAGTTCCGCACGGCCCGCGAGCGTGGAATGGCTTTCGGCTGGTGGGGTATTGTCTCCGGCGTCGGGCTGGGTTTCGGGCCGATCATCGGCGGAGCCATCGTTGCGCTGTGGAGCTGGGAGTGGGTATTCCTCGTTCACGTGGCGCTCGGCATCGTGACACTGTTCCTTGCCGCAAGCGGTGTGGAAGAATCGCGTGATCCGGATGCAACCCGTCTTGATCTTGCCGGTATCGCCACACTCTCGGTTGCCGTGTTCTGCCTTGCGTTTTTCATCACCCAGGGACCGGAACTCGGCTTTGCCAGTTCAAAGGCACTTCTGATCCTTGGTCTATCAGTCGCGAGTTTCATCGCCTTCGTGATCGTCGAAAAGCTCACGCCAAGGCCGATGTTTGATTTCTCCGTATTCCGCATCCGGCCATTTTCCGGCGCGATTATCGGCTCGGCGGCGATGAACATCAGCTTCTGGCCGTTCATGATCTATCTGCCGATCTGGTTTCAGGCGGGCCTTGGTTATGACAGCGTCACCGCCGGTCTCGGTCTGCTTGCCTATACGCTGCCAGCGCTGGTCGTACCGCCGTTGGCCGAGCGTCTGTCGCTGCGTTATCAACCCCGTCTTGTCGTCCCGGCCGGGCTGTTCACCATCGGTCTCGGTTTCATGCTGATGAAACTTGGCAGCAGTGTCCCAGATGCGAGCTGGCTCACCATGCTGCCCGGCTGCATCCTGTCCGGTGTCGGGCTTGGCCTCACCAACACGCCGGTCACCAATACGACAACCGGTGCCGTTCCCGCTGCCCGTTCCGGCATGGCCTCCGGCATCGACATGAGCGCGCGAATGATCTCGCTTGCCATCAACATCCCGATCATGGGCTTCATTCTGGTTGAGGGCGTCTGGTCGTCGCTTAGGGCCAACCTGCCGTCCGGCGCGGATTTGCCCGCCCTGCGTTCGCTCGCGGAGAAGATCGCGGCGGGAACCGCGGGATCGTCGGTGGAGCGTGTTTCGGATGCACTCGTCCATCAGGCACTCGCGGACGGTTTCGGTCTGGTCATGCTTTATGCTGGCATCAGTGTCTGGTTGCTCGCCGCTCTGAGCTTTGTGGTTTTCGGCCCGGCGCGAAAGCTTGCCCACGGTTAGTGGTGCCCGGGCGCTGGGACGATAGTCAGGCGGATTTCAGGATTTGCAGTCCTGCCGAAGGTTGGGCGGCCGCAGTCTCCTCGCGGCTCCAGCGGCCAAAGGCGGAGCGGCCCAAAATCGCAATCGACGTATCCTCCTGCGGCGCATGGACGAGCACCGTCTGGATGTCGCGGAAATGTCGTTCGAGGCCCAGTTCGCTACCAAGACCTGGATTGCCGATGCCGCGCACTGCGATCTCGACGGCATCACGCAGCTGCCGGCCGGCAAGCAGCCTTGCCCTGATGAATCCTTCCGCATCGCCATTGTTGTTTTCGAGCGTGCCGAAAATGATCTGGCGGGCGCCGGAGACCAGAAGATCGATTTCGCCTGAAAGCGTTATGAAACGTTCCGTGCGGGCGATGGGATGGCCGAGATTGGCCGGCACACGCTCATGCGCGAAGCGGATGAACTTGGCCTGAGCGGCTTCTGCTACGCCGAGGTAAAGCGCTGTCAAAGCCAGCGTGAGTGCCGCATGCGCCCGGTTGTCCTGCTGGGCGACCGATGGATCGACGAGGTCGATGACGTTTTCCGCCGGGATTTCGACATTGGCATATTCGACATCGTGCGATCCCGTAGCGCGCATGCCGAGGCTCTGCCAGTTCTCGATGACCTTGATGCCCGGCAACCCATTCGGCACCACGAATGTTCCCACCCGCGCCGGCGTTTCGTCAGTATGCGCCCAGACAAGGAAATGCGTGAGACCATATGCGCCCGTCACGAAGCGTTTTCGGCCCGTGATAGACCAACCATTGTTTGTCCGGCGGGCGAGCGTCGCGGGCAGGCCACCGCGCGCCGGCGACCCCAGCTCCGGCTCGACACGCGCGGCATTGAGCAGCAACGGCCGTTGTTTGGCGTCCGTCAGAAGCCGCCGGTAGAGATCTTCGGGCCAGTGGTTTTTCGCGGCCTGGGCGAGATGGGTAAAGATCGTCATGGCGCTGATCAGCGCCACGGAAGGATCGCCCCGGCCAAGTGCCGCCAGAATGTGGGCGGTATCGGCAAGCGTCGCTCCTTGGCCGCCATAACGTGTCGCAACCGTGCTTTCGAGGAGGCCGCTTTCGTGAACGGCACGGATACCCGTCCAGGGAAACTGGCCAGTCTGGTCCGCATCCGGTGCGGCCTGTTCAAGGATGCGAGCGGTTGCGCCTAGGACAGTTGGGTCATGAGACATGCGTGGTCGAGGCTCTCTGGCTGTGGGGAATACCATCTCCCCATCAGGGGCGATTGGCTCCGTCTGCACTTCAAAAAAATGCCCGGTCAGGCGACCGGGCCGGATCGCGGCATTATGCAGCGGTCTTTTTCTTCGCATCTTCCCGTTCGCGAATGCCTTCGCGGACAAGCGGCAGGATGTAGCGGCCATAATCCACCGCGTCGTTGTAATTGTCGTAGCCGCGGATCGAGATCAGGTCAGCGCCAAGATCGATGTAGTCGAGGATGGAATCCGCAATGGTGCGTGGCGAACCGACCAGCGCAGTGGTGGCGCCGCTGGCATTGGTGGCGGTGACCGTCGGATACCAGAGGGCGCGATCATGCACATCGCCGCGTGCGGCGATTTCCAGAAGCCGTTGCGAACCGACATTGGCCGGGCGCGGCGCGTTGAGCGGCGCGCGTGTTACACCTTTCTGGCGGTTCTCGTTCAACCGATCCAGAGTTCTGTGAGCCTTTTCCCAGGCAAGCTCATCCGTCTCGGCGACGATTGGCCGGAATGTGACCCAGATCCGGGGGCGATCCGTGCGGCCCGCTTTTGCGGCTTCCGCATAGACCCGCTCGATCTGCTGCTTGGTTTCGGCAAGCGGCTCTCCCCACAGGCCGAAGATATCGCAGAGCGAACCGCCGATGCGATAGGCGGCGTCCGAGGAGCCACCGAGCGAAATCGGAATAAGCCCGTTTGTGGGCCGCACCGCGCTGCGGAATTGCTTGAACTGGTAATATTTTCCGTCGAAGTCGAAGGGCTCTTTCGAGGTCCAGGCCAGGCGCAGGATGCGGATATATTCCTCCTGGCGCTCATAGCGTTCTTCCTTGTTGAGGAAGTCGCCTTCACGCGCCTGTTCTTCATCGCTGCCGCCGGCAATGAAGTGCACCACGACACGCCCGCCGCTCAACTGATCGAGCGTCGCGAGCGACTTGGCGGCAACTGTGGGATAAACCGTGTTCGGCCGCAGGGCGACGATGATCTTGATGTTTTTCGTGTGCGCGAGCACCGTGGCGCCCAGCGTGAAAGGATCGAAAGACGATGAGGAGTAAGGGATTAGCGTATAGTTGAAACCGTAATCATCAAGGGCGCGGGCATAGCGCTCCAGAAAAACAGGATCCACAGGTGCGTCTGGAACAGGGTTTAGATCGTTCGATGCATTGGGAAAGCTTACGCTGATAAATTCCGCGGACATGGGCGCTCCTTCAGGTTCAATGCAAGCATGTTAGGGCGCGGCGCATGAGCGAGGAAGACAGGTCTTTCTTTTTCTATCGAATATGTAGAAAATATTCCCTGCGACGGCCTTCGATATAGGACCAGCAACCGCCGCCGCGTTTCCGTCTTCAAGTCGCTGCCACGAAGTGGCAATCGCTCGGTGCTCTAACGGTTAAAAGGTGGGCGACCAGCCCAGGCTCGGAGCCACCGTGTCCGCCAGATCGGTCAGCAGTTGTATGTTTTCGGCGAGACAGAAGGCAGGCGGCAAAAACAGCACGACCTCATCGGCTGCTGCAAGGCCCGGATCGTTGAATACCGATTCCAGCACCTGATCGGGCGTGCCTTGGAAAACGGGCGAAATTTGAAACCCCGCTGGTTGGGCTGCCTGTTCGAGAGCGCCTTTGGGGCGAGATGCGGCAATACCCTTGGTACGCCGCTCCAGATCATAGGCGGCGTATTTTTCGCGAAGCTCGGCTGTGGTGCCAACCAGGATGGAGGCGGCGACGGCGACCGACGGCGGTTCCGTTGTCCATGTCTTTCGCCATGTGGAACGGAAGGCCTCGATGATTCGGGCCTGATATTCCCCGAAGCTCTCGCCTTCTGCCTGATCGTGCTGGACGGTTCCCGAGATAAGGCCGATGCCGAGTTCCGCCGCCTGCACAGCCGAAGCAATGCTTGCTGCACCCTGCCGGATGCGCGAACGCAGTGTCGGGCTATGCGGCGTGACACGCAGTGCCGTGCCCTCCGGGTTGGATTGGCCGCCTTCGACACGGTGCAGGACATCGCCAGCGATTGCCGAGAGGAAGCGGGCCTGACGACGTCTGGCCTCTGTGCGGGCGTCGGTGTCGACCGTGCCGAATACCGCGTCAAAGGCGGCGTTTGCGCCGGTCGAAATGGCAAGTTCCAGTCTCCCATCAATCAAAAGATCGGTCGTGCCGGCCGCCTCGGCAAGCAGGATCGGATCCTGATAGCGCATGGGGATGACCGCAGAACCGAGCGTAATATGCCGGGTATGCTGGCCGGCAGCGGCGAAGAACGGAAGTGGCGAGGACAGATAGTGATCGAAATGCCGCTGATAGGCCCAGCCGGACTGGTAGCCCAGTTGTTCGGCAGCCTTGAACAGCTCGATACCCTCACGCAGCCCCTGCGCCGGCCCGGCATCGTCGCTGAAGGATACACGGGTATTGAAGCCGAGCCGCTGTTTGGGGCGGAAGGACGTGGACGCAGTATCGATGGGTGCAGCGATGGTCATGCGATCTTTTCCTTATCGTGAACCCGCCGGGGCAGCGGCTGTGGCGCACGGGCGATGGTTGCGGCACCGGATGGGATCGATTCCAGCAGCGACGCGGTATAGGGGTGCTGCGGATTGTCGAAGATATCGACGACCGTTCCATGTTCGACGATACGCCCGCGCTGCATCACCGAAACGGTGTGGGCGAGCTGGCGTACCAGTGCCAGATCATGGGAGACGAAAACATAGGTCAGGCCGAGCTTCGCCTGCAGCGAGAGCAGCACATCGACGATGTCTGCCTGGACGCTGACATCAAGTGCGGAGGTCGGCTCGTCGAGCACGATCACATCCGGTCGGAGAACCAGCGCCCTTGCAATGGCAACGCGCTGGCGCTGGCCACCCGAAAGGGCCGTCGGCTTGCGGTTGAGAAGGTGTTCGCTCAAGCCCACATTGGCCAAAGCGTCACGAACAGTTTCGAGCCGTTCCGCACGGGTTCCGATCTTGAAACGATCAAGCGGCTCGCGCACCAGCTGTTCGACACTCCAGGTGGGATCAAGCGAGGTAAACGGGTTCTGGTAAACGAACTGAAGATGGCGCCATGTTGAACGCAGCGACGTGCGGGAGCGACCGGTCAATTCTTCGCCGGCTACCGATATCGTGCCGGTGTCGGGTTCCTCGAGGCCAAGCAGCAGCCGAATGGTTGTCGTCTTGCCAGAGCCGGACTCGCCAACCAGCGCATGGGTGGTACCTGCAGGCACGTTGAAGGAGACGTTGTTGACCGCCGTCAACACCCTGTCGCCGACCCTGAAATTCTTGGTGACGGCATTGACCGCGATCTTTGGCGTCGTGGTGGACACTGCCTTCAGCAGACGGAAACCCGGATCGCGCAGCCGGGCGTAGCGATCCGGATTGAGTGCCGGCACGTCCGCATGCAGCTTCCTTGCATAGGCAGAGGCCGGTGCGGAAAACACCGATGCGGTGCTTCCGGCTTCCTGAACCTTGCCACCCTTCAGGACTACCAGCGAATCCGCCCGTTCGGCGGCGATCGCCAGATCGTGTGTGATGAGGAGCAGGCTGATATCCAGCTCGTGCTGCAACCGCGAGAGCAGATCGAGGATCCGCTTCTGGATCGTCACATCGAGCGCAGACGTTGGCTCGTCTGCGACCAGAAGTGACGGGCGCGGCAGAACCGCAAGGCCTATGAGCACCCGCTGCAACATGCCGCCGGATAATTGGTGCGGGTAGGACTCGTAGACAACACCCGGGTTGTCCAATCCCACCTGCGCGAAGGTCTCGAGAATGAGGGCCTTGCGGATCGCCTTGTCAGGCTCGTCGAGAAGTGCGGCCGCCTCCATGGCCTGCGCGCCGATTGTCCGCACCGGATTGAGCGAATTGCCTGGATCCTGCGGGACAAAGCCGATGGCGCGTCCCCGCAGCGGTCGGAAGCTGCGCTCTGGCAGTCCCAATATCTCCTGATCACCAAAGGTGACGTGGCCGGTGGCATGTCCCCCGCTTGGCAAAAGCCGCAGGACCGCACGGGCGATTGTCGATTTGCCGGAGCCGGACTCGCCAATAAGGGCAAGGCTCTTGCCACGGCCGAGTTCGAAACCGACATTGCTGACGACCTCCTGGCCTCCATAGGCGACCGAAAGATCGTTGACCCGGAGAAGCGGGACAGGAGCCTGCTGCGGCTGCGGTCTGGCCGCAAAGGTAACGGGGCGGGCGATAGTGGTGGTCAGTCTGTCTTGCGTAGCCATCGGCTGATCCTGTTTACAGAGAGGACGGTCGCGATTGTGACGAAGGCGGGGGCGTATACGAGCCACGGCCATTTGAGGTAATCCTTGCCGATCGAGATCAGCAGGCCCCAGTCGGAGGCGGGCGGCGGGTCGCCGTATCCGAGAAAGGCAAGGCTTGCGATCACGAGGATCGACTCGCCGAACTGCAACACGGCAAGCGGCAGCACCGAGCGCGACGCGTTAGGCAGAACGTGGCGCAGAAGGATGAACCAGCGCGAGCCGCCGAGCAGGTACGAAGCCTCCACGAATGTCGCCTGTCTGGTCTTGATGACCTCCGCACGCGTGACGCGGGCAAAGACCGCCACGGCGGAGACGCCGGTGGCGATGGCGGCATTGATGGTCTCGAAACCGATGGCGGTGACCACGATCACCGCCAGCAGAAACTTTGGAATTGCCAAGAGCACATCGACCAGCCGGGCAAGTGTGATATCGACCCAGCCGCCGAGAAAGCCCGCAAGAAGCCCGATGAGACCGCCAGCGAAGACGCCGATCACGACCGCGACGAGTGCGCTGGAGACGGAAGAGGACGTGCCATAAACGACGCGTGCATAGACATCGCGGCCGAGGTGGTCGGTGCCGAACCAATGCGCAAGACTTGGGCCGAGCAATTTGTTCGTCGGCACCCCGACGACTGGGCTGTGACTGGTAAACAGGCCGGGCGCCAGTGACCAGGCGACGACGAGCGCGATAATGGCGAAGGACAAGGCGACGGTCAGCGGTATCCGCAGGCCTGTCAGCCTGTTTGCAGGGGTCGCACCCGGCAGGGAAGCGTTCGAGGCGAAAGTCATGGTGTCACCGCCTTGGTGGTGGTGGAGGAATCCTCTGTAATGGCCAAGCGAGGCTTTCGCGCGCCGAGAATTTGCACGCGTGGATCGAGCAGGGGATAAAGAAGATCGGCAATCAGGTTGACGAGCACGAACACCACGGCTCCCAGCGAAACGATCGCTTGCAGGACGGGCAGGTCCTGCGTGCTCACGGAGCGCTGCACCAGGCTGCCGAGACCGGTTCGCCCAAAGACAGACTCGGTGATGAGTGAATTGCCAAGCAGTTCACCGACGGTGATGGCGATCACGGTGACGACGGGCAACGAGGCAGGCTTGAGCAGATGCTGTGCAAACAGCCGCGCCTGTCCGATGCCGCGGCTGCGGGCGACGGCCGCGTATTCCTGTTCTGCCTCCCTGTCGAGGTTCGCTATAAGCACCTCGGCGATTTGCGCAGAGAAAGGAATTCCGATTGTGATTGCGGCAAACACCGTTGCCCAGAAGCTATCTGGTTCGATAACGCGGAAGAGGCGCAGCTGAAAGCCGAAGAGATGGATCAGTATCAGACCAATCACAAAATTCGGTGTCGAGAGAAACAGCGATGGGAAAGCTCTTAGCAATCCCTGGCCGTAGCGCTTTGGTACCACCTGGGTTCCGTAAGCAACGGCCATTGCCAGAATCAAGGCGACGGCAAGTCCCGTGGATGCAAGGATCAGTGTCGATGGCAGCACTTCAGCGATGAGGGTCGCCACCGGCCGGTTGGAGCGCATCGACATGCCCAGATCACCAGTCAGAAACCCCGACAGGGACGACCACAGCTGCACGAGAACCGGTCTGTCGAGGCCCTGCGCGGCGATGATTTCCGCGATCTCCTGCTCGGTAAACCCGTTTTGCGGGTTCCTGAGCACGCTGGTGATCGGGTCGCCAGGCAGGATACTGACGACCACGAAGGTGAAGACATAGGCCAGCAGTATGACGACGACCGCCTGGCCAAGCCGCTTTGCGGCGTAGGTTAGGTAGGCATTGCTCATGCCGGTGACCTCCTTCAACGTTGCCTTGTTGTGCGCGTCAGTCGCTGATGGAGGCGGTGTAGTAGCTGGCATAAGCCACGCCGTTATACACTTCGCCCTTCAGCTTCGGGGACTGCACGTAGATCCGCTGCACGATCTGCGTTCGCGGAATGAAATAGCCCTGCTCAAGGACATATTTCTGCAGCTCATCGAGAAGCGGGCTGCGCTCGTCGACAGAGCCGGCGCCGGCGATCTTGTCGCGCAATCCGTTGAGCGTCGCGTCACGGTCGTCAAGGGCGAACCAGTTCTCGCCATTGTTGGCGTTGGTGAGAATGCTGGCGACGGTGCCTGCATCGATGAAGCTGCGCGTCACCTCATAGGTCGGGATGGCCGCACCGCCGAATTTGACCTTTTCACCAAAGGTCACGACGTCGTAAGCGCGGATAGCGACTTTCCAGCCGAGCTTGCCGAGTTGCTGGGCGATGAGTTCATCGACGGACTTGGATGTCGCGAGATAGGGATTGGAGTGGATCGTCAGCGACAGCGGTTTGCCGTCTTTGGTCCTGATACCATCGGCACCCTTGACCCAGCCCGCCTCGTCGAGCAGCTTTTCGGCCTTGGCGGGATCGTAAGCGAGAAGTGCGCTGTGGTCGGTCGCGCCCGGCACGTTGCTTTGGATGAAGGACGTGGCGAGCTTCCAGTCTGGCGTATAGACGGTGTCGATGATTTCCTGACGGTTCACGCCGGCCTGCAGCGCCTGGCGAACCTTCACATCATCATAGGGCGGAAGCTTGGTGTTGACCGCCCAGCCGTTGACGAAGCCGAGATAACGCGGCGTTGCGACGGTAAAGCCCTCTTCGTGCAGTGACTTCAGCTCCTGCGGCGAAGCATTATAGGCGACATCGGCCTGGCCGGACTGGACCGAGGCGACACGCAACGACGGTTCCGACACCAGCTTATAGGTGATGGAATCGAGGAAGGCCGGGCCGGTGTGGCCAACGGCGGCAGGACCCCAATTGTAATCCTTGCGCTTGACCAGCTTGACGTAATCTCCCTCCTTCCAGGATTCGACCACATAGGGGCCGCTGCCGGAAGTCTTGCTGAGATCGGCCTGCTGGGTGGCGGGCTGGGCGATGGTCTTCGGCGAGATCAGGATCGAGCCGTGGTAACCGAGCGTCGGAATAAAGCCGAGCGTCGGCTTCTTGAAGAAGACCTTCACCGTGGATGCGTCCACCGCTTCAGCATGGTCGTAGGTCTTGGGGAAAAGACCGATCGGGTTGATGCCTTCGCTCTTGCGTCCGGCATACCAGATGTCGAGATTGGCGACGACCGCCGCTGCATCCAGCGGTGTGCCATCGGAGAAGGTCACGCCGTTTTTGAGGTGAAGCGTGAATTCGGTGGCATTGTCGTTCTGCTCCCAGCGCTCGGCAAGCCAGGGGCTGACCTTACCGTCGGCATCGACATAAAGCAGCTTGTCGGCGACATGGCCCCAGATATGGCCCTGAAAGCTGGAAATGGCGCTGTTGTTCGGGATCCAGGTGTCGCCGAGAGAATCGATGAGGAAGGTAATGTCGCCGCCATTGCGTGGGGTATCGGCTGCCTCAACCGGAGCAGGCCCCATCGTCGTCAGAAGCGCGATTGCCCCTGCGAGAGTGGTGGTCAGCAGACCCCGACGGGAGAAGGAAAAAAGCGAAGAACGTATCGTCATTAAGAAATCCTGATTGGTCGCGTTGTTTCTTGTCTTTGTGATTTCAGGAACTATCGCCGCTCTGCGCCGGTCTTTTGCGGCCACACGAAAGGCTTCACACGACAGCGTTGCCGGTGGTTTCAATGTCCTGAAATCGGGAAAAATGTGCCTGCTTTACCTCTTGGAGGGTCCGACCGATGTTACGGCTTAGCCGTTACTTTCAGCCATTGACGGCTCGTTCGATCGCAGGCCGTGCTTGCTGATACATCGTGCGGTCATGACGCGGTCCCTTGTTTCGAAATTCGGTTCTTGATGTCTAACGTAGCAGGGTGGCCAGAAGGAGAAAGACCAGTTGTTCTTTTTCTATCGAATTAATGGATTATTTTGCCGCGGTTTCCGAAGGTGGTAGGATCAGCTTTTCCGACGCCCGAAATACGTTGGCGGTGCGATTTTTCAGGCAGTGCCGGAACACCCGTCCCCCACTTATTTTGCAAATGCCATCTTTTCGAAAATCCGCACCGGAGGCGCCTCACCGGCAAAACGTTCCACCTCCACTCTGGTAATCTGACCGGTCGATCCCTGCGCCAGTTTCGAGGTGCCGATGTCGCGCGTCAGGATGTTCGGATTGCCGTGAATGCACGTCGCTTGCTCTGCATGCCGGTCATGCGGTTCGAACCACGCACCCGTTGCCAGCTGCATCACGCCGTTGCGCACATCCGTGCTCAGGACGGCTGCGGCGAGGCAGCTGCCACGACTGTTGAACAGCCTGATGATATCGCCATCGGCAATGCCCCGGTGGGCTGCATCTTCGGGGTTGATGCGCACGGGTTCCCGGCCCTTAATCTTGGTGGAGCGGCTGAAAGCGCCATAGTCGAGCTGGCTGTGCAGACGCTGATGCGGCTGATTGCACACCAGATGCAGCGGATAGAGCGCTTCGTCTTCCGGTTTCGTCCTGCCGGGATACCATTGCGGATGGCCGCCGCAATCGTCATAGCCGAAACCCTCGATCGTCTCGGAGAAGATTTCGATTTTACCGGATGGTGTCTTCAGAGGGAAGGCTATGGGATCATCACGGAAGGCACGCGCAGGCCCTCCGTCATCCGGCTTGAGCGGAAGACCTATCTCTCCACGTTCCCAGAACGTTTCGAAATCGGGAGCCTCGTACCCACCGGCGGCAAGCGCCCCACGCGTTGTTTCATAGAGGAAGGCAAGCCATTCCCGGCTGCTGCGACCTTCGGTGAAGGTTTCGAATTTGCCGAGCCGGCGCGCGATCTCGGAGAAGATTTCATAGTCGTCGCGCGCCTCACCAACCGGTTCGATCAGCTTTTTCATCGCGATCATCAGAGGATCGCGGTCGGCGGCGCCAATGTCGTCGCGCTCCAGAGTTGTCGTCGCCGGCAGCACGACATCGGCATGCCGCGCAGATGATGTCCATGCGGTTTCATGCACGATGATGGTCTCGGGCCGTCTGAACGCTGCCCGTAGCCGGTTGATATCCTGATGGTGGTGGAAAGGGTTACCACCCGCCCAGTAAACCAAGCGGATATCGGGATAGTGCATCCTCTGGCCGTTATAGTGAAATTCCCCACCAGGATTGAGCAGCATGTCGGCGATGCGCGCGACCGGAATGAAATCCGCGACCGGGTTTTTGAACTGGTTAAGTGTCGGCAGGGGAACGGCCAGCAGGTTCTTCCCGACATTGCCCAAAGCGCCGAGGGAATAGGAATATCCGCCGCCGTCGAGGCCAATCTGACCGAGCATGGCGGCAAGAACGATCCCCAGCCAGACGGGTTGCTCACCATAATCGGCGCGCTGAAGCGAATGGCTGACAGTGATCAATGTTCTCGCGCGCGCCATGGTGCGGGCGAGTTCCCTTATAGTTTCCGTGCCGATGCCGCAGAGCCCGGAAGCCCATTCGGGGCTTTTCGCCACACCATCGGTCCGGCCGAGCAGGTAGTCTTCGAAACGCTGATAGCCGACGGCATAGCGGTCAAGAAACGCCCGATCGTGCAGGCCCTCGGTGACGAGAACATGCGCAAGTCCGAGCATCAGCGCGACATCGGTACCGGGTATGACCGGCAGCCACTCCGCATTGAGGTCTTTCGGAAAATCGTCTTTTAGCGGGCTGATCAGCACGAATCGCGCGCCGCGTGCACGTGCGCCATTCAGCTTCTGTGGCACGATATGCACGCTGTTGCCGCCGCCATGCACGTCCGTATTCTTGATCGCCATGCCGCCGAAGGCGACGATCAATTCGCTGCTGCGCTCGATTGCATCCCAGGTAACGCTCTTGCGGTCGAAATGATCGTAGGGTCCGAGCACATGCGGAATGATGACCATCGCCGCGCCGGAACTGTAGGTGTTGACGGAGCGCACATATCCGCCAAGCGTGTTCAGAAAACGGTGGACCTGGCTTTGCGCGTGATGGAAACGTCCGGCGCTCGACCAGCCGTAGGAGCCGCCGAACACGGCCTGTGGGCCGTAATCGCCGTAAACCCTTTGAAGCTCCTTCGCGACGAGGTCCGCCGCCTGCGGCCAATCGACCTCCACATAGTCGTCCGCCCCGCGTATCTGCGCGTTGCCCGGTTTCCCCTCCAGCCAGCCGCGCCTGACCGCCGGACGCCGGATGCGCGCGGCGCTATCGGCGATTGCCGGCAGATTGGCGAGCAAGGGCGAGGGGTGTGGATCGTCCGGATGTGGACGGATATCGAGCTTGCCATTCCGGTAGCTGCCGGAAAAGGCGCCCCAGTGGGAGCTGTGGGTCTTGTAATTATCCATCTGCGAAATCCCGCACGGTCAAAGCGTTTCTCGGCGGCTGGGCAAGTCTTGGCTCGGCAGGATCTTGCCCGGATTCATGATGCCGGCCGGATCTATGGCGTTTTTGATGATCGCCATGAGGTCCACCGCGTCGCCGTGTTCCTGCCGCAGATAAGCGATCTTGCCGGTGCCAACCCCATGCTCGCCGGTGGAAGTGCCGCCAACCGAGATGGCGTGCTGCACCATCTTTTTGTTGATTGCCGCCACCTCGTCGAGTTCGGCTTGATTTGCAGGGTCTACGGCGAAGACCACATGATAGTTGCCATCGCCGACATGGCCGAGAATGGCGGCGGGCACGCTGCAGTCGCGTAGCAATTCCCGGGTCCTGACGATGCAGCCGCTCAACTCGGATACCGGCACGCAGACATCGGAAGACCAGCCCTTGGCGTTCGGGCGCTGCGAGACCACGGCGTAAAACGCGTTGTGGCGCGCCTTCCACAGGCGGTTGCGGTCCTCCGGCGCATTCGCCCATTCGAAATCCCTGCCGCCATTGTCTTCCACTATGGCAGCGACCATCTCGACCTGTTCCTTCACGCCAGCTGGCGAGCCGTGGAACTCGAAGGCGAGCGTGTCCTCGACCTTGAGGGAAAGACTGGAATAGGCGTTGACGGCCTCGATCAGGCCACGGTCCATTAATTCCATTCTCGCAACTGGAATGCCGAGCTGCACGACCGTAATGGCTGCCGCAACTGCCTGTTCGACGCTTTCGAAGGAGCAAAGTGCAGCCGAGATGGTTTCGGGAATTCCGTAGAGTCGCAATGTCACTTCCGTGATGATGCCGAGCGTCCCCTCGGAGCCGACGAACAGCCGCGTTAGGTCATAACCTGCTGATGATTTACGCGCCCGCCCGCCGGTGCGGATGACCTGGCCGTTCGGCAAGACGACCGTCAGCGACAGCACGTTTTCTCGCATTGTGCCGTAACGCACGGCGTTTGTGCCGGAAGCGCGGGTTGCCGCCATGCCGCCGATGGACGCATTGGCGCCAGGATCGATCGGAAAGAACAGGCCCATGTCGCGCAGATGTGTGTTCAGTTGCTCGCGCGTGACGCCGGCCTCCACCGTGCAATCGAGATCCTCGGCGCTGATGCGGACGATTTTCGACATGCGCGACAGATCGACGGAGACACCGCCACGCACTGCCGTCAGATGGCCTTCGAGCGAAGTGCCGGTGCCGAAGGCGATGACGGGAACACCTTCAGCGGCGCAAAGCCGCACGGCTTCCGCCACATCATCCGTGCTCTCGGCGAAAACGACGGCATCCGGGATCGCCGGCGTGTGGTGGGATTCGCCACGGCCGTGTTGTTCCCGCAATGCCTGCGCGGTGGAAAAACGCTCGCCGAAACGGTTGCGCAAAGAGTCCGAGAGAGCGGGAGGCAGTGCGCTCATCGCGATACTCCGCGCGAGGAGGGCGGGAAAAGAGACATGAGAAACTCCACGGGAATGGTCTGGAGAGAGCCATGGCCGGGTTGCGGCCACGGCGTGACAGTCACCCGGTTTTCGGCGGGGATCAGGCGGCCAGTTTTTCGCCCTTGAGATGACGTTCGAGGAAGGGCAGGCTGTCCTGTCCCCAATACAGTTCGTCCTCGTAGCGGAATGTCGGAAGCCCGAACACACCGGCTGCCTTTGCGGCCTCATAATTGGCTTTCCGGATGGCTTCCACGGCATCGCTTCCGCCGCGTTCGTCCAGCGCCGCACCGTCGAAACCGGCTTTGTCAGCGATTGCGCGGCGAACTTCGGCATTGCCGATATCTTCGCCGCCTTCCCAGAAAGCTTCCTGAAGCGCCTTGGTCAGCCTCAACCAGTCCTCGCCCGCATCGATCGCGGCAATGACCATGAAGCCGGCCGGCGTGGGATCGGAAAGGGCGGCGCGATTGTCGAAGTTAAGGGACTTGCCGCGCAACGCCGCCCATCGCTTCAAATCCTTCGTCCAATAGGCGCGGCGCGCTTCCGGACGGTTGCGTGAGTAGATGGCGCCATTATCCTCGATCAGCGGGATGACATAGGGCCGTATCGTGGCGCTGTGCTCGTTAGCGAGCGCGGCGAAAGGATCCAGGCCGAGAAAGGCCCAGGGGGAGCCGATGCCGAAGAAATAGTCGATGGTCTTGGTCATATCTTGTCTCCTGAGGATATCTTGCCGGTGGCGAGATCGAACACCGAGAGCGCACAGTCCCGGGCGATGAGTACGGCATGCGGATCGCGCCCGACCGCGACGGTGGCAAGTGCGCCTTCGTAAAGAAGCGAAAGGTGGGAGGCGGCCTGATCCAGTCGCACCCCCGCTTTCGACATGACGGTCTCGAAAATATCCCGCACCATTCTTTTGTGGGTTCGAGCCACGGTGACGACGCGTTCGGAATCGCCGTGTTCGGCAACCGCGAGTGCAAAGGCACAGCCCCTGAATTCAGGGCTGTCGGCCTTCTCGTAAAGCCGCTCGAAAATCACCTGCAGCTGGTCCCTTGGATCAATCGTCGCCGTCAGAACATCCTTCAGCGAGCGAATGACACGATCGTGGCGATCCTGAAGATAGGCCGCGACAAGATGATCCTTGGACGGAAAATGCCGATAGAGAGTAGCTTTTGCGACCTTCGCTTCTTCGATGATGCGGTCGATACCGACCGCCCGGATACCTTCTGTATAAAACAGCGCTCCGGCGGCGGTGAGAATCTGGTCTGGAATGGCTTCTCTCATTTTATCGCTTCAGCTTGGTGGTTTCATGGGAAGAACGGGTCGCACGCATCATTGCGCGGCGGCGAGACCGGTTTTGTCGCGCTCGTGGAGCTGCCCGACAAAAGAGAGGATCGCGTCAAGCGGCACCGCCTTCGAGAAGGCGCCCTGATGCGCCAGCCTGCCGCCAAGAGACTGGATAGCCTCGTTATATGGTGTCGCGACGTTATGCAGACGGCCGAGCAGCACAATCTCACCGTTGAGAAAATCGATCTCGCTGGAAGCCCCCCGGGCAAAGCTCTGCCAGGTCGATTGCTGGCCTGGCTGAATGCCGCTGTTTTGAGCGATGCTCCAGCCTGAAATATCGACAGCCCGTTCAGAGGGAGAGGCGAGATTGTAGCCTGCTACCTCAAGCGTCTGGCGGGCTTCATTGACCAGCGCTTCGGCGATCGATGCTCGCAGATCGTCTTCTCCGTCGAACAGATCCAGCGCGTTGCGGACGTTATGAAGCAGTTTTGCCGATTTCCAGCGGCGGATATCGCTGCTGGTTTCCGCAAGATAATTGGCGCGTGTGAGGTCTGCGGCAATCTCCTTCGCCGTTTCGTCGGAACCGGCCGGGAAGCGCCCGATCGTGACCACGCCGACCTGCGGATTGCCGGCCGCCGCAACCGCGCCGGTTTGTGTAAACCGGGCAGGGGTCAGAATACTGGCGCCGTAGACATTGGCGAAGGTCCTGAGCGCCAGCGCTTCCGTCGCCAGACCGTTCTGAAAGGTAACCACCGGCAACTGCGTGGCTGTTAGACCTTCCACACCGGATACCTGTCGCCATGACCAGTCTGCCAGAGTGGCTGCCGCATCCTGCGTTTTGACGGTCAGCAGCAGGATATCGTCGGGCGCTAGGTCCGGCGGAGCGGATACGTCGAAGGCGTTCAGCCTTATTTGCTGCGTGCCTGAGGGGCGTTGGTAGCTCAGCCCCTGTTCAATGATGGAGGCAATTTGTGCGCCGCGTCCGACCAGAGCATATTTGATGCCGGAAAGCTCGAACTGTGCGGCAAGGCTCGCGCCAACCGCGCCTGCGCCAATGATAACGTATCGTGTCACCTTTTCCTCCAATTCAACCGGGCCGATAATGCGCCAGTATCAATTGCAGCGGTGCGGTTTGCTGGATCGATACGGGATTTCGCTCAACATCGGTCCTCCCTGATGGCGACCAATGATGACAGCTAAACTAGGCATGAGGAGCGTCTCAAGAAAGACAGGTCGTTCTTTTTCTATCTATTTTATAGAAAATAATTCGGCGTAAGGAAAATTTGCGATCACCTTATTCCCGACAGCAGTCCTGGCGCGGCGAAACCCTGGAATAAGCCCCAACGAAGCACACCGTCAGCGCGCGCGGGAGAGCATCAACTCGCCGGGATTTTTCAGGTGGCTGCCTTGAAGAGAACCGTGACGACGGTTCCGCCGTCTTGTCGCGGATCTATCTGCAAATCGCTGTCATGCGCGCTTGCGATCGCTCGAGCAATCGACAGGCCGAGGCCGGTGCCACCGGTCTTACGTGCACGCGACGGCTCTGTGCGCCAGAAGAGTTCGATGCCGTGTGCCTCGATGCCGGGGGGAAAACCCGGCCCCTTGTCTTCGATTGTTATGAAGGGACGTCCTTCCCGGACTCCGGTCGAGCAGAAGAGGCTCTTCCCGCTCGCCGCATAGCGGCGTACATTATCCATCAGGATGAGCAGTAGCTGTTGAAGGCGTTGAGGGTCGCCGCTAATTGGAGCCGTCTGCAGCGACATATCGAGACGAATTCCTGCCTCTTCGAGAAGAGGCCGTGCCGCCTCCGCCACGGCCGCGCATTCGGTAGCGAGATCGAGTGGCCGCATCTCCGTAACGAGACTGTTGGTTTCTGCCAGCGAAAGCGTCCGCAGATCGTCGACGAGACGCGCAAGTCCTTCCACATGGCCGATTAGGTGGCGAATGGCCTGCTTGTCGAGCGGAAAGACGTCATCGGCAATGCCGTGTAAACGGCCTTGCAGGATGGTTAGCGGGGTGCGCAGCTCGTGGGCTACCGCCATGGTGTTGAACTTCAACCGGCGCTCCATCATCTGAAGCTCCTGCGTCAAAGTCTCGAAACTGTCGACCAGAAATCCGACTTCGGCGATGCGGCTCGCCTTGATCTTTGCGCCTCCGCTGAAGTCGCCGGTCGCCATGCGCCGCGCCGCGTCGGCAAGTTCGCCGAGAGGTGCTGCAATGCGCCGGGAGATGAAATAACCAAGCAAGCTGCACAGGAAGACACCGAGCAATCCAAAGAGGAACACCGATTTGAGAAGTTCGCTATCTGCCTGGTCCTCCAGGCCCGGTAAAACCTCGATAAGGGCCTGAAGCTGGCTCTGATCCGGCATCACGCCCCGGTCAATATCCGAGAAAGCCTTGGCAGCATCAGGTGACAGTTGGGCAAGGATGCGCTCCTCAATGGTGTCCGAATACCAGGAAACGCCGAAATAGACCAACGCAACCGCAAAGATGAGCATTGTGGTGATTGTGATCGCCGTCATCGTGCGCAGGCGGAGCCGCCGGAACCTCATGATGTCTGCTCCCTGGCAAGTCGGTAGCCGATGCTGCGCACCGACACCAGATAACCGCCAGCACCGTGATCCGTCAGTTTTTTACGCAGATTGGCGATGTGCGTATCGACCGTGCGTGCCAGCGCATCGCTTTCCGGCAGGCAGGCATCCAGAAGATCGGCCCGCTGAAAGGCATAGGTGGGGCGACGCGTCATATGGGCAAGAATTCTGAATTCGCTGAGCGTCAACGGCAGAACGGTTCGTCCCGCATCGCTGCAAACAGCCGCGATGTAAGCTTCGGTATCTATTTCGATGGCGCCGAAACGCAGGATCCCTCCGCCAGTTGGCTGACGCGAGCGTTTTAGAACGGCATTCACCCGGGCGACCATTTCCTGCGGGTTGAAAGGTTTGACGATGTAGTCGTCGGCACCCAGGCGCAGACCGGTCAGCTTGTCCATATCTTCGGCAAGGGCGGTGACCATGATGATCGGCGTATCGCGCTCCCGCCGTATGCGTGTCAGCACATCGATGCCATCGAGCTTCGGTAGCCCGATGTCGAGAAGAATGAGATCCGGCCGCAGCATCGAGAAATGCGTCATGGCCGTCTCGCCATCCCCGGCTCTAACGGTTCTGTATCCGTCACGAATGAGATAGGCGTCCAGAATCTGCATGATGTCGGGGTCGTCTTCGACGATGAGAATGAGCCCTTTGTCCATGCTAACCTTACGAACTTACTGATATTACCGCTTTATTGCCGGGACGCTAAGCCGACGCAAAGCGCCGGGCAAGAGCCGTCTCACGAGATAGATGCGGCAGGCACGCTTTTCCTCTCAGTCTTGAGACTTCCTCCGCAGAACCTTGACATTTCTGCGGAAGAAAGCTGGCCATGCACCAGTATCTCTCCCATAAGGCCGAACAGAAATGGCCAAGCCGGCCCGAAAAACCGAAGTTCCGCTTTGCCGTCATCCCCACGGCGCGCCAGACTTTCGCATGGGTTTCCGGCAGCCCATCTCTGCTCGCGCTTTCGACCACGCTTGCAATGATGGTCTTCTTCACTGTCAGGCCGGATATCGATCTTGACGCCAGTCGCTGGTTCTGGACAGATGGTTTTCGTCTTGGCGAGGATCAATTCTTGATTTCCGTCCGCGATCTGAACCGCGCACTTCCCGCCGTTTTATTGTCCACGCTTGTCTGCCTGCTCCTTGCCACGCCATTTGTCTCCGGCGTGCGGCGTGCCATCCGCCCTCACAAACTGCTACTTGTTCTCACCTTTTATGCGCTTGGGCCGGGTGCGACCGTGCATGTGCTGAAAAACCTGTTCGGACGTGCCAGACCGCGGCATATCAGTGAATTCGGGGCAGATTTGTTTTTTACGCCCGTTCTTTCCCTCGATGGCAGCTGTTCGCGCAACTGCTCCTTTCCGTCCGGCGAAAGCGCGTCCGCAATCGCCCTGCTGGCGTTCATCATCTTCCTGCCGGAAAAATTCCGCCTGAGTGCCACGGCGATCTTGATGCCGTTCATAGTGCTTTGCTCCCTAAACAGGGCAGCTATGGGCGCACATTTTCTCTCCGATGTCCTGATTGCATGGCCACTGATGCTCGCCGTGTTCCTCTCACTGCATCGGCTGTTCACGAAGCATGCGGACACAATCGACACTGCGTTTCTGCGCTAATTCATGGGAATACGGCATAGCGCCGAACAAAGGTCATGCCCCGAGCAATAAATTTGTGTTCGGGGTTCGTCCGCCGCCTGCTCAAATCGCACATGCCCGTGCCTGTGGTCTGGTACGGGCATGTGCAGACGGTGACTGCCTTATTTCACCTGGGCGACGACCAGCTTGCCATCCGCACGTTCGGCGATGAACTCGATGTTCGCGCCTTCCTTGAGCTTGGCGAGCAGGGCATCGTCCTTGACGCGGAACACCATCGTCATGGCGGGCATATCGAGGTTTTTCAGTTCCTCATGAATGATGGTGACTTTCTTGGCGGTAGCGTCGACCTTCTTCACCGTACCTTTGGTGAATTCCTGTGCGAATGCGCCAAAGGGGGCTGTAAGCAACAAAGCGGCTGCAAGGGTAATTTTAACGATCGTCTTCATGGTCAGATTCCTTTTTTCGATTGGTTACTTGGCCGAAACTTTGAGATCGCCGCGCATGCCGGCCTCGTAATGTCCGGGCTTCAGGCAGGCGAATTCGAACATGCCGTCATTGGTGAATTTCCAGATGATTTCGCCGCTTTCGCCCGGCGCAAGGCTGATTGCGTTCGGATTGTCGTGTTCCATCTCCGGGGCCTTTGCCATGGCGGCCTTGTGCTCCAGATTTGCGCTCTGTTCGTCGAGAATGAATTCATGGTCCAGCTCGCCGACATTCTTCACGGCAAAGCGAACGGTCTTGCCCTTCTTGAATTCGAACTTGGCGGGCGTGAACAGCATCTTGCCATCAGGCGTTTCCTTCATGGTGACCTGTATGGTCTGGGTTACCTTGGATTTGTCGCCGGGTTCGCCGATCGCCATCGCTTCATGGCCGCCGCCGTGGGTGCCCGATGCGAAGGCGGGTGTGGCAAGAGCGGTGAGAAGCAGTGCAAGTTTCAGTCTGGTCATCGAATTTTTCCTTGGTTCTGGTGGGGATATGGTCTGCACGATCAGCCGTGTTTCATCGGTTTCGGCGTTATCTGTGTTTTCGGATCATTGGTCTTTTCGGTATCCGGCACGTCGCCGGTCCATTCCCAGGCCTGGGTACCGGGCGGGTTTTGGTACCAGCCGGGATCTGAGTAATCGCCCGCGGAGATGCCTTCGCGGACCTTCACCACGGAGAACATGCCGCCCATTTCGATGGGGCCGTGCGGACCCCAGCCGGTCATCATGGGAACGGTGTTCTCAGGGATTTCCATCTCCATCGCGCCCATATCGGCCATGCCGGCTGTACCCATCGGCATGTATTCCGGCCGCACCTTGCGGATCTTTTCGGTGACGGTCTTCTTGTCGACGCCGATGAAGGTCGGGACATCGTGTCCCATCGCATTCATCGTGTGGTGCGACTTGTGGCAATGGATCGCCCAGTCGCCGACATATTTGGCGTCGAATTCATAGGCCCGCATGGCGCCGACGGGGATGTCGATGCTGACCTCCGGCCACCGGGCCTCGGGCCGCACCCAGCCGCCATCGGTGCACGTCACCTCGAAATCATAACCGTGCATGTGGATCGGGTGGTTGGTCATGGTCAGGTTTCCGACCCTGACACGCACCCGGTCGTCCTTGGAGACCACCAGCGGATCGATGCCCGGAAATACCCGGCTGTTCCATGACCACAGATTGAAGTCCGTCATGGTCATGATTTTCGGAACGTAGGAGCCGGGATTGATGTCGAAGGCGTTGATCAGGAACACGAAGTCGCGATCAACAGGCATGAAGGTCGGGTCCTTTGGATGGACCACGAAAAAGCCCATCATGCCCATCGCCATCTGCACCATCTCGTCTGAATGCGGGTGGTACATGAAGGTGCCGGACTTCACGAGATCGAACTCGTAGACGAAGGTCTTGCCAACGGGGATATGCGGTTGCGACAGGCCGCCGACACCGTCCATGCCTGATGGCAGGATCATGCCGTGCCAGTGGACCGTTGTATGTTCCGGCAGCTTGTTGGTCACGAAAATCCGCACCCGGTCGCCTTCTACGGCCTCGATGGTCGGGCCGGGTGATTGGCCGTTATAGCCCCAGAGGCGGGCGGTCATGCCCTCCGCCATCTCGCGTTCCACTGGCTCGGCGACAAGGTGGAATTCCTTGACGCCATTGTTCATCCGGAAAGGCAGGGTCCAGCCGTTGAGGGTGACGACCGGATTGTAATCGGGACCGGTAGTGGGCTTGACGGGGGCTTGCGTCGCTGCCGTTTCCATCACGGCCGCTTCCGGCAGGCTGCTATTCGATGTCTTTGCCCAGGCCGCCGTGGAGACCATTGCGGCGCCGACGCCCAGAAAGTTTCTTCTATTGAACATGGTCGTTTCCTTTCTCAGTGTCCGCCACCGCTGCCGCCACCAGTGGCGGCAACTTCGGTCTCCGCGCCTGCCGTACCCGCGCCACCGCCGTAGATGGCGGGCGCAAGGCCGGCTTCCGCGAGCCAGAAGTCACGTTTGGCATTGATGGCGAGCAGGTTCGAATTGACCTTTTCGCGGCTGTCGGCGAGCAGTTCGAAGGTGTTGGTGAGCATGCCGTTATAGGTCAGCAGCGACTCCTCCTCGATCTTGGTCCGCAGCGGCACCACGCTGTTGCGATAGTGCCGGGCGATGTCGTAGTTCGAGCGATAGGCCTGATAGGCGGAGCGGGCTTCGGAGCGGATATTGACCGCTTTTTCGGCCAGCAGGTTTGCTGCGCGCATATAGGCGAGTTCGGATTCCCGCATTCTTGCCCGACCGGAATCGAAGATCGGAATGATGAATTCCAGCTCGGCATTGCCGGTCGTCTGTTTGTGTTTTTCGCCGTCTTCAAGTTCGCGTTCGGTCTCGAAGCCGGAACGAAGTTCTAGATCGGTGACGTATCGGGTAGCTTCTGTGAGTTTGAACGACCGGGCGGTCGATTCCAGATCGAGCTTCGCCATCTGCAAATCCACCCGGCGCTGCAGCGCCTCGGCCTCGATCATCTCACGTTTGGCCAGATCCTTTGGAAGCTGGGGCAGGCGGTTGGGGATGGAGTAGTCTATGTCCGCGCCCCACAGGCCCATCAGCCTTGTCAGTTCCTCCTTCGCAAGCCGGGCTTCAAGCCGCGCCTTGGCGATCTGGCCGGTCAGTTCGGCATAGAAGACCTGCTCGCGAGCCTGGCCTTCCTTGTTCAGCGAGCCTGCTTCGCCAAGCTTCCTCGCAAGTTCCGAAGCGGCATCCGCGGCTGTCTGGGCCTGCGCCAGCTGGCCGACATTTTCCCAGGCAGCAACCGCCGTGATCCAGGCGCGGCGGGTATCTGCCGCCAATTGCAACGTCTTCAGCGCGGCTGCGAGCTGCGCCTTTCGGAAGCCGGTATCGGCAATCTCGACATTCTGTTTGAGCGTGGCCAGTGCCAGAATATTGGTGACGATCACACCCTCGATCGCCTTGTAGGCCCGGAGCCCCGGAGTGCCGATCCCCGTCAATCCGATGCCGACCCTCGGATTGACCAGCATGGTCGATTGCCAGGCGGTTGCGGCCGATTCACCCAGATCGGCATAGGCCGCCTGAAGGCCCTTGTTGTTGAGGAGCGCGACCTGAACCGCCGTCTCGACATCGATTGTTTTCGCTGACATCAGCGATTTGACGCGGGTTGCGGTTGCCTGCGCCTCAGCCCGGTTCTGTATCCAGACAGTCTGCTTTCCCGTCGCCTCGGTCGCCCTGGCCGAAACGGTGGTGAAGCCTGCGTTCTTCGAGGTGTAGTCGGCGGCCGTGACGCAGCCGCCAAGAACGAGCGGGACGGAAAGGACGGCCGTGAGTTTGATCACGCGTAGCGTCATGATGCGTCTCCTTTCGGAGCCTGCGCATCGTTCTGGTTTCGCCAGGGCTTCGGGTCCACCGGAGCACGGTGCGAGTAACCTGTGACCGGTGTCTTATAACGCAGAGGGGTGACGCCGAGCGACGGGTTTGTCGCGTCTTCATACGAGGCGGCCTCGTTCATCGAGGATGTGGCTGTGCAGCCGCCCAGCAAAAGGGGCGCTGCAACCACGATGTAGATAGGGTTCATGGTAATTTCCGAACAGGAGATGCAACGGCGCGACGGCGCTAAAGCCGTTCACGCACGATCATTGCCCGAGAGGCGGGCTTTGCCTGTTCAGATATTCGGTGGACGGTGAAGCAGCGGGATCTGGCCCACGGTCTTGCTGTCGTCAAGGAAGGAACGGATGGAATTGACGACTGGTCCGCCAAGGGCGTCATGCGCAATCAGCACCGCCATGCCGAGACAGAAATCGTTGCAGCATTCCTGCTTCACGGGCTTTTTGACGCCGCTGTCGTGGTCTGCCGTATCCATATTATGGTGGTCGCTGGACATCATGGCCGAACCGCCATGGTCCATCATCGCGCCGTGATCCATCATCATGGCGGATTGGGTGGTCTGCATTTCCGCGGTATCGGGACCATGCATTGCGGCATTGACGGTGGAAACGCTGTATCCCGCCAGTGACAATATCATCACCAGTCGAAACAGCAGTGCCGTCAATTTCGATGTTCGCAACATCCCACGCATGCCCTGTAGAAGAGCCGCAGTCCTGAAGTTTGTCAATGGATATCGCTCATAACCATCAATAAATAGCACGTCTGCCGGTTCTTAAACCTCACACTGTCTCCATAAAGGCATCGTCGAGAATGAGGAGTTTACGCGCCTGCATGCGGGCATATTCCTCGTAAAAGCCCTGGGAGATCCAGAGAGCGGAACGCCCCTTCCGTCCGCTCCAGCCGATGCCGCCGATCAGTTCGGCCGCGTCAAGCTTGCGCCTGACATGGATTCGGGAAAGGGAGAGCGATGCCGCCAGTTGCGATGGTGTTTTCACATCCGTCAGGTGTCTGCCCTGTTCTGTCGGCTTTTCCCAGTCGATCCCGGCGATCAGGCGGTCCATCAGCAGCCCGCCCGCGTCGAACCAGTTGAAGATGATGGAAAGCGGGCCCGGGCAGCGCACTTCCGGATTGGACAGCAGCGCCTGCGCCACGCGCGGATGGATGTGTGCGAGCATGGTTTCGGATCGCTCGATAAACCGAGAGGCTCTGAACCCCTCATCGATGAGGTCCAGCGCCTGAAAATGCACGTCGTACCATTGGGCAAGCATCGCCAGGGTGGACGGTGAAGGCACCACGCCATCGGCCGGCTTTTCGCCGGCTTGGTGCGCCGGTCTTGTCAGGCCGCGTTTCAGCGCCTCTTTGAAGAAGGCATAGGCGACATCATGGCTGGCAATGCCGTGTTGGAGCGCGAGTTGGCCGAAATCTTCCCGCGTCAGGGCGGGTTCGTCCGTTCCGGTCTTGCGCTTTTGAAAATAGAGCGCCAACAGCGCGTGGCAAAGAAGCCGGCTCTGGCGCGTGGCGAAAAGCGCGGTCATGTCGGGCGAACCTTCGTAGAGGGTGATGCAACTTCCCGCCAGCAGCCGTAGTGCTGCCGCGAAAGCACCCGTTTGAAGCAACCGGTCGATTTCGCTGGGTGGTAGCCTGCGGCCAACGGCGGAGGCGTCCGGCAACCCGGAGATCGCGAAATCGAAAAAATTGGTCATGGGCAGCGCTCCTCGAATTGCCGGCACCACCCTCCTTGCGGAGTGTAATGAGGATTGGATGATCCATCGGCCTTACAGGGGTCGGGATGAGGCGTCTTCTCATTGCGCGCAGAGGTGACACTTTTAGGCCGTCGGCATGCCCGTGGCGCGGGCTTCGCCGGGCGTCATGCCATAGGTGCTGCTGAACACCCGGTAAAAGGTTGGAAGACTGTCGAAGCCGCAGCCATACGCGACCTGCGTGATTTGCAGGGCGGGAGATTCCAGCAGCAGGCGTCGCGCTTCCTCGATCCGCATGGAGGCGAGCGTGCGGGAAAAAGACAGCTCCGCGCCTTCGAAAACGACGTGCAGTTGCCGAAGCGAAATGCCCAGTTCCTTTGCCACTGCGGCAGGCGTGAGGTTCTGCCAGGACTTTTTGCGCATCATGATGTCCTGGGCCGCATAACAAAGCCCGGTGCGGAGTGCGGCGCGCACTTCCGGCATTGCAGGCGAAAGTCGTCCACGCGCCGTCATGGCTAATCGAGCGATATGCGTCACATCGCGCACGGGATCGATGAGCCTGCTGTGTTCGGCGTTCAGCGCGTTGAAGAGCGCCCGGAACGGCCGGGAGAAGGCGGTCTTGTCGGCGTAACGCGTGGCGAACAGGTCATCGGCCGGTCGGCCAAGCATGACTTCGTCGTCGACAGGGATCTTGAGCATCTTGTAGTGAAAATCCGCCTCACCGCCCGGTATCGCGTCATAGGGCAAGTCCGAATAGTTGATGGTGAAATCACCACCGCTAACGGCATGGATCCTGTCTCGACCGGCATGCAGCAACCCCGAACCCCTTACCTGCAAGCCAATGCAGAGGCTGTCGCCGGCAATGCGGGCAATATCGGCTTCCGTGCGGTTGACCCGGTATGAGGAAGCGCGCATTTCGCTTACGACGGCACCTGCAACAGAGCGCGCCTGAAACGACCCGCTGAAGGTCTGGCGGCGATCCGGCGCAAGCTCGATCGTTACGCCAAACAGGCTTTTGCCGCGCACTTCGCGCCATTGGTCGAAGCGGTGCTCGGGCTGAAAATCCTCGGTTGCGAAACGGATGATGGTGTTCGTGGCTTGCTCCCCCCAGATGAGCCATGTCCCCGCGGCTTATTGTTCGGTTGCGCGAAACCCAAGATGGACGAGCGGATAGGGCCGTCCCTGCCCGTCGAGGTCGGAGCGTCCCGTCGGCTTGAAACCGAGCCGGCGATAAAAGCCCATGGCCTGCGTATTCTGTTCGTTGACATCGGTTGTCAGCGCGGGGTGTGCGGCAAGCGCTGCGTGCACGAGCGTCTTGCCGATTCCTCTGCCGTGATAATCCGGATCGATGAAAAGCGCTTCCATGTGCCCTTCATGCAGAAACATGAACCCGAGAGGCTTATCCGACGCATCGACGGCGAGCGTCAAAGCGGCCTCGGGAAGAAAAGCCGTCACTTCTTCCTCGATTGCGGCGCGATCCGCTCTGTGAAGAAAATCATGGGTAGCGTCTACAGCCTTACGCCATATTTCAAGGATGCGGGCCGTGTCGCGAGCGTTAGCGGGACGAAGTGTGATCATGTCTCACCCTTAGCAATTGCGGCGTTTTTGCGCCATCGGTCTTTTCCGCAAGGCGTTTTCCCATTCGCTAAATCCCCGCAGCCAAACGCCGCAGTCTTATCTCGCATATTTCTTCGATCTCCGTTGCCTGACGTTTTTCTCGAAAAAAGTCCTTGCAAAAGGGTCCGATAAAAAAATAGATAAAAATAAGTTCTATCTATTTATTTGAAGGGAAGATCGCCGGATGAATCAGATTATCACGGAAATTGAACAAAATCAGGCGCAGATTCCCTCAATCAAAGCGGATCCTTCACTCGAAGAAGCAAAAATTATCTATAATTTACCATTTAATGACCTCCTGTTCCGGGCACAGCAGGTGCATCGTCGCCATTTCGATGCCAACGCCATCCAGATGAGCCGGCTTTTATCGATCAAGACCGGCGGCTGCCCGGAGGATTGTGGTTATTGCAGCCAGTCCGCCCGCAATCCAACAGGTCTGAAGGCTTCCAAACTCATGGAGGTGGAGCGAGTGCTGGCAGAGGCGCGCAAGGCGAAAGAGGGCGGGGCGACGCGCTATTGCATGGGGGCGGCGTGGCGCAACCCTAAGGAGCGCGACATGGAGGCGGTGGTGGCCATGGTCGAAGGCGTCAAGGCGCTCGGCATGGAAACCTGCATGACGCTCGGCATGCTGACGCCGGAACAATCCGAACGTCTCGCTCACGCCGGGCTAGATTACTACAATCACAATGTCGATACGTCGGAGCGGTTCTATTCGGAGATCATTACCACCCGCACCTTCGAGGATCGGCTGGAAACGCTCGCCAATGTTCGTGATGCCGGCATGAAGGTCTGCGCCGGCGGCATTCTCGGCATGGGAGAAACGGTCGAGGACCGTATTTCCATGCTGGTAACCCTTGCCAATCTGCCGGTTCCGCCGGAAAGCGTGCCGATCAACATGCTGATCCCGATCCCCGGCTCGAAGCTTGCCAAAGCCGCTCCGGTTGATCCGATCGACTTCGTCCGCACCATTGCGCTTGCGCGCATCCTCATGCCCCGTTCGCATGTGAGGCTTTCCGCCGGACGTACCGAAATGAGTGATGAGACGCAGGCGCTCTGTTTTCTGGCCGGGGCGAATTCCATCTTCGTCGGCGAGACGCTGCTGACGGCGGATAATCCGGGGGAAGATCACGATACGGCGCTGTTCCGGCGGCTGGGCCTGAAGCCGATGGCGTTGCAAACGGCGGAAGCGGGAGAGACCCGGTGAATTCGTCGGCGCTCTCCGCCTATGAGCTGAAGCTTGCCGGTCTGCACCGCAAGTCGCGCCTGCGGGCGCTAACGCCCCGGCAGGGTATCGACTTCACCTCCAACGACTATCTCGGGCTTGCCGATGCACCCCGGCTGAAGGCGGCGATCACTGACGCAATCGAGAGGGGCGTGCCTGTGGGTGCAGGTGGTTCGCGGCTGCTTCGTGGCAACCATCCCGAACATGAGGCGCTTGAAACGGAGGCGGCGGTATTTTTCGGCGCTGAGAGGGCGATCTATTTCGGTAGCGGATTTGCCGCCAATGTCGCACTTTTTTCCGCACTGCCGCTACGGGACGACCTCGTTCTCTACGATGCGCTGATCCATGCCAGCGTGCATGACGGCATTGCCGCCGGCAAGGCGAAGGCGGTCGCTGTGCCGCATAATCAGGTTGAGGCATTCGAACGGGAAATAAACCGATGGCGGCAGGCGGGCGGCAAAGGTCGCCCGTGGATCGCGGTGGAGAGCCTCTATTCCATGGATGGTGACCGGGCGCCGGTTGCTGCCCTTGCCGACCTCGCCGGGCGACATGGCGGCTTTCTCGTCGTCGATGAGGCGCATGCCACCGGCGTGTTCGGGCCGGGCGGGCGCGGCCTGGCCGCTGAACTGGAAGGTCGGGGTAATGTCGTGGCGCTGCACACCTGCGGCAAGGCGCTTGGCCTTTCCGGCGCGCTTATCAGTCTGCCTGCGGTTCTTGCTGATTACCTCACCAACCGCGCCCGCGGTTTCATCTATTCGACCGCGCCGTCACCGCTGATGGCGGCGGCTGTGCGGGAGGCCTTGCGGATCGTCGCCGACGAGCCCTGGCGGCGCATCCGTCTGGAAGAACTGATAAATTTGGCCAGCGAACAATTACGATCTCAGCTGGCCGTGACGCCCGGCGGCTCGCAGATATTGCCGGTGATGATTGGTGACAATGCGCGTGCACTGAAGATCGCCACGCGTATGCGAGACGGCGGCTTCGACGTGCGCGCTATCCGCCCGCCAACGGTGCCGGAAGGCACGGCACGCCTGCGCATATCCATTACGCTCAATGTCGAGGAAAGCCAGATCGCCGATATGGTCGGGCTGCTCGCCCTCGCCATGGAGGAGGAACGATGAGCCTTCGTTTCATCGTCTCGGGCACCGATACGGGTATCGGTAAGACGGTTTTTTCTGCGGCGCTTACTCACGCATTGCAAGCCCATTACTGGAAGCCGGTGCAATCCGGGCTCGAGGAAGAGACAGACAGCGAGGTGGTGGAGCGGATGGGTGGCGTGCCGCGCGCGCGCATCCTGCCGGAGGCCTATCGCCTGAAAATGCCGGCCTCACCGCATCTTTCGGCCCGCTTCGACAATGTCACGATCGAGCCCGAGCTTTTGCTGCCGCCGGAAACGGATGGGCCGCTGGTGATCGAAGGGGCGGGCGGTCTGCTGGTGCCGCTGACCGACACATTGCTGTTTGTCGATATTTTCGCCCGCTGGCGAATTCCGCTGATCCTGTGCGCCAGAACCTCACTCGGCACCATCAACCACACGCTGCTGTCGCTCGAGGCGCTGCGGCTGAGAGCCATTCCGGTGCACGGCGTGGTCTTCATCGGTGATGAGAACCGGGAAAATCAGCGCATTATCGCCGATATCGGCCGAGTTCGCTCGCTTGGCCGCTTGCCTCGCATACCGGAGATGACTGCCGAGGCGCTGCACCATGCATTCGCTCAACAATTCGATCTCGCTGATTTCCTGGAGGTGCCGGCATGAGTCGTTCCCGCGTCTGGCATCCTTTTACCCAGCACGAGCTGGAACCGCCGATGAAACGCATCGTCTCGGCGGAGGGCGCCTATCTGGTCGATGAGGATGGCCAGCGGTTGTTCGATGCAATTTCATCCTGGTGGGTCATCACTCACGGCCACCGGCACCCGGCAATCATGTCCGCCATCCGCGCAGCGACCGAGACCTTCGACCAGATCATTTTCGCCGAGTTTTCGCACGAGCCGGCCGAAACGCTGGCCAAAGGGCTGATCGAACTCGCGCCTGCCGGCTTGGAACATGTGTTTTATTCCGATAGCGGTTCGACCTCGGTGGAAGTGGCGCTGAAAATGGCGCTCGGTTATTTTCACAATTGCGGTGAAAAGCGAGATCGCATCGTGGTCATGGAGCACGGCTACCACGGTGATACGATCGGCGCCATGTCGACGGGCGAACGCGGCGTGTTCAATGCTGCGTATGAACCACTGCTATTCGGCGTCGACCGACTTGCTTTTCCGGAAGCGGATTGTGAGCAGGAGACGCTCGACATGTTCGAAAGCTTTTGTCGTTCGGGCCGAGTCGCCGCCTTGCTGATCGAGCCGCTTGCTCTAGGTGCCGGTGGCATGAAGATTTACCGCGCGGACGTTCTCGCCGGACTGAAACAAATTGCCGAACGCTACGGTTGCCTTGTCATCGCCGACGAGGTGATGACGGGCTGGGGCCGGACAGGAACCATGTTCGCCTGCGAGCAGGCGGGAGTTTCCCCGGATATTCTGTGCACCTCCAAGGGGCTGACCGGCGGCTCCCTGCCGTTGGCAGCGACCTTGTGCAGTGGCGAAATCTTCGACGCACACTTCTCGACCGATCGCCGCAAGACCTTTTTCCATTCGAGTTCCTATACCGCCAATCCGATTGCCTGCGCTGCCGCTGTCGCCAATCTGCAGGTTTGGCGCGATGAGCCAGTGGTACAGCGCATCGGCCAACTGCAAGAAGTGCTGCGCGACAATCTCGGGCGATTTGCGGATGACAGGCGCTTCACCAGCATACGCCAGATTGGAACCATCGCAGCGCTTGACCTCGTCGTGCCCTCCGGCGGTTATCTCGCGGAGGCGGGGCCACGCATGCGGCAATTGTTCCGCGAGCGCGGGCTCATCATCCGCCCGCTCGGCAATGTGCTCTATCTGATGCCGCCCTATTGTTCGACGGCGCAAGACCTCACCCGCGCCTTTGACGCCATGGACGAAGTGGCCTCGATCGTGACTGAAGCCGCTCCGGGAGAACCCGGCGCGGCCGCGATCAAAAACCGTCTCCGAAAGGCCTGACAATGCAGACCCGTTCTTCCCGCATGGCTGGCTTCGGGCATGCCGTGCCAGCGCGATGTGTCCGCAACGCCGAGATTGAGACGCGTCTTGGGCTGGAGGCTGGCTGGATAGAGCGTCGGACGGGGATCCGCACACGTTATTGGGCGCAAGAGGGCGAGACGCTGAGCGGCCTTGCCGAAAAAGCCGGCCGCATGGCACTGGAAAACGCGAGAATTGGCGCCGAGGATATCGCACTGACATTGCTTGCGACGTCCACGCCAGACCATCTTTTGCCGCCTTCGGCCCCGCTGCTTGCGCACCGGTTGGGCCTCACACAATCCGGGGCGATCGATCTTGCCGGGGCCTGTTCCGGTTTTCTCTATGCGCTCACTCTTGCGGATGGTTTTGTCCGCACCCACGGCCGCGCGGTGCTGGTTGTTGCCGCCAATATCTTGAGCCGTCGTATCAATCCGGCGGAAAGGGCAACTGCGGTTCTGTTCGCCGATGCTGCCGGCGCCGTCGTGCTTGTCCCCTGCCGGGATGCGCAGCGCGGCCTTTTGTCTGCCGATCTCGTTTCGGATGGGAGCGGTTACGACCTGATCCAGATCGCGGCGGGCGGCAGCAGCCAGCCTTTTTCCAATGATACAGAGGCTGAAGATACCCTGATGACGATGCGGGACGGCCGCGAGGTCTTTTCCCGTGCCGTCGCAACAATGACGCAGACCTCACAGCGCGCTCTGCAACGCGCAGAAATGACGGCCACCGATATCCAGCGGTTCGTGCCGCATCAGGCCAATGCCCGCATGTTCGATGCCGTCTGCGGCAATATCGGCATCGACCGGCAAAAGACGGTACGTACAGTCGAAACCTTCGGCAACTCTTCTGCCGCCACTATTCCGCTTTCGCTTTCCGTTTCCAATGCTGAGCGGCCCATCACGGAGGGTGAAACGCTGTTATTGACGGCGGCAGGGGCGGGGATGACTGGGGGGGCGGTGGTGTATCGAGGCTAGGCCAGCTGGATACGGAAATGTCTGAGTCGGATCGAGCCGCGCGTACAACGTTGGCAGATATAGGCAGAGCGCGGTGATGCAGCTCAAGTGCTCGAAACAGTTTGATTTTGTTTGGAGAAATTTGGCTGGGGAACCTGGACTCGAACCAAGATTAACGGAGTCAGAGTCCGTCGTTCTACCATTGAACTATTCCCCAAAAGCCCGAAGCGGGTTACCGCGTTCGCTTTGGTGGGTCGTCATATAGATGATTTCTTGCGGGGCGCAAGTCGAAAAAATCGAAAAATGCGTTTTCGTCGCTCTTTTGCGTCTGTCTCCTGCGTCAGAGCCGCGCACGGGTGGAGCGTGGGGTGGAGAGCAGAAGGCTGGTCTCGCTACCGGTAATGCCAGGGACAAGGCGGATACGGCGGAGCACCGCGTCGAAATCGCTGAGAGTGGCGGCGTTAAGTTCTACGATCAGGTCCCAGCGACCGTTCGTGCTGTGAATTTCGGATATTTCCGGGAAACCGCCGAGCGTGCGGATGACGCGGTCCGTCACATGGCCTTCAATCTCGATCATCATGATGCCGCGGATCGCCGCCTCCACCGCATCGGCACGCAGGATGACGGTGTAACCGATGATAGTGCCGTCATTTTCCATTTTTTCGATGCGTGAGCGTACCGTTGCGCGCGAGGTTTCCGTCTCGATCGCCAGATCGGAAATGCTGCGTCTGCCGTTATGCCTCAAAAGGGTCACGAGCCGTTCGTCGAGATCATCCATTGGTAGCCATTCTGATAAATAGATTTGACCAAATCGATAGCCTATTTCGATAATATTGCCAATATTTGATGTTCATTCCGCCATGTCTGTGTGGTTTAGTGAGGTTATCGGTTGATAAAAGCGAGGGCTCAAATGGATATCAGGCTGATCGGTGCGCCGTTGCAAATCGGAGCCGGGCAATTGGGGTGTGAGATGGGGCCGAGTGCGTATCGCATCGCCGGTCTCACGCGGGCGCTCGAAGATCTGGGCCATCGGGTGGTGGATACCGGCAATGTGACGCCGGCGCCGCTGAGGGAGTTTAACCACCCCAATCCGGCGGTGCATCATCTCGCTGAGACGGTGGCCTGGACCGAGGCGCTGACGGAGGCCGCCTATCGAGAAAGTGCTGCTGCCGTTCCGATCTTTCTTGGCGGCGACCACGCAATTTCCGCGGGAACCGTCGCCGGCATGGCGCGGCGGGTGGCGGAGAGTGGCCGGCCGTTTTTCGTGCTCTGGCTCGATGCCCATACCGATTACCACACGCTTGAAACGACGCGCAGCGGCAACCTGCATGGCACGCCGGTCGCCTATTTCAGTGGTCGCGACGGATTTTCGGGTTACTTTCCGCCGCTCTCCCACGCAGTTCCTGAGGAAAATATCGGCATGATCGGCATCCGCAGCGTCGATCCAGCCGAGAGAGCCGCACTGGAAGACAGCGGCATCACCGTTCACGACATGCGCTCGATAGACGAACATGGTGTCGCGGTTCTGCTGCGCGCGTTCCTTGCGCGGGTGCAGGCGGCAAACGGCCTGTTGCATGTCAGTCTCGATGTCGATTTCCTCGAACCGTCGATCGCGCCTGCGGTCGGCACCACGGTTCCGGGTGGGGCGACGTTCCGTGAGGCGCATCTGGTGATGGAGATGCTGCATGATAGCGGGCTTGTGTGCAGTCTTGATCTCGTGGAGCTTAACCCGTTTCTCGATGAGCGCGGCAGGACGGCGACGCTGATGGTCGATCTGGCTGCCAGCCTGATGGGCAAGCGGGTTATGGACCGCCCGACACGGGCCGGCTGAGGGGGATGATGCAATGACGATTATACCGAACCTTAATATCGTACCTTTCGTCAGCGTCGATCATATGATGAAACTCGTGCTGCGCGTGGGGATCGATACGTTTCTGCGCGAGCTGGCCGACGTGGTGGAAGAGGATTTCCGCCGCTGGGAAAGTTTCGACAAGACGCCACGCATCGCATCGCATTCCCAAGAGGGCGTCATCGAGCTGATGCCGACCAGTGATGGAACGTTGTATGGCTTCAAATATGTGAACGGCCATCCGAAAAACATGAAGGAGGGCCGCCAGACGGTGACCGCCTTTGGGGTGCTTTCCGATGTCGGCAACGGCTATCCGCTGCTATTGACCGAAATGACCATTCTCACGGCGCTGCGCACCGCTGCTACTTCGGCTGTCGCTGCAAAACACCTTGCCCGCAAAAATGCCCGCTCGATGGCCATCATCGGCAATGGCGCACAGAGCGAGTTCCAGGCGCGGGCCTTCAAGGCCATTCTCGGCATCGACACGGTGCGGCTTTTCGATATCGACCGGACCGCCAGTGAAAAATGCGCCCGCAATCTTGCCGGGCAGGGCTTTACCATCGAAATTTGCGATAGTGCGCAGAGCGCAGTGGAGGGTGCAGATATCATCACCACCGTCACGGCTGACAAGCAATATGCGACAATCCTGACCGACAACATGGTTGGTCCCGGCATTCACATCAATGCCGTCGGCGGCGATTGTCCCGGCAAGACGGAACTGCACCGGGACATTCTGCTGCGGTCGGACATTTTTGTCGAATACCCACCGCAGACGCGCATCGAAGGTGAAATCCAGCAATTGCCCGAAGACTACCCCGTCACTGAGCTATGGCAGGTCATATCGGGTGAAAAGCACGGGCGGGTAAACGACAGGCAGATCACGCTGTTCGACAGCGTCGGTTTCGCGACCGAGGATTTTTCGGCGCTGCGTTATGTGCGCTCGAAACTGGCCGCCACCGGGCTTTATACGGAACTGGATCTGCTGGCCGATCCGGATGAGCCGCGCGACCTGTTTGGAATGCTGCTGCGTTGCGAGGCGACTCTCGCCTGAGAGGACGTTCAACGGGAATGACGTCAGTCAGCCCGCCTGCGTTCCCTGCGGGCAACGGCATGTTCCCGCCAGATGGTAAAGAGACCGGCGGCGATCACGATTGCAGCACCCAGAACCATGTTGGATGTCACGACCTCGCCATAGATGGTAACGCCGATGATGGAGACGAGCACGAGCTGGTAATAGGAAAACGGCTGCACGGAGGCCGCATCCGCCAGCTCGAATGCCTTGATCAGGCAATAATGGCCGCTCATGCCGGTAATGCACAGCGCCAGCATCCAGCCCCAATCCTGGGGTGCGAGGCTAACCCAATAAAACGGACCCACCAGCGTCAGTGCTGCCGCACCGGCCACGCCGGTATAAAAGAAGCTCGTCATCGCTGAATCGCTCTTGCTGCCAAGGCGGGTCAGGACGCTGTAGAGCGCAAGCATGAAGGCGGCGATGAAAGTGATCAGCAGGCGGTTGTCGAACCCTTCGCCATCAGGTTTCAGAATGACGAGAACGCCGATGAAGCCGACAAAAATGGCGCACCAGCGCCGCCAGCCCACATGTTCGCCAAGCAACGGCACGGACAGTGCGGCGACGATCAGCGGCGCCGAAGCGAGGATGGAGTGGCTGTGCGCCAGCCCGACAACGGCGAACGAGAAAATGGAAAAAACAATCTGCACGGCAAGAAGGACGCCGCGGCTGATCTGCAGCCACGGACGGTTTGCCATGACAGCGCCCCGAATGCCGCCAGAGGACCTTGCAGCCATCAACAAAACGAAGACGGCGAAGGCCCAGTATCGAAGCATTGCGACGAAGACGGGCGGATAAGAACCGCCAAGATGTTTGGATATGCCATCCTGCGCTGCAAAGATCGTGAATGCTATGAGCGCATAAAGATAACCGGTCTTGGGTGATGGCATAAATAAACCACTGTCCGGCTGTTGCCGGCAAAAAGAGGATTCGGCGTGAATAAGGTGAATAGCAGCCATATGGTCTGGCCGTATCTTGTCAGACAACCTTATTTTCCGAATAGCTGCCATGCAAGTCCGAAGACTGCCTCTGCCCGGTCAAGTTCACGGGTGGCGCCGATGCTGGCGAAAGCTTTGCGAATAGCTTTTTTCCTGTCCGCCATGCGTTAACGCACCGCGGACAGGATGTCGGTTACGGAGTGATTTCTGCGTCGATCAGCCGATCGTCACGGCCGCCTTCGAGGTGACGGATTTCAGCGCAGCGTCGGCCAGTTTCAATGCGATCAGCCCATCCTTGATGGAGGGTGAAGGAGCCACATTGTTTTCGATGCAATCGATGAAAGCGGTAATTTCCGCCGCGTAGGCCGCCGTATAACGCGTCATGAAGAAATCATGCAGCGGCGGGCGGGTGTAGCCCTCAGCATTGGCGATCTCGATGGAGACCGGCCGCTGGTTCTCGGCCGCAGCCGAACCGAGCGAACCATGCACTTCGATACGCTGGTCATACCCATAGGTCGCGCGTCGCGAATTCGAAATGCTGGCTTGCCTGCCGCTTTTCGTCGTCAGAATGATGCTGGCGCTATCGAAATCGCCGAGTGCACCGATCTCCGGATTGACGAGAACGGAACCGGTGGCGAATACGCTTTCTACTTCCTCGCCGAGCAGGAACCGCGCCATGTCGAAATCATGAATAGTCATGTCACGGAAAATGCCGCCGGAAACCTTGATATATTCGGCTGGCGGCGGGCCGGGATCGCGGCTGGTGATGGTCACCATTTCGACCTTGCCGATGCGGCCATCCTCGATTGCCTTGTGCACGGCCTGGAAATGCGGATCGAAACGCCGGTTGAAACCGAGCATCACCTTTGCACCGGTTTCCTCAACCACCTTGGCGCAAGCTTCCGCACGGGCCACATCCAGATCGACGGGTTTTTCGCAGAAGATGGCCTTGCCGGCACGGGCGAAACGCTCGATCAGATCGGCATGGGTGTTGGTCGGCGTGCAGATGATGACGGCGTCGATCGTCTTGTCAGCCAGAACCTCGTCGATTGTGCTGACCTTGCACTGCGCTTCGCGGGCGATTGCTTCCGCAGCACCGGCAACGGCGTCCACAACGGCCACCAGCTTCGCACGGCTGTCGGTGGTGATCGCCTTGGCGTGGACCTTGCCGATCCGTCCAGCGCCGAGCAGTGCCAATTTCGTAACCATCTTTCCTCCGGTTCCTCACACCCGTCTTCCACTCCCGGAAAGACAGAATATGAACGCAAACAATGTTTCGATATGGAATATATGTTCTATTTTGCTAGATCGACATCGGAGGCGTGTCAAGCGTTTTGACGACGGGCAGGGCAGCCGAAATGATCTCTTCGGGAGGTTGCGCAGGACGGGTGAGCGCTGCGTTGAGAAAGCGTTGAAACGGGAACAAAATCCTGACCGGCAATCAGTTGACAGGGGGTGCGACGACCTCCTGTTGGGGAAGCGCATAAACCTCGACCGGGGTTTCAAGGCCGCGCAGAAGCCATGGGCCGAGATTGTCCAGCTTGTCCTCGTGTCCGGCCATACGAACAAATTCTTCGGAAAACAGGACGTTGCGGCCGGTTTCCTTGGTCAGGGTTTCAAGCCGTGATGCGATGTTCACGGCCGGACCGATGACGGTAAAATCGAGGCGGGTTTTCGAGCCGATATTGCCATACATGACATCGCCGACATGGACGCCGATGCCGTAACCCAGAGGGTCATGGCCTTTCTGGCAATTGATGTCGTTGAGGGCAACGAGACTTTTCTGTGCGCTGGCAATGGCTTTCAGCAGGTTTTCACAAGCCTGTGGATCGCTGAGCGGGAAAATCGCCAGCAGCCCATCGCCCATGAATTTCAGGATTTCACCACCGAATTCCTCGATCGGATCGCACATCGCGTCGAAATAACCGTTCAGCAATTCGATCACATCATCGCGCGGCCAGAGGTCGGAAATATGGGTGAAGTTGCGCAGGTCGCAGATCAGGATCGCCGCGCCGACCGTTATGCCGCTGCCGCGCGTCGTTGCACCATTGAGGATTTTTTCGCCCGCATGCGGCCCGACATAGGTCTCCAGCAGGGTGCGCGTCATGCGGTTTTTCAGGCGAATTTCGCTGACCAGCGCGAGCGCCGGTAGCAGGTTTTTCAACGCAAGGACTTCCGCTTCCAAAAAGCCACCGGGCCGATCGCTGGAAAAAGTGGCGACATGGCGCTTGCCGAACGTATGTTCGATCGGCCAGGCGAAGTAATCCGTCAGCCCGTCGGCGCGCAATTCCTCATAGATCGGATAAGCGGATGACTCGATCTCGTCTCCGGTCAGCCGGTGGCGGATTTCGGTTGCGCCCTGATGGATGTCGTTGATGGGACTGTTCAGATATTCGGGCGAGCTCTCCGCCCCATAGCCATAGGTGGTGATCTCGGCCGACGATATGCCGGCCTTCCACAGGATGCGCGCGCCAAGCCATTGCGGATGACGAATGCGGAAGGCAAGTGCGCCCCGCGCTATGGAAATTCCACTTTCGCGCAACCTGCTACACAGCTCGAAGAATATCTCATCGATAAAGCGCTCGTCCTTCGTGCCGGTGACGAGCCAGTCGAGAATTTCCGTTTTCTCCGTTGGCCACAATTCATCCAATGCTGAAGAAACCCGTTCTTCGGTGTTAAGGCTGAGTGTCATGGCAGGATTCCGGAAATTATTGGTGCTCTCGCGCAGGCGGGCCACATGGCGAACATGTCCCGTGCGGACATCATGTGGTGCCGGATAACGGAAATGTTAAGAGAGCGGAGCGGAAAATGTTCCGGAGAGACTTGTAGCGTTCAAACCGTCACGCGCGCCGCCCGGATGTTGCGTGAACATCGTCCCCGGCGGCGCTGAGATTTGGTTCGGATCGTTGTGAACGATCAGATAACGGTTTCGACTGGAATATGCAGGGCGGCGGCAACGCGCCTGATGCGCAGAGGATCGCTGTCTGAGCCGTCTTCCAGGGCGCGGATTTCATTGGCTGTCAGGCCGCAGGTGATGGCAAGCTGATCGACCGTATATCCGGCGAGATTGCGCGCCATCAGGACTTTTCGGGCGAAAGGAGCATCTGTTTCCTGATCGGAATCGAGTTGTGAGACTGAAATTGTCATTTTTTGCATCTCCCTCATGGTGGACACTTTAATGCGGATGGCAAAGAAAGGTTGCCGGAGCCGAATGCGACCGCGTTACCGGAGAAAAATCGTGTTGCAACGCAGCGAGAACATAGCCGCTTCATTCACCTACGCAATAGTTAAATTTTGTTAAGATTCGTGATCGCAGGATTCCCGCGGGATTCATCGTAGGAACAAGGGGTTGAGAAAAATACTATTTTTCCGGGGTTTAGGCGGATGAAGACTGGCGGCTTGTGCTACAGCATGCCCCAGGCACGGAAGCGGCCGCGGCCCGTAACCTCCCTCAACTCCAGTTGATTGGCGAGCCCTATCGCGCCCTGCGGCGTGGTGCCGAGTTCCCTGACGATCATGGCCGCCGAAACCACCGGCCGGGAGACGACAAGCTCCACCAGGTCTGGAAGACGCGAAGACGAGCGTCGGCCGGCCAGCTTGCGCATCATGCGTTCTCTGGCGTGGGTCAGCCTGTCATGTTCCTTCATGCTGGCCAGCGCCGCCTCGTAAAAGCTGTCGAGAAGGGCGACTAGGCGTTGCGTCTGGTTTCTGGCGTGCCGGCGCTCGCGCGGGACGGCACGAAGCCCAGCGCTGAGCGCCGGCAGGTGGTCGGGAGAGACAGCCCCGTCGCGCAGAAAAGCGGCGGCCATGAGCCTGCCGAGCCAGGGGCTGCGTTGCAGAACCTCGATCATATTCCAGGCATCCAGCAGGATCGCGGTGCGCAGGATTGGGGGCAGCTCCTCCGTCTGGCCAAGGACCTGCCGCCATTCCTTCAGCCTTTCCTCCTCGTCCCAGTCGGGATCGTTGATCATCGGATGGGCCTCTTCCCGATGTGTCACCGGCGCAAGTGTGGTGCCGGCGGTGATCGCGTCCAAGGTCGCGGCGCTTCGCGCCAGAAGTGCGTCCAGCTCGGAAAAGGCCCCGTCCAGCGGTGTCTCGCCGTCTGCATCAGACTCTTCGTTGCCGGAATGATCCACCGTTTCCGGGGTAAATGCCGTCGCGTCGGCGGCAATTCCCATTCTTCCGCGCAGACGGGAAAGGCCTGGTGCAGTGAAGGCCCAGCCTGGCGCGTTTGAAAAAATCAGCCGCCTTGAGCGGACGATCCGGTGCGCCGCCGTCATTTCATGGGTTGGCGCCCGCACATCCATATGGGCGTCATGCAGGACCAGATCTTCCATATGGACAAGTTCGCCATCCACCCACATGGAGGAAATCGCGTCGGTAAAGTCCTGCCTTTCGATGAAGCCGTGTTTCATCGGCGACCGGCTTATCCTCTCGTCCAGTCGTGCCAGCGCTTCACCCGCGCGCGCGGCGGGGATGAGAAGCTTTTCGATATGGATGTCCGATGTATCGTAAATCATTGATATTTTTTAGTTTGAGCACGGCCGGGTGACAAGGCGTATTAGAATGGTCCGGCGCGGAAGATGGCGAGTAGACGCTGCCATTGCCATGCTGCGATGCGGCGTAAACTTGCGCATTGCAATATGGCGGGTATATACCCCCTCCGAGAGCGACAAATTATCACACCTTCCGTTCGCCCTTCCACCTCCAGGCGAGATGAATTGGAGTTTACCGTGAATATTATGGCAAATGGTCCCGCTACGGCACCGGATCAGAAAACCCGTTTGAAATCCATTATCGGCGGATCGGCGGGCAACCTCGTCGAATGGTACGACTGGTACGTTTATTCGGCCTTCACCCTTTATTTCGCGCCGGTGTTTTTCCCTTCCGGAAACCAGACCGCCGAATTGCTGAGCGCGGCCGCCGTTTTTGCCGTCGGATTTCTGATGCGGCCCATCGGTGCGTGGTTCATGGGAACCTATGCCGACCGCAAGGGCCGCAAGGCCGGCCTGACCTTGTCCGTTACCTTGATGTGCCTCGGCTCGCTGTTGATCGCGATTACACCCGGCCATGAGACAATCGGCATTGCAGCGCCTGCCATTCTGGTGTTTGCCCGCCTGCTGCAGGGCATCAGTGTCGGCGGTGAATATGGCGCCAGCGCGACCTATCTCAGCGAAATGGCCGGCAAGAACCGTCGCGGCTTTTTCTCCAGTTTCCAGTATGTGACGCTGATTTCCGGCCAGCTTCTGGCGCTGGCGGTGTTGCTGGTTCTGCAGCGGGTTCTGACACCCGAGCAGCTCGGCGCTTGGGGCTGGCGCATTCCCTTCTTCATCGGTGGCGTTCTTGCAATTGCGGTGTTTTACATCCGTCGCGGCCTTGCCGAGACGCAGTCCTTTGAAAATGCCAAGGCGGGCAACGCGGACAAGCCGAAATCGAGCGGATGGGCGCTGTTCAAGCACTATCCGCGGGAAGCGATGATGGTCATGGCGCTGACATCAGGCGGCACGCTCGCCTTTTACGCCTACACGACCTATCTGCAGAAATTCCTCGTCAATACCTCCGGCTTCAGCAAGGAAAGCGCGACCGAAATCACCACGGCAGCCCTCTTCGTCTTCATGCTGTGCCAGCCGATTGCCGGTGCGCTGTCGGACAAGGTGGGTCGCAAGCCGCTGATGGTCGGCTTCGGCATTCTTGGAACGCTGTTCACCTATCTCATCTTCACGACGCTGGCGACGACAACCGACCCGATCATGGCTTTCGCTCTCGTTCTGGTCGGCCTGTTGATCGTCACCGGCTACACTTCCATCAATGCGGTGGTGAAGGCGGAAATGTTCCCCGCCCACATCCGGGCGCTCGGTGTGGCTCTGCCCTACGCGCTGGCGAACACGATTTTCGGGGGAACGGCAGAATTCGTAGCCTTGAAGTTCAAGCAGATCGGCCACGAAAACTGGTTCTTCTGGTACGTTACGATCATGATTGCGCTGTCGCTGGTGGTTTATGTGAAGATGCGCGATACGCGCGACCACAGCCATATTCACGAGGATTGAGCGGCCACAATTATACCAGCGAAAGCCCCGCCCCCTGGCGGGGCTTTTGTTTTCAGCGGATTCAGGCGTCTTCGACCGGAAGCACGATGCGGGCCTCAAAACCGTCCTGTCTGCCGGGTGCGGGGGAGGATAGCACGAGTTCGCCGCCAATCTGTTCCATCAGGCTTCTGACGATAGCGAGGCCAAGCCCGGTGCCATCAGCCTTGGACGGGCCTCGGACAAAGCGCGTCGTCAGTTTGGGAAGAAGCGCCTTGTCGATCGCCGCGCCGGAATTGACGACGCGGATCGTACCGTCCTCTTCGGCCAGTATGTGCACCGGGCTTTCCGCCGGACTGTGGATCAGGGCGTTTTCGAGAAGGTTGCGGATGATGATGCCGAAGGCATCCGTACCCAGCTTGCAGTTCAGGCCGCCTTCGCAGCGATTGGTGAAGCGGATGCGCGACGTGCCGATCGCCGTTCTGCTCATATCGTCAATGATGAGTTCGAGAATGGGGATGAGGTCGGTCGCCGTGTCTGTTACCCCGATCCTTGCTTCCGCGCGCGACATCTGCAGCAGTTTTTCGGCGAGATGGCCGAGATGCATCAGGGCTTTCTCGATATTTTCCACGCGCGGTGCAAGTTCAGGCGGAATATCGGCGTGCAGCCGCTGCGCCTGCGCCAGCGCGCCGGCAATCGGCGTGCGCAATTCATGGGCGCTGTTGGCGGTAAACTCCCTTTCCGCTTCGATTGTCGATCGCAGCCGCCTCAGCAGCAGATTGACCGAGCGGGCAATCGGGTGAAGTTCAGCCGGAAACGGCAGGGTTTCCAGCGGCGCGAGATTGCCGCCGTCTTTTTTCCCGATCTCGTCGCGCAAGGTCTGTATCGGTTGCAGGGTTTTGCGCACCACAAAGATAACGGCAAAGATGCTGGCGGGGATAAGAATGAGAACGGGCAGCAAAATTGCAGTGCCGGCTTCCTCGATTGCCTCACGCCGGTTGGCGAAGGCATCTGCGACCTGAAGGAAGTAATTCCCGTCCGGTGTCGCCACCGTGTAGATGCGCTGGGTCGCCGTTTCAGAAAAACCGGGGTCGAGAGAGACCTCGAAAGGTTCGGTCGAACTGTCATGCGAATGAAGGACGACCTGTCCTTCCCGGTCGCGAACCTGATAGGTCAGATATTCCGCCGCATGTGCAGACTGGTTGAGTTTTTGCGAGGCGGGACCCGTGTTGTTTTCCCTGAGATCGTCCACCAGCAGTGGCAGCAGTCTTTCGGCTGTTTCCTCAACGCCAGCGTCGAAAATTTCAGCGAACTCGTCCTGCATCACCATGACGCCCAACCCGCAGGCGATAAACCAGGATATGGCGACAACGCTCGTCAGCGCCGTGACGAGCTTGCGGGTCATGCTGGTTGGTCTGGCCATTTCTGTCTACCTGATGGTGTAGCCGACGCCGCGCACGGTCTCGACGCGGTCATGGCCGATCTTCTTGCGCAGCCGGCTGATATAGACCTCGACCGTATTGCTTTCTATTTCCGCGCCGAATTCATAGAGCGTGTCGTGCAGTTGAGATTTAGAGACGACCGCACCGGGATGCTCGACCAGCTTTTCCAGCACGGCCCATTCTCTGGCGCTGAGCGTTTGCGCTGTTCCGTCAACGACGATATTGCGCGCCACCTGGTTGATTTCGATGCCGGGCAGGCGAATGACGGGGGCGGAGCGCCCCTCGTACCGCCGCGAGACCGCCAGCATGCGTGCCGAAAGCTCGTTGAGATCGAAGGGCTTGACCAGATAGTCGTCCGCACCGGCATTCAGTCCGGCAATCCGGTCGGACACCTGGTCGTGCGCCGTCAGAATGATCACCGGCGTCGAGTCATCGCGGTTGCGCAGTGATTGCAAAAGGGTGATGCCATCGCCATCCGGCAGCCGCATGTCGAGCAGGATGAGCCCGTAGGCCATGGTCAGCGTCGCCGCCGTGGCGTCGTCGAGCAACTTAAACCAGTCGACGGCGTGGCCTGCCGCGGCGACATGGTCTCGCAGCGCCTCTCCCAGCACATGATCGTCTTCAACAAGCAGAACCCGCAAGACAGCTCCTTTATCGCGTCGTCTTGCGTATCGCTTTCACGGGATAAGCGTCAAGCACTGTATGTTCAGCTATTCTGGCGCTGGGTGCAGCCGCCGAACACGTCCTGCGCGGAATCGTAGACGGAGGTGGAGACGTTCATCATTCCAAGGATACTGTGGAAATAATTGTCGTGCGAGCGCCCGCCCTTTGCTGCGCCTTTTGCAAGGCATGCGCGATCCAGCCCCATTGATTTGGCGAAATCATCATCGAACCAGACGAGAAACGGCACATGGGTCTGCTGGTCGGGTGCCAGCAGATAGGGTGCGCCGTGCAGATAGACGCCGTTTTCGCCAAGCGATTCACCATGGTCAGAGGCGTAGATCATCCCCGTCGCCAGCGTGTTGGAGCGTGCCTTCAGCTTGTCGATCACGGTCGACAGGAAATGATCGGTGTAGAGAAGCGTGTTGTCATAGGAATTCACGATTTGCGCGTCCGTGCAATTGCCAAGCTCAGCGGTTCGACAGTCCGGGGTGAACTTCCGGAATTCGTCTGTGTAACGCAGATAGTAGGTCGGCCCATGGCTGCCCATCTGGTGCAACACGATGACACTGTCCTTCTTGACGTTATCGAGCCATGCGTCGAGCTTGTCGAAGAAGATGTCGTCGCGGCATTCTCCGCCGGTGCAGAAGCGGGTGTCGTTGGTTGAAGGCAGATCGAAAAAGGGAATGCGGTCGGCCACGTTCTTGCTGCCGGTGTTGTTGTCCAGCCAGGTTGCACCGACACCGGCATGGACAAGAACATCCATGACGTTCTCGTTGGCGAGCGCCTTGTTGTGGCTATACTCAGAACGCGGGAATTTCGAGAACATGCAGGGAATGGAAATCGCCGTCGCAGTGCCGCAGCTGGTTGTATTAGGGAAATAGATCACGTCGCGCTTTGCCAGTTCCGGGTTGGTGTCGCGCCCATAGCCGTTCAGGGAAAAGTTCGCAGCGCGCGCGGTCTCACCAGCCACGATGACGGTGATGCGTGGCTTGTGGATGCCACCCAGCGCCGGCAGGATTTTTGCATCCTTGCCGATCGGGCTCACCTGTATGTCAGCTTCCTTTTCCGCCTGCGTCAGATAGTGAATGGTGGATATGATCGGCGACAAGGGATTGACGCTTTTGACGATATCCTTGTGCTGGCGCACGGCGGTGGTGAATGTTTTGGAATTCGCAAAGCTGATGATGCCGGCAACGGTGAGGCAGATCAGGATGCTGACGGTGTTCCACAGCAGCTTGTCGATGATCGGCCGATGCCGAACCCGGACGGCGGCGATGACGAGCGACGGCACCAGCCCATAGATGGTCAGATGCCAGAAAAGGCCAGGTGTCATCAGATTGCCCGCTTCCGCCCGCGTGGTCTCCACGGCGTTGCGGATCATGTCGCTGTCGATGATGATGCCGTAGCGGTCCATGAACCATGAAGCCGCAGCGGCCGCGAATACCAGCAAGATAAGAAACGGCTTGATGAGATATTTGGCGGAAAAAATGGTGATGAGCGCACCGAAAAGCGCCGCTATGGCGACATAAAGCCCAACGATGGCGACCGGATAGGCGGAAAGATAGGTGTGAACCTTCGACCAGAACGTCTGGTTTGTAAAAAACAGCAGATAGGCCCCCGTCAGCAGACAGAGCGGCACGCTGCCTATTTCCGGACGAAGAATTACAGTCCCAGTCGTTTTCGCGGTAAAAAGCGCCACTATCAGGTCCCACCAGATTCAGAACGGCGGGTATCAGCAAAGAAAGTGCGAACACCCGTATTTAAACTGGCTCAGAGGCCAGTGGATGGCGGTTGCATCATTTAGCTGACATCAACCTGAATGATTGTCATGAATCTGTCATGTTGCGCCGCGCTCCATGCGGCGGTGGACGTGGTTTCATGTCGATGACCAAGCTCTCGAGCGGATATCAATTAATTCAGCCCGACGAGGCCTGTCGCCGTGGTGCGCATTGAAAACACGCGCGTGGCCCGGACCGGTAGCAGGCTGCCCGCAGCCAGGTTCTGGAAGGTCACCGTCGCCCCGGACAGCAGGGTTAGGCAGAGATGACCACCATTGCCCACATAGATGGCGCGCGTGGGGGAAGGAAGCGGGTTCGTATCATCAGGAACAACCTCGAAAGCATGGGATGCCGGGGATTCGAGGCCTGCGGCGTGGTGTTCGTAAGTCTCAGCCATTGCTGTCTCCCGTAAATCGAAATCTGCCGCGATTATACGGTGCGCCGCGGCTGCGGGGAAAAGCGGGAACAGAAAATATCCGGACGGGATTTAGGCCTTGCTTCCGGTTTGCCGAAAAGAGCGCCATTCTTTCCGTAATCTCATGTGGTTGCGTCGCTTGGCCTGTTGCCACCGATGCCGCGGAAACGGACGATGACGGGTTTTTCGTCCACGGGATCGGCAGCCGGGTCGTGGATATTCAGCGCATGGGCGGGTGCGGTCGCGTCAATTGCGGGTATGGAGAATGAAGGCCCTGACGGCGGGAGAGGCTTCCGTTTTCCGGTGGGCGATGGCGAGGTCGGAAGTCGTGGCGCTTGCTGCAAGCGGCACGTAGCGCACGCCGGGCAACCGCAGACAATCGAGCGAGCGCGGCACCAGCGCCACACCGAGGCCGATCGCCACCATGCTGGTAATGGTGGTGTAATCCCGGCCTTCCGGGCTTATCGTTGGCTGGAACCCGGCCTCGTTGCAGGCTTCTATCGTATTGTAATGAAAGCCGACATCCGGCGGCTGCCGCGGTGTGATGAAGGTCTCGTCGGCAAGGTTCTTGAGGTCGACCTGCAGCGCAAAGGCCAGGGGATGGTTTTCAGGAAGTGCGGCCACCAGCGGTTCGCGCAGAACCACATGGGTTGTGACACCTTCCGGAACGGGCGCAGGCGGGCGGATGAAGGCAAAATCCAGATTTCCGTCGGCGATCTTGGCGAGTTGCAGCCGCATCTCCATCTCGATCAGTTGCAGTTCCACATCGGGATGAGAGGCGCGGAAACTGGCGATGGACTGGATCATCAGGCCGGAATAGGCGGCCGAAGCGACATAACCGATGGAGATGCGGCCCGTCTCGCCGCGATCGACGCGTTTAAGCGCCGCAAGTGTCGCCTCGGCATTGGCGAGAATTTTGCGGGCATCCTCATAAAGAAGCTGGCCAGGCGTGGTGAGCTTCACCGATCGCCGTGTCCGGTCCAGCAACGGCATGCCGACGATCTGCTCGAGCGCCATGATCTGCTGGCTCAAACCCGGCTGGGCAATGCCGAGGCGGGCGGCGGCGCGCTCGAAATTGCGCTCATCCACCAGCGTGGTGAAATAGCGCAGGTGCCGCAGCTCGAACGCGTCCGCCCGGTTTGCCGGTTTCCTGCCCATCATCACTGCCTTTCCTGACGGATTTGAATAATTCCAAGCTATTATCCGTAAGAATTTTCATAATCAGTAGTTCTGAAAAAATCCAGTTTCACTTATTGGATCACAATCCGCTCCTTGCGTAATAAGATGACTTAAATTCTCCAGAAAAATAACCGTCTCATGGCGGCGCGGTTGATGAAGGGTCTTGGCGTGCAGGGAAAATCTAAACACATTTCCATTCTGGCGGGCGGTTGCGCTGCCATCGCCTATGTGGCGTTCGTGACCTCCGGCGTTGCCCTTGCGCAGGAAGCCGGAACGACGGTGCTGCAGACCATCACCGTGGACGGCGCGAAAAATCAGGACTCCAAGGCGCCGGTGAAGGGCTATGTGGCAAAAACCAGCGCCAGCGCCACCAAGACGGGGCGATCCCTGATCGAGACGCCGCAATCGGTTTCCGTCATCACCAGGGATCAAATGGATGCGCAGAATGTCCGTAATCTCAGCGAGGTGCTGAATTATGTGCCTGGCGTCGTCGCGCAGCCGTTTGGGGCGGATCCACGTTTCGATGCGCCGCGCATTCGCGGCTTTCAGGGTAACCAGCTGCAGTTCCTCAACAGTCTGCGGCTGATGCGCACGGCCGGTGCGCCGTCTTATGAGGTCTACGGTCTGGAGCGGGTGGAAGTCATTCGCGGGCCGGCCTCGGTGCTTTACGGTCAAGGTAATCCCGGTGGCCTCATCAATCTCATCAGCAAGCGGCCGACTTTCGAGCGTTTCGGCGAAGTCGGAGCGCAGATCGGCAGCTTCGATTATTACCAATCGATGTTCGATATTGGTGGGCCGGTCGCGGATAGCGACAGTTTTGCCTATCGCCTGACCGGCCTTGCCCGCAACGCCCATCTTCAGACGGACAAGCTTCAGAACGATCGTTATTTCATCGCCCCGGCGCTGACATGGCAGCCCGACGAGGATACGAAACTGACGGTTCTCGCCTCCTATCAGCACGACAATCCGAGTTCGCCGTCTGGCCTGCCGCCGGCGCTGACCTATCTGAGACCAGGCAATATGCTGGACCGCAGCTTTTATGTCGGCGATCCCTCTTTCGATACCTCAAGCCGCAAGTTCACTAATATCGGCTATGAGTTCGAGCACCGTTTCGACGAGACCTTCACCTTCCGGCAGAATGCGCGTTATTCCAATTTCGACTGGTCCTACCGCGCGCTCGGCATGTCTTCGACCAGCGGCGGCATGATCGGCAATCTCATCCGCCGCAATGCGACGTTCCAGGATGAATTGCTGAACACCTTCAACATCGACAACAGCCTGCAGGCGGAGTTCTCCACGGGACCAGTCGACCACACCCTGCTTGTCGGGCTGGATTACCGCTATTTCGACAATAACGTCAAAACCGAATTCTGGGCCGCAACGCCGCTCAATCCCGTCAATCCTGTTTATGGCGGGCCAATTAGTCTCACCTCGCGCACGCTTTATGCCGATGTGAAGACGGATATTTCCCAGATCGGTCTTTATGCGCAGGACGAGATGGCCTTTGAGAACTGGCGGGTCACCGCCGGTCTGCGGCAGGATTGGGCAAGCACCGGCGGCACGACGTTCAACGGAACGACCTACCGCACTCTCGACAAGGACGACCATAAGCTGACGGGCCGTGTCGGGGTCAGCTATCTCTTCGATGGCGGCATCGCGCCGTATGTCAGCTACGCGACCTCCTTCGAGCCCGTGCCGCAGCCGGCTGTCGGTGATGCGCCGAAACCGACCACGGGCGAACAATGGGAAGCGGGCATCAAATATCAGCCCGAGGGCTTTGACGGTTTCTTTTCCGCGGCGATCTACGATCTGAAACAGAAGAACGTCACGACGACGGTGGGCGGGGTGACGCAGCAGATGGACGAGGCGCATGTGAGAGGCCTCGAACTGGAAGGCGTCGCAAGCCTTGCAGACGGGCTCGACCTGCGGGCGGCCTATACCTACATGGACAGCGAGGTCTCCGGCCGTGTGAACAACGGCAAGGAGCTGGATAGTACGCCCCGGCACGCCGCCAGCCTCTGGCTCGACTACACCTTCCCGGAAGATACGGCGCTTGAAGGTTTCGGCATCGGCGGCGGTGTCCGTTATGTCGGAAAACGTTATGGCGATGCGGCCAATGCCTTCGAAATGAAGGGCCTCGCCCTGCTCGATCTCGGCGTGCATTACGAGAAGAACGGCTACCGCGCCTCGCTTCTGGTGCAAAACTTGACTGATAAAGAATATATTTCTAGTTGCTCCACTTTCGGATGCTATTACGGTGACGGCAGAACCGTTATGGGCAAGCTGACCTACCGTTGGTAACGCCATATTAAAGTGAAGCAGCAGGGGCATGACGCGTAAGGATCGATGGATTTCCCCCCTCTGGGGGCGGCGGGAATTTTTAAGCCTGCTCGCCGCCTCGGCTCTTGCGGGCAAGGCGCGGGCAGCAGTGACGCCGCGCATCGCCGCCATCGACTGGGCCATGCTGGAAACATCTGTGGCGCTCGGCGTCATGCCGGTGGCGGCGACCGAACTCATCCAGTTCCGGTCCGGCGCGGTCGAGCCTGATATCCCTGAAACCGTCGCCGATCTCGGCCTGCGCGGCGCTCCGAATTTCGAGCTTCTGCAGCTCACCCGGTCGGAGCTCATTCTGATTTCGCCTTTCTACACACGTTATACCGGCAGGCTGGAAGCGATCGCCCCCGTCTTTTCACTGCCCTTTTACGTGAAGGGTGAGCCGCCTTTCGAAAAGGCGCTGGCGGCGGTCACCGCGCTTGGTGAAAAGCTCGGGCGGGCCGAAGAGGCGCGCAAGGTTCTGGGTGAAACGGAAGCGGCACTGCACGCCATGCGGGCCCGTCTTGCCGGGTTTTCCGCACGGCCGACCTATGTCATCAACATAGGCGACGCCCGGCATTTTCGTGCCTTTGGTGCGGATAGCATGTTCGGGGATGTTCTTGGCCGTCTGGGGCTGACCAATGCCTGGGTGGATCGGTCGCAATTCACCTTCGCGGCCCCGGTGCCGCTTGAAAACCTCGCCGCCTCATCCGATGCGCGCATCGTCATCGTCTCCGATATTCCGGTGGAGGCGCGGGAAACTCTGCGCAACAGTGCCATCTGGCGTGCGCTTCCGGCCGTGCGGGAAAACCGGGTGGTGACGCTTGCCAATGTCGGCCCCTATGGCGGCATCACCGCCGGCATGCGTTTCGCGAGGCTTCTGACCGAAGCGCTCTTGGCACGGGGAGAAGCCTTGTGACGGCGCGGCCTCTCCCGCTTTTCTTCGGGCTTTTGTTCATTCTGGCCTGCGGTCTTTCCCTGCATGCCGGGTTGCTGCGGCTGCCTTTCGGTGCGTGGCCCGGCCTGCCTTTTGATGCCGCCGCTATGTCGATGGATCAGGTCATCCTCGCTTTCAGCCTGATGCCGCGTGTGGCGGTCGCCATTCTGGCGGGCGCGATGCTGGGTCTCTCGGGCGCGCTTTTTCAGCAATTGCTGCGCAACCCGATCGCTGATCCCTCGACGCTCGGCATCTCGGCTGGCGCGCAACTGGCCATCGTCATCGCCACGCTGTTCTTTCCCTCGGTGCTGGATGGCAACCGCGCAATGGTGGCGCTTGCCGGCGCTGCCGCTGCCGCCGGTATTGTCTTCCTGCTTGGCTGGCGACGCTCCTTCGAACCGGTAACCACGGTGGTGGCAGGGCTCCTGGTCGGCATCACCGCCGCATCCGTTTCCGCGGCGCTGACGCTCGCGCAGGGCGAATATCTGATGTCGCTCGTGGTCTGGAATGGCGGCTCGCTCAGCCAGCAGGATTGGTCGAACGCCCTGTCTCTCACCTTTCAGCTTCTCGTGGGGCTTGTCCTGACGGGCCTGCTGGTTAGGCCGCTGACGGTTCTCGGTCTCGGTGATTCCGGCGCGCGATCGCTCGGCGTATCGCTGTTTTCGATCAGGCTCGCCGTCGCCGCCGTCGCCGTCATGCTGGCCGCCTTCGTCGCTTCGGCGGTTGGCCTCGTCAGCTTCATCGGCCTTGCCGCCCCTGCGCTCACCCGGGCGCTTGGCGTGCGGCGCTCCTCTTCGGTGCTCTTCGTTTCCCCGCTTCTGGGCGGCCTGCTGCTCTGGTTCTGCGACGGTATCGTGCAACTTCTGGCAAACAAGACGGCGGAAGTTTTCCCGACCGGCGCGGTGACGGCCCTGATCGGCGGCCCGCTGCTTCTCTGGCTGCTGCCGAAAATCCGGCCGACCGACGTGCATCGCGGCGAAGGCGTCGATCTCGCGACAAGACGCGGGTTTACGGCCCTGCTGCCGATGCTCATCGTCATGGCCGCGCTGATCTTTGCAGCACTCGCCATCGGCAGGGGGCCTCAGGGCTGGACGATGCTGGGGGCGGGTGACCTGCAAAGCCTTCTGCCCTTCCGCTGGCCCCGGCTGATGGCGGCCATCGCCGCTGGCGGTCTTCTCGCCATGGCGGGTGCTCTTTTGCAGCGGCTCACCGGCAATCCGATGGCAAGCCCGGAGGTCATCGGCGTCAGCGGTGGCGCGGGTCTTGGTTTTGCCGCCGCCATCACGCTCTTTCCGGCCGCCGGGCTGTTCGAACTGTTTTGCGGCGCCGGCCTCGGCTCGG
>Ga0157371_10000189_pt1 | contig 91155 bp, 75 predicted proteins | sample C45metaG_FD_113462 | JGI IMG/M metagenome (GOLD analysis project Ga0157371, IMG submission 113462) | Corn rhizosphere microbial communities from Kellogg Biological Station, Michigan, USA - C4-5 metaG | ecosystem: Host-associated > Plants > Roots > Rhizosphere > Soil | place: USA: Michigan...
CGCGCAGCGCCGCAGGGGCGATCCCGGCGGCCCGCAGGAAAGCCTCGGCCGAACCCGGCGGGCAACTCTGCTGGAGCGCTTCGCACACCAGGGGCATGGCGATGGTATCTTTTGCCGTCATGGTCTTCCTTGATCGCTTGCACGTGGCCGCGGTTTTTGAAGTCGCCCGCCCGGCACCGCCAGGCGTGGACACGTTTTCTTGCAGTAAAGGCGCCGACCCTGCGCAACCGTTACCCGCAGGGCGCAGTCAGAACGCTACCCGAGACCGCCATTTTCGCCAAGGAGTCTGCGCATGCTGCGCCTGTCCACTGTCGCACTCACCGCCTTGCTAGCCAGCCCATGGGCCACCGCTGAACCCAAGCCGGTCTACGGCGCCCAACTGGAAGGCTTCGAATACCCCTATACGGTCCAGCACTACACCTTCGAGTCGCAAGGCAAAGCCCTGGAAATGGGCTACATGGACATCGCTGCCGAGGGCAAGGTCAACGGCCGCACCGTGGTGCTGATGCACGGCAAGAATTTCTGCGGTGCCACCTGGGAGACGTCGATCAAAGCCCTCAGCGAAGCCGGCTACCGCGTGGTGGTACCGGACCAGATCGGCTTCTGTACATCCAGCAAGCCGGAACATTATCAGTACAGTTTCCAGCAACTGGCCAGCAATACTCGCGCCCTGCTCTCCAGCCTGGGGGTCAAGGAGGCGGTGATTGTAGGCCACTCCACCGGTGGCATGCTCGCTACCCGGTACGCGTTGATGTACCCCACTGACACCGAGCGACTGGCGCTGGTCAACCCGATTGGCCTGGAGGACTGGAAAGCCCTGGGCGTGCCATGGCGCAGCGTCGATGAATGGTTCGAGCGCGAAGCCAAGCTGACGGCCGAGGGCATTCGCAACTATGAACGCAAGACGTACTACGACGGCCGCTGGAAGCCTGAATACGATCGCTGGGTAGACATGCTGGCAGGCCTCAACCAGGGTCCGGGGCATAACCTGGTCGCATGGAATTCGGCGTTGATCTACGACATGATCTTCACCCAGCCGGTGGTCCACGAGTTCAAGGACCTCAAGGTGCCAACCCTGCTGCTGATCGGCGACGCCGACACCACCGCCATCGGCAGCGACATCGCCGCCGACGAACTCAAGGCGCGCCTGGGTCAATACAAGGTGTTGGGCAAACAGGCCAGCGAGCTGATTCCGCGCTCGACGCTGATCGAATTCCCCGGTCTGGGTCATGCGCCGCAGATGGAGGAGCCGGTCCGCTTCCACCAGGCACTGCTAGGCTGGCTGGGGCAAAAACAATAATCACTGGACGTTCGGGGTTGAATGAATGAAAGAACACACCATGCAGATCGCGGTGATCGATGACTGGCAAGGGGTGGCGCAGTCGGTTGTGGACTGGTCGACGGTACGCGCTCTGGGCGACCTGCATTTTATCCATGAGTACCCGGCCGATACCGCCACGCTGGCTCAACGCCTGCAGCCCTACGCCATCATTTGCGTGATGCGCGAACGCACGCTGTTCGACGAGGCCCTGCTGGCGGCCCTGCCCAACCTCAAGTTGCTGGTAACGGGCGGCATGCGCAATGCGGCGATCGATTTGCCCGCGGCCGAGCGCCTGGGCATTCAGGTGTGTGGCACCGAAAGCTACAAGCATGCCGCGCCGGAATTGACCTGGGCATTGCTCATGGCACTGACCCGCAACCTGCGGGCCGAGGCGCAATCCGTGCGCGAAGGCGGCTGGCAGGTGGGGCTGGGCGGTGACTTGCATGGCAAGACGCTCGGCATCCTCGGGCTGGGCAGCATCGGCGAAAAGGTCGCCCGGTTTGCCCAGGCGTTCGGCATGCAGGTCATCGCCTGGAGCGAGAACTTGACCCCGGCGCGCGCCGAGGCCGTAGGCGTGACGCGGGTCAGCAAACAGGACCTGTTCGAACGAGCCGATGTGCTGACCGTGCACCTGGTGCTGAGCGCGCGCACTCGACATATGGTCGACGCTCAGGCATTGGCCTGGCTGCAGCCCCATGCGCTGTTGATCAATACCTCGCGCGGGCCGATCGTCGACGAACAGGCGCTGATCGAGGCGCTGGACAGCGGTCGCCTGGCGGGGGCGGCACTGGATGTCTTCGACCAGGAACCGTTGCCACAGGACCACCCCTTCAGGCGCATGGACAACGTGTTGGCCACGCCGCATGTGGGCTACGTGACACGCAACAACTACCAGGTATTTTTCAGCCAGATGGTGGAAAACATCCTCGCCTGGCACGCGGGCCAGCCGCTACGCCTGCTCGTCTAGACCGGCCACGTCGGGGGTGAAGCGCGCCCATTGCATCTCCTGCAAACGGCTGTGGGTGCGGCGAAAGGCGAAGGTCAGGTAGCCTTCGTCGTAGAGTCGCTCCAGCGGCACGTCGGCCAGCAGGTACAGGGGCACGCGGCGGTCATAGCACTCATCGACCAAGGCGATGAAGCGGCGCACGCTGTCGTCGTGGATAGACAGGCTGGGCAGTGTTCGATCGCCGGCATCGATGCGCCGGGCACCGTCCTCGGTGCCCCTGGCGATGAGGCCCGGTCGTTGCGCAGCACTCAGCGACGGCACGTCGTCGATCAGCAAGGCCTGATAACGGTCGCACAAGTGCATGAAGTCGGTCGCCGCCAATGCCGCCTCGCACACGTCCGCGAACCGGCACCACAGCACCCGCTGCCCCCGGCCCAGCACGCGAATTCGCCGGCCACCGATCACTTCGTCACGGTGGTCTGCGGGCATGTGCCCTTCCCATTGGCAAAACACCTCGCGCAATGGCGAGTCGACCGTTGCCTGACGTACCCAATAGCGTTGCACGCAGCGGCCGGGGTGCAAGCGGTGATCGGCACCACCATCCACCAGGATAATGTCCATATGCCGCTGCAGCGCTGCAATCGCCGGCACGAAGCGCTCGCGGTTGAAGCCGTCGGGGTACAGGAGGTGAGGCGGCTGATTGGAGGTCACCACCAGCACCACACCCACGTCGATCAACACCTGGACCAGACGGCCGAGAATGATCGCGTCACCGATGTCGCTGACGAACAATTCGTCGAAACATAGCACCCGGATCTCCCCGGCCAGTTGCAAAGCCAGGGCCTTGAGCGGGTCAGGCGTGCCGTTGAGCTGAAACAGCCGCTGATGCACCCAACTCATGAAATGGTGAAAATGCTGCCGTCTCGCCGGCACGGGCAGGCAGGCGTGGAACTGGTCCATCAGCCAGGTCTTGCCCCGCCCGACGGGCCCCCACAGGTACACCCCCCGACAGCCTGTCGCACCCTCGGCGAGCAGTGCCTCGAAGCAGGCCTGCAAGCATTGCGTCGCCTGCCATTGGGCTTCGTCGTGACGAAACCCGGCCGCGCCAACGGCCTGCTGATAGGCGGCCATCGGTGAACGCGAGGCCGGGGTCACGGCGCTTTACTCCAGACCCACCTTGAGCAGGCGGCCATCGTCATTGTCGGTCAGCACGTACAGATAACCGTCCGGGCCCTGGCGCACGTCGCGAATTCGCTCCTTCAGGTCCTTGAGCAGGCGCTCCTCACCGACGATGCGGTCGTCCTTGAACTGCAGGCGAATCAAGTCTTCGGTCACCAGGCCGCCGATGAATACGCTGTGCGACCAGGCCTTGAAGCGGTCAGCGTCGTAAAAGGCCATGCCGCTCAGCCCTGGGGATTTTTCCCAGACGTGGAATGGGCCTGTGCCGCCTTCCAGGGTCTTGCCCTTGGCTTCGGGGATCGGTGCACCGGAATAGTTGATGCCGTGGGTTGCCACCGGCCAGCCGTAGTTCTGCCCGCGCTCGACGATGTTCAATTCGTCGCCACCCCGGGGGCCATGTTCATTGGTCCAGAGCGTGCCGGTCCAGGGGTTCAACGCGGCGCCCTGCTGGTTACGGTGGCCGTAGGACCAGATTTCCGGTCGGACGTTTTTCTGCCCGGTGAAAGGGTTGTCCTTCGGAATCCGGCCGTCGGGGTACAGGCGTACCGTCTTGCCCTGAAGCTTGTCCAGGTCCTGCGCGGTCGGTCGCTGGTTATTTTCGCCCAGGGCGATGAACAGGTAGCCATCGCGATCGAAGACCAGCCGCGAACCGAAATGATTACCCACCGACAACTTGGGCTCCTGGCGGAAGATCACCTGAAAGTTTTCCAGCCTGCTCAAATCCTCGGACAGCCGTGCACGGCCTACCGCCGTGCCGGCCGTATCGCTCTTGCCACCCCCCTCGGCGTAGGACAGGTAGACCATGCGGTCCTGCTTGAAGTCCGGCGACAGCACGACATCCAGCAAGCCACCCTGGCCTTTGGCCCAGACCTGCGGCACGCCGCTGATCGGTGCCGACACTTTGCCTTCACTGTTGACCACGCGCAGGTTGCCGGGCTTTTCGGTCACCAGCATGCCCTTGCCGTCCGGCAGGAAGGCCAGGGCCCAGGGGCGTACCAGACCGTCGGCGACGGTGGTCACGGTGACCGGGCCGAGCTCGCTGGTGAAATGCTCGGCAGTGGCGGCCGAGGCAGACAGGGGCGCTTGCAGCAAGGCGGCCGAACACAGAGTGGCTAACAGGGTTTTACGTAACATGAGGCTGTTTCCTTTCGCTCATCGATTCTGGGAAGGTGCCCGAGGGGCACTGGGGGCCGTTGGCTGGACAGGGCGACGCAGGTTGTCGCCGTTGCCGATGCCGCGGTTTTCCAAGGTGGGAGGACGCGGATTGTCGATCGGCGAGCGGCTGCCTGGCAGCGGTGCCGTCGCCGGGGCAGTGCCCTGCCGGCTATTGGGGTTGGCGCGGCGGATCGGGCTGTTGTAGGGGTTGTTGCTGTCGCGGGCCGCCACCGGTTGCGGCGCCTGGGCGTGCGCTGCCGGCGCCGTCAGCAGCGCTGCGACCATCCATACCCATAGTTGCCTTTTCATGACCCGCTCCCGCATCGCCGTCAGTGATGGCTGTTGGATAGCCTGACGGCGCAAGGGTTCGATGGGCAAGTGAGCCGGCGGGCTGCAGTTGATTCAGCATGTAACGACGCGATCGCTGCAGTGTAACCGGCAGCGCCGGTCAGTCACGCTCGAAGCGTACGCCCGGCTTGCGACGCTCGTCGACACGCAGCTCGAACACGTCAGGCCGAGAATAGTGCCAGGTGACATCAAAATCGTAGCGCGCACGCACCAACTCGTCGGTATCGATTTCGGCGCACAAGAGGCCGGTGCCACCGGTGAAAGGACCCGCCAATACGTCGCCCATCGGGCCGACGATCAGGCTGCCGCCGTTGATCAACGCACGTTGATCGTCCCAGTTGGCCACCGAGTGGCCCAGGCTCGCCGGCGACGCCTGGTACTGACAGGCGCTGACCACGAAGCAGCGCCCTTCTGCCGCAATGTGGCGCATGCTCACGTGCCACATGTCACGCTCGTCGACGGTGGGCGCGCACCACACTTGCACACCCTTGGCGTACAGCGCGGTACGCAGCAACGGCATGTAGTTTTCCCAGCACACCGCCGCGCCCAGGCGCCCCGCCCGGCCTTCTACCGCCGGTAGCGTCGAGCCATCGCCCTGGGCCCAGATCAGTCGCTCGGTACCGGTCGGCATCAACTTGCGCCGTTTGGCCACCAGGCCTTGCGCCGGGTCGAAGAACAACACCGAGCAATACAGGCTGTGACCGCTGCGCTCGATCACCCCCACTACCAGGTCGGCGCCCGTGCGTGCCGACAGCCCGGCCAGGGCTTCGGTTTCCGGGCCTGGCACATCAATGGCATTGGCGTAATAACGGGCGAAGGCTTCACGCCCTTCCGGCAGGCGATAACCCAGCTGAGTGCCGAAGGTTTCTCCTTTCGGATAGCCACCCAGCAACGCTTCGGGCATCACCACCAGGCTCGCGCCGGCCGCGCGAATGGCCGACTCCTGCTCGAGAATCGCCGCCAGGGTGTCACCCTTGCCCCCTGGCAATGCGCCCATCTGTAATGCAGCCACCACTGAAACAGTCATCACCTGCGTCCTCGGTTCAAATCGGTTGCACATTGTTGGCGCGGCGCTGACCATTGATAAACCGTCGAACGGAACTGAATGATATGAGCCACACGAATATCACGACACTGGACCTCAACCTGTTGAAAGTCTTCGAAGCCCTGCACGATGAAGCCAGCGCCAGCCGGGCGGCGCTGCGCCTGGGGGTCACCCAGTCGGCGGTCAGCGCGGCACTGCGTCGCCTGCGCGACGTTTATGGCGACCCGCTGTTCGTGCGCACCGGCCGGGGCCTGGCGCCCACCCTGCGGGCCAATCAACTGAAACCGGTGATCAGCGAGGCGCTGGACAAGTGCCGACAAAGCCTGGCGATGCTCAACCCGGCCAGCGCCGACTACAGCGCCAGGGCCGTCAGCATCGGCATGTCGGATGACTTCGAGATCGCCTATGGCCGCGCGCTGATCGATACGGTCGCCCACCTGGCGCCGGGCTTGCGCCTGATCTTTCGGCAGACGCACAGCAAGATTGTCGGGGAAGCGCTGCTGGACCGGCAGATCGACGTGGCGATCACCGCTGGCGGCTTCAATGAGCGCTTGCTCAGCCGCCAGGCGCTGGGCCAGGGCGGCTACGCGTGCCTGGTGGACTCGGCGTCGGTGCCGGCTTCGCAGACCGGCCTCAGTGTGGCCGAATTGATCGCCCGTGAGCACATCCTCATATCCTCCCAGGGCTTCATCGGCATCGTCGATGAAGCCCTGGCGGCGCTGGGTCAGGGCCGCCGGGTCAGCGCGTCGACCACGCATTTCGCCGCCCTGCCCTGCCTGATGCGCGGCACCGCGGCGGTGGCGACGGTGCCGACCCACGCCGCCCGCGCGCTGGCCGCCACCAGTGACTTGCGCCTGCTCGAATGCCCTTTGGTGCTACCGGCCTATCCCATCGAGATGGGCTGGCGAACCAGTGCCCAGATCGAACCGGCGGTTCAGCGCGTGCACCAGGCCATTGTCGCGTGCGTGGGCACGCTGCCGCTCAGCGCGCCGCCGCCATGAGCTTGTTGACCTCGGCGCGTACCATGTTTGCGTATTCGGGTGGTGACAGGGTGTCCAGTTCTGCTCGCACCCATTCGGCCCATTTGCCCTTGCGCTTGGACTTCTCGCCGATCAGCCGCGAAGCGTCAGCCTTGGCCTTGCCCAGGTTGCTCTGCCACAACTCGTAGAGACGTGCCTTTTCGTCCTCGATCACCGCGCGCTCGGCGAGCGGGCGATTGGCCAGATTGAAACTCATGTGCAAAATCCTGAAACGGAAAAACGACGCGCATAGTACACCCATCCCTGCGCGCCGTCGTTCACCCCTCGTCCTGATCCGGTGCGAGCTGCAACTTTCCGCCCGTGCAGGACTCCACTGAACACTGCCACTCACTGCAAGGAGTTAGACCATGGCGCGTAAATCCGCGGCTCAGGTGACTGAAGAACAAATCAAGGATCAGGTGTTCAGCGAGCTGAAGGTGTTGATCGAAGAGTCGGAAAAGCTGCTCAAGGAAGGCGCTGCCCTGGTGGGCGAAGAAGCCGACAGCCTGCGCGCCCAGGTTGGCGTCAAGCTCAAGCAGGCCCGTGACTCGGTCGACGGCATTCGCAGCCGAGCACAACCAGTGGTCGAAGCCACCGAAACCTACATCGGCGTGCACCCTTGGCAGACCGTGGCCATCTCGGCCAGCATCGGCCTGCTGGTCGGCCTGCTGATCGCGCGCAAGGACTGATCGGCTTCGCCTGGCGGTTCCTCGGCCTGGCGCAATCGCGCGCCAGGCCGGCAACACCCTTCCTGTCGATCCACAGCCTTAAATAACACCGCGCTGTCGCGCCCCCTCGCTACGTTCCCCGGCCTACCGTGCAGGATTGTCTGCATGGGCTTCCCGCCACCGAGGAACCCGCCATGCCCCACCCGTCGAGTATTTTTTTCAGCCCCGAGGCCTTGCTGCACGCCTTCGAGCAAGACCTCGCCCGCGCCGTACTGGATCAGCGCCTAACGCCAGACGAACGTGCCTGGCTAAGCGATAACGCCAGCAGTGCAACGCCGGCGGCGCGTGTCGACGTCCTGAGCCAGGAAGGCGAAACACTGCCCGACCCTTGCCTGACCGGGACCATGCTGATCAGCCATCCTGACCGCCTCGATGCACCGGTGTATTTGACCAGCCCGTTGTTCGGGGTGGAAAGGTTCACCCATCGCCAGGCCCTGAGCGACACCCTGAAACAGCGTATTGCGCGCGAAGAGGTGATTTTCGACGGCACGCTGAGCGACGGGCAATGGCCCGTTCAACAAAGCCAGGCTTATCTGGCCACCCGCGCCGAGCGGCTGCACAGCCTGGCGTTGCTGGTCAGCAACCAACCGCTGCTGCGCCAGGGCGCCACCGGCCTGTCTGCACAGGCCCAGGTGGACGCCTATTGGCAACGCCTGGATCGACCCAGTGGCACCGATCGCCGCGACCTGGCGGCCCGGGCCCTGGCCGAGGGTGTGTATCAGGACGCCTTGCAGCACTCCGCCAACCCGTCGACCGGCTGGCTGCAGGCGTTGGCGCATTGGCGGCAGACGCAAAGCGCCGGTCGGGTGCTGACCGTGCAAGCCCGGCAGGGAGACACGGATCTGCCGCTGCCGGGGGCATTTGTCGTGCAGGGCCTGGGCAGCGAACTGCTGCTGTGGTGGCCGGGTATCGGGCTGGTCGAGTGTGCCGACCGGCAGGCCCTGGACGCTTACCTTGACGGGCTGGACAAGGCGCCGCTATGCCTGGCGGCGGCCGACCAGGTGCACTGGCAGCCGAACGCCGCCCGCCACTATCAGTTGGCGCCCATCGAGCGTCCTCTGTGGCGCCACTGTGTCGACGCCCTGTTGGCACTGCAGCAACGCAACCTGGAACACGCGGCCCTGGAACCCTTGCAAACCGAGACGGGGCTCAACATGGCGCTTCGCATCACCGCGTTGATCGATCGTCGCGCTGCCGGACTCGATCCGATCGGCCGCTGGAGTGACGCCCGGTTCACTGGGGGTGCGACGCCTGTACACGCACCGTCGGAGGTGCAGCCCGACATCGCCGCCGCGCATCAGGTCAGGACCTTGAGAGCCGAACGCCATCGACTTGAAAAAGCCCGACCTGGTGCGACGACGTGCCTGACCCGAATTCTTGCACCCTGGCTGGCCGTGCATGACCCCGCGCTCGATCTGCACCGGCTGAGGGTAGAAAGCGCTGCCGAGCCATTGCCCGGCACCTGGGCCAGCCTGGCGCGCTACTGCATGGCGCAGATCACTGCACACACGCCGGGGCCATCGGCGACAGGTGCCCGGGTGGTGGATGGCGCCACGGCTGCCAGCACCGCGATCAGCCCGACGGCGCTGGCGCAGATGGGTCGATGGGTCAGCGCACAGTTCACCGACCGGTATCGCCAACAGTGGGCTCATGTCACCGACAACGGCCTGCGCATCAATGGCGAGTGGATTCAGCCAGGCTCAGTGATGGGACGCAACACAGCCGACGCGCTGCGCATCGAGGTGGCACTGGCGCGACGCCAGGCGCGGATCGATGTCGACTTGCTCGATGTGCTCCAGCACCATCTGACCCGCGACCCGGTCCAGACAGCGCCCACCGACACCGCGACCGTCTGTGGCCTGCAACTGCTCTACCTCGCCAACCACCCGGGCGTACACTTTCGCAGTGCCCTGCTGGTGAAGAGCGAAGACAATGACACCTCGAAAGTGCTGCTGTGGACACCCCACACCGGCTTGCAGGCATTCGCCTCGATGGTCGTTCTACGCCATGAATTCAATGGCGTCTTCGCCGACCCGACACGCAATCAAGGCTGGCTGGGGCTGCTCGACGCCGCAGACCGAGCGGCGATCGAGCAACGTCAGCAGGCACTACCGGCGCTCCCGCTGGACCTTCATCTGGACACTTGGCCGGTGCAGGCCGACCTCGGCGAAACCCTGGCGAAGGGCCTGCTCGATCAGCAGCAGGCCGCCGCCCTTGCCACCCAGCAGCGGGCGATACGTGACCACTACCGCGGCGACCTGGCGTTGCTGAGCATGGACCAGGCGAGCACCGGCGACGCCGTGGCGGACGGCTTCGAAGGCCTGATCGCGCAGCTGACGCATCAGTCGCTCAAGTCCTTCCTCCCGGACTGGCTGATCAATGCCGGTCGCGAACGCATTCGTGCGCTGATCGAGTTGCTCAACGGGGTGATTGTCTGGTCCTCACCGGATCACTTCTACCTGGAGGGCGTTCCAGACCTCAATGCCTATGCCCGTTCGATGTTGATCGAACGCCTGGGCAAGGACTTCAACCTGACCCATGTCGCCGATCCCGACCAGATCATCATCGAACTGCGCACCTACGTTGCCGCACCCGTGACCCCGGGCGAAACCCCTTCGGGCATTCCTGCCGCCACCACGGTACGCCGGCAGAGCCTGACCCGTTGCGCGCTCGACCACTTTTCCGCCCTGCGCAACGCGCAACTGAGCGTGGTGAGCGGCGCTGGCGAGCTAAAGGCGGCGCTGACCCCGCAGTACCTGAGCGACATGGTCGACAGCCTGGACGTCGGTGCCCATTATCAGACGGTGCTGCAGACACGCCTGTCTCCCTCGGCCATCGATTATCCCGAACGCCGGCACCGTTATGGGGCTTTGTTGACGGTACAAGTGCTGCTGGTGGGCATGCTGCACCTGCTTCAGGGCCGCCTCAGTGCCCGCGCTTTCGAATGCCTGCGCTCGGTGCTGCAGATGCCCGACGGGCTGGCGCGCCTGACCGTGGACGGGCAGCGCATCACCTTCACCCCGCTGCGCATCAAGGCCTCGGTGTATCGAGCGGCCGACATCGCCCACGGGATGTACGTGATCACCCCCCAGGCGACCGAACAGGGCCCTACCCTGCTGCTGTCCATACAGGCCCCCGAGAACGGCCTGTTCGAGTTTGCCGACCGCGACGCATTGATGCGCGCCATACGCGACGACCCTGCCGTGCGCGACCTGGTGCTGCAACGCCTGGATGATCAGGCACGGCCCATTTATGACCATGGCGGGTTCAGCGAGCCGCACATGACGTGGAGCGTGGAATCGGACTTCGACCTGCCCTCGTGGACACCGACGCCGGCACAGCTCGACCTGGACCCCGATCAGGGCAATGCGCGGCACCGGTTGTACGCCGACAACATCGAGTTGTTGCAGAACATGGCCAAACTGCAGAGCGTGAGCAGTGCGCAAGCCCGCTGGGACGATTTTCGCTACCTGACCACCCTGGGCGCCGAGCAAGGCGCGACCTTTCTGCCTGGCAAACTCGCTATTCTGGTCAACCTGTGGCAAGGCAAGACTTGGATCGAGGCTGGTAGCACCGCGGTGCGCAATCGGCAGTGGGGTCAGGCGGTCAGCGAATTCTCCGCAGCCCTGGCGACCCTGGTCACCACACCGTCGGACAGCCCGGTACGCGCACGGCCGAGTGTTCGCGAACCGGTGGGTGCGGTGCCTGCCTTCAGTTGGCGGCATGGGCATTTGAGCCCGCATGTGCAGGCGCGCCTGCAAGCCTACGCGGCCCGTGACGTGGCCCTGGTCGACCTCGAGCCCGACCCGGACACCGGCCTGTATCAGCTGGATGATCGCTACTACGCTGCTGTCGCGGGGTCGGTCTACCAGGTGCGCAGCAATGGTTCAGGCTGGTCGATCGTGGGCCCCGACGCCCGGACCGGGCCGAAGATCCGCCGCAATGCGCAGCATGAATGGGAGCTGGACCTGCAATGGGGCTTGAAAGGCGGCGGGTATGCCCGGGACTACGACACCGAGCAGGCCGATCAACAGGTGGCCAGCGTGTTCACGGTGCAGGCGCGCGGCATGAAGGAAATACGCGCCGCCGACCGCATCAAGGCCCGGCAGATCACAGCCGCCCACCTTGCCGCGCAGAAGTACCTGGAAGTCGCCCTGGCCAACCTCAACAGCACCCGTATCGACGCCCTGCTCCCGGTCAGGGCCGAGCAACTCATTGGCCAGGTGCTGGGGATCCCTGCCGTCACCGTCGAGCTGCGCAGCCGAATCACCGAGTCGATCACCGACATCTACAGCGAACTGCTTCAGCCTTCACTTTCGCCCACCACGTCCATGCGGTTCGTCACGGGCACCAACAAAAGCCCGACCCAATGGGTCGACGCCTTCACCATGCGTGCCGACCCCCAACGACGGATTTTTCTGACCGAAAACTACTTCCGCGCCCCGGGTTCCATTCTCCAGCTGGACCTGCGCAGCCACGGCAATTTCGACCCACTGACCCACTTTCAGGCGACGACGTTGATCCACGAGATTTCTCACTTGCAGAACCTGACGGCGGACATCGCCTACATCGATGCCGCCGGGCCCTTTCCGGATCTGCTGAGCGCGGACGACCAGGACATGTACCTGCGCCTGCTGGACGCTCAAGGCAACGGGTTGTCCGTCACGACACCGCCGCAGCGGCTGTTCAAGATCTGCGACAACGGCAATTGGCGGGATCTGTCCGACGACGATGGCTGGGGCTTGCGCACGATTCTGAAAATCACCGGCAAGCGCAGTCTGGAGGAAGCAAGGGCGGTGTTCTACGAGGATGCAGCGGTGCGCTGCGAGATCATTCTGTCCAATGCGGACTCGATTGCCTATCTCGCCACTCGCCTGGGACGGGAGCGGTTCGACCAGATCGGGGTGGCATGATCTAGTGGTGGCTGATTAAGCCTGAAAAGGACAACAGTAGCGTGGAAAAGGCCGCCGATGCGCCCGGCGGCCTCATCGACATCAGTCCTTCTGATCGCGCAGGACGTTGCCGGACTGGCCGTCTATGCGGAATTCGTACGCCAGGCCGTCAGCCTTGCGGCCTTCGCCTTCCCAGTAGCCATTGTCATCGGCCTCGATCTTGGACACCTCGGTGTAACCCTTGGCCTTGGCGGTCTCGATGGCCTTTTCGATGGTGATCCAGCCCGCGCCTGGGCGGTCGGCCAATGCCAGGCCGGCGGTCATCAGTGCGCTCGTGGCAACCAGGGCAGTCAATGTCTTCTTGATCATGTTCACTCCGTTGGACTGTTGATTTATCAGCAATATTTGGAGCGCCATGGCGAAAAGGAAGTTCAGCCAATCTAGGCGGCAAATAGGCCAGAACATGGCCTCAACGCCATAATTGACAAAATTTACACGGCCCTGCGTTCATCTTTTGGGCGTCTCGAACGTCTACTTATCATGAGCGTCATTCGTGAACGGACACAACCATGAAAAGGAGCATTCACATGCACAATTCTGCAACGGCAACCTCGGCTGTGCGAGTGGCCCGCGCGGCCCCGGCAGCGAGAGCGGTGACGGGCGACGGCGAGCGCGGCAACAATGAGCAAATCAAGGAACTGCTGCGCGCCTATGGCCTGCGTACCAGCCTGATTCGCCTGAAAGTCATCGACGCACTGCACGCCGCCGCCCTGCAAGGGCGCACGATCGGGGTGCGTGGGGTGCATGCACAATTGGCCGACCTGGACGTGCCGCTGTCATTTCTCAGCGTGCGCGAGGTGCTCAAGCGCTTGTGTGCGGAAAACCTCATCAGCCTGGCGAGTGACAAGACCTATTGCCTGCAACCCCAGGCGCGGGCACTGCTGGAGCGCTGACCGCCGGCCCTTCAGCGTTTCATGACTTTGCGGCGCATGACCCCGTTGATGATCACCACCAGCACGGCCACGCCAATGGCGATGTACTGGAATAATTGCTCACTGATCACGGCGTGGGTCTGCAACCACGTGAGGCCCAGCATGATGGCCAGCACCAGCAGTGCTATCAGCAGAGAGTATTTGATACGTTGGGACTGGGTCATGACTGTTCCTGCAAGACGTTCATATCGAATCCGGGCAATTGCCGCGACCTAGGGTACAACGCCTGCGCAGCGTTCGCCTGCGCTTTATCCGCACGCACCTGGGGAAAATGTTTCCTCCAGTCACCGAGCCAGTGTCCTCCTCGTCACGCCTGGTCAACCCTGAGGCGGCCTTCCGACCTGTCAACTCGCGCGGTCGAAGCCAATGGCCATGAGTCTGTGCAGCTCTTGCCTGTTGTTGGCCCCGTAGGCCACGAAGACAAAGGCGTTGCGCGTTATTCGCCCGCAACGACCTACAACCGTCTGCATGGAATCCCACGCTCGGCATCGGAAACAGCCCGCTGCCGCTGGTTCAGTTACACGCTGGATGTGCAGGACGCCCTGTTTAAAAATGCAGCAAGCCCCGAGTGGCTTTTCGTGATTGCATACAAGGACGTCAACATGAACATCAATGAACTCGACCGCGTCAACATTCAACAGCTCCCCCATTCCCTGCAGGCGCTGATCGACTGCATCGGCATGGAAAACACCTATCGCCTGACCAGCCTTTACGGCGGGCGCGCGAAGTACATTCCCAAGCATGCCCAACGCACCTCCCTGGCCAAACTGCTGCCGCCCGATGCACTGGCGGCGCTGATCAAGCGTTTCGCCGGGCTGGCACTGGAAATTCCCAAGGTCGACCACTTCTGGCGCCAGTTGCGCAATCTGCAGATCCGCCAGGAAAGCTCGGCCGGCTGCTCGCGCAGCATGCTGGCCAGCAAGTATGGGCTGAGCCAGCGCCAGATCGGTAATATCCGGCGCACGGACTCAGCCTGCCCGGCCTAGAAATCGCGCTTGTAGAAGAGGTCCAGCGAGCTGGCCACGCCACTGGCCACCTCCAGATACAGGCGCTTGCTCAACAGGTAGCGCAAGGCGATGGTGTTGGCAGGTTCGAAGACACCGACGCCATAGCGCAGGCTGAGCTTCTCCGACAGGTTGCCACTGGCGACCACGCTGGTCGCATTGCCGCTGCCCTCGGTGTCGAGCTGGAAGTCTTCGATGCCCAGGTCAGTGGCCAGCTTGCTGGTAACCCCTGAACTGCCCGCCAGGCCCAGCCCCAATGCAGCCTGGGCAAGCATATTGCTGTCCTCGCCAGAGGTGCTCAACGGCCTGCCCAGCACCAGGTACGACAGGGCCTGCTCCTGGCTCATCGCCGGTTCGGAGAACACCTCGGTGGTGGGCTGCTCGGCATTACCGGTCAAACGGATGCCCGCGACCACGTCGTCGGTCACCCGCACCGCCTCGATATCCAGGTAGGGCTGGCCGATCGGCCCGGCGAACAGCAGGCGCGCGCGCCGGATGGTCAGGCGCTGGCCATAGGCGCGGTAACGTCCGTCGTTGAGGTTGAGCTCGCCGCGGGTGTCGAGGTTATCGCCGATGTGCACGCGACCCGCCAGATTGGCGGTCAGGCCGAAGCCGGAGAAGCTCAATTTCTCCTGGCCGACCTGCACATCGATGTCCATGGCCATGGGCAGCGAAGGTTTGCCCTCGCTGGCCTGCTGACCGACGATCCGCGCATCCTCGGACACCTTGACCGTGGACGGTGGCAGCTCGCGAACGGTGATCGCCCCCTTGGGCACCAGCATTTTACCGGTCACGGCCAAGCGTTCGCCGTCCATTGAAATGCGCAGGTCGGGCGCGGCTTCGAGCTCCGCGTAGGGCTCGACGAGCACGGGCAATTGCGTGCCCTTGAGCCGGATGTCGGCGGTCAGCGCCTGACCCCAGTCGACCGAACCGGTGATACTGCCAACGCCAGCCTTGCCGCTTTTCCAGCCACCGTCCAGCTGCACACTCTCGCCGGCAATGCGCGCCTGCAGGCGCAGGTCCTGCAGGGATGTCGGCAACTGACCGCCGGACACCTCGCCGCCGGTGAGGTTCAGGGTGCCATTGACCTGCGGAGCCATCAGCCCGCCCGACAGCGTGCCGTTGCCGTTGAGCATACCGGCCAGGGTTTCCACCATGGGCACGAACGGCCGCGCTACGGAGAGGTCCAGGCCCTGCAGGCTGAACTCGCCGCTCAGCGGTTTGTTGGCCGGCACCGGGTTGATCTGACTGGTCACGCGCAGTGTCCCCAGACGCCCGCCCTGGAAGTCCAGCGTGGTGTCGATGCGCCGTGGCCCCAACTCGCTGCGCAGACGCAACGCGCGATAGGGAAAGTCCTGCCACTGCTGTTGATCGCGAATGCGCAGGGTGCCATTGCTGGCATCGACCGTGACCTGGCCGACCGGCCCACTGGCAGGCACATCGAGCTGAACGTCGGCGTTGAGCAGGCCCTGCCAGGCAAAATCTTTCGGGAACCATTGAGCCAGGCTCTGCAACGGGAACTGCTTGAGGTGGTAGCGCAACTTGGGCTCTGGCGCCAGGCGCGAGTTGTCGCCGCACAGGCTGGCCGCTCCCGAGCGCCAGCAATGCGCACCCAGCGTGATTTCACCCGAGGCCAGCCGCTGCAGGGCTGCCGCATTGGCCAGGGTCCAGACCTGCCCGGCGCCGGCGATGCGGCCCGAACCGAGCCGGCCGCGCCAGTTACCCTCGGCCAGGGTGCCATCGACCGCCAGCTCGGCTTGCAGCTTGGGGCCTTGCAGCGCCACTTGCAGCTGCTGCTGTTTGAGCGTGCCCTGGGCCTTGGCGGTCAGTTCGCCGACATCGGTGTCGCCGGCATTGATGCCTCTGGCGGCGAAGGTGAGCGTCGCGCGCTGGGCGGCATCCAGCACCGCGTCCAGGTTCAGGCTCTGCAGACGGTTGTCCTGCAGGGCCAACTGCCGGCCCTGCAGAGTCATGCGCCCCTGCGGCGCTTGCACGGTGCCGGCGACATCCACGCGTCCCTTGACCTGGCCCTGCAGTTGCGGCCAGAGCTGACCCAGGCGTGGCATATCAATGTCGATCTGCCCTGCCAGGCGCTGTTGCAGACTGCCGCTGCCCCGCACGTGGTTGTCGCCCAGGCGGATGTCGAGGTTGGCCAGGGTCCAGGCTTCGCCCTGCCCCTGCGCCTTGGCGGCCAGCACCGCGGGCTGGCCGCGCAGGCGGCCCTTGAGGTCAAGGTCGGCGTCCAGTTGCAGGCGCTGCTGTTTCATTTCACCCTGGCTGCGCAGCGGCCCGGCCAGGGTGCCGGGCAGCTCGGCAAGCCAGTACGCGGGATTGATGGCGCTGAGGTCGAGCGCGGTGTCCCAGGCCAGGCCGTCGGCGAACTGCAGCTTCAGGTAACCGCTGGCCTTGCCCTGCCCGGCCACCAGCGCCAACTGCGGTAAAGCGACCTGCTGCAAGTCGCCGCTGAACGGGCTGCCCAGGGTGAACGCCCCGGCAGGGCCGTCGAACGCGCCGGCAAAATTGCCCAGGTAGTGACCGTCACGCCACGCCAGCTCGGCGTTGAAGCGCTTGATCGCCACCTGGGGTTCATCGATCACCGGATACAAGCGGTGCCAGGGGAAATCCAGCCAATCGAGCTTCGCGTCGGCCTGCAGGCCCTGCTGCCAGTCGACGGTGCCGTCGAGCCGCAGGTGCCGCGACGGCCCGGCGTCCAGTGCAAGCGTATCGATACGCGCGCCCTTGCTGTCCACCCGTCCCTGGAGCACCAGCGCAATCGGGGCCTGTTGTGCCGGCAGGCTGGCGCTGCCGTCCAGGCGATAACCCGCTTGCAGGTCGCCCTTGGCGGCCAGTTGCAATTGATTGAGCTGAAGGGTATCGGGCAGGTCGGCACCCGGTTTGAACGCATCGCTGACCAGGCTGAGCTGCGCCGGCAGGTGCTCGGCCAGCGGCTGGAGTTCACCGTTCAGGCGTGCGTCGAGGTAGCCGCGGCTCACCCCGCTCAGCGCCAGGGTACGCGCCAGATTACCGTTGAGTTGCAGGTCAAGTTGCCAGGCCTTGCCGTCCACGGGAGGCAACTGCACCTGAGCACTGGCCTGCAGCGGCCAGTCGCCACCCGGGGTGAGGGTACCCTGCAGGGCGAGGCTCAACTGCTCACGCTGCAGCGCAAGGGTATCGATCACCACGCCGTCAGCGGTCCAGCGTGCGTCCAGCCTGAGGTCGCTGAGCTGTTCGCTGCCGTCCAGGTGCACGCTGCCAATGCGCACATCACCCAGTTGAAGCGCCAATGGCACATCGAGATCGGGCAAGGCCACCGGCGCGCTCTCGGTCTTCGCCTCGCTGGGCGGTAACTGGACGGCGATGTCGCCGGTGTGCAGGCGGTCGATGCACAGGGTCAGGCGCAGCAAGCAGGCCGGTGACCAGGCAAGGCTCGGGGCATCGATGTCGATCTGCGTCCCGCCCTGCTCCCAGTGCAGATGATCTGCTGACCACTGACCGCCCAGGCGGCCCTGGAAATTCTGCAGGGTCAGCCCCGGCACCTGCTTGAGCGCCAGGCGGCTGCCCGCCGAGCTGCCCAGCACCCAGGCCAGCAGCAGCGCCACCAGAAGAATGAGCCCCAACAGGCTGAGGACGACCCTTTTCAAGCCACGTTTGACAACTGGACTCACAACTCGGGCCCCATGGAAAAGTGCAAGCGAACGCCGCCATCGTCATCCAGCGCATGGGCCAGGTCGAGGCGAATGGGACCTACCGGCGATACCCAGCGCACGCCCACGCCCACGCCGGTCTTGAGGTTGGGCAGATCGAGGCTGTTGAAGGCATTGCCCTGGTCGACGAAGGTCGCCACGCGCCATTTCTCGGCGACCGAATATTGGTATTCGACGCTACCGGCAACCATGTAACGACCGCCCACGCGATCGCCGTCGGCGTTTTCCGGCGACAGGGTCTGGTAATCATAGCCACGTACGCTCTGGTCCCCACCGGCGAAAAAGCGCAGGGACGGCGGGATCGATTTGTAGCCATTGGTGGCACTGCCGCCGAACTGCACACGGCCCAGCAGGCGATGATTCTGGCCCAGGGTGGTGAGCCCCTTGAGCAGCACGTTGCCATGGATCAGGTTGGTGTCCGACAACAGGCCCTCCTTCGCCACCTGCGCATCGAACTGCAAGCGGTAGCCGTTGTGGGGGTCGACCTTGTTGTCGCTGCGCAAGTAGGCATAACTGACGCCGGGCATCAGCAAGGTGCTGAGGCCCGAGTCGTCGCCGAGGCGGTATTCCTCGCGCTGCCACTTCAGGGAAATCACCCGCTGCCAGCCACTGGGCAGCTTGCTGTGCCACTCCGGCCCGAAGGTCAACAGTTTGCTGAGGCTATCGGTATTGGCGATTTCCTCATACTGGTAACCGCCGGCCCAACGCAGCTTGTCGGTCAGCGGCGGATCGAGCGGCACGTCATACCACAGGCCGACGTTCTGCCGAGGCGCCGACAATTCCAGCTCGGCGCCATAGCTGTGGCCCTGCGGGTTGACCCAATGACGGGTCCAGTTGGCCTTGCCGCGCGGGCCCACGTCGGTTGAATAACCCAGCCCCAGGCCCATGGTCCGCGGCTTGCGGGTCTGCAATTGCACGTCCACCGGAATCACCGTGCCCGCGGCATGGGTGGGCGACGTGTCGACTCGCACACTTTCGAAATAGCCGCTGGACTGCAAGGCCTGGCTGAGCTCGGCGACCCGTTCCGAGTCATAAGGCACGTCTTGCTGGAACGGCACCATGCGCTGCAGCAGCTCATCGTCGAACGGCGTGTCACCCTCGAATCGCACCCGCCCCAGGCTGTACCGCGGGCCGCTGTCGTACACCAGATCGATGTCGGCCACTCCGGACTGCGGGTCGATGGACAACTGCTGGCGGGTGAACTTGCCGCTGAAAAAACCGTAGCGCGAAGCCTGGTTGAGGATCAGGCGCTTGGCGTCCTCATAGTGACCGTGGTTGAGCACCGCGCCGCTGGCCAGCAGACGGCTGTTGGGCACTCGGAAAGCTTTCATCGACTGCGCCGGGCCCTCGATGCGCACATTGACGTTGCGCAGGTGGATGGGCTCGCCCGGCACCACATTGAGCCGCAGGCGCGGCGACTCGCCGCCCGGCACGACCTCGCTGTCGATGCGCGCATGGTAGTAGCCCAAGGCTTCTGCCGCCTTGCGCGCCTGTTCCTCGGCGCCGCGACTGAAGCGCAGCAGCGCCTCCTCGTCGCGGTCACCGAGGCTGCCGATGTAGCCCTCGATATTGGCCTTGAGTTGATTGTCAGCCGGAGCGACCCGAACCTCGAGTACGCTCTGGGCGTGAGCTGCCATGCTGGCGACCAGCAGCACCAGGCCGCCGGTCAATTGTCCTGTCCATTTCATAGTGCGCAATGCTACCACGGCCTATCCGGCGACACCGCCCGACATTGTTTCTGACGACAGTCGAGCGAGGTCACTCGGCCGGTGGCGCGACGGCAGCCGGTGCCGGATGAAACAGCACCCGGCCAACGGCCTCGTCAAGGAAGATTTCGCCGACCTGGGTGTACCCCTGGCGCTCGAGGAATTGCACATGACGCGGGTTGGCCGTGTCCAGCGCCACGCCATCGCTGTGCTCATCCTCCGCGCACCAGTCGTGCACCGCCACCAGTAGCTGCGCCACCTGTGCTTCATCGGCATCCTCGGCGAAGCCCAGCAGCGGCAACACGTGCACGGTGGCCGACGGCAGCGAAGTAATGACGGCTTCGTGATAGTCGAGGTAACGGCGGGTGCATTCCAGACCGGTACTGGCCAGCATGCGCAGCCGCCAGGCCCAGCTTTCGGTGATGTCCAGGCGCCGGTTGGGCGGTGTGATCAGCGCGACGCCGAGCAGGCGATCCTCGACGAACAGCCCCAGGGCCGGTAGGTCCTGCAAAAAGTGTTGGTTGACCAGCCCGCGCACGGCCGATTTGATGCGTTCTTCGTAGTCCGGGCGCGAGTCTTCGAACATGTAATTGAACACCGCGTCACCTTCGCACGAGGCGTACAGCAGCGCCCGGGTTTCCCGGGCGTAGCCGCCGTCGAGCAGGCGGACATCGGCAAGCGCAGGGGTGGCAACGTCAAGCATCATCGGGTTTCCTGGTCAGTGGTGGGCCAGCGGGATGGGCCGACACGCCTACTATGGAGGTTGCCGCAGGGGTATCGGTTCCCTGCACGTAGTGCCAGGCAAGGCTGGCCCTCGCTGGCGGGCTCCGTTAGCATCGTCTTTTTGCCAGGACCGCCACGACCATGAAAATCGTTTCCTTCAACATCAACGGTCTGCGCGCCCGCCCCCATCAGCTGGCCGCGCTCATCGAGACGCATCAGCCGGACGTCATCGGGCTGCAGGAAACCAAGGTGTCGGACGAGCAATTCCCCTTGGCGGAGGTCCAGGCGTTGGGGTATCACGTGCACTACCACGGGCAAAAAGGCCATTACGGTGTTGCGCTGCTGTCGCGCCAGCCTCCGCTGACGCTGCACAAAGGCTTCGTCGGGGATGACGAAGCAGCTCAACGCCGCTTCATCTGGGGCACCTATGCCGATGCCGCCGGGCAGACGGTCACCATCATGAATGGCTATTTTCCCCAGGGCGAAAGCCGTGACCACCCGACCAAGTTTCCAGCCAAGCAAAAGTTCTACGGTGACTTGCAGCAGTTGCTGGAGAGCCAGTTCGAGAACCATCAGCCACTGATCGTGATGGGTGACGTCAACATTTCGCCGCAGGACTGCGACATCGGCATCGGCGCCGATAACGCCAAGCGTTGGCTGAGAACCGGCAAATGCAGCTTTCTGCCCGAGGAGCGCGAATGGATGGAGCGCCTCAAAGGATGGGGCCTGGTCGACACCTTTCGCCATTTGCACCCCGACGTGGATGACCGCTTCAGTTGGTTCGATTACCGCAGCCGTGGCTTCGAGGACGAGCCCAAGCGCGGCCTGCGCATCGACTTGATCCTGGCCTCACAAGGGCTGTTGCCGCGCGTGACTGCTGCCGGCGTGGACTATGAATTGCGCGGCATGGAGAAGCCGTCCGACCATGCGCCCATCTGGTTGCAACTGAGCTGACTGCGCGGCGGCGCTCTGTCATTCGAATGTAACGCGACTGACTTATTGTGGCAGCCTCTCTTTGCGGGTGTGCGCCATGTTGCCGTCGCGATTCATCGTCCTGGCGTTCGCCCTGTGCCTGTGCGCCGCCCCGGGTGCCCATGCGCAGCAGGCACCGGCGACCCTGCGTATCGACGGTTCCAATACCATGGGTGCGCGGCTGATCCCGGCACTGGTTGCCGGGTTGTTCGAAGCACAAGGCCTGCGCGACATCACCGTGCAGACGGGCGCGCGGGAAAACGAACAATCGGTCAGCGCGACCGGGGGCGACGGCCAGCGGGTCAATGTCGCCATCGCCGCCCACGGCTCCAGCACCGGTTTCGCCGACCTGCACGCGGGGCTCGCGGATCTCGCTGCGGCTTCACGACCGATCCGGGCTGACGAACGCCAGTTGCTCAAGGCGTTGGGCGACATGACCACACCCCAGGCAGAGCACATCGTCGCCATCGACGGGGTGGCCGTGATCGTTCACCCGGACAATCCATTGCGCCAGATCAGTACCGAGCAACTGGCCCAACTGTTCGCTGGTGAGCTGCCGGACTGGCAAGCGCTCGGCGGCCAGGGCCCCGTGCACTTGTACGCCCGCGACGAACGCTCCGGCACCTGGGAAACCTTCCGTGACCTGGTGCTGCAGCCGCGCGGCAAGACCCTGGCCGCTGGCGCACAGCGCCTGGAGTCCAGCGAACAGTTGGCAGAGCACGTGGCGAAAGACCCGCTGGCGATCGGCTTCGTCGGCCTGCCCTCGGTCCGTGACACCAGGGCGCTGGCCATTGCCGATGGGCAAAGCCTGGCCATGGCGCCACTGCGCAGCCTGATCGCCAGCGAAGACTATCCGCTGTCACGACGGCTGTTTTTCTACACCGCCCCCGACGACACGCGACCCTGGGTACAGGCCTTGCTGCGCTTCACCCAAAGCGAACGTGGCCAGGCCATCGTGGCCGCTCAAGGCTTCGTCGCGCAGACGGTGAGTGCGATGCCAGTCAGTACCACCGCCTCGGCGCCGCCGGTCTATCGCGAGTTGGCGGCCAGCGCCCAGCGCCTGTCGGTGACCTTTCGCTTTGCCGCTGGCAGCGCCCAGCTGGACAACAAGGCCCGGCTCGATGTGCAGCGGGTCCAGGCTTACCTGCAGCGGCACGGCAAGCGAATGGACCAAGTGAGCCTGGTGGGCTTCGGCGACGCCCGCCACGACAGCGAGCGCGCCCAGCTGCTGTCGCGGCTGCGGGCCATGGCGGTGCGGCGGGAGCTGGTCAAGGGCGAAGGCGTGTTGCGTGCGGTCATCGGCCTGGGCGCCGAATTGCCGGTGGCGACCAATGCCCAGGACGAAGGCCGGATCAAGAATCGCCGGGTCGAAGTCTGGGTGCACTGATCCCGTCGCACACCCTGCCGCTCAATCGACCCGGCGGCGGGTCAGTCCAGTGTGAAGTACTTGAACGCGACCTCCGCAGGAATCTTCGCCCGCAGGATCGGCACCACGGCCTCGCCACGCTGCGCTTGCACCCGCTGCGACTGCACGCCCAGGCGGCGTTGCTCCGGTGTTTTCAAATGGGCTGCGCTGAAGTCTCGCGCCGGCGCATTCGCCTTGCGGTAGTGCAGGTGCGCGTACCACAGCGGCTGGGATGTGTCGGCGTCTTTCACGGCGTACTCCTGCAGATAGTCCTCGATCTTGCCGCGGGCATTGCGCAGCTCCCGCCGAGGCCCGACCTTTTCCACGAACGCCTGGCGTTGGCTGACCAGGTAATCCAGGTAGCCGGCCGTGGGCGGCGATGCCTTGATCGCTTCCACCCGCAGGCGCGTGCCCTCGACCAACAGCCGTTCGCTGTGCCGGGCGATGTCCTGGCGAAGGGTGGCCAGACTGTCGGCCTGCCCGCCACTGGCCTGTTCCAGTTGAGCGGCCAGGGTCTGCAGCTCGCGCGCCGGGAGATGCAGCACGTCTTCCAGGCTGGCGGGCTCGATGCCCTGACGCGCGTATTGCTGAACCCGGTTCATCAGGGGGTCGACCATGGCCATCAGCTCCTTCGCTTTGCGCGACAGTGCCGAGACGTCTGTGGCCTCCGTGGTCGCAGGCCGCCCGTCATCCACCAGCGCCCAGCGCTGGTCGGACCGTTGCCGATACGTCTGGGCAACGGTACCCGAGCCGGGCTCCAGCACCTGCATCACCGGGCTGCCGTCTTCTGCCTCGGCTGGCTGGCCGATCAGACTTTCGTCATCCACGGTTTCGAAGACTCGCTTGCGATTGCCGGGCGCGCCTTTGCGGGCGGGCTGACGGGTGGCATGCTTGTCGGCCAGCGTCTGGGCCTCGACCCACAGCGTCTGCGCCTCCTGCCCCAGTATCTTCAGGTGCGCCTGCAATGCAGACCAGAAGCTCGGCTCCAACCCGGCGCGGTAGCGCACATCAATCGCCGCCGAATGAATCTCGATGCGCTGGAAGTTGACGACTGTCTCCCCGAGAATTTTCAGGCGCTGCTTGTTACTCAGCACGACCTGCCCCAGGGCCACTTCACTGAAGGCCGACACGGTGCGCAGGATTCGCTGGCTCAGCGCATACACACCACCGCGGATCGCCAACTGAAAAAAGGCTGGGCGCACGCTCAGGATCGTCAACGGCATCACCTGCATCGCGCGGTAGTGTGACACCGATAACGAGCCGTCGAGCTCGCTCGACAAGCGCTGGCGAACCTCCTGGGTGAGGCCCCGCGCGCTTTTCATGCGTTCGAACCACTGTTCCTGAAACAGGCGATGCTCGGCAGCTTTTTCCAGGGCCTGGACGATGTCGCGCTGAGCCTGGGTCATGCGCACGAGGAACGCGCGCTGGGCCTGGTCGCTGTCGAGGGTGTCGAAATCCACCGGCGCCTTGAGGTCGACCACCAGTCGCTGACGGTCCTTGAGGTAATAGGTTTCCAACGCGCGCGAGGCCTTCATGGCCTGCTCGATATTGTCACTGATCGCCTCGTTGTACAGGCGCCGACCGTGGCCGTCCTGGCCCATTTCCAGGGTCTTGTCCTGGGCCACGACGAAAAAATCCCGGTATTGTGCCAGCACCGCCTCGTGGCGCGCCCGCACCGAGGTCGACTCGGGGTCGGCGCGGACCTCGTCCTGGATGTCCTTGAGCCTGCGTTTCAATGCACCCAGCCCCTGCACATGATCGCTCCACTCCTGGCGAAGCCGTGCGGCCCGCGTGGCGTCATCTTCGGCGCCGCGCAAGGCACGGCGCACATAGCCGCTGAGGCCGGTCCAGCCGTGGTTCGCCAGCCGGCCCAGGTAGGCGCCGCCGCCTTGCAGGCCGCCGTGTACCAAGGCCCCATGCACCGCACCGTGGGTGTCCCAGCGCCCCAGGGCATCCAGGGTGATCGGTTGCGGGTAGGTTTTGCCAGCGGTGGCTTTCAAGCGCCAGGTGTTGAGGTGGTCATCCCAGCGCACGCCATAGACCTTGCCGTCGCGGCGCACGTAGTGGTCGCCGAGCACGGCGTAGACGCCGGCCATCCTGCCGCGAGTGCCCGGGGCGTAGCCGGCCAGCACGGTGTTGACCTCATAGCCGTCGAAGCGCTGCACGCCCGGTTGGGCCAGGCGTGGCTTGCCCGCTCGGGCCAACGGGGTACTCGGGGCGACGTCCACTGCCCCGTCGATCACCGCCAGCAACACGGCCCGTACATGATCGATGCCGTCGGCGAAGCGCCCTTCGACAAAGGCTTTGGCGCCACCGTAGGCCTCGACCAGGGCGTCGTACGCGGCAATGGCGGCGCCCACGAAGGGCACGAATCCCAAGGCCATTTTGATGTAGTTGAAGACATCACCGGTGCCCCGCGCCACGGCCTGCAGATAAAGGTCGGCCTGGGAGCGCGCGCTCAGCCGGTGGGCCTCGATCATCCGGCCCATCTGCAGATTGGCGTGCAGCGCGGCCAGCGAAGTGGTGCTGAGCCAGTGACCGCCGACGACGATGAAACCGTCGAAGCCGGCGACTTGGGCCCGCAACAGGTACGCAGCATGGGCGCCGGGGTCACCGCTCATCGGCAGGTGACTCAGGTAATCGGCCATCGCGCTGTCCAGCGACGCATCGACCAGAGCCTGGCGGGCTGCCTCCAGACTGGCGTGTTCGGAGAAGCCGGCTCGGCCCGGCGCGTCGGGCAAGTGCAACAGGGTAATGCCGGTGGTTCTTTCCTCGATGAAGGTGATGCCCGCCAGGGTCACGGGCTGCCCGCTGCTCTCGGCGCGCCCGTCGGCTGCCAACCGGGCGCTGTGCAGCACGATGTCCCAGCCATCAGGCTGATAGGCCTGTGCACTGTCGGCGTCGATCGCGCACTGGGCGATGCGCGCGCCCTGCTCGCTGAGCCTGCCGGCGCCATAGGCGAGCACCGCTTGCAGGTGCAACTGGCAGCGATAGGGAGCCACTACCCGCTCGCGGCGCCATTGCACTTGCAGCGGGGGCTCGTCGGCAAAACCGGTATACACCGCGCGCACATGGTGCTCATAGGCTGCCGCCACGTCCAGTTCAGCCACCATCGCGGTCAACCAGGCCTTGTCGACCAGCGCGCACAGGCGTGTCGCCAGCTCGGCGTCGGCGGCGCCGTCCACCGTCACGATCAGATCGCCGAGGCGCTCGGCCATCGATTCGTCGATGGCCATGAGGGCCAGTTCCCACAGCTCCAGCTGAACCCGCTCGGCACTGGAGCGCGGCACCAGCCGCTCGGGTGTGCTCGGGGCGCCGGAGCCCGGGACGAACTCGCGTACCCAGCTCACGGACTCGGGAATGTCCAGGCGGATGCGTGGCGGCGCCAGCACGCCGAAGTCTTCGCGCAGGCGCTGCTCGATCAAGGCCTGGGCGAAGGCTGGACGTGGCTGCAGGTCGTCCTCGAACAAGCGACGACTGTCAACGATGGCGGTGCACAGGTCATCGACCCAGGCCAGACACTGAGCCCGGTGAGTGCGGTCCATGGCGCCGAGCCAGCCCGGTTCGACCTGGGCCAATGACAACGCACGCTGTCTTTCAGCATGCTGCGCCAACACCGCATCGCGCGCCGGGTAGTGGGCGGCGCTCAAGTCGCTGATCGCCTGAAGGTCGGCATCGGCGACCGTAACCGCCGGTGAGGCGTCATCGGCGACAGAGTCCGGCGTTGCCTGGGCAATCGCCTGCAGTTGCTCGGCGAGCGCGTGGCTCAGCGCGGCAGACGGCACCGGCGCATGGATGATCTGCACGTCCTCGGCCTGCTCCGGCGCGCGCAACGCGTCGTGCAGTGCCTGAACATTGGCCAACAGACGCAGCCCGCCGCTGCTGCCCGGCCACATCAGCAGCACCGGCTGCTCACCGGCAGGCTCGGTGAAGGCCAATGCCGGGGCGATCACCCGAACACCCGGCAGGCGCTCCGTGCGCTCGGCCTGCACCCATTGCACATCGACCACCGACACATCGCCGGGCTGCTCGGGCGCGTTCGGCAGTACCGCTTCCAGCCATTGCCGGGCTTGCGCCGGCAGTTGCCCCAGGCAGTGCATGAGCTGGGCTTGCGCCCGCCAGGATTCGGCGCTTGCCGCCAGCAACCGATCGAACGCGCGCTGCCCTGCTTCAACCGACGCACCTGCGCGGATCAGGGCAACGACCTCCGCCGCCGCATGCCGCTGGGGCCCGTACGCCTGTTCCAGACGACGGCCTGCGGCATGCACGGCGGTGGCCTGCGGATCACGTGCGAGCGCGTCGAACAGCGCATCGCGCTGGCTAGCCAGCGCCTGCTCGCGCCAAGCCAGTGGCCAGTCGTCTTCCAGGCAGCCGAACAGCAGAGGCGGCAGCCTGCTGTGCAGCGACGGCGAGTCGCTGGCCGGGGCGATCGGGGGGCAGCGTTGCGCGTCGAAGGTTGCCGCCACCCACAACGCTTCGCTCAAGCCTGCCGGCAAGGCCTCGGCGACCTCTTGCTCGACCTGCCGCAAGCGCAGCGCCAGCGCCTGTTGGCGACGCCACTGGCCGAGGTAGTCGAACAGCGCCTCGCCCAGATACGCCTGAGCCTCGTCGGCAGCCAATGAAGCCTCGGCGGTGGCGGCATCGGCGAACACCACCAGCGCGACCGGCGCGTGCGGTTGGTAGCGTGCCTGCACGCCGTGCGGGTCCTCTAACCGCTGGATGAGCACGGCGCCCACCGCCAGCGAGCGGTCCTCGACGCCTTGCTTGATGGCATTCAGGCGAAACCGGCCAGGATCGTAGTCGCACAAGGCACGCAGAAACGCCTGCTGCTCATCGCTCGCCTCTATCCTCAGCGCCTCGGCGCACACCGCCAGGTGTCTGGCTGACAGTTCCCGTTCCACGGCCTCGCGCGACTGCGCGGTGCCGGGTGCCCGGGCCTGCCACCAGGCGTCCCAGAGCGCTGTGTAGGCGGGCGCGAATAAGGCCAGGTCCGCGGCCAGTGACTTGAGGACCGGGGTGATCTCCGGGCAGGTGTCGTACAACGCATCAATGGCCTGGGCCAATTGCTGCGCCTGGCTCAACGCCCGCTGGCCGTGATCCTGTGCATAGCGCTGGACCAGCCAGTCGCTGGCCATAAGAATATTCGAAGTCACTGGAGTGGAATGGGTCATGGGCTCGCGTCCTCTGCATGGGGCCGACCGTATCGGCTCAGGACGACCATTGGACCGACGGCGAGGCCCGGGCGGGGGCTATCTAATTAGACGCCAACAGGCCGCAGGCGGGCTTGACGTTAACGGAAGCCGCGCCGTAGCGTGACACTCTTCACATCCAGACCGAGCAGGCCCATGACCCGCCAGACCTACAGCATCTCCGATTTGTCGCGCGAGCTGGACATCACCACCCGCACCATCCGCTTTTACGAAGAGCAAGGCATGCTCACCCCGCAGCGACGCGGCCTGGAACGCATTTACTCCGCCCGGGACAAGGTGTCGCTGAAGCTGATTCTGCGGGGCAAGCGCCTGGGCTTTTCCTTGTCGGAATGCCGTGAGCTGATCGAACTCTACGACCCCAGCGGCAACCACAAGCAGCTGAGCGCACTGCTGGACAAGATCGCCGAACGACGCCGCCAGCTGGCGCAGCAATTACTCGATATCCAGCAGATGCAATTGGAGCTGGACGTGGCCGAGGAGCGCTGCGTGGCAGCCTTGGGCCAAGTCGCCAGGCCCGACCTGGCCCCGGAATAACGTGTCCGATTGTTACCTGGCACACCCAACGCCCCCCCAAAGCTGGGTAACCCGGGAACAGTTTCTCGCCCAGGCCAACGTCGGCAGCAGGCCTTGTAAATCAAGCCCTTGATTTACAAGGTTTTTCGAAAACTGGCACGGACCCTGCTATCTCTCTTGCACAACAACAATAAAAACACTGCACCTCTAATAAAAACAACATGTAACGGCTCTGACATAACAAGAACAAACACGACAGAGACGCAGCTAACCGATTTTTTTGAAGAAAACAGGCTTCCCAGGGACGTGTCCCGCCACCGTACAGAGAATAAAAAACTACCTTGAGGTAGTACCCGTCACGGTGGGTTCGGCAACGAAGGAAACCGACAAGCGCTCAAAAAAATACGTTTGCTCTTGACCCCGGCTGGGGTCGCCAAAAACGGCAGTAAAGGGTCACGGTCACTAAAAACAACAACAGGCCGCCCCTCAATAATAAGAAAAGAGCACGCAACGAAACCTTGAAGGGGAGCCCAGGCTCCCCTTCGTGCTGTCTGGCATAGGTACAGCGCCTAGGGGTGCGACTGCAGATAAGACAGCAGGTTCTGCATTTTCTCATCGCCGCCAAACCACCACAGCCGCATATTCGTTCCGGGCACCACGTCGCCAGGCGCCTCGACGAACGCTGCCAGCTTGTCCGGCGTCCAGGTGATGCCCGAATTGAGCATCGACGGCGAGTATTTATAGCCTTCAGCCTGCCCGGCAGGCCGCCCGATGATACCGTTCAGAGAAGGCCCGAACGCGTTGCGCGCATCGGGCCCTACCTTGTGACAGCCGCCGCACATCTTGTCGAATACTGCCTTTCCGGCGTCGGCATCACCGGCAGCCTGGACACCCTGACCGATCAGCAGGGCCAGGGAGCCTATCAGGACCATTTTCAACGCAGCGCCTCCAAAAAATGGAAGGTTCGCACGAAAGCCGCACTGCAATCCACGCCCCCTTCGAGCCGACCTGCTTCAGGCCTGGTGGCGACGACTCAGTTGCTCTGGCCGCGACGGTCCATGATCATCTGCTCACCGCTCTGCTGACGCTGCTGCTGCATGGCATCGCCGCTCGACGTTCCCATACCCCGGCTGCCGCTGCTGTTGCCATTCACATTGCCGGAGGTGCTGTCGTTGCCGCTCGGTGTGCGTTGGGCATCGGTGTTACCGAAATTGCTGCCGGTGGAACGCTGCGCGTCGGTGTTGCCGAAGTTGCTGCCCGTGGAGCGCTGCGCGTCGGTATTGCCGAAGTTGGGGCTGCGTGGATCGTTGGCGCCACCGGTGGCGTTACCGCCGCTGCTCGAGTTGCCATTGGCGTTACCGTTGACGTTACCGCTTGAGTTGCCGTTGGCACTGCCGCCCGCGGCGGAACCACCGCCGCCACCGCCGATCACGCCACCGCCCCCTGCACCTGCACCTGCGCCGCCACCGCCACCGCCACCGCCTGCCCCGGCGCCGGCCAGCATCATCGGTGCGTCATGCCAGGGCTGGGCGATGGCGGGCGTGCCTGCCAGGGTAACCAGGGTAGCGCCAGCCATCGCCAGCCACCGCGTCTTGTTCAGGAAAGTATTCATGACGACCTCTCAACGTGCATTGATATACCTGAATATCGAAAGCCGGCGCGCGATGAGGTTCGCTCCAGTTGACGGGCGGACGGCGAAGCGCTCCCCCAGTGTTGAAAACGTGCGCTGCCGACACTGGTCGTCAGCGCCTTGAAACAGTAATGTCGTGGCCATCGCCCAGATCACGCTCGGAAGATGACCATGCGCATGCTTGCTTTCGCTCTACCTGCTGCCACGTTGCTGGCGCTGTTGACGGCCACTGCAGCCAAGGCCGCGGAGGAACGCCAGTTGCTCGAATCGATCAATGCCTACCGCAGCCAGGTACAACGTTGCGCCGGGCAGGCGTCTGCGGAACTGCCACCGCTGGCCGAGGACAGCCGACTGACGCTGGCGGCGGGTCGCGCCGCAGACCTGCAGCCGGCACTGGCCGCCGTGGGTTACCCGCTGGTCAACGTCAAGGCGATCACCCTGTCCGGCCCGCGTGACGCGGCGGCGGCCATGGCAGCCGTACGTGACAGTTTTTGCCAAGTGGTCCTGGACCCGCAGTTTGTCGATATCGGTATTCATCGCGACGGTCGAGACTGGCGGGTCCTGCTTGCACGCCCTTTGCTGGCCGCCCGTCTGGGCACGTGGGAAAGCGAAGGCCGACTGTTGCTCGATCACGTCAACAGCGCCCGCGCCGAGGCCCGGACCTGCGGTACGCAACGCCAGGCTGCCGCCGCGCCACTGGCGTGGAACGGCAGCCTGGCTACGGCGGCCCAGGGTCACAGCCAGGCCATGGCCAACCGGAATTTCTTCGACCACAAGGACCCGGATGGCCGCACGCCCGGCGACCGCGCCGAGCTGGCAGGCTATTCCGCCCAGCAGATCGGCGAAAACATCGCCGCCGGCCAGGACAGCGCGCGCAAAGTCGTGGACGGATGGCTGGCAAGTCCCGGGCATTGTGCCAATCTGATGAATCCGGGCTTCCGCGAACTGGGCGCTGCGTATGCCCATGACCCGAAAAGCGATGCGGGCATCTACTGGACGGCCATGTTCGGCACCCCCATGAATTGACAGGAGCGCGCAGATGGAACGCCTTACCGCAAAAGACTTCGCACCCGAGTTGCTGGAACTCTACGATTATTACGCCCATGGTCGGATCAATCGCCGGGAATTCCTCGACCGGGCGGCGGCCTTCACCGTTTGCGGCCTGACCGCCACGGCCTTGTTGAGCTCGCTGTCGCCCAACTACGCGCTGGCCGAACAGGTGGCGTTCACCGACCCGGATATCGTCGCTGAATACATCACCTACCCCTCGCCCAACGGCCATGGGCAGGTACGTGGCTACCTGGTGCGCCCGGCGAAAGCCGCCGGCAAGTTGCCTGCGGTGGTGGTCGCCCATGAAAACCGTGGGCTCAACCCTTATATCGAGGATGTCGCACGACGCGTGGCCAAGGCCGGCTTCATCGCCCTGGCGCCCGACGGCCTGACATCGGTCGGTGGTTACCCCGGCAATGACGACAAAGGTCGCGAACTGCAGGCCAAGGTCGACCCGGAAAAACTCATGAACGATTTTTTCGCGGCCATCGACTGGCTGCTGCATCACGACATGAGCACCGGCAAAGTTGGAATCACCGGCTTTTGTTATGGCGGTGGCGTGGCCAACGCTGCGGCAGTGGCCTACCCGGAGCTGGCCGCTGCGGTGCCTTTTTACGGGCGACAGGCCAGCGCCGAGGATGTACCGAAGATCAAGGCCCCGATCCTGCTGCATTACGGCGAACTCGACACCCGCATCAATGAAGGGGCCGCCGCTTACGAAAAGGCGTTGAAAGCCGCCGGCAAGACCTACCAGGCCTACGTGTACCCAGGCGCCAACCACGGTTTTCACAACGATTCGACGCCCCGCTATGATCAGGCGGCGGCCGAACTGGCCTGGGAGCGCACTCTGGAGTGGTTCAATCGGTACCTGGTCTAAGGCACGCGCCCGTCAACTGTCGCTGGCGGCCGGCTTATAGAAGATAAACTTGCCGGTCTCCGCCGTCTTGATGTGTTGCTTCAGCCAACTGGGTGACACATTGCGATCGTGAAAGTACAGCGCGCCCCGAGTGCGGTCGGTGAGCTGCTGATTGAGCGCCTTGCGCGCCACTTCCTTGGCCACGCTGTAGCGGTCCTCTTCATCGACCTGGTCCGAGCGACCGTCGCACCACCAGGAAAACTGGCAGTTTTTCTTCTCAGAGCCTTGTTTGACCACTCCGCACACGGTGTTGGCAAAGTCCTCGCGCCCCAGCCTGTTGAGCACCACCTGCGCGACCGCTTCCATGTCGGCCGGCGCCCCCCCCTTGGCCTCCCAATAGATAGTGCGCGAGAGGCACGTGATCGCGTCGTCGATGGACTCCTTGCCGGCCGGGTCGACGGCCTGCACTTCAGCCTTGGTGATGACCTGGGTCGGTGCCACCGGCTGATTGCTGTCCTGAGCAACCTTGTGCTCCAGCGCCTGGGCCTTGTCCAGGGTGGCACCGGTGTCGGCATGAGCCGTAAGAGTGACGACGGTCAGACACAGCGAGGTGAAAAGAGTACGCATGATGGGCCCAGGTAGGTATACAGAGTGCCATCATGGGTCAGCTCGCGCCGATTTGGCAATGGGCAACGCCAGCCTCAGAGGCCGCGAAACAGGTCGTGGGCGTCGAGCAGTCGATAGGCGATTTGCGGATTGCGTTCCAGGCCCCGTCGAATGGCCGCCGGGATCGATACCCGGGTCTTGCGACACAGGCCCGGCAACGCGTCGATCTGGATACTGATGCCGCGCATGGTGCGCACTTCGTGGGCGCTGGGCGACAGGGAGACGCGAATCCCCAATTGCTCATAGAGGCGCTGCTGCAGACGCTCCAGATCATCGAGGCTTTGCAGATTTTCCAGACGCTCCAGCAGGCGCCGCTCTTCCTCGCGGGTCAGGCGTAGAATCCGTACATCGCTGTCGGGACTGTCCAGCAACCGCTCACGGTCGCAGGTGCAGGCCCCAGGCGGGCAAGGTTGACGAAGCACAGGCGATACGGTCATGGTGCGTGCATCATAGCGATGCTTGCCGGTGTTTGCCCACTGCTGACTACGCCGGGAACGGCCGGCCTGACCTCACCTTCTTCGCGAGTGCGAACCGATGACGCTTGCCGCCGGGCTGATGCTCGATGACCAGGCCCTGCCCAAATGCCTCTGGCGTGGGGCCGCTGTGGACTACCAGGCTTATCACGATCAGGAGTGGGGCTGGCCGCAGGCAGACGACACCCTGCTGTTCGAAAAGATTTGCCTGGAAGGCTTTCAGGCGGGCCTCGCCTGGTTGACGATCCTGCGCAAACGCCAACAGTTTCGCGAGGCCTTCGACGGCTTCGATTTCCGGCGCATTGCCCGCTACACCGAGGCCGATATCGAACGTTTGATGCGCAACCCCGGCATCGTGCGCAACCGCCGCAAGCTGCTGTCGACCGTGAACAACGCTCGGCGCGCCTGTGAGCTGGTGGATACTCAGGGCTCACTGGCGTCCTGGCTGTGGTCCTTCGAGCCGCCTGCCAGCGAGCGGCCGGCGCGCGTCGATTTTGCCTACTGGCAAGCGCATCCCACGGCCCCTGCCTCCGTGCGCCTGTCCAACGCCCTGAAGCAGCGCGGTTGGACGTTCGTCGGGCCCACCACCCTGTACGCTTTCATGCAAGCGATGGGCATGGTCAATGATCACCTGCATGGCTGCACCTGCGCCGCACGTATCGACGACGCCCGAGCGCGGTTCATCCGACCCTGAGTGCTACCGCTACCCCCACGGTGTCGCCAGGGTGGGTAACACGGAAACACTTCCCCCCGATGCGACAACCTGCCGCACACCCTAAAAACAATAACTCATTGAAAAATAAGGATTTTAAAAACCTGGCACGGACCCTGCTATCTCTTTCGTACAACAAGAATAAAAACACACGCAACACCCAATAAAAACAAGATAAAACGGCTCTGGCATAACAAGAACAAACGCGGCAGAGGCGAAGCTAACCGATTTTTTTGAAGAAGATGTGCTTCTCGGGGATTCGTCCCGCAACCGTACACCGAAAAATAAAACTACCCGCAGGTAGCGCACGTACAGGTTGGTTCGGCAACGAAGGAAACAGATAAGCGTTCAAAAAAATACGTTTGCTCTTGACCCCTACTGGGGTCGTACAAATCAGCGGGAAAGGGCCACGGTCGCCAAAAACAATAACAGGCCGCCCCTCAATAATAAAAAAAGAGCACGCAACGAAACCTTAAAGGGGAGCTTAGGCTCCCCTTCGTGCTTTCAGGTTCGGACACCGTCATGCACATCAAACTCAGCCCCATCGACCGCAAGATCCTGCGTCTTCTGCAACACGATGCCGACCTGTCGGCAGCCGACGTCGCCGAGCGCGTCGAGTTGTCCCAGTCGCCCTGCTGGCGGCGAATTCACAAGCTGGAAGAAGAAGGCGTCATCGAGCGCAAGGTCGCCCTGCTGAATCCGAAAAAGCTGGGCTTGAGCATCATGGTGCTGGTCAGCGTGAAGCTGTCGGGGCACGGGCGCCGCTACCTGACGGAATTTGAGCAGGCCATCATCGGCTACCCGCAGGTACTGGAGTGCTACACGATGGCCGGGGGAATGGATTTCATGCTCAAGGTGGTGGCACGGGACATCGCCAGCTACGAGCATTTCCTGCGCGAGCACCTGTTGCAGCAGCCCCATGTGCAGGAAGCCTATTCGAACATCGTGATGAGCGAGGTCAAGCGCACCACCGAGCTGCCGCTGGACTGACCGACAAAAAAACCCGAATACGCGCAAAAACAATTGACTTGCAAATGATAACGATTATTATTGCATCAACTGATCGCGAGATCGGTTGGATACCTGGAAGGCCTTAGGTCGGACTTCCAGGCTATCTCCTCATCAGGCTAATCACGGTTATTGACCCGGCTTTTTGCCGGGTCTTTTTTTTGGTTCCTTCAGGCTAATGAAGAAGGTCATGCACGGCGGCACGGGTTGTATGGCGCGCGTGATAGCAAAGGAATATCGGCCGATGAAAGGCCGGGCACGGCCTGATCGGACACCTGTAAAGGACTTGCGCACAGGAGACGCCACTGATGACTCGTCTGTTATCGCCCTCCCACAACCTGCTGCAGCACGAACCAAGCGACACAGGCGAAAGCGCGCTGTATCGCCGCCTCAAAAGGCTGCCGCGGCGCGCCCGGCAGGTGTTTCTGTATAGCCGGCTGGACGAACTGCCTTACGCGGCCATCGCCCGGCGCATGGGCATCGATGTCACGAGTGTGCAGAAAGACATGGCCCTGGTGCTCGATCAGTGCCGCCCGGCCAGCCTGCGAGGCGAGCCGCAGGTGCTGCAGCAGGCCGGCGACTGGTACGTGAAATTGCAGTGCCCGCAGACAACGCCCAGCGAACGTATCGACTTCAGGCGCTGGCTGGATGCCGACAGCACGCACTTGCGCGCCTTCCACGACACCGAACTGGTGTGGCGGCAACTGCTGGGCCCGGCACGCGCGCTCGGGGCCGGCCAATGGTATCGACGACACTGGCTGCGCCCAAGCCTGCGCGGCTGGATCGCGGCGCTGTTGACCGGCGTATTGCTGTGGGAACTCGGCAGCTGGCTTTGAACCGGGCAATGCGGCCGGCAAACAGATTGGGTGATGAGCGCCGGCCGGTGTAGAGTGGTCGAGATACTAATAGACAAAAAGGTATCGCGACCATGACATCGGCCCACTCTTCTCTCACGGTATCTGCCGATTTCGACAGCGGCAACATCCAGGTGCTCGACACCAGCGATCCTTCGAACATTCGTCTGGCCATCCGTGCCGACTCGCAAAGTGCCCATTTCCAGTGGTTCCATTTCCTGGTGGCCGGCCTGAACCCCGGCGAACAATACGGCTTCAGCCTGGACAACGCGGGCCAGTCCTCCTATCACCACGCCTGGCATGGCTACAATGCGGTGGCGTCCTACAACCAACGGGACTGGTTTCGCGTGCCCAGCACGTTCGACGGCCAGGCGCTGCGTTTCACGTTGCAACCCAGGGCAGCACAGGTCTGGTTCGCTTATTTCGAGCCCTATCGCCGGGACCGTCATGCGCAGTTGCTCGACCAGGCACTCGCCCAACCCGACATGCAACTGCTGGCCGTGGGCAAAAGTGTCGAAGGCCGCGACCTGCCGCTGCTGCGCAAGGGTGACGGGGCAGCGCACAAGCTCAAGCTATGGCTGATCGCACAGCAGCATCCCGGCGAGCACATGGCCCAATGGTTCATCGAAGGCGTGGTGCAACGTCTTGGCTACGCGGACGACAAGGAGATGCAGGCGCTGCTCGCCGTGGCCGACATCTACCTGGTGCCGATCATGAACCCCGACGGCGCCGAGCATGGCCACCTGCGCACCAACGCCCGTGGCAAGGACCTGAACCGTGCATGGCAGGATTCCAGCGCCGAGTTCACCCCCGAGGTGTTTTTCGTTCAGCAGCAGATGGCCAAATACGGCGTGGACGCGTTCATCGACGTGCATGGCGATGAAGACATTCCCCATGTGTTCACTGCGGCCTGCGAGGGCAACCCGGGCTATACGCCGCGTATCGCGGCCCTGGAACGCAGCCTGCGCGAGCGCCTGGGCCGCCAGACCGCGGACTTCCAGAGCGTGTACGGTTACGCCCTCGACGAGCCGGGCAAAGCCAATTTGACCCTGGCCTGCAATGCCGTGGGAGAAAGGTACGACTGCCTGTCCGTGACCCTCGAAATGCCGTTCAAAGACCATGACGATGCACCGGATACCCGTACCGGATGGTCCGGCAAGCGCTCGGCGCAGTTGGGCAAGGACATGCTGACCGTGCTGGGGCAGATGGCCGGCGAGTTGCGTTGATCGTTCTGCACCGCCGACGCTGGTCCAGACCTGTCCGTTTGGTTAAATTAGCCGGCCGATCATCCTCGCAAGGAGCCCGCGTTGGCTGTTCCACCGCCGAAAAAATCCTGGCTGACCCGCCTTGGCAGCGTCCTGCGTCCGACGGACAGCGAGACCACCGTGCCGGATGCGGCCGCGCAACGGCTGATCCAATGGTTTCAGGCCCGCGCCGCGCAGCAGGGCTACACACTGAGCGACGGCCAGCATCGGGCGATCCATAGCCTGGCCCAACGCGTGGGCGCCTTGCAGCCGTCCGCGACCGCCACTGTCGACAGCCTGTATCTGTATGGCGCGGTAGGCCGCGGCAAGAGTTGGTTGCTGGACGGCTTTTTCGAGGCCGTCGAATCGACACGCAAACGCCGCGTGCACTTTCATGACTTCTTTCAACAGCTGCACGAAGGCATGTTCCGCCACCAGTCGGCGCCCGACGCCATGGCGGTGACGCTCCAGGCACTGCTGGCCGACTGCCAATTGCTGTGTTTCGACGAGTTTCATGTGCATGACATCGGTGATGCCATGTTGATCAGCCGGCTGTTCCAGGCGCTGTTCGAGCGCGGCATCATTCTGGTCATCACGTCCAATTACCCACCCGAGGGCCTGCTGCCCAACCCGCTGTACCACCAACGTTTCCTGCCGGTGATCCACTTGATTCGCGACCGCATGCACGTGCTGGAGCTGGACGGTGACGTCGACTTTCGTACGCAGGCACACGCCGGATCGCAACAACGCTTCACCACTGGCCGCTATGTATGGCCCGGTACAGCGGCGCAGCGCGAGGCCCTGCACCTGCCGTCTGCCGAGGTGCCCGCTGTGGCGTTGACGGTGGGCAAGCGACAACTGCAGGCGCGCGTGGTCAGCGAGCGTACAGTGGGCTTCCACTTCACGGACCTGTGCGAGCGCCCCACGGCGGTCATGGATTACCTGGCCCTGTGCCACAGCTTCGATGACTGGATCATCGATGGGCTGCCATTGCTCGAAGAGTGCTCGATCGCGGTTCAACAACGCTTTATCAACCTGATAGACGTGCTGTACGACCAGGACAAGCGCCTGTCGGTGATTTCGCTGTTCCCCTTGCAGGATGCCCTGACCGCCCAGGCAGTCGACCTGATGCGCACCCGCAGCCGCCTGGGTCAGCTCAAGCCGGCACCCGGCTGATCGTCATACGGGGCACAACTGGTTATGATGGCCGCCGCGCTTTTTTGAGAAAACCTTCCCATGCACACCCTCGAACAACTGAGAACCGGCCAACTGCAGGGCACCACTCGTCTGGACCTGAGTGCCGGGCTCAGCGAGTTCCCGCCCGAGATTTTTCAGCTGGCCGACTCCCTGGAGGTGCTCAACCTCAGCGGCAACCGGCTCAGTCAACTGCCCCACGACTTGCATCGGCTCAAGCACCTGCGCGTGCTGTTCTGCTCCGACAACCAGTTCACCGAGTTGCCGGAATCGCTGGGGCGTTGCGAACAGCTGAGCATGGTCGGTTTCAAGGCCAATTGCATCCACACCGTGGCCGCGACCGCGCTGCCCACGTCACTGCGCTGGCTGATTCTGACCGACAACTGCCTGGAGCGCCTGCCGGAGCAGATTGGCGATTGTGTGGCGTTGCAGAAGCTGATGCTGGCAGGCAACCAGTTGCGTGAACTGCCGACCCGCCTGGGGGACTGCAAGCGTCTTGAATTGCTGCGCATTGCTGCCAATCGCCTGAGCCTGCTGCCCGACTGGCTGCTGACAATGCCGCGCCTGGCCTGGCTTGCCTACGCCGGCAATCCGCTGCCAGAGCCTTTCAGTACGCCTCATGTCGCCGGGATCCAGGCGTCCGTCGACTGGGCGCAACTGCGCATCGAGCAGGCGCTGGGGGAAGGCGCGTCGGGGGTGATCCAACAGGCGGTGCTGGCCGACGGGCGCACCGTGGCGCTGAAGCTCTACAAGGGCGAGATGACCAGCGACGGCTCGCCGCTCAATGAGATGAACGCCTGTATCGCCGCCGGGGAGCATCCCAACCTGATCAAGGTGATCGGGCGGCTGCGCAACCATCCCCAGCACCGCGCCGGCCTGGTCATGGAACTGATCGACCCGGCATTTCGCAACCTCGCAGGTCCGCCCAGCCTGGCGTCCTGCACCCGCGACGTCTACCCGGCGCCATTGCACCTGCGGCTACCGGCCGTTCTTCGCCTGGCCAGCGGCATAGCGGCGGTGGCAGCGCATTTGCATCGCCAGGGCATCAACCACGGCGACCTGTACGCACACAACATTCAATGGCGCGAAGACGGCCAGGGTTTGCTGGGCGACTTTGGTGCCGCGTCGTTCTACCCGGCTGACGATCAGCCAGCCTCACGGGCGCTGGAGCGCATCGAGGTCCGGGCATTTGGCGTGTTGCTGGGCGAGCTGCTCGACCACGTGCCCATCGCCCATGCCGCGCTTCGAGCCTTGCAGAACCAGTGCGTCGGCGACGATGTGCTGAGCCGACCCGGCTTTGCCGAGGTGAGCCGACAGCTGCAGCACATGACGCCGTAATCGGCCGCCTGGCGACGGCCGGGCCCCCTGTCAGCCGGCGAGGCCCACGTAGACGTTCTGGACGTCGTCGTGGCCGTCGATGGCGTCGAGGAACGCCTCGACCTCCGCCATCTCGGCCTCGTCGGCAAGGGTCACCGGGTTCTTGGGCACATAGCCGATCTTCGCCGACACCACGCTGAAACCCTGGTCGGGCAATGCCTTGCACACTGAATCGAGATCGGTGGGATCGGTCAGGAACAGCCAGGCATCCTCTTCGCCCTGCTCCACATCCTGGGCGCCCGCCTCGATCGCGGCTTCCTCGGCATCGGCAGCGGCCGTGTCAGGCGTGGCTTCGATCATGCCGACGTGATTGAAATCCCAGGACACCGAACCTTCGGCACCCAGTTGCCCCTTGCGGAACAGGACGCGGATTTCGGCCACCGTGCGATTGACGTTGTCAGTCAGGCATTCGACGATCAGCGGGACACGATGAGGGGCGAAGCCCTCGTACTTGACCAGGGTGTACTGCACCGTTTCACCGGACAGGCCTGCGCCCTTCTTGATCGCGCGCTCCAGGGTCTCGCGGGGCATCGAGGCTTTTTTGGCCTGCTCCACCACCAACCGAAGGCGCGGATTCATATCGATATCGGCGCCCGAACGGGCAGCGATCTGAATTTCCTTGGCCAGCTTGCCAAAAATCCGCCCTTTGGCGTTGGCAGCTGCTTCTCTATGCTTGGCTTTCCACTGTGCGCCCATGTACCACTCTCTATTAGCTTTATCAGCGTTGCTCAATGGCGCTCTTCCACGATCGAACAGCGCAGTGCGGCAAGTCTATACGGCCTGAATGCGCCGATCGACCAAAAAATCCAGCGACGCCAGCGTCATGCTTGTAAGTTTTTTTTGCCGGCGGCAAAACTCGCCACTGCAACGGCGGTCTACAGAGCGAACGTGAATCCGTGGTTCTTTTTTTCCGAGGTTGCAGATCAAATGGCTGGAGTACTGGTTGGACAGTTTCATGCACGCGACGCCGAGGGTCGTATTTATCCGGTGCATGAGTTCCAGGAAGCCACCCTTGATACGGACGGCAATGCCCTGAGCGCCCCTAAAACGACCTACAAACTGGCGATCGGCGACCGCGTCAATCACTTGGGCGAGGATCGTTTCTTGCTGGTGCAAAGCGGCGTCGAGATCATCCGCATTCCCTGAGCGAGCCGACCTGGCGGGTCTGGAGGCTTTCCAGCCCTGCCCTCGCTCGCTCGCTGGCGAGCACGGTGCGTGTTCAGACTCTCCGCTGTGTCCGCGTTACGCCGCAAACAAGCGATACCAGAAAATGGCCACTTCCAGCGAACGTGGATCGATGCCTCGGTAACGCAGGCGATCGACGCCCCCGACGACAAAGCCACAGCGCTCATAAAGCCGACAGGCCGCCAAGTTGTTGTTCTGGGTTTCCAGCATGACGCCCGCGAGCGACTTTTTCTGTGCCCAGAATTGCGTCACGTCCAATAATGCACAGGCCACACCACTGCGCCGGGCACCAGCATCGACTGCCAGCTCATCAATGTGAGCATAGCCATTCCAATGGGTGCTGACGACCACATGCCCCACCGCGCGCCCTTCTAGCCAGGCGACGAAAATCGCACCGTGCGCTGTATCGAGGCAGGCCGCGAACTCTTCCGGATGAATGCCGTAGCATTTGCGGTAAGGCGCCACTTCGCGGACAGCCCACTCAGTGACTGGCGTGTCGGTGCGTGCATCGACGTAGCCATTCACCTCGAAGGTAAAATCCGCTGCCAGCACGTAGGCGGCGAAGTGCTCGTCGGCCAGGCGTATCGATAGCCCGGGGACGCTGGGGTGCAAGGGCTTGATGATCATCCGCCCGGCTCGCTTCAGCCGTTGCCCGACTCTGACTGCTCGAGCAACTGGGTCCACAGCGCCGGAGCGCCCGCCGACTTGGCGATGACTGCCAGCCTGGCCTGGTGCTCGGCCAGTTCGGCATCGCTGGCGCGGATAATCCGCGTGGCCTTGCGATCGCCCGGCAGGCGCCGGATTTCGCTGCCCTGGCTGCCGCCGGAGGCACCGTCCGTGGCATTGCCGGCCAGCGACAGGCTGGTCTGTCCGCCGGTCATTGCCAGGTAGACGTCGGCCAGAATCTCCGAGTCGAGCAGTGCGCCGTGCAGTTCGCGGTTGGAGTTGTCGATGCCGTAGCGCTTGCACAGCGCGTCCAGGCTGTTGCGCTGTCCCGGATGCAGGCTGCGCGCCAGCGCCAGGCTGTCGAGCACTGTGCAATAGGAGGCGATGTCCGCGCGGTCGGTCTGACCGGCGATCATGAACTCGTTGTTTAGAAAGCCGACGTCGAACGTCGCGTTGTGGGCGATGATCTGCGCGCCCTGAATGAAGTCGAAGAACTCATCGGCCACTTCGGCGAAACGCGGTTTGCCGATCAGGAACTCGTCGGTAATGCCGTGCACGCCGATGGCGCCCTCGTCACTGGGACGATCCGGTTGCAGGTAGACGTGGAAATTACGCCCGGTCAGGCGCCGGCCAAGCAGTTCGACACAACCGATCTCGATGACCCGGTGGCCATCGGTGACAGGCATACCGGTGGTTTCGGTGTCGAATACGACGGAACGGATAGCCATGGGCGAACACTCTCTACAACGCGACGGAAAACGCCGGCGATTTTAACACACCGGCCCGGTGCTTTACCCGCGACGCATCGCACGGACTTCGTCGACGCCACGATTGGCCAGGTCATCGGCGCGCTCGTTGCCGGGATGGCCGTTGTGACCCCGTACCCACTGCCACTTGACTCGATGACGTGCCACCTGTTCATCGAGCTGCTGCCAGAGGTCGGCGTTCTTGACGGGTTGCTTGGCGGCGGTTTTCCAGCCGCGCTTCTTCCAGTTGACCATCCACTCGTTGATGCCCTTCATCACATACTCGGAGTCGGTCACCAGCAACACATCGCATTCACGCTTGAGCTCCTGCAGGCCTCGAATCGCCGCCGTCAATTCCATACGGTTGTTGGTGGTGGTGGTTTCGCCGCCCCACAGTTCCTTTTCCACGCCCTTGCACACCAGCAAGGCGCCCCAGCCGCCCGGGCCGGGATTGCCCTTGCAGGCGCCGTCGGTGAAGATCTCGACACTTTCGCTCATGGTCCGCTCTTGGTTCATTGATCACGCTGTTCGCCGGCGCCTGGGTGCGCCCCACGGTGAGCCCTGGACACGCCGAAATGGGCGCGATTGACCTTGGCCATCGGCAATGGCAACAACTTGCCCATCGGCTCGCGGCGCTGCTGGATCAAGGGCCGCAGCCCCACCACCAACTTGCGTGCCACCAGCACATAGACACCGCCCCCCGCGCTTTGCCAGCCGCCGGCGATCCGCTCCCACCCGGACAAGCGCGCCTGCCAGCGGGCCGAAGCCAGCGGCGGACGATAACACCCGAAACGGCGTTTCTCCAGCGCGAAGCCGAGCAGGTTGAGCCAGTCGCCCACCCGTGAGGCCGGAAAGCAACGCGCCTTGCGCAGCGCATCCTTGGCCACCAGATGCCGCACGCCCCAGGCACTCCAGGGGTTGATGCCGACGATCAACAGGTGACCACCGGGGCGCACCGCGCTCGCCGCTTCGCGCAGCAACCCGTGGGGCGACAGGCTGAAATCCAGGCCATGCTGCAGCACCACCACGTCGGCAGCATGTTCACCCAGCGGCCAGGCCTGCTCCTCGCATACGATCTCGACGCCCGGCAACGGCGCCCCCAGGCGCACGGTGCGCTGGATCTGGCCGGCCACCGGCGGCGCGTCGGCACCCGGGCCGTAGTGCACCAGATAGCCGCCGAAAAACCGTGCCAGCTCCTGCTCCAGCAACTGGTGTTCTTCCTTTAACAGCAACTGCCCGATCGGCCCACTGAACCAGTCTCGCGCCTGGCTGATCAGCTCTACCCACTCGGGATCTGCCTGGGCAAACGCTGTATCGGTCATTGCCATCTCCCACTGTGAGGTTCACCTACGACGCATTGAGCTCTAAGATGCACCATTAATCGAAACCAAGCGAATCGCGCCATGATACAGATCCAGGCTCTGAAAGCTTTCTCCGACAACTACATCTGGTTGTTACAAGACGCTGCGACGAACACCTGCGCCGTGGTCGATCCGGGCGATGCCGCGCCGGTCATCGCCTGGCTGCAAGCGCACCCGCAGTGGCGCCTGAGCGATATCCTGATCACGCACCATCACAATGATCATGTCGGTGGCGTCGCGCAACTCAAACAGCTGACATCGGCCACCGTGCATGGCCCGGCCACCGAAACCATTCCAGCCCGTGACCATGCCTTGCATGACCAGGATCGCGTACGCGTGCTGGGGCTGGAATTCATCGTGCTGAGCGTGCCGGGCCATACGTCCGGGCATATCGCCTATTACCATGAAGGCGCCGCACCCTGCCTGTTCCCTGGCGACACCTTGTTCGCCGCTGGCTGTGGGCGGCTGTTCGAAGGCACGCCGGCGCAGATGCATGCGTCGCTGCAACGCTTCGCCGCGTTGCCTGCGGCCACGCAGGTGTACAGCGCCCATGAGTATACGCTGAGCAATCTGCGCTTCGCCCAGGCCGTGGAGCCGGGCAACCAGCAGGTGCGTGAACGACTGGCTCACGTGGTGAAACAGCGTGAAGACAACCAGATCAGCTTGCCTACCTCGATCGGCCTGGAACTGCAGACGAACCCCTTCCTGCGCGCTTCGCAACCCGCTGTAATACAAATTGCGGACGAACGGGCCGGTTCCTCCCATCACTCGGCGCAGGCGGTGTTCGCGACCTTGAGGGCCTGGAAAGATACCTTCTGAGGCGCGGCTTTTGACGTCAAACAATTCTCAAAGGTTGACCCTGGCCCGGTCGCTTTCTAGAATCGCCCGACATTTTCGCCCGGAACTATTTTCCCGCCAATGTCGTCATCCATACGCAGAACCCCGAAAACCGACGCATTGACGCGCTTGGCCCAGGCCGTAGCCGTAGCTCTGTCCGCTCTGCTCGCAGGCTGCCAAAGCACCCCTCAGGTGCCCGAAGCGCAGTCCGCGAGCGTGCGTCCACACGCGCTTGAAAAGCGTATCAAGCAAAAACCGATCTTCAGCGCCGCCGAGCCCGCCAAGCAGGCGCCCCAGGACGTCTGGCAGCGGATACGCAACGGCTTCAAGCTGCAGGAAGAGGTAGAGGTCAACCCAAGGGTCGAGCAGCAACGGCTGTGGTTCGTCAGCAATCCGTCGTTCCTGGAAACCGCTGGCGACCGCGGCAGCCTGTACATGCACTACATCGTCGAGCGTCTCGAGGAGCGTGACATGCCCCTGGAGCTGGCGCTGCTGCCAGTGATCGAAAGTGCCTACAACCCCATGGCCTATTCGCGCGCCCATGCCTCCGGCCTGTGGCAGTTCATTCCGTCCACTGGCAAGTACTACAACCTGCGCCAGACCAACTTCTATGATGGGCGGCGCGATGTCACCGCTTCCACCAATGCGGCACTGGACTACCTGACTCGCCTGCACGACATGTTCAACGGCGACTGGCTGCTGGCACTGGCGGCCTATAACGCCGGCGAAGGTACGGTCAGCCGCGCCATGGAACGCAACGAGAAGCTGGGCCTGCCCACCGATTACTGGAACCTGCCACTGCCCCAGGAAACCCGCGATTACGTGCCCAAGCTGCTGGCACTGTCGCAACTGGTACAGTCGCCGGAGGCCTACGGGGTCAATCTGAACCCGATCGCCAACCAGCCCTACTTCGAAGTCGTCGAGGTCAAGCAGCCGCTCGACCTGTCGCGCCTGGCGGAAGTGGCGGATATCGACGAAGACGAACTGTTCCAGTTGAACCCGGCGTTCAAGAAGCGCGTGACACTCGGTCCGCAACACCTGTTGGTGCCGACGGCCAAGGCACAGCTGCTGACGGCCAGCCTGTCGAGCATGAAGCCCGATGAGCTGCTGAGCCTGCGGCCGAGCAAGCCGGCGGTCGAAGAAGTGGCCAGCGCCACGCAGCCTGCCCGCAAACGCAACTACGTGGTCCGCCGGGGCGACAACCTCGGCTTGATCGCCAAGGCCAACAAGGTCAGCGTCAAGGAGCTGCAAAGCTGGAACAAGCTGACCGGCAAGAACCTCAAGGTGGGCCAGACCCTGGTCATGCAGGACAACCGCCCACGCAGCGACCGCACGGTGGCCAGCAACAGCCAGAAAACCACGACCTACAAGGTGCGCAAGGGTGACTCGCTGTACCTGGTGGCCAAACGCTTCAATGTCGAGATGCAGCACCTCAAACGCTGGAATCCGCGTACTGGACATGCCCTCAAGCCTGGCCAGACCCTGACCGTCTACCTGAACCGCTGAGACCGTCGGAACCGCTGCCCGGCAGCGGTGCCGCACGCCTCAAGGCCGCCCTTCTGCGCCGGGCGACAAACTGTTACTGTACCGGTCTCATAGCCAACTGCCGCCTGGTTCGGATCCGTGACTTGATGCATCCCCTCCTCCTGCTATCCCTGGGCCTGGCCTTGAGCTTTCCCGCCCATGCCACGATCAGCGAAAGCCACGGTTATGCGCAGTTCGGTACGCTCAAGTACCCCGCCAACTTCAGCCACTTCGACTGGGTCAACCCCGATGCTCCCAAAGGCGGAACGTTGAGGGTCATGGCGTTCGGTACCTTCGATACCCTGAACCCCTATACCTTCAAGGGCAGCAGCCCGGTCGCCACGCCGAATTTCCTGCAGTACGGCATCAACGAACTGAACGAGCCGCTGATGGTGGGCACAGGTCAATATGCCCCTTCGGGTGACGAGCCGACCTCCAGCTACGGCCTGATCGCCCGGTCGGTCGAGTACAACGAAAGCCGCAGCTGGGTCGTGTTCAACCTTCGCGAGGAAGCACGCTTTCACGACGGGCAGCCGATCACGGCAGCCGACGTGGCCTTTTCCTACCGCACCCTGCTCAAGCAGGGACACCCCCAGTATCGAACCAACCTGCAGGAAGTGCAGCGGGTCGATGTGTTGGGGCCCAAGCGGGTGCGGTTCGTTTTCAAGCGTGCGGGCAATCCCCTGTTGATACTGCGCCTGGGCGAACTGCCAGTGCTGCCGCAGCACTATTGGCAAGGTCGGGACTTTCAGGCCACCACGTTCGAACCTCCTTTGGGCAGCGGTCCTTATCGCATCACCCACGTGGTACCGGGGCGCCGGCTGGTGCTCGAACGGGTCAAGGATTGGTGGGGAGCGAAGCTGCCGGTGAACCGCGGCAAGTACAATTTCAACCGCGCCGAGGTCGAGTTCTACCGCGACAGCGACGTCGCGTTCGAAGCGTTCAAGGCGGGTGAATTCGATATTTACATCGAGCACCAGGCGAAGAACTGGAGCACTGGCTATCGGTTTCCCGCGGTGGCTCGCGGCGAGGTCATCAAGGCGCAGATACCGCACCGTATTCCGACCCAGACCCAGGGCATGTTCATCAATACCCGCCGGCTCCCCTTCAACGACATCAAAGTGCGCGAAGCGCTGGGCCTGCTGTTCGATTTCGAATGGACCAACCGCTCGCTGTTCAGCAGCGCCTATCGCCGCAGCACCAGCTATTACCCCAACAGCGAGTTCGCTGCGACGGGCACGCCGACCGGCCACGAATGGCTACTGTTGGCGCCCCACAAGGCTTCGCTGGCCGCCAACCTGCTCACGGAACCCTTGAAGGTGCCGGTCACCGATGGCAATGGCGTGCCCCGCGAGCAACTGCGCCAGGCCATGAAGCTGTTGCGCGAGGCCGGCTGGCAACTGTCGGGCGACCGCCTGCAGAATCCGGCCGGGCAAGCGCTGAAGCTGGAAATCCTGTTGGTCAATCCGAACCTGGAACGGATTCTTGGCCCGTATGTCGAGAACCTGCGGCGCCTGGGCATCGAGGCCGGCCTGCGCACGGTCGACCGCGCGCAGTACAAACAACGCCTGGACCAGTTCGATTTCGACATGATCCTGATGACCCTGGGCCAGACCCTCAGCCCGGGGCTGGAACAATGGCAGTATTTCCATTCCAGCCAGGCTGCGGTCAAAGGCAGCAAGAACTACGCCGGGGTGCGCGACCCGGTGGTGGACCACCTGCTGGAGCAACTGCTGGCTGCGCAAAGCCGTGATACCCAGGTCGCCGCAGCGCGAGCGCTGGACCGCGTGTTACTGTCCCAGCACTACATGATTCCCAATTGGTACCTCGATTATCACCGTATCGCGTACCGCAACCGCTTCGCTTTCGTCACCACGCCGCCGTATACCCTTGGCCTGAGCGCATGGTGGCTGAAGCCCACGGAGAGCCACCCATGATGCCACTGCGCAACGCGTTGCGACCTGCGCTCGGCCTGTGCCTGGGCGCACTCGCCCACCTGGCGTTCGCCGCGCCACAACATGCCTTGACCCTGTACGACGAAGCCCCGAAATACCCCGCCACCTTCAAGCACCTGGATTACGTCAACCCCGACGCGCCCAAGGGCGGCACCTTTCGCCAGGCCGGCTCGGGCAGTTTCGACAGCCTCAACCCGTTCATCAACAAAGGTGTGCCGGCCAGCGACATCGACCTCATTTATGACACCCTGGCGCGGCAGAGCCTGGACGAACCTTTCACTGAATACGGCCTGATTGCCGGCAAAATCGAGAAAGCGCCGGACAACAGCTGGGTGCGCTTTTACCTGCGCCCCGAGGCGCGCTTTCACGACGGCCACCCGGTGCACGCGGAAGACGTGGTGTTCAGCTTCAAGACCCTGATGGCGCAGGGCTCGCCGCTGTATCGCGGTTACTACGCCGACGTCGCCGACGTGGTTGCCGAAGAGCCGCACACAGTCCTGTTCACCTTCAAACACAAGGGCAACCGCGAATTGCCGTTGATTCTGGGTCAGTTGCCGGTCTTGCCCAAACACTGGTGGCAGGATCGCGACTTTGCCAAAAGCAGCCTCGACGTGCCGCTGGGCAGCGGTCCTTACCGCGTGAGCTCGGTCAAGCCGGGCCGCTCGATCGCCTACGAACGGGTCAAGGACTACTGGGGCAAAGACTTGCCCATCAACCGTGGCCTGTACAACTTCGATCGCATGACCGTGGATTACTACCGCGACAATACGATCGCGCTGGAAGCGCTCAAGGCCGGCCAGTTCGACTATTGGCTGGAGATGAGCGCGAAGAACTGGGCGACGGCCTACGACACGCCGGCCGTGCGCGAAAAGCGCCTGTTGCGCGAAGAGATCCCCAACGGCAACACCACCGGTATGCAGGGCTTCATCTACAACCTGCGGCGCCCGGTGTTCCAGGACATCAAGGTACGCCAGGCGCTGAGCCTGCTGCTGGATTTCCAATGGACCAACAAACAGTTGTTCAACGGTGCCTATTCGCGTACCGGCAGTTTCTTCGACAACTCGGAAATGGCTGCCCGCGGTCTGCCGGATGCCGCTCAACTGGCCATTCTCGAGCCCCTGCGCGGCAAGATCCCGGAAGACGTCTTCACCACGCCCTTCGCCAACCCGGTGACCGATGGCAGCGGCATGATCCGCGAACAGCAGCGCCAGGCCTATCGCCTGCTGCAGGAAGCCGGCTGGAAAATCGCCAACGACCGCATGGTCGACGCCACGGGCAAACCGGTGCGTATCGAATTCCTGCTCGCCCAGGCCGAATTCGAGCGGGTACTGCTGCCCTACAAGCGCAACCTCAGCGACCTGGGTATCGAACTGGTGATCCGTCGCGTGGACGTCTCGCAGTACATCAACCGCCTGCGCTCGAGGGATTTCGACATGATCGTCGGCAGCTTTCCGCAGTCCAGCTCTCCGGGTAATGAACAACGCGAATTCTGGTCCAGCACCAGTGCCGACAACCCCGGCAGCCGCAACTTCATGGGCTTGCGCGACCCCGCCATCGACAGCCTGGTCGAAGCGCTGATCAACGCCGACTCGCGGCAGAGCCTGATCGACCACTCACGCGCACTGGACCGCGTCCTGCTGTGGACACGATTCGTCGTGCCCAACTGGCACATCAAGACCTGGCGCGTGGCCTATTGGGATCACATCGGCCACCCGGCCGTGCCGCCCAAGTACGACGTGGGCATCAATGGCTGGTGGATCAAGCCGGGCGCCACGCCGGCGGTCAAGCCCAGCCCCGCTGACCCAGGCGAGGCCAACTGACATGCTGGCCTATATCCTGCGCCGTTTGCTGCTGATCATCCCGACGCTGCTGGGCATTCTGATCATCAACTTCCTGATCATCCAGGCCGCGCCGGGCGGGCCGGTGGAACAGATGATCGCCAAACTCGAAGGCTTCGAGGGCGCCACCAGCCGAATCGCCGGTGGCGGCGCCGAAGTGGCGGTCGCCGGCTCCAGCTACCGCGGTGCACAAGGGCTGGACCCGGCACTGATCGAAGAGATCGAGAAGATGTACGGCTTCGACAAGTCGGCGCCCGAACGCCTGTGGATCATGATCAAGAACTACGCTCGGCTGGACTTTGGCGACAGTTTCTTTCGCGACGCCAAGGTCATCGACCTGATCCTGGAAAAAATGCCGGTGTCGATCTCCCTGGGCCTGTGGAGCACCCTGATCATGTACCTGGTGTCCATCCCGCTGGGCATCGCCAAGGCGACCCGCCATGGCAGCCATTTCGATGTGTGGACCAGTTCCGCGATCATCGTCGGGTACGCCATTCCCGCTTTCCTGTTCGCCATTCTGTTGATCGTGGTCTTTGCCGGTGGCAGTTACCTGAACTGGTTCCCGCTGCGCGGGCTGACCTCGAACAATTTCGACGACCTGAGCTGGGGCGCGCAGATCGTCGATTACTTCTGGCACCTGGCGCTGCCGGTGACGGCCCTGGTGATCGGGCATTTCGCGACCATGACCCTGCTGACCAAGAACAGTTTTCTCGACGAAATCGGCAAGCAATACGTGATCACGGCCAAGGCCAAAGGCCTGAGCAACCACAAGGTGCTCTACGGACACGTGTTCCGCAATGCCATGCTGCTGGTCATCGCCGGCTTCCCGTCGGCGTTCATCGGCATCTTCTTCACTGGCTCGCTGCTGGTCGAGGTGATTTTCTCGCTCGACGGGCTGGGGTTGATGAGCTTCGAAGCGGCGATCAACCGCGACTACCCGGTGGTGTTCGGCACCCTGTTTATCTTCACCCTGCTGGGCCTGGTCGTGAAACTGATCGGCGACCTCACCTACACGCTGGTCGACCCGCGTATCGACTTCGAAAGCCGGGAGCACTGAGATGACCCTATCGCCCCTCAATCGTCGCCGCTTCGAACGTTTCAAAGCCAACAAGCGTGGCTGGTGGTCGCTATGGCTGTTCCTGGCACTGTTTGTCCTGAGCCTGGGCGCCGAGCTGATTGCCAATGACAAGCCGCTGGCCGTGCACTATGACGGTGGCTGGTATTTTCCGGCACTCAAGCGCTACCCGGAAACCACCTTCGGCGGCGAATTTCCGTTGGAGGCCAACTACAAGAGTCCTTACATCCGTGAGCTGCTGGCGGCCAAGCAGAGTTGGGTGCTGTGGGCGCCGATCCCGTTCAGCTATCAAAGCATCAACTACGACCTCAAAGTTCCGGCGCCGGCGCCCCCTTCGGCCGACAACTGGCTGGGCACGGACGACCAGGGCCGCGACGTGCTGGCGCGGGTCATCTACGGCTTCCGCATTTCGGTGCTGTTCGCCCTGACACTGACCCTCGCCAGCTCCATCATCGGGGTAATCGCCGGCGCGCTGCAGGGCTTTTACGGCGGATGGGTCGACCTGGCCGGTCAGCGCTTCCTGGAAATCTGGTCGGGCTTGCCAGTGCTCTATCTGCTGATCATCCTCGCCAGCTTCGTACAGCCCAACTTCTGGTGGCTGCTGGGAATCATGCTGCTGTTCTCCTGGATGAGCCTGGTGGACGTGGTGCGCGCCGAGTTCCTGCGGGGGCGCAACCTGGAATACGTGCGGGCTGCCCGGGCACTGGGCATGCAGAATGGGCCGATCATGTACCGGCACATCCTGCCCAACGCGATGGTCTCGACCATGACCTTCATGCCGTTCATCCTGACCGGCGCCATTGGCACCCTGACCGCGCTGGACTTCCTCGGCTTCGGCCTGCCCGCCGGCTCGCCGTCGCTTGGCGAACTGGTGGCCCAGGGCAAATCCAATCTGCAGGCGCCGTGGCTGGGCATCAGCGCCTTTGCCGTATTGGCCCTGATGCTGAGTCTGCTGGTGTTCATCGGCGAATCCGCCCGCGACGCGTTCGACCCGAGGAAATGACATGAGCCAGGACAACCTGATCGAAGTACGCGACCTGGCGGTGGAGTTCGCCTCCGGCAGCCAGCACCAGCGAGTGGTCGACGGCCTGAGCTTCGACATCCGCCGCGGCGAAACCCTGGCCCTGGTCGGCGAAAGCGGCTCGGGCAAATCGGTGACGGCCCACTCCATTCTGCGCCTGCTGCCCTACCCGCTGGCCCGCCACCCCAGCGGCACCATCACCTATGCCGGGCGTGACCTGCTGGCCCTGGATGAGAAGAAGCTGCAGCACATCCGTGGCAACCGCATCGCCATGATCTTCCAGGAGCCGATGACGTCGCTCAACCCCCTGCACAATGTCGGCAAGCAGATCAACGAAGTGCTGGCCCTGCACAAGGGCCTGACCGGCCAGGCCGCGACCACGCGCACGCTGGAGCTGCTGGAGCTGGTGGGCATCAGTGAGCCGCGCAAGCGCCTCAAGGCGCTGCCCCACGAGCTGTCCGGCGGTCAGCGCCAGCGCGTCATGATCGCCATGGCCCTGGCCAATGAGCCGGAGCTGCTGATTGCCGACGAGCCGACCACCGCCCTGGACGTGACCGTACAACTCAAGATCCTCGAATTGCTCAAGGACCTGCAGGCACGCCTGGGCATGGCCCTGCTGCTGATCAGCCACGATTTGAACCTGGTCAGAAGAATCGCTCATCGCGTATGTGTCATGCAGCGCGGTCGCATCGTCGAACACGCTGATTGCGAAAAATTGTTTCGCGCACCGCAGCATCCTTATACTCAGGTCCTGCTCGGTGCCGAGCCCAGTGGCATGCCCGCCGACAACCCGGTGGGCGAGCCGCTGCTGGAAGTGGAAGACTTGCGCGTATGGTTCGCCATCAAGCAGGGCCTTATGCGCCGCACCGTGGACCACGTCAAGGCCGTGGACGGGATCAACTTCAGCCTGCCGCGTGGCCAGACCCTGGGCATCGTGGGCGAAAGCGGGTCGGGCAAGTCGACCCTGGGCCTGGCTATTTTGCGCCTGATCGCCAGCAAGGGCACCATACGTTACGAGGGAAAAGCGCTAGACTCCCTCACCCAGCACGAGGTGCGCCCGCTGCGCAGGCAGATGCAGGTGGTGTTCCAGGACCCTTTCGGCAGCCTCAGCCCGCGCATGAGCGTCAGCCAGATCGTCGGCGAGGGCCTGGAAATTCACAAGATCGGCAATGACGCCGAGCGCGAGCAGGCGATTATCGCCGCGCTCGAGGAAGTAGGACTGGATCCTGCGACCCGGCACCGCTACCCTCACGAGTTTTCCGGGGGCCAGCGGCAACGTATCGCCATCGCCCGGGCACTGGTGCTCAAGCCGGCGCTGATACTGCTGGACGAGCCCACCTCGGCGCTCGACCGCACGGTACAGCGCCAGGTGGTGGAATTGCTGCGATCACTGCAGCGCAAGTACAACCTGACTTATTTGTTTATCAGCCATGACCTGGCGGTAGTCAAAGCGCTCAGCCACCAATTGATGGTGGTCAAGCAGGGCCAGGTGGTTGAACAAGGTTCGGCGCAGGCAATTTTTGCCGCGCCGCAACACCCTTATACACAGCAACTGTTGGAAGCCGCCTTTCTGGCCCCAGCCGTTGTCGATTAACCTGAAGAGGAACAACACATGGGTTTTCTCGCCGGTAAGCGCATCCTGATCGTCGGTGTCGCCAGCAAATTGTCCATCGCATCGGGCATCGCTGCCGCCATGCACCGCGAGGGCGCTGAGCTTGCCTTTACCTACCAGAACGAAAAGCTGCAGAAGCGCGTCGAAGGCTTCGCCGCCGAATGGGGCTCGAGCGCTGACCTCTGCTTCCCTTGTGACGTCAACCTCGATGAGGAGATCGCACAGGTGTTCGAAGCCCTGGGCAAGCAGTGGGACGGCCTGGACGGTATCGTGCACTCGGTCGGCTTCGCGCCCAGCGATCAATTGGTCGGTGACTTCACCGACGCCACCACGCGCGAAGGCTTCCGTATCGCCCACGACACCAGTGCCTACAGCTTCGTCGCCCTGGCCAAGGCCGGTCGCGAAATGATGAAAGGCCGTAACGGCAGCCTGCTGACCCTGTCTTACCTGGGTGCAGAACGCACCATGCCGAACTACAACGTGATGGGCATGGCCAAGGCCAGCCTGGAAGCCGGCGTGCGCTACCTCGCCGGTTCGCTCGGCCCTGAAGGCACCCGCGTCAACGCCATCTCGGCCGGTCCGATCCGCACCCTGGCGGCCTCCGGGATCAAGGACTTCCGCAAAATGCTGGCGGCCAACGAGGCCCAGACGCCACTGCGTCGCAACGTCACCATCGAAGAAGTCGGTAACGCCGGCGCCTTCCTGTGCTCTGACCTGGCGTCGGGTGTCAGCGGCGAAATCATGTACGTGGACGGTGGTTTCAATACCACGGCCATGGGTGATATCGCCGAGTAACGACGGCCGAGCGATCTCGACCGATCAGAAACCCCGTCCATGGACGGGGTTTTTTGTGCCTGACAGAACGCCTTCAGCGTCGTTCAAGGGGCCAGAAGAGTCATCTTCGGATGCCTGCACAGGCGAAAAAAACCGACCTTACGGTCGGTTCTTTTCAGCCCTGGATGAGGCGATCAATAACGATCGATATCGGCCTTGGCTTCCAGCATCTTGCGATACGCCGCGAAGTCCTGCTGCCCGATACGAGAAGCCAGCACCCGACGGTAGGTGGCCTTCTCTTCTGCACTCGGCGCTGCTGCTTCGTTGACGCCGTCCAGGCGCAGGACCATCACACTGCCGTCGGCCAGCGCTACGCTGCTGTACTCAGGCTTGTCGTTGGCCTGCGGCTTGGGCATGCGGAACAGCGCCTGCAAGGCCACAGGGTCGATACCGTCCTGATTGCGGCTGGCCGCTTCCACGACTTTCCAGCTCTGACCCTGCGGGGCCGGTGCCTTCTTGCCTTCGCGCAGGGCGGTGATCATCGCCTGAGCTTCAGCCTTGGCCGCAGCGCTGGCGTTTTCCTTGGCCAGCTGCGCCTTGATGACCGGCGCCACGGACGCCAACGGCAACTGTTCAGGCTTGCGGTGCTCCTTGACGCGCACCACGACGATGGTTTCAGGGTCCAGCTCAATGGCTGTGCTGTTGGAACCCTCCTCCAGCACTTCCGGGCTGAACGCCGCTTGCACCACGGCACGGTTGGCGGTTACGCCCTGGGCGCCGCCATCCTTGCCGAACGCCGCCGAGGTCTGCACCTTCAGGCCCAGTTCCTGGGCGGGTTGCGCCAGGTCGGACGATTCGAAGGCCGAGTCTTCCAGCTTCTTGGTGGCGGTGACGAAGCTCTGCTCCACCTGCTGGGTTTTCAGGTCACTGACCAGCTTGTCCTTGAGGCTGGCGAAGGTCGGTACCTGCGGCGTCTGCACGTCTTCGAGCTTGATCAGGTGCCAGCCGAAATCCGTGCGTACAGGTGCCGACACCTGGCCCTTGGTCAGCGAGTTCAAGGCTTTTTCAAACGCAGGATCATAAACGCCAGCACCGGCAAAGCCGAGGTCGCCGCCATTGTTGGCCGAACCCGGATCCTGAGAGAACTGCTTGGCCAGGGCGGCGAAATCCTCGCCCTTGTCCAGCCGGGCCTGAACCTCGTCGATCTTGGCCTTGGCCTGCTCTTCACTGACGTTGTCGTTGACTTCGACCAGAATGTGCGCCGCACGACGCTGCTCAGCGAGGTTGGCGACTTCCTTCTGGTACTCGGCCTGCAGGTCTTCATCCTTGACGGTGACCTGATCGAAGAACGAGGATTTTTTCAGCTCGACATAGTCGATCACAACCTGATCGGGACTCATGAACTCGCTGGCGTGCGCGTCGTAGTGAGCCTTGACCTCGTCATCGGAAACCTGGGCCGCTGCCGGGTTGACCTTGAAGGTCGACGTCGCGAAATCGCGCGTCTGCTTTTCCAGGCGGGCGAATGCCTCGACCTGTGCGTCCGTGACGAACGTGCTTCCTGCCAGGCCCGCGCGCAGTTGCCCGATCAGCATCTCTTCGGCAAGCATTTCGCGGAACTGCAGGCGCTGGTAGCCCATCTGGCGGATGACCTGGTCGAAGCGATCGGCGTTGAACTTGCCGTCGACCTGGAATTCAGGCGTCTGCAGCATCAACTGATCCAGCGCCGCCTCGGAGAAGCTGAACTTGGCATCGTGTGCAGCCTGCAACAGCAGCTTGCGGTCGATCAGCCCTTTGAGGGCAGCTTCGCGCAGCATCTTGTCGTCGAGCAAGGCAGGGTCGAAATCCTTGCCCAATTGCTGAATCAATTGCCGGCGTTGCATTTCGACGGCCTGCCCCAGCTCATTCAAGCTGATAGCGTCGCCGTTGACCTTGGCGGCATCCTGGCTGTGGTTGGTCGCCTGGAAAATGGCATCGAAGCCGGTCAATGCCATCAAGGCAATGATGACGCCGATGATGGTTTTGGCAATCCAGCCTTGTGAATTGTCCCTGATGTTCTGCAGCATGCGTCCCCCGAAAACGGCCGTACGAATGAATGACCGCGGGAAGTGGTTGGAATCCGGATAGAAGAAAGGCGCATCCGAGGATGCGCCTTCTCGTAACTGGCAGAGCGCTAAGGCTCTGCTGCCCGGTCGCGCGTGAGGCGTCCCGGGCGGCAAAGGCTTGGACGAAGCTTAGTTTACGGCTTCTTTCAGAGCTTTACCGGCTTTGAAGCCTGGCTTTTTGGCTGCAGCGATTTCCAGGGTCTTGCCGGTTTGTGGGTTGCGGCCCACACGGGCAGGACGGTCGGTCACGGAGAAAGTACCGAAACCTACCAGTACCACGGAGTCGCCAGCCTTCAGAGCGCCGGTGACGGATTCGATGACTGCGTCCAGCGCACGGCCAGCGACAGCTTTCGGGATATCAGCAGATGCAGCGATAGCATCGATCAGTTCCGACTTGTTCACTCTAAGTCCCCTTATATCTATATTGAGTTGTTTCTAAGTATGTGGTGAAACGTGCGCCGGGCGGCTCGAGACACAATAGGTGCCGCTTTATAACAAGGGCTCCAAAAATCTGTCAAGAAAGCCACCCGGTGAAAACCTGTCAATGAGTGCTGATTCTTTCCTTGGAATCGGAATCGCGTTTCTCATCCTTGGCAACAATCTCAGGAGCCACATCGGGCAAGGGCTCGGGGGCGTATTGCAGCGCAATTTGCAGGACTTCGTCAATCCATTTAACCGGTTTGATCTGAAGATCCTGCTTGATGTTGTCAGGAATTTCTTTCAGGTCACGCACATTCTCTTCCGGGATGATCACGGTCTTGATTCCACCGCGATGCGCGGCCAGGAGTTTTTCCTTCAAACCCCCAATCGCCAGCACTTGCCCACGCAAGGTGATTTCCCCGGTCATCGCCACATCCGCCCTGACCGGAATCTGGGTAAGGGCCGACACCAGCGCTGTACACATGCCCACACCCGCACTGGGACCGTCTTTCGGGGTGGCCCCTTCCGGCATGTGAATATGGGTGTCGCGTTTCTCATGAAAGTCCGGGGCAATGCCCAGGCTTTTCGCACGGCTGCGTACCACCGTCAGCGCCGCCGTGATGGACTCGACCATGACATCCCCGAGTGAGCCGGTCTTGATCAACTGACCCTTGCCCGGTACCACAGCCGCTTCGATGGTCAACAGCTCGCCACCGACCTGGGTCCAGGCCAGGCCTGTCACTTGACCGATCTGGTCCTGTTGCTCGGCCAGGCCGTAGCGGAACTTGCGCACACCGAGCAGGTGTTCGAGCGAGTCGGCACCCACATTCACCGAGAAGTGCTTCTCGCGCGCGTGCTCTTTCACGACCTTGCGGCACACCTTGGCGATCTGACGCTCCAGGCCACGCACACCGGCTTCGCGAGTGTAATAGCGGATGATGTCGCGGATCGCCGACGTGTCGATCTCCAGCTCGGTCTTCTTGAGACCGTTGGCCTGGATCTGCTTGGGCGTCAGGTATTTGACCGCGATGTTGATCTTCTCGTCTTCGGTGTAACCCGGCAGACGAATCACTTCCATCCGATCGAGCAGCGCCGGCGGGATGTTCATGGAGTTCGACGTGCACAGGAACATCACGTCGGACAGGTCGTAGTCGACCTCAAGGTAGTGATCATTGAAGTTGTGGTTCTGCTCGGGATCCAGCACCTCGAGCAGTGCCGACGCAGGATCACCACGCATGTCGCTGCCCATCTTGTCGATTTCGTCGAGTAGGAACAGCGGGTTGCGGACACCGACCTTGGTCATCTTCTGGATCAGGCGACCTGGCATCGAACCGATGTAGGTACGCCGGTGCCCACGAATCTCGGCTTCGTCACGCACACCACCCAATGCCATGCGCACGAACTTGCGGTTGGTCGCGCTGGCGATCGACTCGGCCAACGAGGTCTTGCCGACACCGGGAGGCCCGACCAGGCAGAGCACCGGACCGCGGATCTTCTTGACGCGCTTCTGCACGGCGAGGTACTCGAGGATACGCTCCTTGACCTCTTCAAGGCCGTAGTGGTCGGCGTCGAGGATTTCCTCGGCGCGTGCCAGGTCCAGGCGGACCTTGCTCTGCGCTTTCCACGGCACCTGCACCAGCCAGTCGATGTACGAGCGCACCACGGTCGCCTCGGCGGACATGGGCGACATCTGCTTGAGCTTGTTCAGCTCGGCGGTGGCCTTGGTCAAGGCGTCCTTCGGCAAACCAGCGGCATCGATACGCTTTTTCAGCTCTTCGACTTCGTTGTGGCCTTCCTCGCTGTCGCCCAGTTCCTTCTGAATGGCCTTCATCTGCTCATTCAGATAGTACTCGCGCTGGCTGCGCTCCATCTGTTTCTTGACCCGGCCACGGATACGCTTCTCGACCTGCAGCAGGTCGATCTCGGCGTCCAACAAGGCGAGGACATGTTCGACCCGAGCGGACAGGTCGATGATTTCGAGAATTTCCTGTTTCTGCTCGATCTTCAAGGCCATGTGCGCGGCCATGGTGTCGACCAGGCGACCGGGTTCGTCGATGCTGTTGAGCGACGACATGACTTCGGCAGGGACCTTCTTGCCCAGTTGCACGTATTGCTCGAACTGCGCCAGCAGGCTGCGGACGAACACTTCGGACTCACGGTCCGGCGCATCGACTTCATCGATCAGCGCGACATGGGCTCGTATGTGCCCATCCACTTCCAGAAACTGTTCGACACTACCGCGCTGCTCACCTTCGACCAGCACTTTGACCGTTCCGTCGGGCAACTTCAGCAGTTGCAGAACCGTGGCAATGGTGCCAACGCGATACAGTGCATCTTCCCCGGGATCGTCGTCGGCAGGGTTTTTCTGCGCCAGCAAGAGAATCTGCTTCTCGCCGGTCATCGCGGCTTCCAGGGCCTCAATGGATTTCTCGCGCCCCACGAACAGCGGGATGACCATATGCGGATACACAACGACATCGCGCAATGGCAGGAGCGGCAATTCGATGGTTGAGTTCATGATTTCGCCCCTACAGCGGCCCTGTGGCCGTAGACAGATAGAATTGACTTGATGCCAATGTGGGGGCTGCCCCCCGAAAAAACAAGCGCCAAGCCTGGAAAAGCAAAGGGGCCCGCAGGCCCCTTGCATATTTCCAGCGAATTCCCCGACTCAGGCGTCGGGTGCGGCCTTCGCCGCTGGCTCGTTGTTTTCGTAGATCAACAACGGCTTGGAGGTGCCTTCGATCACGCTTTCATCGATGACCACTTTGCTGACATCGTTCTGCGACGGGATCTCGTACATGGTGTCCAGCAACACACCCTCGAGGATGGATCGCAGGCCACGGGCCCCGGTCTTGCGCTCCAGAGCCCGACGGGCAACGGATTTCAGCGCATCGCTGCGGAACTCGAGATCCACACCTTCCATTTCGAACAGCTTGCCGTACTGCTTGGTCAAGGCGTTCTTGGGCTCGGTGAGGATCTGCACCAGGGCTGCCTCGTCCAGTTCATCGAGCGTTGCCAATACCGGCAAACGACCGACGAACTCGGGAATCAGGCCGAACTTGACCAGATCGTCCGGCTCGACTTCACGCAGCGACTCGCCGACCTTCTTGCCTTCCTGTTTGCTGCGCACCTGGGCATTGAAGCCGATGCCGCCTTGCGTGGAGCGATTCTGGATGACTTTCTCAAGCCCGGAGAACGCACCGCCGCAAATGAACAGGATGTTACGCGTGTCGACCTGCAGGAACTCCTGCTGGGGATGCTTGCGACCACCCTGGGGGGGTACCGAGGCCACCGTGCCCTCGATCAGCTTCAGCAATGCCTGCTGAACGCCCTCACCCGACACGTCACGCGTGATGGAGGGGTTGTCGGACTTGCGCGAAATCTTGTCGATTTCGTCGATGTAGACAATACCCATCTGGGCCTTCTCGACATCGTAGTCGCACTTCTGCAACAACTTCTGAATGATGTTCTCGACGTCCTCACCCACGTAGCCTGCTTCGGTCAGCGTGGTGGCGTCGGCGATGGTGAACGGAACGTTGAGCAGACGGGCGAGCGTTTCGGCAAGCAGCGTCTTGCCTGACCCGGTAGGGCCGATCAGCAGGATGTTGCTCTTGCCCAGCTCCACATCGTCGTTTTTCTTGTCACGCTGATTCAGGCGCTTGTAGTGGTTGTACACCGCCACTGCCAATACCTTCTTCGCGCGCTCCTGGCCAATCACGTATTGGTCAAGGATGCCGCTGATTTCTTTGGGCGAAGGCAATTTATGCGCGCTGCTCTCGGCCTGGGCTTCCTGCACCTCCTCGCGGATGATGTCGTTGCACAGGTCGACGCACTCGTCGCAGATAAAGACCGAGGGGCCGGCAATCAATTTGCGCACTTCATGCTGGCTTTTGCCACAGAAGGAGCAATAGAGCAGCTTGCCGTTGTCCTCGCCGTTGCGGGTGTCAGTCATTCGATCGATCCAAATCCGATAGGCTTGCAACACAAGATGAAGGCAATCACGGGGTTTTTCAAGTGCGCAGGTGGCAGGCATTGTCTGCCGCCTGCGTTTGGCTCCGTTTTAAGCAGGCATTTGCCGCTTGTCGATCACCGAATCAACCAGACCGTATTCTGCAGCGCGGGCAGCGCTCATGAAGTTGTCGCGATTGGTATCCTGCTCGATGGTTTCGATCGACTGGCCGGTGTGATAGGCCAGCAGCTCGTTCAAGCGAGCACGAATCGAAAGGATTTCACGGGCATGGATATCGATGTCCGAAGCCTGCCCCTGGAAACCGCCCAGTGGCTGGTGGATCATCATCCGCGAGTTCGGCAGGCAGGAACGCTTGCCCTTCGCGCCGCCGGCCAACAGGAAAGCGCCCATGCTGCAGGCCTGGCCGATGCAGATGGTCGACACGTCCGGCTTGATGAACTGCATGGTGTCGTAGATCGACATGCCTGCCGTGACCGAGCCGCCTGGCGAGTTGATATAAAGGTGGATGTCCTTGTCCGGGTTTTCGGCTTCAAGGAACAGCAACTGCGCCGCCACCAGGTTGGCCATGTAGTCTTCCACCGGGCCGACCAGGAAAATGATTCGCTCCTTGAGCAGGCGCGAATAGATATCGTAAGCGCGTTCGCCACGAGCGGATTGCTCGATAACCATAGGGACCAGACCGCCTGCGGCCTGGATGTCAGAGCTCTGCTGAATATAAGAATTGCGGGACATGTCCTGCGCTCACTCCCAAATAGTCATGTCTTGAATACGCATAAGCCAGCGCGAAGGCTGGCTTATGGTGTGTTCGAACGTCAGAGAACGATCACTCGGCTTGTGGAGCTTCCGCCGGCTTGACCGCTTCTTCGTAAGAGACCGACTTATCGGTCACCTTGGCTTTCTGCAGAACAGTATCCACAACTTGTTCTTCCAGCACAACCGAACGCACTTCGTTCATCTGCTGATCGTTTTTGTAGTACCAGGACACCACTTGCTCGGGTTCCTGATAAGCGGAAGCCAGTTCCTGGATCATTTCGCGGACACGGTCTTCGTCAGGCTTGAGTTCGTTCTGCTTGACGACCTCTGCCACGATCAGGCCCAGCACGACGCGGCGCTTGGCCTGCTCTTCGAACAGTTCGGCCGGCAGCTGGTCTGGCTTGATGTTGCCACCGAACTGCTGAACGGCCTGCACGCGCAGACGATCGACTTCGTTGTCCAGCAGCGCCTTGGGCACTTCGATCGGGTTGCCGGCAACGAGACCGTCCATGACCTGGTTCTTGACCTTGGTCTTGATGGCCTGGCGCAGCTCGCGCTCCATGTTCTTGCGAACCTCGGTGCGGAAACCGTCGATGCCGGTTTCCTTGATGCCGAACTGGGCGAAGAACGCCTCGTTCAGTTCAGGCAGCTTTGGCTCGGAAACGCTGTTGACCTTGACGGTGAACTCGGCTGGCTTGTTGGCCAGGTCGAGATTCTGATAGTCCTCGGGGAACGTCACGTTCAAAACGCGCTCTTCACCCGCCTTGGCACCTTCGAGACCGGACTCGAAGCCAGGGATCATGCGACCCGAACCCAGAACCAGTTGCGTACCGGTGGCCGAGCCGCCGGAGAACGCTTCGCCTTCGATCTTGCCGACGAAGTCGATGTTCAGCTGGTCTTCGTTCTGGGCAGCGCGGTCGACCGCTTCGTAGCGGATGTTCTGCTTGCGCAGGATTTCCAGCATGTTGTCCAGGTCGCTGTCGGCGACGTCAGCGCTCAGACGCTCGACGGCGATCGAATCGAAACCTGCCACTTCGAACTCGGGGAACACTTCGAAGGTGGCAATGAATTCCAGGTCCTTGCCCTTCTCGAACACTTTTGGCTCGACCGACGGCGCGCCCGCCGGGTTCAGCTTCTGCTCGACGACAGCCTCATAAAAGGACGACTGGATCACGTTGCCCAGCGCTTCCTGGCGTGCGTCGGCTTCATAACGCTGACGAATGACGCTCATGGGCACTTTGCCTGGGCGGAAGCCCGGGATCTTAGCGTTACGGGCGGTCTGTTGCAGACGCTTGTTGACTTCGGCCTCGATGCGCTCGGCTGGGACGCCGATAGTCATGCGGCGCTCAAGAGCGGAAGTATTTTCAACAGAAACTTGCATGGATTTTCCTCGTTGCACAGACGTTAGCCGGCCATTTCCGACCCCAGATCAAGGGCAAGCATTCTAGTGGGTCGGACTCAAGAAGTCACCCCGCGCCGGCATGCCGGGCAGAACTAGCCGGAAAAACCGTTGGCCGGCGCCTTTCAGAGCCCTCGACGAGCGCCACGCGGGGGCTGTCAGTCATTTTTTGCAAGACAAATCCCCATCGACTGTTATTCTGTTTTCTGACTACCCACGCCGACTTGAGGTCGACACGCGTCGAGCATGACTGAACCCTGTCACCGCCTCTTTTCCTTCTCAATCACGCAGGCCCTGGATGGCGACGATTGACGACATGACCCCGGTTACCCTGGCCAATTGCGAAGACGAACGCATTCACCTGCCGGGCGCGATTCAACCGCATGGCGCGCTGATCGCGCTCGACCAGCAGGGGCGCGTACTCAGCCGCAGTGCCAACCTGGCGGCCATCGTCGGCCAGGATGTATTGCCGGGCAGCGAACTGCCCGCCGAATGGGCCAGCGGCCAGGCGATCGAGCGTCTGTGCACTGCGCTGACCGTCGAAGATGCATGGATGGACAGCTGTGAGTGGGCCCTGGGCTCGACGGTCTACGATGTGGTCGGCCATCGCCACGGCGGCGTCACTTACCTGGAGTTCGAACCGCGGCAGAGCGCCGGTCCGTCGTTCAGCCAACTGGCTATCACCGCCCAGCGCATCATCAGCCAGATGCAGGCACGCAATGACCTCGAACCCCTGCTGAAAAGGGTCACTGACGAAATTCGTAATCTGACCGGCTACGACCGGGTCATGGCGTATCGTTTCCGGCCCGACCTGTCGGGCGAGGTGATCGCCGAAGCCCGCCGCCCGGACCTGGAGAGCTACCTGGGTCAGCGCTATCCGGCGTCGGATATTCCCGCGCAGGCGCGCCGACTCTATATTGAAAACCCAATCCGATTGATCGCGGACGTGACCTATGTGCCCTCGCCCCTGGTTCCGGCGCTCGACCCTCGCACCGCTGCCCCGTTCGACCTCAGCCACAGCATCCTGCGCAGCGTCTCGCCGATCCATTGCGAATACCTGACCAACATGGGCATACGCGCCTCCATGAGCGTCTCGATCGTGGTCGACGGCAAGCTCTGGGGGCTGTTTTCCTGTCATCACATGTCAGCCAAGACCATGCCGCATCCGCTGCGGGTTTCGTTTCAGGTGGTGTCGCAAGTCTGCAGCGCGCTTGTCGAACGCCTGGCCCACAACCTCAAGACCGAGACACTGGCACTCGCCAGCCAGCGTCAACAGGCCCTTGGGCGCAGTGCAAGGGACTCCGAAGACCTGCTTTGCGCGCTGACCGATGGCCAGCCCAACATTGCCGATCTGGTGCCCTGCGACGGCGCCGCTGTCGCCTTGGGCGGCCGAGTGCAAAGCATTGGCGGGCAGTTCGAGGCGCTCAGTCGTGAGGTGATCGAGTTTCTCGGCCAGCGGCCCGAACTGGAAACATTCACCACGGACGCGTGGCACGGCGAGCATGACACGAGCGCATTCTGCGGGGTCATGGCCATACGCTTTCATCGCCAGGAAGGCGGTTGGGCGCTGTGGTTTCGCCGCGAAGAAATCCATCATGTTCGCTGGGCCGGCAAGCCCGACAAGATCCTCAAGGTCGGCCCGTCTGGTGCACGCCTGACACCCCGTGGTTCATTCGAGGCCTGGGAGGAAGTGGTGCGCGGACGCTCGCCGCACTGGAGCGAGACCGACATGGCCATTGCCGAACGGCTGCGTAACGAGCTGGTGGACGTGTGCCTTTCACGCGCCGGTGAAATCGATGGCATGCGCCAGCGACTGATCGCCATGCTGGGTCATGACCTGCGCAATCCGCTGCAGTCGATCTCCATGGCGGCATCAATGCTGACCTCCAGCGAGACCCGAGACACCGAACTGCGCAAACACATCAGCCATTCCAGCGGACGCATGGAGAGGCTCATCAGCCAGATTCTGGAAATGAGCCGCCTGCAATCTGGGATGGGTATCCCGGTCGCCTGCCAGGACACCGACCTTTCGGCCCTCGTGCATGCCATCGTGGCCGAAACCAGCGTCGCTTTTCCCACGCTACAACTGCAGGTGGACGTCAGCCCGGACATCCATGCCCACATTGATCCGGACCGCTACGCCCAGGTAGTGGCGAACCTGCTGGCCAATGCCCGCCATCACGGCGCTGCCAACACCAAGGTCGAGATCGCGCTGAAATGCGACCAAGAGCAGGCTTATCTCAGCGTCACCAATCAGGCCGCCACCATTGCCCCCGAGCGGCTGGCCAACCTGTTTTCACCGTTCAAGCCCGGCAGCGGCGACAACAAACTGAACAAGACCGGCCTTGGCATCGGGCTATATATTTCTCAAGCCATCGCGTTGGCCCATCGCGGAAAGATGACGGTCGAACAGCAGGATGGCCATATTACGTTTTGCATGAGTGTGCCACTGGGGCGATGAACCCTGGGCGCGTTGTTCGCCGCCCTGCCCCGCGCTCGTCCACGACCTTTTCTGTGCGGACCCAAGGTGTGCTTGTCACGCTCGCGCACTGTAGTGCTGGACTCCAACCACCACGGACATATCGGCCCGTTCTTCTATCCTCAGCATGAACGCAAACAACAAGAGGAAGCCAAGGCCAGCACTTAAATAAACCGGTGGCAACGCAGAAAAACAGGCCACCCAGACTGGAAAGCCGCTCGCAGCGATAAGTGCCAGGTTGTTCGACGCCATGATCAGTTTTATGGTCAACGCCAGAAGCGTAGAATACACGACCACGCCCAGCGCGCCCCAATTCAGCCAGGCGTCGGCAAAGAACACAGCGTTTGAAGTTGCCCCACTCGGGCCACCCCACTGCAGTTCCGCCACCTCTTTTTCAAGATAAAATCGTTCTGTGCCGAGCAGATAAGCCAGCGGCCGGATAGACCGACCTAGCAAGTAGCCCTCTTGCATATGAATATCCTGATAACGAAACCAGTCGACAGCGGTTACATAGGGAATCCAGACAATACGATTGATGATCAACAAGGCCTGATTCTTTTCAGTGAAGAGGTTGTAGTGATCAGGAACGTCTGACTGCAACGCCGTTTGCGCGGTCGGCGTGACTGGGTCGACGACAGGGTTGGGCACTGGGTGTATGGGTTCGAACTTCGTACCCACGAAACCGCTGGCCAGCACATACATCACCGCAATGCTGGCTAGTAGCCCAGCGAAAGCCGCCAACGCTGCACCCCAACGCCTGGTCATCAGGAAGATCGCAATCAGAGGCGCCGTGACGCACAGGAATATGCCTTTGGATAACGATAACGAGGCGCCCAACATAAAGATCGACAGGACCACGTAGCGATAGCGGTCGCGCACGAGGAATACATACGACAGCGCCAGGGGCATCAACGCCTGGAGAAAAATGGCATATAAGTAGTTGATCAGCGTAGAGGAGCCTGAGCTGCCCCGCATGAAGGCGTTGCGCAGCTGCGCAAGGCGGTCATAAGGCGCCCCTCTGAGCGCCTCCACGATGGGCACCGCACTCGATTGGGCGCAGGCAGCGAGCACCACGATGAGAAACGCCAAAACCACTGTCAGGCACAACGACCTTTGATGCTGCCGTATGGATAAACCCCGTGATAACCCTGCGGACCATTTAACCGATACGTACCTGTAACACAGTCCATAGCTGACGACACTCAACGCCAGGGCCAGCACCATTTTATCAATCAGTTCCGCTGGGTACCGATAGTAGCCAATGATGTTCTGCACCCCATAATGGCTACCGAACACAATCAGCGGCAAACAGAAAAGCCAGTGCCTAGCCATATTGTTCAACATGCGCCTTCACCATCCTTGAGTACTGCCGAACGCCACTTGTTGGCGCGTTGATCCAGGCCTACTTCCTGAAAGCCCGGGCTTGGAAAAGTGACAGTACGCGAGAAATCCACGTGAAGGTAGCAGGTGATTCAGACTCACAACGGGCAATAGACTGTCGCCTGTCATGGATCTTTGGGCAATTATAAAAATAAAGATTTAGCGTGATACCAGAGTAAAAATGAGTACATTCACCATACCTATTCCAGACACTCTTGAAAGCCGATAAATACCCGAACTTAGTCCCTGGAACACTTCCAGCTCTAGAATTTAGAGGGTGATCGACGCTCTGCGAGTCCGTGAGCAGGACATCGATAAAAACACCATCAAGGCTTCAGAGGGTGAATGCAGGCCCAGAACTCAGGACGCGTTGAACGTCGCTATACAGACGGGAGGCATATACGTTTGTCTGCCGGTGAGCGCAAAGCGCCGTTCACGGGGCTTGCGGACTTCTTTTGGCACCCCCACGGAATGCGGCGCCGACACCTCGCATAGGCAGACGCGCGCGGGTCTTATCAATGCAGGCCCTGAAGCTGGGGTAACACGGCTGCTGAAACGAAAAAAGGCAGCCTTGGAGGGCTGCCTTTTTCTTCTGCTGATTCCAAAATGCTCTCGTTTCGTTCCCGTTTAGGATCAAACCAGAAACAAAAGCTTTATAAATCAGCTACTTACATGGTGCGGACGGAGAGACTCGAACTCTCACACCTTTCGGCGCTGGAACCTAAATCCAGTGTGTCTACCAATTCCACCACATCCGCGTGTGAAACTTTTGAAACAAAAACGCCTGACGATTAGATCAGGCGCTTTTCGAAATATGGGGTGGACGATGGGGATCGAACCCACGACAACAGGAGTCACAATCCTGTGCTCTACCAACTGAGCTACGCCCACCATATTGCGTTTACTGCGTTACTTGTGCCAAAGCTGCCTAATGGCGCACCCGGCAGGACTCGAACCTGCGACCATCCGCTTAGAAGGCGGATGCTCTATCCAGCTGAGCTACGGGCGCTTATTCAATTCACACGCTGTGAAACCTGTGAATTTGAAGCTTCAGTCAGTCGTTTCAAGCGAGCAGTCAAACCACTCATTCTTCCCGACTTTCTTCACCAGTGCTAGGCCCTGCCCGACAAGTGCGACGAATGTTATAGACGGTCGGTAAGGTCGTCAACACCTTTTTAAAAAAAATTCATTTAATTAAAGGGGTTAGGTCATTTCGCGGATCAAGCGCCTTTGCCCTCGCCCGTGAGCGTGCGAGAATGCGCGCACTTTTTCTTTCTCTCTCGATGGTTAATCACGCGTCATGACTGCACAACTAATCGACGGCAAGGCAATCGCCGCTCGCCTGCGCCAGCGCATCGCCCAACGTGTCGCCGAGCGCCGCCAGCAAGGCCTGCGGACTCCAGGCCTGGCGGTCATTCTGGTCGGCAGCGACCCGGCTTCCCAGGTCTATGTGTCGCACAAGCGCAAGGACTGCGAGGAAGTCGGTTTCATCTCCCAGGCGTTCGACCTGCCGGACTCGACCACACAACAGGCGCTGACCGATCTGATCGATCGCCTCAACGACGACGCGACCGTCGACGGCATCCTGCTGCAGCTGCCGCTGCCCGAGCACCTGGACGCCTCGACCCTGCTGGAGCGTATTCGCCCCGACAAGGACGTCGACGGTTTTCACCCCTTCAATGCCGGTCGCCTGGCGCAGCGTATTCCGCTGCTACGCCCCTGCACACCGAAAGGCATCATGGAACTGCTGAAAACCACGGAGCAAGACCTGTACGGAATGGAGGCCGTGGTCGTCGGTGCTTCCAATATCGTCGGTCGGCCCATGGCCATGGAGTTGCTGTTGGCGGGTTGCACCGTCACCGTCACGCACCGCTTCACCAAGGACCTGGCCAGCCATGTGGCGCGTGCCGACCTGGTGGTCGTGGCAGCCGGCAAGCCGGGGCTGGTCAAGGGTGAATGGGTCAAGCCGGGGGCGATCGTGATCGATGTCGGCATCAATCGTCAGGCCGACGGCAAGCTGGTGGGGGATGTGGTCTATGAGACGGCCCTGCCCCGCGCCGGCTGGATCACACCGGTGCCAGGCGGCGTCGGCCCGATGACTCGGGCCTGCCTGCTGGAAAATACCTTGTATGCAGCCGAGTCGCTGCACCCCTGAGGCCCGCCGCGGCGCGACAGGCCTCCCGCCGGGTGAGGCCTACTTGCGGGCCGCCTCCCACGACTTGAGCAGCTCGTTGTAGTTGACGGTCTGGCCCTGCGGTTTCTCGTTGGCCAGCTTGGGTTTTGGCGCTCCTGGCTGGTCGAACCAGTACTGAGCGTCGCGCTCGGGGTTCATTTTCGGGCCGCAGATCGCCTGGACCTTCGAGCGCTCCATCCGCGTCATGATCGCATCCTGATCCTTGGCCAGGCCGTCCAGCGCCTGTTGTGGGGTTTTCTCGCCACTGGCCGCTTCCGAAATATGGCTCCACCACAGCTGCGCCAAACGTGGGTAATCCGGCACGTTGGTGCCGGTCGGGGTCCATTGCACCCGGGCCGGGCTGCGATAGAACTCCACCAGCCCGCCCAGCTTCGGCGCCAGGTCGGTCATGGCCTGGGAATTGATGTCCGACTCACGAATCGGCGTCAGGCCCACGATGGTCTTTTTCAGCGAGACCGTCTTCGAAGTCACGAACTGCGCATAGAGCCAGGCCGCCAGGCGCTGCTTCTCCGGGGTCGACTTGAGGAAGGTCCAGGAGCCGGTGTCCTGGTAACCGAGTTTCATGCCCTCTTCCCAATACGGCCCTTTCGGCGACGGTGCCATGCGCCATTTCGGCGTGCCGTCGGCATTCATCACCGGCAGGCCCGGCTTGGTCATGTCGGCGGTGAACGCGGTGTACCAGAAGATCTGCTGGGCAATATTGCCCTGCGAAGGCACCGGCCCGGACTCGGAGAAGGTCATGCCCTGCGCCTCGGGCGGTGCATAGGCACGCATCCAGTCGACGTATTTCTGCGTGGCGAATACCGCCGCCGGGCCGTTGGTGTCGCCGCCGCGGGTCACGCTGGAGCCCACCGGATGGCAATCCTGGACCCGAATGCCCCACTCGTCCACCGGCAAGCCGTTGGGCAGGCCCTTGTCGCCACCGCCGGCCATGGAAAACCAGGCATCGGTGAAGCGCCAGCCCAGGGAAGGGTCTTTCTTGCCGTAGTCCATGTGCCCATAGACGCGCTTGCCGTCGATTTCCTTGACGTCTTCGGAGAAGAACTTGGCAATGTCCTCGTAAGCCGACCAGTTGACCGGAACGCCCAGCTCATAACCGTAGATCTGCTTGAATTTGGCCTTGAGGTCCGCGCGTTCGAACCAATCGGCGCGGAACCAGTACAGGTTGGCGAACTGTTGGTCGGGCAACTGGTACAGCTTGCCATCCGGCCCGGTGGTGAAGGAAATGCCAATGAAGTCCTTCAGGTCCAGCGTGGGAGAGGTGTAGGCCTTGCCCTCATTGGCCATCATGTCAGTGATCGATACAGCCTTGCCATAGCGGAAATGGGTACCGATCAGGTCCGAGTCATTGACCCAGCCGTCGTAGATGTTCTTGTCAGACTGCATCTGCGTCTGCAGCTTCTCGACCACGTCGCCCTCTTGCAACAGGTCGTGGGTCAGTTGAATGCCGGTGATCTCGCTGAATGCCTTGGCCAGTGTCTTGGATTCATATTCGTGGGTGGTCAGGGTTTCCGACACCACATTGATCTTCATCCCGCGAAACGGCTCGGCCGCCTTGGTGAACCACTGCATTTCGGCGAGTTGCTGCTCGGCCGTCAGGGTGGAAGGCTTGAACTCGCTGCCGATCCATTTCTTCGCCGCGTCTTCGTAGGCATCCGCCCACGCCGAGGCGCTCAGACTCGCGCACGCCAGCAAGGATGCCAAGGTAATGCTATGTCGCAGCTTGTTGTTATTCTCGAACATAGTGATCTCCCAAAGATTGATGTTGTGCGCCTGCCAGTGAATCGATCAGCCCCAGCGCATCACCGCCAACAACCACACCAGGGACAGCAGCGACGCCACCCAGATGCTCCACTCGGTCACGCCGATCACCAGCAGGTGCAGGTAGGCACTCACCAGCAAACCGATAAACAACCGATCGCCACGGGTCGTCGCGATCGGCAGGAACCCTCTGCGCTCGACACAGGGCGCGCGCAGTTCCAGCACGGTCATACCGGCCAGCACCAGGGCAATCGAGCCGAAAAACATGGCGGTCGGTAAAGTCCAGGCCATCCACTCCATCACTTCACTCCTTCTTGCCGATTCAGACTCGGCCCAGGGCGAAGCCCTTGGCCACGTGGTTACGCACGAACCAGATCACCAGCACCCCGGGCAGGATGGTCAACACCCCGGCGGCTGCCAGCACGCCCCAGTCGATGCCGGACGCCGACACCGTGCGGGTCATGACGGCGGCGATGGGCTTGGCGTTGACCGATGTAAGCGTTCGCGCCAGCAGCAACTCGACCCAGGAAAACATGAAGCAGAAAAACGCCGTGACCCCGATGCCCGAACCAATCAACGGCACGAAGATCCGGGCGAAAAAGCTCGGAAAGCTGTAACCGTCGATGTAAGCGGTTTCGTCGATCTCCTTCGGCACGCCGGACATGAAGCCTTCCAGAATCCACACCGCCAACGGGACGTTGAACAGGCAATGGGCCAGGGCCACGGCAATGTGCGTGTCGAACAGACCGATCGAGGAGTACAGCTGGAAGAACGGCAGCAGAAAGACCGCCGGCGGCGCCATGCGGTTGGTCAGCAGCCAGAAGAACAGATGCTTGTCGCCGAGAAAGCGGTAGCGCGAGAACGCGTAGGCAGCCGGCAGCGCGACCGCGAGTGAAATCACCGTATTGAGGCTGACGTAGTACAGCGAGTTGAGGTACCCGTTGTACCAACTCGGGTCGGTGAAAATCACCCGGTAGTTGGCCAGCGTGAACTCATGGGGCCAGAAACTCAGCCCCCCGAGAATCTCGCCGTTACTCTTGAACGACATGTTCAGCAGCCAGTAGATCGGCACCAGCAGGAACAGGATGTACGCCAGCAGGGGCAACAGCTTGCGTTTGCTCATGACAACCTCAGCGCTTGTCGGCGTGGGTCATGGCGGTATAGAACAGCCAGGACACCAACAGGATGATCAGGAAGTAGACCAGGGAAAACGCCGCGGCCGGGCCCAGGTCGAACTGGCCGATAGCCATTTGCGTAAGGGTCTGACTAAGGAAGGTCGTGGCATTGCCCGGGCCGCCCCCGGTGAGCACGAACGGCTCGGTGTAGATCATGAAGCTGTCCATGAAGCGCAGCATCACAGCGATCAGCAGCACGCTTTTCATTTTCGGCAATTGAATATGGCGGAACACGGCCCAGGACGAAGCCCGGTCGATGCGTGCGGCCTGGTAGTAGACGTCCGGGATGGCACGCAGCCCCGAGTAGCACAGCAGCGCCACCAGCGACGTCCAGTGCCACACGTCCATGACCAGTACGGTGACCCAGGCGTCCACGGTGTTACCGGCGTAGTTGTAAGCGATGCCCATGGCGTTGAGCGCCCAGCCCAGCAAGCCGATGTCGGCGCGACCGAAGATCTGCCAGATGGTGCCGACCACGTTCCACGGGATCAACAGTGGAATCGCCATGACGATCAGGCATATCGACGACCAGCGCCCTTTGGTCGGCATGGTCAGGGCGATGGCGATCCCCAGGGGAATCTCGATGGCCAGTACGCACGCCGAGTAGATGAACTGGCGCAGCAAGGAGTCATGCAGACGGGGGTCCTGAAGCACCTGGCGATACCAGTCGGCCCCGACGAAATAACGGCTCGAGGCATCGAAGATGTCCTGCACCGAGTAGTTGACCACCGTCATCATTGGCACGATGGCGCTGAAGGCCACCAGCAGGAACACCGGCAACACCAGCCACCAGGCTTTATTGTTCTGCACCTTGTCAGTCATGGCCCGACCTCCAGCAAATAGTCATCGGCGTACAGCATCAGCCACTGCTCGGGGAAGCTGATGCACACGCGCTCACCGGGCAACGGACGGTCCTCGGGCTGGCGCACCTTGAGCGTGACGCCGCCCAGCTCCAGCGTCAGGATCTTGTAGGTGCCCAGGTCTTCGAGGTGCACCAGCCGGGCCGACCAGGCGCCCTCGAACGGCTCGTCCCAGACCCTGACGAACTCGGGGCGAATACCGAGCTGCAGGCGCTGCCAGCCGCCTTGGGCGACGCGGGCCTGCAGGGCCGGGCGCAGCGGCAACAGCACATCGCCGAACGCGACACCGCCGGCCTGCGGCTGCACGTCGATCAGGTTCATGCCGGGGCTGCCGATGAAATAGCCGACGAACGTGTGCGAGGGTCGCTCGAACAACTCCCGCGGCGTGCCGAACTGAACGATCTGGCCGCCGTACATCACCGCGATCTTGTCGGCGAAGGTCGAAGCCTCCAACTGATCGTGGGTGACGTACACCATGGTGATATTGAATTGCTCATGGATCTGCTTGAGCTTGCGTCGCAGCTTCCACTTCAAGTGCGGGTCGATCACCGTCAGCGGCTCGTCGAACAGGATGGCCGACACGTCGTCGCGCACCAGCCCGCGCCCCATCGACACCTTCTGCTTTTCGTCGGCGCTGAGGTTGCGCGCCTTTTTCGTCAACACCCGCTGCAGGTCGAGCACCTCGGCGATTTCCTCGACGCGGGCACGCACGGCCGGCTCGGCCATGCCCTGGTTGCGCAGCGGAAAGGCGAGGTTATCGAACACCGTCATGGTGTCGTAGACCACCGGGAACTGGAACACCTGAGCGATGTTGCGCCGCTCCGGGGTCAACTCGTTGACCACCTGGCCGTCGAACAGCACCTGCCCTTCGGACGGGCTGAGCAACCCGGAAATCAGGTTCAGCAGGGTCGACTTGCCACACCCCGACGGGCCCAGCAAGGCATAGGCGCCGCCCTGCTCCCAGATGTGGTCCATCTGGCGGATGGCGTAGTCCTGCGGACCGGACGGCGACGCACTGTAGCTATGGGCCAGATGCTGCAAACGAATCTCGGCCATCAGGCAACCCTCCCGGCAGCGACGGCGGGGGCGTGGATCAGCCGTCCGCCGGTTTCGAAAACAAACAGTTTGCGCGCCGGGATGTACACGGTGATCGCCGCGTCCACGGCGTACTCGTGCACCCCTGGCAGGTGCAGGACCAGATGCATGTCGTCCATGCGCACATGCAGGAACGTTTCCGAGCCGCTGATTTCAGCCAGTTCCACCGTCACCGCCAGCTCCAGGTCGTCGTCGCCCCTGGGCACCAGGCCAATGTGGCTGGGACGCACGCCAAAGCGGTAATCGCCGGCGGCGACGTTTGCCAGCTCGGCGCTGCGGTGCAGATGGGCGACCCCTGCAAAACTCAGCTCCGGCCCACTGATGCGGCCCGGCAGCAGGTTGATTGGTGGCTCCGAGAACAGTTCGGCCGCCAGCACGGAGTCGGGCTGGTGGTACACCCTCGCCGTCTTGCCGCTTTGAATGACACGGCCTTCATGGACAATCGTGGTGGTACCGCCCAGCGCCAAGGCTTCGTTGGGCTCGGTGGTGGCGTACACCGCGATGGTCTGGCGGCTGGCGAACAGTTCACGCATTTCCTGGCGCAGCTCTTCGCGCAGCTTGTAGTCCAGATTCACCAGCGGCTCGTCGAACAGAATCAGCTGGGCATCTTTGACCAGGGCCCTGGCCATCGCGGTGCGCTGCTGCTGGCCACCGGACAGCTCCAGCGGATAACGCTTGAGGAACGGCTCGATGCGCAGCATTCTGGCGGTCGTGAGCACACGCTGCTGAATCTGCTCGCGGTCGACGCCCGCCTGGCGCAACGGCGAGGCGATGTTGTCGAACACGGTCATGTTGGGGTAGTTGATGAATTGCTGATAGACCATCGAGATCTTGCGCTGGCGCACCGGCACGCCGGTGACGTCCACACCGTTGACCAGGATGCGCCCGCTGTCGGGGCGATCCAGGCCGGCCATGAGGCGCATCAGGCTGGTCTTGCCTGAGAGGGTCCTGCCTAGCAGAACGTTGAACGAACCCGGCTGGAAAACCAGCGAAGCATCGTCGACATACACCTGCTTGTCGACGGTCCGGGTGACATGCTCGAGCACCAGTGACATGGCTTGGCCTTTATTTTTGTTGTGGTTTGCACTGCCCTCGATATAGCCACAATCATGCCAATCCACTGTGTCGCGCCAAGCCCTTGTCGGCGCAGCATTTTTCTCTGGAGGAAAAAAAGAGGAACTCGCCACTGAACAAATATGAACAGCATTCGCTGAACAAATGAACACCGGCGGGGTTGACATTGAACAGCGCTGGACGACACTACGAGGACAAAAATAATAAGGCACCCGCCGGGACACCCCCATGCCCGCTCCTCGCCCTACCCTCAGTCATGAACGCTTGATCGAGCAATCCTGGTCGCGCTGCCGCGCATTCGGCCTGGAACAGTCCAGCACGCCGCAGTTCGACGAATTGTCGGGCGCCGGGCTGCAACACTTGCTGGAGAGCCGCGATGAGTTGGTGCAGACCACCCACCGCGAAGTCCTGCCGTATTACGAGCACATTCTGGGCAACTCCAACTGCGTGATTCGCCTGGCCGACCATCAGGGTCGTCTGCTCAAGGACTGGGGCGCTGCGCGCCCGCTGGGCACTCAACGCAACCTGGGCTTCAGGGTCGGCGCGCGCTGGCTGGAGAACACCACCGGGACCAACGCGATCGGCACCGCGCTGGCGTGTGGCCAGGCCGTGCATATCGAGCACGACGAACACTTCCTCAGCGCCAATCGCTTCATCGCCGGCTCGGCCTCGCCCATTCACGACGCACATCGCCAGGTGATCGCAGTGCTGGATGTGTCCAGCGACAGCTACCTGCCGCCCTCGCACACCCTGGGCCTGGTCAAGATGATGAGCCAGACCATCGAGAACCGGCTGATACTCAATGCCTATCAAGGGCGCTACCTGCAACTGACCTTCAACACGGCGATCAACAACCTGGACAGCCATTGGGCCGGTCTGCTGATCATCGACGACGACGGCCTGGTGCTGGCGGCCAACCGGCGTGCCGACAGTCTGCTGGGCCTGGCACTGCCTGGCATGGGCCTGCAGCAGCTGTTCGGTGTCGGTGTCGACGCCTTGCTGGAGAAAGCGTCCACGCAGCCGTTCAGCCTGCCCACCGCCAGCCACAGCCGCCTGCATTGCCTGCTGAAGAAACCCTATTGCCAGCCGGTGCGAGTACCTGTGAGCACGGCGACCGATGCTGCCGTCGACGCCGTGATGCGGCAAGGGGCGCGGTTATTGGCCAAGGACGTGCCGCTGTTGATCAGCGGTGAAACCGGCAGCGGCAAGGAAATGCTGGTCAAGGCCCTGCATCGCGACAGCTCGCGCGCCGGGCAGCCGCTGGTCGCGGTCAACTGTGCAGCGATTCCCAGCGAACTGGTCGAATCCGAGCTGTTTGGTTATGAGCGAGGCGCCTTCACGGGCGCCAGCCACAAAGGCAATCAGGGGCTGATTCGCAAGGCCGACGGCGGCATTCTGTTTCTCGACGAAATCGGCGACATGCCCCTGCCGACCCAGGCGCGGCTGCTGCGGGTTCTGCAGGAGCGCTGCATTCAACCGCTGGGCAGCGGCGAGCCGATTGCCGTGGACATACGGGTGATTTCCGCGACTCACCAGGACCTGCGTGAACAGGTGAAACGCGGCCTGTTCCGGGAGGACCTGTATTACCGGCTGGCGCCCGTCACGTTACGCCTGCCACCGTTACGCGAACGCAGCGACAAGGCGCAACTGATCCGTGAAATGTGTCGCCGCCATGCCGCCAGCGGCCCCGCCGTCAGCCTCAGCGACGCGGCCCTGCAGCTGCTGCTGACCCATCCCTGGCCAGGCAACCTGCGCCAGCTCAACAGCGTGTTGCAAGTGGCCATTGCCCTGGCGGAGGGCCCTCATCTCGACGTCGAGGACCTGCCAGCGGATTTCTTCGTCGACCTGCCCGGCACCGCGCCGTTGCCGCCCACCGAACCCATGATCAGCGGTGAAGTGAACCTGGAGCAACTGCTGCGAGCTAGCAACGGCAACATCTCGCACCTGGCGAAGCGACTCGGCCTGAGCCGCAACACCGTGTACAAACGGTTGCGCGAATTGAACCTGACGAACTGAGGGTCAGTCCGCCAATCGCCAGGTCGTGGTGCCCTTGCTGTCTTCGAGCAGCACGCCCATGGCTGTCAACTGGTCGCGAATCCGATCGGACTCGGCCCAGTCCTTGTTGCTGCGTGCGGCCAGGCGCGCGGCAATCAGCTCATCGACCTGGGCCGCGTCGACCCGACCCGCCGCCCCTGCGCGCAGGAAGTCGTCGGCCGCCAGTTGCAGCACACCGAGCAAGCCGCCGAGTTCGCGCAAGCGCCCGGCCAGGCCGGCCGCCGCCAGGGTGTCGGTGTCACGCAGGCGATTGATCTCGCGCACCAGATCGAACAGCACCGCACAGGCTTCGGGCGTACCGAAATCGTCGTCCATCGCTGCACGGAACCGCTCGACAAAGCTATCGCCGCCCTGCGCCGCGACCACCGGCAAGCCCTTGAGCGCGTGGTAGAAACGCTCGAGCGCGCCCTTGGACTCCTTCAGGCTGTCCTCGGAGTAGTTGATCGAGCTGCGGTAATGGCTCGACACCAGCAGGTAGCGCACCACCTCAGGGTGATACTTGTCCAGCACATCGCGGATGGTGAAGAAGTTGTTCAAGGACTTGGACATCTTCTCGCCGTTGATGCGGATCATCCCGCAGTGCATCCACGCGTTCGCATAGGGCTGGCCGGTGGCGGCTTCACTCTGCGCGATCTCGTTCTCGTGGTGCGGAAACTCCAGGTCATTGCCGCCGCCGTGAATGTCGAAGGTCTCGCCCAGGCAGCAGGTGGCCATCACCGAGCACTCGATGTGCCAGCCCGGACGCCCCGGCCCCCAGGGCGACTCCCAGCTGGGCTCGCCCGGCTTGACGCCTTTCCACAGCACGAAGTCGAGCGGGTCCTGCTTGGACTCGTCCACTTCGATGCGCGCGCCAATGCGCAGGTCTTCGATTTTCTTGCGCGACAGCTTGCCGTAGCCGACGAACTTGCCGACGCGGTAATACACGTCGCCATTGCCGGGGGCGTAGGCATAGCCCTTGTCGATCAGGGTCTGGATCATGGCGTGCATGCCGGCGATGTGGTCGGTCGCACGCGGCTCCAGGTCCGGCTTGAGGATATTCAAGCGGGCTTCATCTTCGTGCATGGCGTCGATCATGCGCGCGGTCAGGGCATCAAAGGACTCGCCATTGTCGCGCGCCCGGTTGATGATCTTGTCGTCGATGTCGGTGATGTTGCGCACGTAGGTCAACTCGTAACCGCTGTAGCGCAGCCAGCGCGTGACCAGATCGAAGGCCACCATGCTGCGCCCGTGGCCCAGGTGGCAGAAGTCATAGACCGTCATGCCACAGACGTACATGCGCACCTTGTTGCCATCGAGCGGCGTGAAGACCTCTTTGCTTTTGGTAAGCGTGTTGTAAATGCTGAGCACGACGATTCCTTAATTCTGGCCCCAGGAGTCACGCAGGGTCACGGTCCGGTTGAACACCGGGCGCCCGGGCGCGGAGTCTTTCAGGTCGGCGCAGAAGTAACCCTCGCGTTCGAACTGGAAGCGATCTTCGGGTGCGGCCTGCGCCAGCGAAGGCTCGGCGCGGCAACCGGTGAGCACCTGCAGGGAATCGGGGTTGATGTTGTCGAGGAAGCTCGCGCCCTCTTCGGCCTTCTCCGGGTTGGCCGAACGGAACAGCCGGTCGTACAGACGCACTTCGCACTCGATGCTGGCTGCGGCCGGTACCCAGTGGATGACACCCTTGACCTTGCGCCCCTCGGGGTTCTTGCCCAGGGTGTCGGGGTCGTAGGAGCAATGCAGTTCGACGATCCGGCCGTCGGCGTCCTTGATGGCCTGGTCGGCACGAATCACGTAGCTGCCGCGCAGGCGAACTTCGCCGGCAGGCTCAAGCCGCTTGTAGCCCTTGGGCGGCTCTTCCATGAAATCGTCACGGTCGATGTACAGCTCGCGCGCGAATGGCAGCGCGCGCACGCCCATGTCTTCCTTCGGATGGCGGGCCAGTTCCAGGTGTTCGACCCGATCCTCCGGGTAATTGGTGATCACCACTTTCAACGGGCGCAGTACGCACATGGCCCGCGGCGCCGTGCGGTCCAGGTCGTCACGGATGCTGAATTCCAGCATCGACATGTCGACCACGCCATCGGAACGGTTTGTGCCGATCATTTCGCAGAAGTTGCGGATCGAGGCCGGGGTGTAGCCACGCCGGCGGAAGCCGGACAACGTCGACATGCGTGGATCGTCCCAACCCTGCACGTGTTTCTCGTCGACCAGTTGCTTGAGCTTGCGCTTGCTGGTGATGGTGTAGTTCAGGTTCAGGCGGCTGAATTCATACTGGCGCGGGCGTGCCGGCACCGACAGGTGATCCAGGAACCAGTCGTACAACGGCCGATGGCCTTCGAATTCCAGCGTGCAGATCGAATGGGTGATGCCCTCGATGGCATCGGACTGGCCATGGGTGAAGTCGTAGTTGGGGTAGATGCACCAGGTGTCGCCGGTCTGGTGGTGGTGAGCGTGCCGGATGCGGTACAGGATCGGGTCGCGCAGGTTCATGTTGGGCGAGGCCATGTCGATCTTCGCCCGCAGTACACGCTCGCCATCCTTGAATTCACCGGCCTTCATGCGCGCAAACAGGTCCAGGTTCTCTTCCACCGAGCGCTCGCGAAACGGGCTGTTCCTGCCCGGCTCGGTGAGGTTGCCGCGGTACTCGCGCGCCTGCTCGGGCGTCAGGTCGCAGACGTAGGCGTCGCCCTGGCGGATCAGCTCCACCGCCCAGTCGTGCAACTGATCGAAGTACTGCGAGGCGTAGCGCTCTTCACCGTTCCAGTCGAAGCCCAGCCACTTGACGTCGCTCTTGATCGCGTCGATGTATTCCTGGTCTTCCTTGGCCGGGTTGGTGTCGTCGAAACGCAGGTTGCAGACACCGCCCAGCTCCTTGGCCAGGCCGAAATTGACGCAGATCGACTTGGCATGGCCGATGTGCAGGTAGCCGTTGGGCTCCGGCGGAAAACGGGTGACGATGCTGCTGTGCTTGCCCGAATCCAGGTCGGCCTGGAGGATCGGGCGCAGGAAGTTGGTCGGCACGGCGGGGCCGTTGCCTTTGGTGTTAGCAGCGGTATCGGCAGTGGGCTTGCTCATAGGATCCTTGGAATGCTGTTCTTCGGCCGGGGTAGGCCGACTAAATCAAAGCGCTTATCATAGCCCAAGCTGTCAAGAGCCTGACAGGCCACGCCCGAGAAACTATCGGGTAAAAACCGCTGGCGGTGAAAAAACAGCCGCAAAACGCCCGCCACGGCCTGTAAACTGCGCGGTCAGCACCCTGAATTTTCCAGAAGAAGAGTGATTTCCCATGTCCAAAGTCAAACTGTCCACCAACCACGGCGACATCGTGCTGCAGTTGAACGCCGACAAAGCCCCGGCGACCGTGGCCAACTTCGTCCAGTACGTCAAAGAAGGTCACTACGACAACACCGTTTTCCACCGCGTGATCAGCAATTTCATGATCCAGGGCGGCGGCTTCGAGCCTGGCATGGCGCAGAAGAAAACCCGTGCCACCATCCAGAACGAGGCCAACAACGGCCTGGCCAACGTCAAGTACAGCGTCGCCATGGCCCGCACCAACGAGCCGCATTCGGCGTCGGCGCAGTTCTTCATCAACGTCGCTGACAACAGCTTCCTCAACCACTCCTCGCCCACCGTTCAGGGTTGGGGCTACGCGGTGTTCGGCGAAGTGGTCGAAGGCCAGGACGTGGTCGACAAGATCAAGGGTGTGGCGACCACATCCAAGTCCGGCCACCAGGACGTACCGGCAGACGACGTGATCATCGAGAAAGCCGAGATCGTTGAGTGATACTGCTGATCTCCGATCTGCATCTGCAGGAAGAGCGCCCGGACATCACCCGGGCGTTTCTGGCGTTCCTCGGCGGGCGTGCGCGCCGTGCCGAGGCGCTGTACATACTGGGCGATTTCTTCGAAGCCTGGATTGGCGATGACGCCATGACCCCCTATCAACAATCGATCTGTGCGGCGCTGCAGGCCTTGAGTGCGCACGGCACGAAAATCTACATCATGCATGGCAACCGCGATTTCCTGCTGGGCCGGCGTTTTTGCCGGGCGGCCGGGGCGACCCTGATCAAGGACCCCAGCGTGGTCCAGCTCAATGGCGAGCCGGTGTTGCTGATGCACGGCGACAGCCTGTGCACGCGCGACCTGGCGTACATGCGCATGCGCCGTTACCTGCGCAACCCCGTCACTCGCTGGGTACTGCGCAACCTGCCACTGGCCACGCGCCAGAAGCTGGCGCGCAAGCTGCGCAATGAAAGCCGCGCGCAAACCCGCATGAAAGCCAACGACATCGTCGATGTCACGCCCGAACAGGTGCCGCAGATCATGCGCGCCCACGGCGTCGGCCTGTTGATCCACGGCCATACGCACCGGCCGGCTATCCACAAGCTGCAAATCGGCGACCTGGCCGCACGGCGCATCGTGCTGGGCGACTGGGACAAGCAGGGCTGGGCGTTGCAGGTCGACGACCAGGGCTACACCCTCGCCGCGTTCGACTTCGACACACCCGCCCTGCCCGCCCCCGTCCACGCCTGAAACCTTGTGCACACTGCGTTGAACGCAGTGCAGGCGAACTCAATGTCCCGAGGCGGCCGGTCCGGCCTTGGCGGTGAAAGGCGGCTTGGCCAGCCAGACCACCACGATCAGCACGGCGAATATCCAGCCCATCAGGGTGAAATAGTCGACCGTGCTCATCATGTAGGCCTGGCTGTTGACCATCTTTTCCAACTGCGCGTAGGTCTGCGGATTTTCGCCGCCCAACTGGCCGATCATGTGGCGGGTCGCCGGGTCGAAATGGCTGATGTTTTCGCTCAGGTAGGCATGGTGCTGATCCGCCCGGCGAATCCAGATCCAGGTGGTCAGCGAGGCAGCGAAAGAGCCGCCCAAGGTGCGCAGGAAGGTCGCAAGGCCGGAGCCGTCGGCGATTTGTGCCGGCGGCAGGTCAGACAGCAGAATGCTCAGGGTGGGCATGAAAAACAGCGCCACGCCGATGCCCATGAACAACTGCACCAGCGCCACGTGCTGGAAGTCCACCTGGTTATTGAAACCGGCGCGCATGAAACAGCTGGTACCGATGGCCAGGAAGGCCAGGCCAGCCAGCAGGCGCAGGTCGAACTTGTGCGCGTACTTGCCCACGAACGGCGACATCAATACCGGCAGCAGGCCGATCGGGGCCACGGCGAGCCCGGCCCAGGTGGCGGTGTAGCCCATCTGGGTCTGCAACCATTGCGGCAGGATCAGGTTGATGCCGAAAAAGCCGGCGTAGCCGAACACCAGCACCAGCGTGCCGATGCGGAAATTCCGGAAGGCGAACAGCCGCAGGTTCACCACCGGGTGCTCGTCGGTCAGCTCCCAAATGATGAACACAGCCAGGGCCACGGCTGAAATCAGGCTGCCCACCAGAATGAACGACGACTCGAACCAGTCCAGGTCGTTGCCTTTGTCGAGCACCACCTGCAAGGCGCCGACACCGATGATCAGGCTGATCAGCCCGATGTAATCCATCGGCTGGCGGCTGGTTTGCACCGGTCGCGCGGCCATCTGCTGGCGCACCACCAGCACCGCGAACAGACCGATGGGAATATTGATGAAGAAAATCCACGGCCAACTGTAGCTGTCAGTGATCCAGCCGCCGAGGATCGGCCCGGCGATGGGCGCCACCACGGTCACCATCGCCAGTAACGCCAGGGCCATTCCGCGCTTGGCAGGCGGGTAAACGGCGATCAGCAGTGTCTGCGTCATGGGGTACAACGGGCCGGCCACCACGCCCTGCAACACACGGAACCCGACCAGCTCCGGCATGGAGGTGGAAATGCCGCACAGAAACGAGGCCAGCACGAACAGAATCGTCGCCCACAGGAACAGCTTCACCTCGCCGAACCGGCGACTCAACCAGCCCGTCAACGGCAACGCGATGGCATTGCTCACGGCAAAGGAGGTGATCACCCAAGTGCCCTGCTCGGAGCTGACCCCCAGGTTGCCGGATATCGTCGGCAGCGCGACGTTGGCAATGGTGGTGTCGAGCACTTGCATGAACGTCGCCAGCGACAAGCCAATGGTGCATAACAGCAGGCTCGGCGGCGTGAACGAGGCCTTGTCGCTCATCGCAGCGCCGTCTTGCCCGGGGCACTGTTGTCGCGAATCAGTTGGGCGATCATGGCGTCGGCCTCAACCAGTTGCTTCTCGTACACCTGGGTACTGAACGACGCCTTCTGGGCAGGCTGTTGCGCCAGCACCGGGCCGCTTTGATCATGCAGGTTAACCTCGACCGTGGTCGACAGGCCGATGCGCAGCGGATGCGCGTCCAATTGCTGGGTATTGATGTGGACCCGCACCGGCACTCGCTGGACGATCTTGATCCAGTTGCCGGTGGCATTCTGCGCAGGCAACAGCGCGAACGCGCTGCCGGTGCCGGCACCGAGGCTGTCGATGGTGCCGCTGTAGCGCACGTCGGAGCCATACAGGTCGGACGTGATTTCCACCGGCTGGCCAATGCGCATGTCCCGCAGCTGAGTTTCCTTGAAGTTGGCGTCGATCCACAGCTGGTTCAGCGGAATCACTGCCATGGTCGCCGTGCCCGGGGTGATGCGTTGACCGAGCTGCACGGTGCGTTTGGCCACATAGCCGGTCACCGGCGCGATCAGGGTGGTGCGCGCCCGGCTCAGGTAGGCCTGGCGCAACTGGGCGGCGGCCGCGCGCACGTCCGGGTGGTTGGACACTTGCGTATCGTCGACCAGCGCCGTGGTGCTCGCCAGTTGCTGCTGGGCATTGCTCAGCGCGCTCTGCGCACTGGCCAGGTCGTCACGGGCATGGGACAGCTCTTCCTGGGAAATCGCACCGCTGGCGGCCAGGCTCTTGCGCCGGTTGAAATTCTCCTGCGCCTTCTGCACTTCGGCTTTCTGCGCAGTGACCTGCGCTTTCATGCCGTCGACATTGCTGTACAGGCCACGGACCTGGCGCACCACACGGGCGACGTTGGCCTGGGCATTTTGCAATTCGATTTCAGCGTCGTTGGGGTCGAATTGCAGCAGCACCTGACCTTCATGAACCAGGTCGCCGTCATCGGCGCCGATACTGATGACCGTACCCGTGGTGAGCGGGGTGATCTCCACCACATTGCCGTTGACGTAGGCGTCATCGGTGCTCTCGTTCCAACGGCCATAGAGTTCGTACCAGGCCCAGACGCCCAGGGCGCCCAGCACCACGAGCAGCAACAGGGCGAACAGCCAGAACTTGCGTTTGCGCGGCTGGCCCGCGTTGTTTTGATCCGGTTGGCCCGGAGTGGCCGGGGAAGTGGCAGTAGACATGGCAGGTACCTTGAATTAATGGGGCAACGGTGCAGCGGCAACGGGCGTACGTGGCGCCCCGTCGGCCTGATAGCCACCACCCAGGGCCTGCATGAGTCGAATCGACAGGTCGATCTGCTCGGCGCGGAGGCTGGCCAATTGTTGCTGCGCTTGCAGCAGTTGTTGTTCGAGGGTCAATACATCCAGGTAATTGCCGATGCCCGCGCCGAAGCGCTGGGTCACGGTGTCGAACGAGCGCTGGGCGACCTCGGCGGCCCGGCGCTGGGCGACGATCTGCTGGTCAATGGCGCGCAACTGGTGAACGCTGTCACTCACATCGCCCAGGGCGGCCACCAGCTTCTTGTTGTATTGCGCCACCGCGAGGTCATAGTCGGCGTCGCGCGCATCCAGGTCCGCCCGGCGCCGGCCGCCATCGAACAGCGGCAACGACAGCGCCGGGGCGATGTTGAAGAAGCGGCTGGGCGCGCCGAACAGCGCGTCGCCCAGCAACGACTCGGTGCCCGCCGACGCACTCAGGTTGAGGTTGGGGTAAAAGCGCGTCTTGCTGGCGTCGATGTCCTTGCTCGCGGCTTCCACGCGCCACCGCGCGGCAACCAGATCCGGGCGACGGCCGAGCAGATCGGCCGGCACACTGGACGGCAAGGCCGCCCGCGCCGGCTGCAACACGGGCGGACGAGCGATCTCGGCACCGCGGTCAGGCCCTTTGCCGAGCAACACCGCCAACTGAATCCGCGCGCTCTGCACCTGGCGCTGGGCGTCGATGGCCTGTTCCTCGGAGCTGGCGGCCAGGCTCTGGGTTTGCTGGTACTGATAGTCGCTGTCGATCCCGGACGCGAGCCGTTGCTGGCCCAGCGCAAGCAACTGCCGGGTGCGCTTGAGGTCTTCCTGGGCCAGATCGTCCACGGCGCAGGCATAACCCAGGCGGCTGTAGGCCCGGGCTACGTCGGCAGCCAGGGTCAGGGCCGCGGCCTGGTGGTCGACCTCTGCCGCACGGGCCTGGCCGAGGGCGGCCTCCCAGGCGGCCCGCTGACCGCCCCACAGGTCGAATGTGTAGGAAAACCCTACGTCCAGCGTGCGCAATGTGCTGTAGCGATCGCCCTGCCCGAGCGGATCCTGATCCCGTGCCAGACGCGAGCGGCTGACGCGGCCCTGGGCATCGACCTGGGGAGCACGCTCGGCGTTGGTCGCATCGGCAGCGGCACTGGCCTGATGCGCCCGCGCGCTGGCGATCTGCATGTCGGGGCTGTCGCGCAGCGCTTCGTCGATCAAGCGGTCCAGCGCCTCATCGCCCAGCGCCCGCCACCAGTCGCTGTGTGGCCACGCCGCCGGCGACAGGGGAATGGCGGCCAGGGCTTGCCCGGCGTGCAGGTGCTCCGCTTGCAGAGTTGCCACACGGGTGTCCAGGCCTTTGGAGCTGGCGCACCCCGCCAGGGCGACGGCGATCGCCAGCGAGCCGGTGAAGTGGCGCAAGGTGCCGTTGTTCATGATTGACCTGTACGGAGTTCAGGAAGGGTATCGCCCGAGGCCAGCAGCAGTTTGGTCAGGATTCGTTCGAGATCGGCCAGTTCGCCGGCGTCCAGCACGCCCACCAGTTCATTCATCGCCTCGGCGCCAATGTGCGGCAGGCGGTCGGCCAGGCACTGCCCTTCGCGGGTCAGCACCAGCCGAACTTGGCGGCGATCGGACTCGCTGCGCTGACGCTCGATCAGCGCCTTGTGTTCCAGGCGGTCGAGCATGCGCGTGATGGAACCGCTGTCCAGCCCCAGGTAGCGAGCGACTTCGGCGGGGGTATCAATGCCGAATTGGGCCAGGATGATCAGCACCTTGAACTGCTTGGCCGTGACACCGTAAGGCACCAGGTGACCATCGAGGATGCGGTCCTTGACCAGGTGCGCCCGCCCCAGCAGCGAGCCAAGCGTGCAGGCGTGAAAGTTTTCGGGAGTGAAATGCTTCATGTGCGGATTCAGCTTTGCCAACATCATTGAAACATAATGTTACTGCCTAGGCAGGGACTGTCAACGCATTTATTAGGGTGCTTAGTAAGTGGCCGTCAGGGTGACCTGCCCGACCGGGACGGGCATCACCGTGGATCACGTCAGTAAAAGATGGCTGCCCGGGCTCAGGCCGGCACGCCGCTGTGGAACCTGAACTCGACGTCCGGGGACTCGATCAGCTCACGCTCGGCCTCGCGGACCTTGACGACCACCCGTTCGATATCCGCCGCCTCGCCGTATTGGTGGGCCAGCTTCAAGTAGCCCTGGTAGTGGCGGGCTTCGCTTTTTAGCAGGCCAAAATAAAATCGACCCAGTTCTTCGTCCAGGTGCGGCACCAGGGCTTCGAAGCGTTCGCAACTGCGGGCTTCAATGAAGGCGCCGACCACCAGCGTGTCCACCAGCTTGACCGGTTCGTGGGCGCGTACCACCTTGCGCAGGCTCGACGCATAGCGCCCGGCAGACAGCAGGCGCAGCTCGATCCTGCGGCGCTTCATCAGGCGCAGCACTTGCTCGTGATGGACCAGCTCTTCACGTGCCAGGCGCGACATCATGTTGATCAGGTCGGCGTGGGTGGCGTACTTGGCGATCATGCTCAACGCCGTGCTCGCCGCCTTGAATTCGCAGTTCTTGTGATCGATCAGCAGAGTCTCCTGGTCGGCCAGCGCGGCGTCGATCCAGCGAGCCGGCGTGCGGCAGCCAAGAAAGTCATGAATTTCAGACAACATGTGTCGATCCCTGGAAAAAAGCGCGGATTATACGCGGCTGCAACGTCCCACGATATGCGTTCCCTGTAGCCCGGCCGATAGCCGGCTATAGTGATCGAACCGGCGTTGGCGAGGAGCAAGACCATGCAGACCGTGCGCAGCATCCTGGTGTACCTGGAAACCGTCCAGTTGCACGATGTCGCCCTGCGACGGGCGATGGCCATCGCCAAGTCGACCCAGGCCAACCTTCATCTATTGGTGTGCGACCGCGCCCACGACCAGTCGTTGGCGCTGAACTTCTTGCAGGAGCAATTGCGGGGCGAGGGTTTCAGTGTCACGGCCGAACAGGCCTGGCGCGGCAACCTGCACGACACCATTATTTACGTGCAGCAAGTGTTCGGCTGCGAACTGCTGGTCAAGCACCACCTGCCCGAAAGCCCGTTGCGCCGCGCCCTGCTGACGCCCCTGGACTGGAAGCTGCTGCGCGACTGCCCCAGCGCGGTGTTGATGGTCAAGACCGAGCGCCCCTGGACCGGTGGCGCAGTGCTGGCTGCGGTCGACGTGGACAACTCCGACAGCGAGCACCGCAGCCTGCACACCCTGATCGTGGATCATGGCTACGACCTTGCTCGCCTGGCCGGCGGCGCGTTGCACGTGATCGCAGCCCACCCCGGGCCCATGGTTGCGCCGCCCGGGCTGGAGCTGCCACCCGATGACGCCGTCGAAGCGCGGTACCGCCAGCAGTGCCAGCGCTTCCAGGCCGAATTCTGCATCGACGATCGCCATTTGCATGTGATGCAAGGCGCGGCGGATGTACTGATTCCTGACATGGCCAGGCAGCTCGACGCCGTGGTCACGGTGATCGGTACCGTGGCCCGTCGGGGCATCCCCGGCGCGTTGATCGGCAACACCGCCGAGGTGGTGCTGGACCAACTGGAATGCGATGTGCTGGTGCTCAAGACCCACGAAATCATTGACCACCTGAGCGAGATGGCGCCCGACTGACTTCAGTCGGTTTTCTTGCGGATCCAGTACAGGTAACTACCTTCGTGCTCCTTCTGCTCAATCAGCTCGTGCCCCAGGAACACGCAGAACTTGGGGATGTCACGGCGCGTGGAAGGATCGGTGGCGATGACCTTGAGCAGGCCGCCGGCCGGCAGGTCGCGCACATGCTGGTGAAGCATCATCACCGGCTCGGGGCAATTCAGGCCGCTGGCGTCCAGTGTGGCGTCGACGGGCGTGGGTTCGGGCATGGCAAATCTCCGGGTGACTGAATCGGGGGTGGCGGGCCGCCTCAGCGGCGTTTGACATCCAGCCGACGCAAATGGCACGTGACCTCTTCGCGATCGTGGTACAGCTGCTTGCAGCCGATCTCGACCTGAATGCCACGGGCCTTGAAACCGTCTTCGATGCGCTCCAGCAGGCGCCGGACCTCGGCATAGCGCTGTTTCATCGGCAGCTTCAGGTTGACCACCGCTTCACGGCAGTGGCCCTCGCCCAGCCAGGTCTCCAGCAAGGCAGCGTTGCGCGCAGGCTTCTCGACGATGTCGCAGACCATCCAGTCGACCGGCTGCTTGGGTTTGTAGGTGAACCCGTCGGCCATCAAATGCTGCACCAGGCCGGTGTCCATCAGGCTTTGCGCCATCGGCCCGTTGTCGATCGCCGTGACCAGCATGCCGCGGCGTACCAGTTGGTAGGTCCAGCCGCCCGGGGCGGCGCCCAGGTCGACACCGGTCATGTCGCCGTGCAGGCGCTCCTCCCACTGGTCGCGCGGGATGAAGTGGTGCCAGGCCTCTTCCAGCTTCAAGGTCGAGCGGCTGGGGGCCTCCCGGGGGAACTTGAGCCGCGGAATGCCCATGGGCCACATGGCAAAATTGCCCGCGTCGGCGACCCCCAGAAACACCTCGCGCCCGCTCTTGAAGGTCAACAGCAGGCGCGGCAGCGTCGGGTCATCACACAGGTGGCCGGACTTTTCCAGGGCCTTGCGCAACGGCCCTTCGAATTTCTTGCAGAAGTTCGACAGCTCCTTCCCATCGTTGGTGTCCAGCACCTCCAGCCACAGGCTGCCGCAGCGTGGGAAGTCCGCCAGTTGTTGCTGCAACACGCTGATACGATCGCTTTCCGGCAATTCGACGAAACGCCCGCGCGCCCACTGCCGGGGGAAAATCAGCCGGTCGAAACGCAGCTCGCGCATCAGCCGGGCCGGGCCCTGCGGCTCGTGGCAGATGAATTCGGCGCAGGCGCTCTGCGGCTTGGCCTTGGCGTAACCGGCCACGCCCAGGCGCGCGGCCTGGTCGGCGATTTCCGAACAGACCTCGCCTTCAAAACCGGGCCGGCAGTGCATAAACAGGGTATTCATAGCGCAAGGGACCATCGCTGCGACCGGGCCCAGGGGCCTCGGTGGGGAAACCGCGCATGATAAAGGAAATCGGAACCCTGGGCATGACCGAACAGTCCAGTGAAGGGAACCGATATGCCTGAGCCGTGCCGTGCGGCCAACAATAAGGAGATTATTCATGCCCTCCCTCGATAGCCTGAAAACCCTTAAAACGCTGGAAATAGACAACGCCACCTACCACTACTTCAGCCTGCCCGAAGCGGCGAAGACGCTGGGCGACCTGGATCGCCTGCCCATGTCCCTGAAGGTGTTGCTGGAGAACCTGCTGCGCTGGGAAGACAACCAGACCGTCAGCGGTCGTGACCTGCAGGCCATGGCCGACTGGCTGCAGGAGCGCGCTTCGGACCGGGAAATCCAGTACCGTCCGGCCCGTGTGCTGATGCAGGACTTCACCGGTGTGCCGGCGGTTGTCGACCTGGCCGCCATGCGCGCGGCAGTGGCCAAGGCTGGCGGCGATCCACAGCGGATCAATCCCTTGTCGCCGGTCGACCTGGTCATTGACCACTCGGTGATGGTCGACCATTACGCCAGCGACCACGCCTTCGCCGAGAACGTCGATATCGAGATGCAACGCAATGGCGAGCGCTACGCGTTCCTGCGCTGGGGCCAGAGCGCGTTCGACAACTTCAGCGTGGTACCGCCGGGCACCGGTATTTGCCACCAGGTCAACCTTGAATACCTGGGTCGCACCGTCTGGACCAAAGAGGAAGACGGGCGGACCTACGCCTTCCCCGACACCCTGGTGGGCACCGACTCGCACACCACCATGATCAATGGCCTGGGCGTGCTGGGCTGGGGCGTCGGCGGTATCGAGGCCGAGGCGGCGATGCTCGGCCAACCGGTGTCGATGCTGATTCCCGAGGTGATCGGCTTCAAGCTCACCGGCAAGCTCAAGGAAGGCATCACCGCCACCGACCTGGTGCTGACCGTCACCCAGATGCTGCGCAAGAAAGGCGTAGTGGGCAAATTCGTCGAATTCTACGGCGACGGCCTGGCCCAGTTGCCACTGGCGGACCGCGCGACACTGGCCAACATGGCCCCGGAATACGGCGCCACCTGCGGCTTTTTCCCCGTGGACGATGTCACCCTCGAATACCTGCGCCTGTCCGGTCGCCCGGCTGCAACCGTGAAGCTGGTGGAGGCCTACTGCAAGGCCCAGGGCCTGTGGCGCCTGCCGGGCCAGGAGCCCCTGTTCACCGACAGCCTCGGCCTCGACATGGGTGAGGTGGAAGCCAGCCTGGCTGGCCCGAAACGCCCACAGGACCGGGTGGCGTTGCCCAAGGTCAGCGCCGCGTTCGACGATTTTCTCGGCCTGCAGCTCAAGCCCTCGAAAAAAGAGGAAGGCCGCCTGGAAAGCGAAGGCGGTGGCGGTGTCGCGGTGGGCAATGCCGACCAGAACGAGATCCAGTACGTGCATGGCGGCCAGACTTACAGCCTGGCCAATGGCGCGGTGGTCATCGCGGCCATCACCTCATGCACCAACACGTCCAATCCCAGCGTAATGATGGCGGCCGGCCTGGTGGCGAAGAA